>Ga0207862_1000503_pt1 | contig 11821 bp, 10 predicted proteins | sample LuqExpMetageno81_FD_187838 | JGI IMG/M metagenome (GOLD analysis project Ga0207862, IMG submission 187838) | Tropical forest soil microbial communities from Luquillo Experimental Forest, Puerto Rico - Sample 81 (SPAdes) | ecosystem: Environmental > Terrestrial > Soil > Tropical forest ... | reverse complement strand
GTGATCGGTTTGCCGTCAGCTAGCACCTGCCCGCTATCAGGTTTTTCCAGGCCCGCGATGATGTTGAGCAACGTCGATTTGCCGCAGCCACTCGGGCCGACGAGGCAGAGGAAGCCGCCCACATTCACTTGTAGCGAGACCTCATCGAGCGCATGCACTTCGCCGCTTTGCCCTGTGAAAAAACGCTTCGAAACCCGCTCCACAGCAAGTTTCGCCGGCACTACATTCTCCAGTTCTTCCCTGATTGACATAAAAAATGAGAGACTAAGTGCCGCGCGGATGGGCTCATGCTTCTTAAGGCGTTTCGAAAAGCCGGGAGATATCCGGTGCGGTTTTCATGAAGCCAGCTTTCTGTGAATTGGCGACGAACGCCTGCACCGAAGCACGCGGAATTTTACTAGTGAAAATAATACGCTTCCAGGCATGCGCTATAAGCTCGGCAGCCATGTCGCTGCGCGTCTCAGCCAGCAGTTCGGATTTCACGATTTTCTGTGCTTCCTCCGGATTCTTCAAAATCCAGTCAGTGAGTTCCCGATGTGCCTGCCAGAACTTATTCGCGAGATTGCGCTTTTCATTAAGAAACTTCACGCTCGATACGAGTACCGTCGTCGCGGAATCGGGCTCCTCAACCAGCACTCTGCCGCCGGCTTCGTTTTCAAGCCGCGATACCCATGGCTCAACTGTCCATACGGCGTCGATTTTCTTCTGCTGAAAAAGGGAAAGCTGATCAGGGTTTTGCGTCGGCAGTACCTGGGCATCGCCGCCCAGCTGTGTGATTCTCAAACCACCCGACGTGAGCCACGCGCGGCATGCAATGTCCTGCGTGTTACCGAGCTGCGGCGTGGCGATTTTTTTCCCTTTGAAATCGGCGGGCGCCTTCAAGTTCTCATCCGGTTGAATCACCAATGCCGCGCCGCCGTTTGCCGCGCCCGCGATGATTCGGATTTCCTCGGCTTGCGACTTTGCATATGCGTTGAGCGCGGGACCGGGGCCAACGTAGGTCAGCTCGAGCGATTTCGCGAAAATAGCTTCCATCGCGCTCGGACCGGCGTTGTAAGTGAACCATTGAATTTCCACGCCCGGGCCTAGTTGCGCCTCGAACCAACCCTTGCCCTGGCGCGAGAGGTAGTGCGCGACGAGCCCTTGCGCGTGGGTGATGTTCGGAAAGTGACCGACGCGGATCACAGTCTTATCGTTGGCGAATGACACGGCGACCGAGATCAACATTAGAGCGAGCGAGTTGAGGATGGGCTTCATTTGTTTTCGGAATATGAGATGGGACGAACCAGAAAGGAAGAATTTACCAGATTGGTCGTCTGGTTGGTTTTCCATAATTCTCCTCGCCGTAATCATCCTACCGCAGATGATCCAGGATAATCCATTGGCGCATTCATTATTGTGGCTTGACCAATGCCTCGGATCCTCTTGCGCCGCGGGGGCGGTCCGACCGCGCTTTGACTACGAGCTGATCCGCATCGAAAGTGGGCGTCTTGGCCATGCCCGCACATTCTTCGCCCACCCAATTAAGAGCCGCTGACGCTCCGCGGCAGATTGATTCGATGCGACGACCATTGAGCGAATGGCTTCTGCTGCTGATGCTGACAGCGGTCCAATTCACGGTTGCTGTCGACTTCGTCATTATGATGCCCCTGGGACCGCAGTTGATGCGCATCTTTGGCATCGATACGCCCGCTTTTAACTTCGCGGTATCAGCGTATGCCGGAGCAGCAGGAGTATCAGGACTCGGTGCGGCATTCTTTCTCGATCGATTCGATCGGAAGACCGCGCTGCTGATGATCTACGCCGGTTTTACTATCGGCACTTTGCTCTGCGCACTCGCTCCGACATACGAAACGCTGGTGTTTGCCCGTGGCTTGGCCGGATTTTTTGGTGGGATCGTCGGCGGCGTCAGTCTCGCGATGGTGGGTGATCTCGTCCCAGACGCGCGCCGAGGATCGGCGGTGGGAACCGTGATGTCTGCTTTTTCCGTCGCGCAGGTCGCGGGAGTACCTTTAGGCCTCTACTTTGCCGACAAGCTTGGCTGGCATGTCCCCTTTCTCCTGTTGGCTGTTCTGAGCGGCATCGTTTGGATTTTCGCTATCGTGCGATTGCCGAAGGTCCGTGGCCATCTGCAGACGAGCCGAGGCGAAACGCCGTTGCGCCGATTTTTGAGTATCCTAGCCAACGCAAATCATCTCCGAGCGTTGGCTTTGATGTCAGTGATCACCTTCGCCGGATTCATGATCATACCTGATCTGGCCAACTATCTGATCTCCAACGTTCAATTAAAAAGCGGAGAGTTGCGCTGGGTCTACCTGATCGGGGGAGGTGCGACGCTCTTTACGATGAACGGCGTTGGTCGATTGGCTGATCAGTTCGGCCGGATGAGGATCTTCACTATCATGATGTTTTGCTCGATTGTCGCAGCGTTTGTGTCGACCCATTTGCCTGTCGTGCCAGCCGCTGTGGCTGTCGCGGCTTCGACGTTTTTCATGATCTCAATGACAGGCCGGTTTGTTCCTGCTATGGCGATGATCACCAGCAGCGTAGAGCCCGAACATCGTGGCGGCTTTATGAGCGTCAACTCGGCCGTTGCACAGTTTTCCGCAGCGTTGGCTGCAACCATGGCCGCGCGGGTGATCCACGATGGAGGCAATCACCAACTCGTAGGCTTTGGCAAAGTTGCATGGATTTATGTTGGCTGGGCCGTCATTGGTTTGTGGTTGGCTTCTGGAATTCGACGGGCAGCGGAGCCAACCGCTCGCGCAGTTGAGATCCCGGCGTAGGCGGACGGTGATTAGTGATGGTCAACTTGATTGGTCAATCAGGCGTTGTGATCAAGGCGCTTGCGGATCGCCTCGCAGACGGTTTCTAACACCTTGACGCGGGCATGCCGCTTGCAGTTGGACTCGACGACAGTCCACGAGGCGTATGGCGTGCTGGTGCGGTGCAGCATCTCCTCAACGGCGTCGCGGTAATGCCCCATCTTCTCCCGATTCCTCCAGTCCTCCTCGGTGATCTTCCACCGCTTGTGGGTCACTTCCTCACGCTCCTGAAATCGGCGCAGTTGCTCTTCGGCGTCGATGTGAAGCCAGAACTTAAGCAGGATTGTCCCGAAGTGCGCCAGTTGCTGCTCCATCCCATTAATTTCCCGGTACGCCCGCCGCCATTGAGCCTCCGTGCAGAATCCCTCCACTCGCTCGACCAACACGCGACCGTACCACGTCCGGTCGAAGATCGTAATGTGCCCGGCCTTGGGCATCCGCGCCCAGAACCGCCACAAGTAGTGGTGAGCTTTCTCGACGTCGTTTGGGGCGGCGACGGGTACCACCTCGTAACCTCGCGGATCCAGGTTTTGGGTCAGCCGTCTGATGTTGCCCCCTTTACCGGCCGCGTCCCAGCCCTCGTACGCAATGACGACGGGGACGCGTCGCAGGTAGATCTCGTACTCCAACTCGCGGAGCGTCCCTTGGGCCTTCTTCAGCCGTGTAGCGTATTCTTCGGGGGTTAACGACAGGGACAGGTCCACGTGATCGAGCACCGTCGTTTTGAATGGGTTGGGTGAAGCGGGCGTCGGCGGGGTTTCGGCGTTCCGCTCCACGGCTGGAACCCTGCGCTCCAGTGCGTCGATCACGGTGGTGAATATCTTGAGCGTAGCGAACCGCCGGTCGTGGGCCTCGACGATCGTCCAAGGGGCATTGTCTGTGTCGGTCTCGACGAGCATGTCCTCCATGGCCGCCAGGTACTCAGCATAGCGTTCGTGCTGCCTCAGGTCGTCGTTGGTCACCCGCCATGACGTGGTCGCACTCGCGCGTAGAGCTTTAAATCGTCGCTGCTGCTCATTCTTGGAGATATGAAGGAAGCACTTCACGATAGCTACCCCATCATCTGTCAATTGCCGCTCAAATGAGCGGATGTCCTCGAACGCCTGGCGGAGTTGTTTTCCGGTGACTTGCCCCGTGACCCGATCGGTCACAACCCGTCGGTTCCAACTGCGATCGAAGATCGCCATCCGTCCGCGTGTCGGTGTCAGCTTCCAAAACCGCCACAGGAACGGGTAGAACGCCTCCTCTTGGGTCGGCCCTCGGGCGCTGTGGACGGTGAATCCGCGCGGGTCAAGGGGCAGGATCAACTCGTTGATTAGCGTACCCTTGCCGGCCGCGCTCCAACCCTCGAAGACGACGATGACGGGAACGCCCAGTGCCTTGACCTGCCGCTGGAGGCAGCCCAGTTTCAGGTCCGCGTCGTCTTTGAGCCTCTTGTACTCCTCCTTGGCGACCTCCCGTGTCAAATCGATGTTCTTGAGCATAAGCAACCAGCGACTGAATTCGCAGGCGTTAAGCTACAACATCATGACTTTTGGCTACAACATCATTAGCCTGCATCGCTCACAAATCCTTAGAGATTTGTGAGCGATGCAGGCTGTGGCAGCAGAATTCTCCGGCTACGCCGGAAAATTCCACTGCTTTTTTCGAGAGAAGAGTTTCAAACGGTTTGTTTTCAATTCATCTACTTTAAAACAGGCTCTTAAGCTGACGCGCAGCGCCTGCTTAAGAGCACCTATAGCAAGAGCGCGCTCGGAGCAAAATACCGTCGCCTGAAAGCCAGACTTGGTGCTCCCAAAGCCATCGTTGCCATCGCTCACCATCTCGCTCGATTAGGCTACCGCATGCTTCGCTACGGACAAAATTACGTCGAACAAGGCGTCCACCAATATGAACTTAAATTCCAACTCAGCGGATCAAATGGCCAGGAATGCGCTCCCGCGCGTCTGAGCTTTCACACGATAAGGGATGTGATCCGCTATTGAGGTGTAGGAACACGCTCCCATGAGCGTTAACTTAAGCGGTGCAGAGCTCGCGGAGGTGTCAAAATGTAGGCGAACCGTCTCGGTTTGTAGGCCTTCGAGGAGGTGCAAAGCGGGGACGCTTCGCCTCGCGGATTCGCAGGGCAGAAGCGAAAATGGTGTCGAGACGTGCAACGCCGAGCGAGCCGCAAGCGCCTCCCTTCCAAACTGACGGAGGAAATGGTTGCACGGTTCCAGAGGCGATTGTAGACAGAGGCAGATGGATGCGAAAAGGATTCCCCATGTGATGCTCCTGACGTTGATGCCCTTCTCGACTGCTCTAGCCCAGGATAAGGGGACCGAGTCAGCTAAAAGCGAGGCATTGACGCTAAAGGCTCAAATGGTTGAGTTCGAGAATTTGAAAGCGGAGATCAAGGCGCAGGAAGAGAAGATCGATCGGCTAACTCAGGAGGTCGCGAAACTCACCGAATCGCTTAAATCGAAGTCCGCTTCGCCCGTTGCCAAAGCCGAACCGGTTCCGACAGCGGCGTTGGCTAATCCGAACGCCGCGACGCCGACCGCCGGTGTCGATAATCCCGCTCCTGCCGACGTCACTAACACAAAGACACACATTGTCGCGAAAGGCGAGACTTTGACTCAAATTTCGAAACAGTACGGAGTGTCCGTTGAAGATATTGAACAGCTCAATAAGATCGAAGACGCGAAAAAGCTGCAGGCGGGACAGACGATCAAGATTCCGGCCTCGCAGGCACCGACTCCGTCTCCTTCACCGTAGGGCTCCGCCTGCCAAGCCCCGAGACGCTCCGCTTAGCCTCATAAATCCTGACCACACAAAGGTCAGCATGAGTTCACAAAGGAAATCTGAAAATTGTTCGGACCGAGCCATTTCCATTTCCGCCCTTTTTCTTAAAAACCTCTTATAACCTTCGCGACCCCCTCTGACCTTCATGACCTCCGTGTGATGCTTCCCCCAAAAGGCGATCATGATTTGCTTTCAACCGCGAAAATCAGTAATGTTCTTCATGCCCGAAAGGACGCAAAAACCACCAACTCCGGCTCCCTGGGAGCCAAAGCAGGGGGACGGAGACGGACCTCGATCACCTGATGTTTCCAAGCCGGATACCAAGGACCTATTGAAGCGCATGCGCAAAGTAGATCCGAATCAGTCGAAGCGTTACCGGCAGCGCACTGGCCAGTAGCATGGATGGATCGAATCAATCGAGCCCACTAGCCGGTGATTTCCTGTCTGTTCTGAAACAGCGTCGGCTGATTAGCGACATACCCAACAGCGCAGGCAATCGTTCGGAGCTAAAGGAAACGAGTGCCACCACGATTTTAGGTTTTAAATTCGCAGGGGGCGTTCTGGTGGCCGGAGATCGACGGGCGACGTCCGGCAACGTCGTCATGTATGATCGCGCGGATAAAGTTCTGGAGATCGATCGCCATTCAGTCATGGCGATCGCGGGTTCGCCCGCGACCGCTTGGGAGATGGCTCGGATTCTGGAGCATTCCTTCCAATTTTATCGGCGTAGCCAGCTGCAGGAAATGAGCATGGAAGGCAAAGTGCGTGCGCTCTCGAAGTTGTTGCGCGACAATCTGGGGATGGTGATACAGGGGGTTGGAGTTGTTGTCCCCTTATTCGCAACATACGACAAAAAAAGTTCGGACCCAGCCAAGGTCTTCTTTTATGACGCCATGGGTGCCCAATTTGAGGCAACCGATTTCGCTTCCAGCGGTTCGGGAGCACTCGCGGTCAGGAGTGTGCTTTATTACGAGAATAACTGGGGCACTAAACCGTTGCGGGAACGGACTCAGGAGGAGTCGATACTCCTGGCGCTTAAGGCTCTTGACACCGCGGCTGAAGCCGATACCGCAACGGGTGCTATCGATCGTCATGGTAGAATTTTCCCAATCATCAAAATCGTGACAAAGACAGGGGTCGAGACAGTGGGAGACGACAAGCTTTCCGTGTTGTTCCAAACGCATGTAGCATGATTGACGAACCTTACCGTTGGGTCGAGGCGATCTCTAATCGCCGTGAATATATTGAAACCGAACTTGCTCCCGGAAGTCCAACGATCGGTCTTAGTTTCTCTGATGGCATACTGCTGCTGACATTCGGACGTGACCGCCGAAAGATTTTCGAGATTTATGACCGAATTGGGATGGGCGGTATTGGGCACCCTGGCGACATCGAACGGCTGCGGATAATGGCCATTGAGTTGGCGAGTACTGAAGGTTTTACTCGTTCTGCTGCGGATGTGTCTCTCCGTCGCATGGCGACTTATTCTTTTAGTCCTGCATTGAAACAAGCGTTCGAGCAAATTTACGGCGCACCCTACCTGGCAAGACTTTTGTTTGCTGAAGTCGGAGAATCCCAAGAGGAAGATCTTTTTGTTCGTCTCGATTATGACGGTGCGATGCATGCAAATGCAATGAGCGCTGGAAAGCGTCGCGAAAGTTTTGGGGCCATCGCGGGGACTCGCCGCGGACTGGAGCAGGTGGAACGCATCTTAAGTCGGGCGAAGTTATCGAATCTGCGAAATGCTTTGGAGGCCGCTATTCGGGCCTGGGGAGCCGGCCTCTACGCCTCTGGCGAGGATCAGGCGGATACGCCGGAAGAATCGGTGCTGAAAGAGTTTTTGAAATCGCGGCTTGAACAGTATACGATCGAGGCCACCCTGCTTGAACGGGGGACTGCCGAGTCGCATGCCGCGTTTGTCGAAGTGCCGGATTCCGACGTGGAATCAGTGTTGTCCAAATTCCGATAGTGGTTCCTCCCCGAAATATGCCTGCAGGCTAGCGCCGGTAGGGATCTTCCCGATGAAGAATACCTTGCTACTTCTTTCATGTGTTATGATGGCCAACTCGCTTTGGGCTGACGATCTGACGCGAGCTATTCAACAACGACTGAAAGATCAGGGTTTCTATTACGGGGAGGTAGATGGACAGGGAGGTGATGAGACTTCTGCGGCAATTCGGCGTTACCAGATTCGCTACGGGCTCAGGGTTACCGGTCAATTAAACGATGAAACTCTGCACTCGCTGCGCCTGTCGCGCGATAGCCTTGCGCGACCTGCACCTGGGTACCAGGATAACGGAGGTCAGTCCAATCGAGAGCCCGAGGGTCAGTATCACCAACAGCCGCCTTACCAACAGGCTCCTTACCAACAACCGCCCAGGGAGGACTACGGCCAGCCTGTGCCGCAACGTCCCGGTCCGGAGGATTACGATGAGGCTCAACCGGCACCATTTGCAGCTCCCGAAGTCGCGACTTCCTACCCACGGCTTTTCGCGGGAACGATTTACGAACGGGCGCCGTCTCAGATCCAAGAGAACGTGCTCTATGCTGTGCAGGGAGAATTGATGAAAAGAGGCTTTTTCCGAGGCGTCATCGACGGCCGTCCGGGTCCGGCTACGACTGATGCCATTTTACGGTTGCAACAGGAAGAAGGGCTGCCCATGAGTGGGAGGCTTGACAATGAGGCCCTAAATGAACTGAGAGCTTTCCCCGGACAGCGTAACGGGCCACCGGAGGAATTTTCCAGGCCATGGCCTCCCAGAAAGCGATTTTATCGCGGAATCCCAGGGCCGTTTTGAGTTTTGGGTTTTGAGTTTTGGGTTTCGCGCGAACGCCGCAAAACCCAAAACCCAAAACTCAAAACTCAAAACATTAATTCGGGCTTGCAGCTTTTGCTTCGCTGCATTTCGCTGTGCGCAGGGTATGGAAGCGATTATTGAATCACTGGGGCAATGCAAGTTTTTATCGCCATTGCGGCATCGACAGCTTGGATCACAAGTATTTCGAACTGACGAACACCGGGTAATCCATGACGACTCGATGGAGGGCGTTCGTGACGTATTCGAGCGGGGTCTGAGTCCTCTTGATTTCGAAATGGCCGGAGCACGTGAGAAGATCTACTTTGAACCTGCGAAAGCATCCGCGGCAATCGTCACGTGCGGAGGGCTCTGTCCCGGCCTAAACGATATCATCCGGGGGGTCGTGATGGAGTTGTATCACAGGTATGGTGTCACTCGCATTTTCGGTCTCCGCTACGGTTATGAGGGATTGGTTCCACGCCTTGGACACGTTCCTCTGGCCCTGCGGCCTGAATCCGTCTCAACAATTCACACTTTCGGCGGCACAATCCTTGGAAGTTCCCGTGGTGCGCAAGACGCCTGCGAAATGGTGGATTATTTGGAGGAACTCGGCGTCGATATACTGTTTGTCGTCGGAGGGGATGGAACGTTGCAGGGAGGTGCGAGGATTAACGCCGAAATCTCCCGAAGGGGCCTCAAAAAGAGCGTGATCGGGATTCCGAAAACGATTGATAACGACATCATGTACCTGGACAAGAGTTTTGGCTTCGACACTGCTTTTGCCGAAGCTGTAAAAACGGTGTCGTGTGCCCACGTGGAGGCGATGGGGGCGATGAACGGGATCGGACTGGTAAAGCTCATGGGTCGTCATTCAGGATTCATCGCTTGTTACGCCGCGCTGGCAGGTCAACACGTCAACTATTGTCTGATCCCCGAAGTGCCATTTAATCTCGATGGCCCATCGGGCTTGCTAGAGGCTCTCAGGTACAGATTGGCTAAGCGAAAGCATGCTGTGATCGTGGTTGCCGAGGGAGCCGGCCAGGACCTGATGGATGGCGACCCACTGGAGACCGATGCATCAGGAAACCGGCGACTGGGAAATATCGGGGATTTCCTGAAGAATAAGATCACTGAATTCTTCAAGAGCCGGAGGATCGAGCTGAACTTGAAGTATATCGATCCAAGCTACACGATCCGAAGCGTCCCGGCATCGGCGCAGGATAACGTCTACTGCTTGCGTTTGGCTCAGTACGCAGCTCACGCTGGGATGGCGGGCAAAACGAACATGCTAATAGGCCAGTGGCACGGTACTTTTGTCCATATTCCCTTCGGACTTGTCACCAATGGGCGGCGCAGAGTCGATCCGGCTGGAGACTTATGGCAAGCCGTGCTGGAATGCACCGGCCAACCAGGGCGGCTTCGGTGAGCGGGGGAGGAGGTTTTGGGTTTTGGGTTTTGAGTGGAGATCAGATATTGACGTGCCGAACACGCAAAACTCAAAACTCTAAACGTCCTCAGGGCTAAGTCTTGACTGCTTAATTCAAATTATTTTAAGTTACTTGTTGTCTTTGCTGATGCCCTTATTCTTGAGCAGTACAAAAACAAACCTACTAATCACCCCCCTAAAAATGAAACGTTGGATCCCTGCCTTTGCGGTGCTTGCCGCGATCGGTCTGTTTGCCTCATCAAAAGTCGATGTGGCTTCTGCAGCCGACAACAAATATACGATCGCCCTGATCCCAGGGCTCACGACTGATGCTTTTTACATAACGATGCGCAAAGGTGCCGAAGCGGCTGCGAAAGACTTGGGCGTCAACCTTGTTTTTCAAGGCGCTTCTGACTTTAACCCGGTAACACAAGTCCCGGTGCTGAACGCGATCATCGGAAGAAAACCCTCCGCCATTTTGATCGCTCCGACTGATAAAACTCAGTTAGTCCAACCGCTTAAACAGGCGGTCGATGCGGGCATTCCAGTGCTGACAGTCGACACGTTTATCGGCGACGGCCATTACCAGACCGGTAGCGGTGACGCTGATTTTCCCATCTCCTACATTGCTTCTGACAACATACTGGGCGGCCAAATCGCGGCGCGGGCACTTGCCAAAGCCATCGGGGATAAGGGAAAAGTCTATGTTTCGAACGTTAAGCCCGGGATTTCGACGACTGATCAACGGGAACAGGGTTTCAAGGACGAAATGAAAAAGCATTCCAATATCACTGTGCTGGAAACTCAGTTTAATGAGGATGACGCGAACAAAGCTGCTTCACAGTTCCAGTCGGTCTACGCTCGCAATTCGGATCTCGCCGGCGTGTTCGGCGCTAATCTTTTTTCGGCGATGGGCGCGGCAAATGGGGTGAAGCAGGCAGGGAAGAATGGTGCCGTCAAAGTTGTCGCTTTTGATGCACCGACATCAATCGTAGGCGAAATAAAATCGGGCAATGTGGATATCGCCATCGCTCAGCATCCGGCTGAGATTGGGTATTTTGGGGTCGTAGCAGCTTTCGCCCACTTGACCGGCCAATCGGTACCCTCCTTGATCGGAACTGGATTCACCGTCATCGACAAGAGCAATATCGATGATCCGAATGTGAAGCGGTACATCTATTCCGATTAGCGATCGGCGACCGGGAAGGCGCCATCCGGTGGTGGCGCCTGCCGGCAAACAGAAAGTAGACGAAATTACCATTGGCCCCTGGATCGCCAACAAACCGATAAGGTTCTGAATGAATCAGCGGCGAAAGGTTGCAGTTTCCTCTTAATGACGTGACCACGAAAACAGAACCAATGCCGGGTATTGCGCAGCAGAGGCGCTGGTTAGATTTTCTGGCCGCGTTTCGGGCCTGGCTCTTTTTGGCGATACTCTTGATTACGTTCGAAGTGTGGGCGCATGAAGTTTACCACGACACTTTTCTGCTGAATCCGTTTAATATAGCGTCGATCGCGGTATTCACGGTCACTCCCCTGTTGTTGGCGCTAGGACAGACATTCGTCATTATCTCTGGCGGCATAGATTTATCGGTAGGATTTACGATGGGGCTGTCGGCGGTGGTAACCGCCCACGTTTTTAACTGGGGGACAACATTTACCAGCCCGCTCCTAAGCCTGATTCTTGCTGTTTTAGCCGGGTTGGCCATAGCGGTTATCCCTGGATTGACCAACGGGCTGCTCATTGCCGACCTCAGAGTGCCTCCGTTCATCGGCACTCTGGGAATGTATGGCATTACGCGGGGAGTAGCGTATTTGCTGGCCAGGGGTACTACCGTCCCTGTGAATGGCAGTCTTTTAGCTTCAATCGGTAACGGCAACATTGGAGGGTTGCCGAGCGTGGTGCTGCTCACCATCGGAATCGTTCTTGGGATGCATTATCTTCTATCGCATACCCGCTTTGGGCAGCACACATATGCGATTGGCGG
>Ga0207862_1000500_pt1 | contig 11842 bp, 9 predicted proteins | sample LuqExpMetageno81_FD_187838 | JGI IMG/M metagenome (GOLD analysis project Ga0207862, IMG submission 187838) | Tropical forest soil microbial communities from Luquillo Experimental Forest, Puerto Rico - Sample 81 (SPAdes) | ecosystem: Environmental > Terrestrial > Soil > Tropical forest ... | reverse complement strand
TTGTTGCCCCGTATGTTGCCCCGAATGAAAAAAACCGCCTTTCGAGGCGGCCGGCTTTTCAACGTAAGTCATTGATTTTACTTGGTGAGCGCGCTGGGACTCGAACCCAGGACCTACTGATTAAAAGTCAGTTGCTCTACCGCCTGAGCTACGCGCTCGCCGTGGAGTTAAGGCCGATTGCATCCGGACGGCGGCTCCGGAGCTTTTCGCGGCCACGCGGGTGTGTAGGGGCGCATCCTGCAAGGGTCAATAGCCGCTTTCAATGCATCGCAGGCCGGCCCGTGGCTTGCTAGACTGCCTGGCTGAAGCCGCCGTGTGGAGGAACCATGCCCGTCGTCAATCGCATCGCCGATCATGCCGCCGAAATCACCGCCTGGCGACGCGATCTGCATGCAAATCCTGAGCTCCTCTACGACGTGCACCGCACGGCAGCGTCTGTCGCCGACAAACTGCGTGCCTTCGGTTGCGACGAGGTGGTCACCGGCGTCGGCCAGACGGGCGTGGTGGGCGTGATCCGTGGCCGCAAAGTCGGTGGGCGGACGATTGGGCTGCGCGCGGACATGGATGCGCTGCCGATCGAGGAAGCGACGGGCCTGCCGTACGCATCAACCGCACCCGGTAAGATGCACGCCTGCGGGCATGACGGTCATACCGCCATGCTGCTGGGCGCGGCGCGCTATCTCGCCGAGACGCGCAACTTTGGCGGGACGGCGGTCGTGATTTTCCAACCTGCTGAGGAGGGCGGGGCTGGCGGCAAGGCGATGGTCGACGACGGCCTGATTTCGCGTTTCGGCCTCGGCGAGGTTTACGGCATGCACAACTATCCCGGCATGCCGGTCGGCGCCTTTGGGATAAGGCCTGGACCGATGATGGCAGCCGCCGACTACATTACCATCGACATCGAAGGGAATGGCGCGCACGCGGCCCGCCCCCATCTGGGCATCGATCCTGTCGTCGTCGGCGCGCACATGATCACGGCGATGCAGACCGTGGTCTCACGTAATGTCGATCCGCTGAAATCGGCCGTCGTGTCGATCACGATGGTGCAGGCGGGCAATACGGACAACGTCATCCCGCAGACGGTGCGGCTGCGTGGCACTGCCCGTAGCCTCGCCGAGGACGTGCGCGCCCTGTTGGAGGAGCGGCTGCACGCCATCGTTGAACACACTGCGGCGGCGTTCGGTGCGAAAGCGACGCTGAAATACCGTCGCAATTACCCGGTACTGGTCAATCACGAGCGGCAGACCGAATTTGCCGCCAGCGTGGCGAAGGACATCGCCGGGGAGGGCCGCGTCGATACCGAGCTGCCGCCGATGATGGGGGCGGAGGATTTCTCCTTCATGCTAAACGAGCGGCCGGGCGCCTTCATCTGGGTCGGCAACGGCGACAGCGCGGGCCTGCATCACCCGAAGTACAATTTCAACGACGAGGCGATTCCGTTCGGTACGTCGTATTGGGTGAAGCTCGTCGAGACCGCGCTGGCGGGGTGAGTTTCCCATCCTTTGAGTCGCGGCCTGCGGCCGCTCCTCAGGATGAGGCGGATAGAGATAATAGACTTCGCCTTACGCCACTTCGCGCGACTTCTCTTCCGTCGCTTCGCGGCCGGGCAGGATCGCCGTGACACGCGCTTCGATGGTATGCCAAGCGGCGAAATCATTGAGCCGCGATCGCTCGAGCCAGGCGAGCAGCACCGCCGCGATGAAGGGCAGGCTCTGCACGCACATCACGACGGCGAAAAGGTTGATCTCGCGCACGTCCTTGACGTTGGTGCCGACGAGGGTCATCGCGCCGATCAGCAGCAGCGCCGCGATGATACCCTCCCAGAACGCCGGAAACTCCGTCTTCTTGCGTGCGCCGCCCTTGTCTGTGCGGACGAAGGGCAGGTGATCCTTCACCAATCCCATGCCGACTGCGCGCGCGACCGTCCACTGCACCGACATGGCCGCGAACAACGAGGCGAACAATTGCCGCTTGTTCACGCGCACGCGCAGCCGATAGAGAGCCACCGCATGCAGCAGCGAGACCGTGAAGCTCGCGAGAATGGGCACAGTGAGAATCTTGTCGGGCACCGAGATGCTGAGGAAGGCGACGAACGGCACCCAAAGGATGTTGAGAAGCGCAACCAACACGCCCAGGCTCTCGGCGCCGAGCCAGCTCAGCCAGCCGAGCATGAATTCACGCTTCTGCTCGCGCGTGAGCATGCTTTCACCGGGCAGGAAGCGGCGCCAGTGCTTCTTTAAGATTTGGAATCCGCCATAGGCCCAGCGGTCGCGCTGCTTCTTGTAGGACTCGAAGGTGTCCGGCAGCAGGCCGTGGCCGTAGCGGCGATTGGTGTAATGCGCGTGCCAGCCGTGCTCGAGCAAGGTAAGCCCGAGGTCGGTGTCCTCGCAGATTGTGTCGCTCGACCAGCCGCCGACCGCTTCGAGCGCACTGCGACGGATCAGGCACATGGTGCCGTGCACAACGATCGCGTTGACCTCGTTTCGCTGCACCATGCCGATGTCGAAGAAGCCGGCATATTCGGCGTTCATCGCGTGATGCAGCACGCTGCGCTTGTCGTCGCGGTGATCCTGCGGCGCCTGCACAAGGCCCACGCTTGGATCCGCGAACAGCGGTACCAGGTCGTTCAGCCAATCGGGCTGCACGACATAGTCGGCGTCGAGAATTCCGATTACTTCGGCATCGGCGGCGGTGTGGCTCATAGCCAGCCGCAGAGCGCCGGCCTTGAAGCCCTGCAGATTGTCGGCGCGCACGAATTTGAACCGCGATCCGAGAAGCTGGCAGTGCTCCTCGATCGGCTGCCACAGCGTCGGGTCGGGCGTGTTGTTGATCACCACCACGCATTCGAAATTCGGATATTCGAGCCGCGCGACCGCATCGAGCGTCTGCTTGAGCATCTCCGGCGGTTCGCGATAGGCCGGGATGTGGATCGATACTATCGGCGCCGTTTCCATGGGCACGAGCGGCAGCGAGGCAACGAGCCGCTCTGGCTTGGGGCCGAAGGCGATGGCCGCGATCTCCTCGATGCGCGTCATGGCGATCGCAATCAGCGGGAGCATCAGGATTGCGCCGAGCGCCAGCGAAAAGGCCGTGCCGAACACGAAGTAATGTTCGGTCCCATAGGCAATCACCTGCGACGTCCAGATGCCGGTCAGATTTGCAGCGCCCGCGAGCAGGAGGACCTGCCTCGCCGTCACGCGATCCATCGCCAGGATGGGCAGCGACAATAGAATGCTGACCAGCAGCGCGATCGCGGCAATTCGCCAATGATCCGGATCGGTGATTGGTCCGGTCCAGGCGAACTTCGGCTGCCGGGAGGCGTCGAACAGGCCCCAATACGGACCGACGCCGCCTTCGAAAGTCTTCCACGGCTGATCGATAGCTTCGACGATGTTGTAGTCGATGCCCCAAGCGTCGGCGCGCGCGACAAAGTCGCGCAAGGTGCGTGCCTGGTCGAGCCGACCCGGCTCTGCGTTCTTCAGGTTGTATCCAGCGCTCGGCCAGCCGAATTCGGCGATGACGATGCGCTTGCCCGGATAGGCCTGCCGCAGCTTGTCGTAGATCAGGATCGCCTGGTCGACGGCCTGCCGCTCGGAGAAGCCCTCCCAATAGGGAAGGATGTGAGCAGCGATATAGTCGACAGCCGACACAAGCTCAGGGTGCTCGAGCCAGATATTCCAGATTTCGCCTGTGGTGACCGGCACGTTCACAGACCGTTTCACCTGATGAATTTTCTGGATCAAGTCCGGGACGGTTTCTTCGCCGCGATAGATCGTCTCATTGCCGACGATCACCCCGTTCACGTTGCTGTGCCTCTTGGCCAGCTCGATCGCGGAGCGGATTTCCCGGTCGTTGCGGTCCTGATGCTTGTCGATCCAGGCGCCGACCGTGACCTTCAGGCCGAATTCTGAGGCGATGCCGGGCACCATCTCGACGCCGCCGGTCGACGAATAAAGACGGATCGCGCGCGTCACCGGCGCCAAGAGCTTCAGGTCGGAGCGGATCTGCGCGACACTGGCAAGGCCACCTTCATCCGGATGGGTCGACCCATCGAACGGAGCGTAGGATACGCTTGCGAGCTGGCCGTCGAAGTTGGGCGCCCGCACGACATCACGTGTAACGGCCCAGAACCCCGCTTGCACGCACGCCACAAGGGCGATCACGGCAACAACGGTGCGCATTGACTCAATACCAAACGGGGCTGGAAGGGCAGATGCTCAAGCCCGTCCCCTGGGCTTAAGCCGAACTATGGTCTGCGCGGCAACTCTTAGCGCGCGAGCTTGTTCCAAGGCAAGTAGTCACGCGACATGGCAATTGATAGGCGGCTGCATGGCACGGTGATGACAGCATTGACGATTGTGTAATTGAAATTACTCAGTGCGGCTTTTGGGAAGCTGCCGCGTCCGTCTCCGCTTGGTTTGCCGGCTTGACCGGCGCCTGAGCAGCCTCGGCGACCGGCTCGAGCGCCGGGTTGACCCAGCAGGCGTGCACACGACCGTTGAGTGTGTCCTGCGCCTTGGGGTCGAGCGCGCCCTGCCGGATCAGGCACCGGAAAGTCGCCTGGACGTGAGCGCTCGGGCATCCGAAGCGGTCATAAAGGTCGAGATGGCGGAAAGCCGTGTCGAGATCGTCCCGCCAGAGCAGGGCGACGACGCGCCGGCCAAGCCAAACACATTCCGGCTGGCCGGCCGGACCGGACAGCGCCCGCCCGGCTTCGGCGATCTCGTCGATCTTCTTCTGGCTGTCCTTGGCGGCATCGGCGGCGGTCGGCTTTTGCGCTTCTGGCTCTTTGCCGCCGCTCTGGGCGAATGCCGCCGTGGTGAGAAAGGCCGCGCAGAGCACCGCCAGCAGATGACGCGTCTTGCAGAAAAACATTGTCCCGCCGAATGTTGTAAGAAACCCCGAGCCGGATGGTTGCGACCGGATTGGGACGCTAATGCGGCGCACGCGAGCGAGACTTGGCCCGATGCATCAAAATTTGTCCAGTCTAACTGTCCTTAAAGTCGCGACAATTGTCACGTTTGTCGGGGGCATGCCTGCTCGGTCGAGCTGGCTGAACGTTTGTTAATGTCAATTCCTCGACCTTGTATGCGCGTCGTTTTCGGCTGCTTTACCTTCACGGCTTTCGTCATTGCTCTGACGTGGCATTGGCTCGGCACGCCGGTCGCGATGCCCAATGCCCCGCTTTTGACAGGCGAAAAGCTGTGGTGCGTTTCGTATGCTCCCTTTCGGGGAAGCCAGACACCGCTCGATCCGACGACCCATATTTCGGCCGCGCAGATCGAGGACGACCTGTTCCGGCTCTCCCAAATCTCGGATTGCGTGCGGGTCTATTCGACCGACTACGGCCTCGACCAAATCGCAGGACTCGCCGCCAAGCGCGGCATGAAGGTGCTGCAGGGGCTTTGGTTGTCCAGCGACCCGCTGAAGAACCGCCAGGAAGTCACCAGCGCGGTAGCGATTGCGAATCGCTACCCCGATACGGTGCGGGCGATCATCGTGGGCAACGAGGTGCTGCTGCGCGGGGAAATGACAGCGGCCAACCTCGCCGACACGATCCGGGCCGTAAAGGCGCAGGTGAAGGTGCCGGTCACCTACGCCGACGTATGGGAGTACTGGCTGCGCAACCGCGATCTCGCCTCGGCGGTCGATTTCGTCACGATCCATATTCTCCCTTATTGGGAGGACATCCCGGTCGCAGCCCGGCACGCGGCCGAGCATGTGGCTTCGATCAGGGAGCAGGTGGCCGAAGCTTTGCCGGGAAAGGAGATCGTGCTTGGCGAAGTCGGATGGCCGAGCGCGGGCCGGATGCGCGAAGGCGCGCTGCCGTCACCAGCCAATCAGGCGCGCGTCATTCAGGACGTGCTGGCGTTCGCCAAGCGGGAGCAGTTCAAGGTCAATATCATCGAGTCATTCGACGCGCCCTGGAAGCGGGTGTTCGAGGGAACGGTCGGGGGGCACTGGGGTCTCCTCGACGATGCCTCGCGCTCGCCGAAGTTCGTTTTCGGACAGCCGGTGTCCAATCACGCGGGCTGGTTATGGCAGGCGGGGGTCGGGATCGTGCTGGCCGGATTTATTTTTGCGACGGCCTGCTTTTCGCGCGGGCAGCGCCGCCCGGATAATTGGATTTGGCCGGCGGTGACGGTCAACGCGCTTGCCGGTGGGCTGCTGATCGGCTGGGCGATTGAGAACGTGCCGCTGGAAAGCTTGGGTGTAGGGCAGTGGGCGCGATCACTCGCCTTGGTCGTGGTCGCGATGGTCAGTCCGCTTGCAGCGACCGCCGCGCTGATGCGCGGAACGCGGATCCCGCGTATCTCACGCGTCTTGGGGGCTGCCGACGCGCGCAAGACCGATTGGATCGGTCTGCTGGTCGGCGTCGTCCTGATCGGCGCCTTGTTACTGTCGTTGCAGATCGCGCTCGGGCTGGTGTTCGACCCGCGCTACAAGGACTTTCCATTCGCGCCACTGACCGCGGGCATCGTGCCGCTTGCCATGCTTGCATTTTCTGTTAAGCCGAATTCAGGTGACCGCGGCGTGGCGGAAATCGGCGGTGCGGCGCTGCTCGCGCTGTCGGTCTTTTATATTCTGCCGAACGAAGGTTTTGCGAACTGGCAGTCGCTGTGGCTATGCGGACTGTTCGCCGCGCTCGCCGTCACACTGCTGCGGGTGCGCGACGTGCCAGGCTGACGACGAGCAAGCCGGCCGCGACCGCGGCCAGGCCACCGTTGTAAAGTACGAGGCCGAGACAGGTCGCCGCGAGAGCGACGGCAAACAGCAGCAGTGACGGCCGCAGCAGATTGAGCGCGGCGACGATCAGCGCCGCCCATCCGAACACCAGATAGGTGAACAGCGCGGTCACGACGGTCCGCGATGTGCACAGCCACGAGTTCAGGCCGGCCTCGCAGGCGAGTGACACCGTCGACTGCTCTATCACGAGATAGCGCATGTAAAATGCGTAGCCGAGCGCGCAGAAGCCGACGATCAGCAGGACATTCGTCGCGCGGGCGGAAGGAAGAAACAGGCGCATGAAGCGCTTATGCCGCTGCGAATGCGCCGGCACAATGGCTTAGCGCTGCACGACATCCGTCGCGTTGACCCGTGTCGGCCAGCAATAGCCGTTCGCGGCAACGAACTTGGCGCACACTTCCCGCGCCGCCGTCATGCTCTTCAGCGGCCCGGCCATCAGCCGCAATTGCGTGCTGCCCGACCGCTTATACGCGACTGGGCCCCAGCCTGCCAGCAGCGGACAAAAGTTCGCTTTGACGCTGAGCCAGCGCGTGCGCAGGGCGTTCATATCGGGGGTAGTACCGACTTCGACGCCGTATTCGACGGGCGGCACAGGCGCGCGCGGCGCCGGTCGCGTACGCGTAATTGGAATCGCCTCGGGTGCGGTTTACTCAGGCACGCTCGACGCGGTTCGCGGCATGCGCTGCATTCTTCTGGCTCTCTTCGCGCTGGCTGGACCCGCCGAATCAAGCATTGAAAACGCTAGCAGAATCCGGCAAGTCTGGCGGGCCCGCACGCGTGCGGCTGCCGAATTCAATCGGCCATTGTTCCCCAAGCATCGAGAGAGCCATTCCAGCAATGTCCGGACGCACCTGCCTCGCCGTCGTGCTGGCCGCCGGCGAAGGCATCCGCATGCGCGCCTCGCTACCGAAGGTTTTGCATCGCGTCGGCGGGCGGACACTGCTTGATCATGTGCTGAGCACGGCGGGGCGCGCGGGCGGCGAGCGGCTCGCGGTGGTGATCGGTCCGGGACAGACGGTGGTCGCTGACGAAGTGCGTCGGATCGCTCCTGGGGCTCTTGTCTTCGAGCAGCGCGAACGGCTCGGAACCGCGCATGCTGTCTTGGCAGCACGCCAGACACTTGCCGAAGCGACGGACGACGTGCTCGTCATGTTCGCCGACACGCCGCTGGTCGGAGTTGAGACACTGGCGCGTTTGCGGGCGGAGCTTGCGCAAGGCGCGGCGGTCGTTGTGCTCGGCTTCGCCCCAGCGGACCCGACGGGGTACGGCCGCCTGATCACGCGCGGAAGGGAGTTGCTGGCGATCCGCGAAGAGAAGGATGCGTCGGCCGCGGAAAAGAAGATCGGTCTCTGCAACGCCGGGCTGATGGCGCTCGCCGGCACGCGCGCGCTCGCCATTCTAGATCGCATCGGCAATACGAACGCCAAGCGCGAGTACTACCTGACCGATGCAGTGGTGATTGCCCGCGACATGGGCCTCACCGCCACGGCGATAGAAACGACGGAGGACGAGGTGCGCGGCATCAACACCAAGGCGCAACTGGCCGAAGCGGAAGCCGTCCTGCAGAAACGCTTGCGCGCCGCAGCGCTGGACGCGGGCGTTACAATGGTCGCGCCGGAGACGGTCTTTCTGTCCGCCGATACAAAGTTCGGCAAGGACGTGACCATCGAGCCGAACGTCGTCTTCGGGCCCGGCGTGACGGTCGACGACGGCGCCGTGATCCGGTCGTTCTCGCATCTGGAAGGCGCACATATTGGCAAGAACGCGCGCGTCGGACCGTTCGCGCGGCTGCGCCCCGGGGCGGACCTTGGTGTTGACGTGCACATCGGCAATTTCGTCGAGGTGAAGGCGGCGCAGATCGAGGATGGGGCCAAGGCCAATCATCTCGCCTATCTTGGCGACGCACGCGTCGGAGCGGGGGCGAACATCGGGGCCGGCACGATCACATGCAATTACGACGGCTATGCCAAGCACCGTACCGACATCGGGAAGGGCGCATTCGTCGGCACCAACTCCTCGCTGGTCGCGCCGGTGAAGATCGGCGACGGCGCATATATCGGGTCAGGCTCGGTGATCACCGCCGAAGTCCCGGCCGACGCGCTCGCGGTTGCGCGCGGACGCCAGACTGTGAAAGAGGGTTGGGCGAAACGACTGCGCGAGCTGAAGCTTTTGAGCCGGTCCGGCAAATCGGGCTGAACGCCACTCGACGTATTCTGAAATCTGACGTGATTTCTAGGGTATAAGACCAGACAGTTACAGCTAAAGCGGAACTTTAACAGGGGCTGCCGCGGATGTGCGGGATCGTCGGGATATTGGGGAATGCGGCCGTTGCTGGCCAATTGGTTGAGGCGCTGAAGCGGCTCGAATACCGCGGCTACGATTCTGCCGGGATCGCGACCCTCGATGGCGGGCGGCTGGGGCGCCGCCGCGCCGAAGGGAAGCTGCGCAATCTGGAATCGAAACTCGCCCGCGAACCGCTGCCAGGCGCGTCGGGCATTGGCCATACCCGTTGGGCGACCCATGGGCGGCCGACCGAGAGCAATGCCCATCCGCATGCGACCGAACGCGTCGCGGTGGTTCACAACGGCATCATCGAGAACTTCCGCGAGTTGCGCGAACGGCTGATCGACGACGGCGTGAAATTCGCCAGCGAGACGGACACCGAAGTCGTCGCCCATCTGGTCAACCGCGAACTCGCGCAGGGCAAAGCGCCGGCGGAGGCAGTTAAGGCCACGTTGAAACAACTGCGCGGCGCCTTCGCGCTCGTCTTCCTCTTTGCCGGCGAGAACAACCTGATGATTGGTGCGCGGAAGGGTTCGCCGCTCGCGATCGGCTATGGCACTGGTCAGATGTATTTGGGCTCCGACGCCATCGCGCTCGCGCCGTTCACCGACTCGGTCAGCTATCTTGAGGACGGCGACTGGTGCGTGCTGACGCGCCAAGGCGGGCACGTCTTCGACGGCGAGGGCAAGGAGGTCGATCGTCCGATCGTGCGCTCGACTGCTTCGGCCATGCTGGTGGACAAAGGCAACCACAAGCATTTCATGGGGAAGGAGATTCACGAGCAGCCTGAAGTCGTCGGTCACACGCTCGCGCACTACATTGACATGGTGGACGAGCGGATTGTGCTTCCCGCCGATGTCCCGTTCGACTGGCACAAGCTCAAGCGCGTTTCGATCTCGGCTTGCGGCACGGCGTTCTATGCAGGGCTGGTCGCGAAATACTGGTTCGAGCGTTTCGCCAAGCTGCCGGTCGAGATCGATATCGCGTCCGAATTCCGCTATCGCGAAGCGCCGCTCGAGCCGGGCGATCTGATGATCGTGATCTCGCAGTCGGGCGAGACCGCTGACACGTTGGCGACACTGCGCTATGCCCGCGAGCAGAGGCAGCACGTGCTTGCCGTTGTAAACGTGCCAACGTCGACGATCGCGCGCGAAAGCGATGTGGTGATGCCGACGCTCGCCGGCCCTGAGATCGGCGTCGCGTCGACCAAGGCGTTCACCTGCCAGTTGTCCGCGCTCTGCTGTCTTGCGGTTGCGGCTGGCGTTGCGCGCGGCGAGATCAAGCGTAGCGACGAGCAGAAGCTCGTGCGTGCCTTGATCGAAGTGCCGCGCCTGATGGCGCAGGCGCTCACCTGCGAGCCGCAGATCGAGACGCTCGCGCACGATCTCGCGAAGGCGCGCGATGTGCTCTATCTCGGCCGCGGCACCAGCTTCCCGATCGCGCTCGAAGGCGCGCTGAAGCTGAAGGAAATTTCCTACATCCACGCGGAAGGCTATGCCGCAGGCGAATTGAAGCACGGCCCGATCGCGCTGATCGACGAGACCATGCCGGTGATCGTCATCGCGCCATACGATCGCGTGTTCGAGAAGACCGTCTCCAACATGCAGGAGGTCGCCGCACGCGGCGGGCGCATCATTCTGGTCACCGATCCGAAGGGCCATGCGGAAGCCAGCGTGCAGTCGCTGCACCTGATCACGCTGCCGGAAATGGCGTCGACGGTGACGCCGCTCGTCTATGCGATCCCGGTGCAACTGTTGGCCTATCACACGGCCGCGGCGATCGGCACCGACGTCGACCAGCCGCGCAACCTCGCAAAATCCGTTACCGTCGAATAGATTTAGCGAATGGCGGACAAAGACTTTCCCCCAGGGCTAGAACTTGGCCACGACCTCCGTGCGACGACCCACACGGGGTTCTGGGGCCGCGTCCGCAACTATTTCCTGACCGGTCTTGTCGTCACCGGCCCGCTCGCGATCACCGCCTGGCTGATCTGGTCCTTCGTGACCTGGGTCGACGACTTCGTCCGGCCCTTCATCCCGCCGGGATACCGGCCAGAGACGTACCTGCCGTCGCCGATCCCTGGCACCGGCCTGATCATCGCCATCCTCGTGGTGACGCTGCTCGGTTTCCTCACCGCCAATCTCGTCGGGCGCACGCTACTCGAACTGGGCGAAGGGCTGCTCAACCGCATGCCGATCGTGCGGCCTATCTACCGCACGGCAAAGCAGATATTCGAGACTCTGTTCTCGAAATCAGGCTCGAGCTTCCGCAAGGTTGCGCTGGTCGAATTCCCGGCCAAAGGCATGTGGTCGCTCGTCTTCATCTCGCAGCCGCCGACGTCGGAGATTTCCGACCGGCTGCCGGTGCGCGACGGCGATTACGTCTCGGTATTCCTCGCCTGTACGCCGAACCCCACCACGGGCTTTTTCTTCTATGTGCAGCGCAAGGATCTCATCGAGCTCGATCTCTCGGTCGAGAATGCGATGACGGTGCTGATCTCGGCCGGTATGGTGCAGCCGGAGGAGACGCAGAAGAAATTCGCCGCCATGGCGGCGACAGCGCGCGGGGCTCAGATGGCAAAACCGGAAAGCGAGCCGGTGAAGTAGGGCTAAATTCGTCATCCTCAAGTGCGAGCGTAGTGAGCCTCGAAGCATGAGGGCCCCAACCGGAACCATCGCTCTTCGAGGGCCGCGATGAGCGTGGCCACCTCAGGGTGACGGCTTCTCACCCTGCCCGGATCAGGCCGACCGCTTCGTCCTTGCCGAACAGATAGAGCAACTGCCGCAGGGCCTGTCCGCGCGGCGACTGTAAA
>Ga0207862_1000499_pt1 | contig 11848 bp, 10 predicted proteins | sample LuqExpMetageno81_FD_187838 | JGI IMG/M metagenome (GOLD analysis project Ga0207862, IMG submission 187838) | Tropical forest soil microbial communities from Luquillo Experimental Forest, Puerto Rico - Sample 81 (SPAdes) | ecosystem: Environmental > Terrestrial > Soil > Tropical forest ... | reverse complement strand
CCTCTCACTCCGTCCCCCGTCCGGTCACGTCCGGTCATGCTCCGTCACGTCTGAGCAGCAGCACGCCCGAGGGCGTGCCGCCACCGGTCGAGACCACCGCGGTCGCCGCATCGGCCACCTGGCGCTCGCCCGCCTCGTGGCGCAGCTGTGCGACCGCTTCGTAGATGAAACCGAAGCCGTGGGTCCGGCCCTCCGACAGCTGGCCGCCGTGGGTGTTGACCGGCAGCTCGCCGTCGAGCGCGATCCGCTTCCCACCGTCCAGCCACCCCTCGGCCTCGCCGAAGCCGCAGAACCCGAGCGCCTCGAGCCAGGAGATGGCGTTGAAGGTGAACCCGTCGTAGACGAGCGCGAGGTCGACGTCCTCGGGACCGAGGGTGGTCCGGGACCAGAGGTGGGCCGACTGCCCGATCACCTGAGGTTCGTGGGTCAGGGTGCCCTGGTCCCACGACACCCGCTCGAGGATCTGGGTCCCGACCGCGTCGACCCGCACCGCGGGCTTCGGGAGGTCGGCGGTCACCGACGCGTCGGACACCACGACGGCGATCGAGGCGTCGCAGGGCACGTCGCAGTCGAACAGGCCGAACGGGGTGGTGATCATCCGCGCGGCGAAGTAGTCGTCCATGGTCATCGGGTCGCGGTAGATGGCGCGAGGGTTGCGGGCCGCGTTGGCGCGGCCGTTGACCGCGATCATCCCGAGCATCTCAACCGAACTGAGCAGCAAGACATCGCACGCCTTGTCCGCCAATTCCTCTATCGCGGCCGCGCAACTCTGGCTCTGTCCTACCACCGCCAAACCGGCCCGCTTTCGGAAGAGCCGCATAAACGACTCCCGCACCAGCCGGTTCTCCACCAAAAGGTAGACTCCGATCGGAGTCGCCTCCGTGCGATGCGTATTCATTCCTCCCCCAAGAGGCAACCTCCGCCCAACTCTGAACGCGAACACAAGCGCTTTCTCGCAAAGCGCTTTTTCCAACCCAGTCAACAAGTTTCACGGGCTTCGGATTTTACCGGGCAGACTCGACCGGGCTGGACCTGGCCAACACGCGGCCTGCCGAATCTGCCCGTCTCGTGACAGGAACAGCAAAATATTGTCCTGAACGGTAGCTTGGACGGTCTTGGCATTCAATGATGGCGCGGTACGTAGCCGGTTAGTTGTTGGTTAGCCCTCATCTAGTTGAAAATGCGCGCTTTATTCGTCATGCTGGGTTTTTGAACAGTTCTGGCAATGAGCCCCGCAATCTTGCTAGAATCCCCCCATTCCGTGTTTCCGGTTCAGGTAACACCGACCCATGCCTCCCACCTCGCCCAGGCTGCGCTTCGGTTCCTTTGAACTCGACCCATCTTCCGGTCAGCTTCGCAAAGATGGCGTTCTCCTCCGACTGCAGCCTCAACCCTTCCGCCTGCTTCAGCTTCTCGCCGAACGCGCCGGCACGGTCGTTTCTCGCGAAGAAATTCGCCTGCATCTCTGGGCCAATTCCACCTTCGTCGATTTCGAGCATGGCATCAATTTCTCAATCAACCAGATTCGCGCCGCGCTCTCTGACAACGCGGAAAAGCCTCGCTACATCGAGACTCTCCCGCGCCGCGGCTACCGCTTCCTGGCCCCGGTCGAGCCCCAGAACGGCGTCGCGTCCTCGACGGATCCGTTCGAGTCTTCGGACGACTTTCCCGTAATCGACACCGCAACCTTTCAACTCCCTTCCATCGGTTCTCACCCAAGTGTGCCGGGTCGAAGCGTTCCGCATCCCGCGCCTGGCCCCCCGATCCCCGCTCCGCGCGCGAAATCCGCCGGGCGCCGCTTCTGGATTGCAGCCCTCGTCGCCTTGTGTTCCTTTGCCGGTTTTCTCCTCCATCTTTTCGTCTATCCTCGGGCTCCTCGCGTTCTACGCATCGATCCGTTGACCGAATCGGGCCGCGTCGATCCCTGGGGACGCCTCGTCTCCGATGGCTCCAGGCTTTTTTATCTCGAACGCCAGGCCGATCGCTGGATCATCATGCAGACCGCGGCCGCCGGCGGAGAGAGCCAGCCTTTCCCCGCTCCGTTTCCTAACACGAAAATCTTCGCGATTTCTCCGGACGCCTCGCGCTTGCTCGTCGCACCCTTCACCACCGCCGCCGGCACCCTGCCGCTCTGGAGCATGCCCCTGGTCGGCGGAACTCCTCGCCGCCTCGGCGGCCTCGTCGCCGACGACGTCACCTACTCGCCTGACGGTTCGCAACTGGCTCTCGCCACGCCCGACGGGATTTTCCTGGCGCAGACCGATGGCACGAATCTCCGGCGTCTCCTGTATCTGCCCGGCGAGAACAACGACATCGCCTGGTCGCCCAATGGCAGACTGTTGCGCTTTACCCACTCGGAGCCCACCGTCCGAGGTTCCCTCATTTTCGAAGTCAATTCCGAGGGTCAGAATTTGCGCCTGCTCTTTCCGGCCTCAGCCGAAATTGCCTCCGCGTGCTGCGGCCGCTGGACCCCGGACGGCTCTTACTTCGTCTTCACAGGAATACAGAATGGCCAGAGCGATCTGTGGACACTCAAAGAGCCGCCGCTCGGCATTTCCTGGAGGCGGGCAAAGCCCTGGCGCCTTACCTCCGGTCCTGTTTCTTATGCCGACGGTCTCCCGACCCCTCGCGGAAACGTCCTTTACGCTCGCGGCACCTCGGAGCGCCTCGACGTGCTGCGCGTGGACCCAAAAAGCTCAGCGACCACGCAATTCCTTCCCGGCACCGCCGCGGAAGAAGTGGCCCCCTCTCCCGACGGTCGCTGGCTGCTCTACGTGGCCCCAGATGGTCTCTGGCGAAGCCGCCCCGACGGCAGCGAGCGGCTCCAACTCGCCGGCCACTCTCCTCGCCCGGTCATTCACGGTCCTCGCTGGCGCCGTGATTCGCGGTTTGTTCTCTTTTCCGAGCAGCAGGGCGGCAAAAATCAGATTTACGTCGTACCCACCGAGGGCGGCGCCCCCCGCGCAATTCTCGACGCCAAACACCTGCGCGACCACCCCGACTGGTCGCCCGACGGCAAGAGCCTCGTCTTCTCCGTCCTCGACGAGCCTCAGCCCGGACGTCCCACGGACAACGGCGTCTATTTCTTTGAATTGGAAAACGGCCGCACAACCAAGGTCCCTGACTCCGCCGGAGTCTTTGCAGCTCGCTGGTCTCCGGATGGCCAGTATCTGGCGGCGATTTCCACCGACACCGGCGTTCTGAAGCTTTACGATATTGCGCGCGTTCGCTGGACGGTTATCGCCAAAGGGAAGAGGCTCACGCTTCCGGTGTGGTCGGCGGATGCCAAATACATATATTTCCAGGATATGGAGCAGAGTGGCGAGCCCTTGTCCCGCATCCGCCTGGAGAATTCTGCCATCGAGAGTGTGTTCAGCTTTGAACCCCTTTTGAAGGGCGGCGTAGTGCGCTCTGACTTTCTCGGCTTCGCCCCGGATGGTTCCTTCCTGGTTCGCGCCGCGACCCGCGGCGGCGATCTCTACAAACTCACGCTCGATCTGCCCTGAAGCCATCCGGCGGGTGTCCTGGGCCTGGCCCTCAATACTTCGGCACCGACGCATCCACCTCATCCGACCACGCGAGGATCCCGCCTTTCAGGTTCACGATTTTACGGAACCCCGCCTTGCGCAGGAAATCCACCGCTTCCGCTGAACGCTTTCCGCTGCGGCAATGGGCGACAATTTCTCGCGAAGAATCGAGTTCATGCACGCGCCTCGGCAATTCGCCGAGGGGAATCAGGTGCCCCCTTAAATTGCAAATCTGATATTCGTGCGGCTCCCGCACATCGAGGATGAACAAATCTTCCCCGCGGTCCAGCCGCGCCTTCAGTTCGCGCGGAGTCATCTCCGGCACCTTCAGGTCCGGTGCCGGCGCTTCTTCCCCGCGCACGCCGCAGAATTCGTAATAGTCAATGAGCTTGTCGATGGTGCGATGTTCCCCGCACATCGGGCACTTCGGATTCTTCCTCAGTTTGAATTCACGGAAGCCCATTTCGAGTGCGTCAAACAGCAGCAGCCTTCCCGTCAGATTTCTCCCGCTGCCCAGGACGAGCTTGATCGTTTCCATTGCTTGAATGGATCCCACGATGCCCGGCAGCACGCCCAGCACTCCGCCCTCCGCGCACGACGGCACCAACCCCGGCGGAGGGGGCTCCGGATACAAGCACCGGTAGCACGGCCCGCCGGGCATTCCAAAAATCGTGACTTGTCCCTCGAACCGGAATATCGACCCGTAGACGTTCGGCTTGCCCAAAAGCACGCACGCGTCATTTACCAGGTACCGAGTCGGAAAATTGTCCGTGCCGTCCACGATAATGTCGAAGTCCTTGAACAGCTCGAGCGCATTCTCACTGGTCAGCTTTGTTTCGAACGCCTGCACCTGGATATCGGGATTCAGATTCGAAAGTCTCGCTCGCGCCGCCTCGCTCTTCGGCTTGCCCACGTCACTGCTGCCAAACGTCACCTGCCGCTGCAGGTTCGTAAAATCCACCACATCGAAGTCCACGAGGCCCAACTTGCCCACGCCTGCCGCAGCCAAATACAAACCCAGCGGCGCGCCAAGCCCACCCGTCCCGACGAGCAGCACCTTTGCGTTCTTCAGCTTCAACTGCCCTTCCATGCCCACCTCAGGCATGATCAGGTGCCGGCTGTACCGCAGGATCTCCTCATTCGTAAGACCCTCTGCCGCCTTTGTCCCGGCCGGTGTTTGCACCTTCGTCGCCATCTCCTTATCGCTCCTTCCCCGTGTAGCGCCGGCTTTCCTGCCAGCGCCGTTCGCTTCCCGGTAGGGTAATTTGCTTGCGCCTAAACACTTTTTGCTTCAAACTGCCTGGTCCGTCATCCCGACCCTAGCGGCCCGGCTTCCTTTTGCGCCGTTTTCTGGCGCGCCTCCGGCAATCGACGGAATAATATTGATGGTATCCCCATCCTTTGTCGGTGTCTTTTCCTGCGCCAGGTACCGTATATCTTCGCCGTTCACGTACACGTTCACGAAGCTCCTCAGCCTCCCTTCCTCGGTGAACAAATGTCTTTTCAAACCCGCAAACTCGCTCGTCAACTGCCCGAGCGCCTCCTCAACGTTTTTCGCCGCAAATTCAGCGGCTGCCTGCCCGCCGGCGTGCGGCCTCAGTGGCGGCGGTATCAATACTTTGACGGCCATAATCCTATCCTCTCCCGACCTGGTTCAGGTTCGCGCTTTCGCTTCCGACCGAACCTCAATCCTCTCCTCGGCATATCCGGCCCGGTCGTCCTCGAGCCGCCACGAGGTCATCTCTCCCGCGGCCCCCTTCGCCACACTCACAATGATGTAGCTGTACCACGGCCAGGCATGCGTCCGGTCATACTCGCTCGGCCTCGCCGGATGATCCGGGTGCGAGTGATACCACCCAACCACGTCGAGCCCCCGCGCTTCGGCCGCCCGGTCCGCATCGATCACATCCTGTGGCGCTACCGAAAACCGGTTCTGCGGCGAATCTTCCCGCCGGTTCACCAGCGGATACAATTCCAGAATCTCCCGCGGCCTTTCCTCTCCCCCCTCTCGGCTCCTATCCCGCCCGAGCAGCGCTCCACAGCATTCGTGCGGATACGTTTCCTCCCCGTGCCACCGGATTTTTTCCGCCAGCTCTTGGCTCATCGAAATTCGCACTGCGTCTCCCGCGCTCATTCTTCATCCCAGAATCGTTCGCTCAGATACTTCGCCGCCGAATCCGGAAACACCGTCACGATCACCGCTCGCTCGTCAGGGGGAATCCGCTTGGCCACCGCGAAGCACCCATAGAGCGCCGCGGCCGAGCTCGGACTGACCAGCAACCCCTCTTCGCGCGCAAGACGTTTCACCAGCCGGTACGCGTCTTCCGTCGCGACCTCCACGTTTTCGTCCGCCAGCGTCGCGTCATAAATCGCCGGACGGAGCGCGCTCGGCATGTGCTTCCATCCCTCAAGCCCGTGAAACGACGCATCCGGCTGCAAGCTCACCGAGCGAATCTTCGGATTCAATTCCCGCAGCCGCCTCGTTGTTCCGACGAACGTCCCGCTGGTGCCAAGCCCCGCCACAAAATGCGTCACCCTTCCCGAGGTCTGCTCCCAAATCTCCCGCGCCGTCGTCCGGAAGTGCGCCTGCCAGTTCGCCGGGTTGCTATATTGATCGGGATAAAAATAATCGTCAGGATTTTTCAACACGATTTCTTGCACGCGCCGGATGGCTCCGTCGGTGCCTTCGTCTCCGGGCGTGAACAAGAGCTCCGCCCCATACGCTTCGAGAATACGCTTACGCTCGGGCGAAGCGCTCTCCGGCAGACACAGTTTCACGTTGTAACCGAGCGCGGCTCCGATCATCGCGTAAGCTATGCCGGTGTTCCCGCTCGTCGCGTCGATGATCGTTTTCCCCGGCTGCAGCAATCCGCTGGTAAGTCCCGCTTCAATCATGCTCAGCGCAGGACGGTCCTTCACCGATCCGCCGGGATTAAACCACTCGGCCTTCGCGTAGAACTCTATGTTGGGGAATGCACTGCCGATCCGCGTGAGACGCAGGAGGGGGGTATTACCGATCAGGTCCAGCAGAAACTGGCTCGCACCCGTAGCTTCCGCCCCATTCAAAGGAGCCGGAATGCCGATTACCGTTGCTGTGCGTCTGCCCGCCACTTTCTACTTCTCCAAGCGTTTTCCGCCATGGCCCTCTACCGCCGAAGGTACCGTGCCCTACCCGGTTGGATGCACCGGTACATCGGCTCGCTATGCGGCAACAAGCCCCGTTTATTGTGGCGATGCTCAGCAAACAGCCTCCAATCGAGTCCTTATTCTGCCACATTTCCCGCTTCGGGTGCGAGGCCTTTCCGGAACGCAGTGTTGGCTCCGAGCCCAGCCCTCCTGCGGCGGCTTCTTCCGCACTGCAGTTTGGTTTGCCGGGTCGCGCCGCGGAGCGATCGGCTTTCCTTCCGGATATAAATCCCCAGTTTCCTGCGTATTCGTTGCAGGGGGCAGCACAAGCCATGCGTCCGAACGGCACTCTCGTACGATTCCTCTGGGCCGCGGTAATGCTCCTGGCCTTCGTTGGCCTCGCGGTGGCCGGACGGCGCGCCGTTGTGCTTTGGCATCCCGGTGCCCTGTCCACCCGAAATAATCCCGCCGCTGCTCTGGACGCTCACTTTGCCGATCATCGCGCCCTCACCCTGGCCCACATTCTCCCGGCCTCGCTCTTCATGCTCCTCGGACCGCTGCAGTTCGCGAGCCGCATTCGCTCGAAGCATCCGCGGTTTCACCGCTGGTCCGGCCGCGTTTTTCTTGCCGCCAGCGGAATCGTCGGTGTGACCGGCCTGATCATGGCGTTCAGGAAAACGATCGGTGGGCTCGACGAAAAAGCGGCGATCCTTCTCTTTGGCGGCTTTTTCCTGATCTCACTCTCCAAGGCGCTCTGGCATGCGATCCACCGCGAGTTTGCCCGGCACCGCGAGTGGATGATTCGCGCTTATGCCATCGGCCTCGCGGTAGCCGCTATTCGCCCGATCATGGGCGCGTTCTTCGCCGCCGCGCTGCTTCGCGGTCACACGCCCGAACCCAGTCAATTTTTCGGCACCGCCTTCTGGATTGGATTCGTGCTCGAGTCCATCGCCGCGGAACTTTGGATCAGCTACACCCGACCCTCGGTCGCGGCTCGGTCGGCCGTCTTTGCCGCCAAATAATCGGCCGAGAAGGAGCAATTTCATGCGTAGCAAAAACCAAAAGCCTCACAAGGGAGCGGGAATGGAGGGCTGGGTCGCCCGCTGGTACACTCGCACCCGCCGCAACGACATGGACGACTTCCGCCGCCAAGCCCAAGCCGTGGCCGCGCAACTGCGCAGCGGCTCGAACGTGCTCGAAGTCGCGCCCGGCCCCGGATTTTTCGCGATCGAACTCGCCAAGCTGGGCGATTTCCGGATCACCGGGCTCGATATCAGCCGGACCTTCGTCGGAATTGCGCAGGAAAATGCCAGGAACGCCGGTGTGAAGATCGACTTCCGCTTCGGAAACGCCTCTTCCCTGCCGTTTCCTCGAGACTCCTTCGACTTCCTTTACTGCGCTGCCGCTTTCAAGAACTTCTCGGAACCCGTCAAGGCTCTCGATGAAATGCACCGCGTGCTGCGCCCGCGAGGCGAGGCGCTGATTGCCGATCTTCGCAAAGATGTCTCGCTCGAAGAGCTCGATACCTACTTGCAGCAGAGCGGACGCGGCCACTTGGACCTATGGGTAACCAAATGGATTTTCCGCAGCATGTTGATTCAGCGCGCCTACACCAGGGATCAGTTCCTCAACATGGCCGAACAAAGCCGCTTCGGCTCCTGCCAAATCACGGCCTCGGCCATCGGCTACGAGCTGCGCTTTTCGAAGCCGCCCGAACTCGCCGCCGCCTCCTGAGCGCTCATTGGGTCTCTGCTTCTGGAGGAGGAGGCGGTGACGGCACCATGTCAGGGTAGTCTTCACCGCCCCTCACTGAGGTATGGGTTCTGTAATCACGCTATCCGTATCGCCGCACCATGCCTATCGGGAAAACACTGTAATTCACGGGAGAAAAAGACTCACCGTCAGGGCCCCGCCTCAGCCGGAATCACCGGGAGAACGATCTGCGAGGCGTGCTCGGCATCGCCGTAAACGCGAATATGCCCGACCCTCATCCCTGACGTGGTGATTTCCGACTTCCCGGTCTGCAGGTTGCGCGAAAAATGCGGAAAAAAAGCGCCGGATACCTGCACGCGGACGCGATGGCCCTTTTGAAACACGTTTGACGTAAGCAGTCGGTTGAGTTCCAGCCGACAGATCTTCCCGGGCTCAAGGAACTCGGGCGTCTCAGACCCGTTGCGGTAACTCGTGCGCAGCACATCCAACCCCGGGCTCATCAGGTTGTACGCGGCGCCATCCGGGGACACGTCCAGAACCCGCACCCACAAATCAAAATCCGGCACGTCTGCGGAAACATACATCTCCGCGGTGATCGGGCCGGTTACCTCCATATCCGAAGGTAAAGGAGCGGAGTCGAACAGCAGAACATCCTTGCGGCCGGCGAAGGAGCGATAGTCGCGCGCTCCAAACTCTTCATAAGGGTCGGTGAGAGGATGGGCTGGGTCGGAAACAAACTCCGCGAACGGTTCGCCACCTCTAGAAGTAACGTCGCCGAGCGACAACGCCCCGCCAGATCCTTTCGAAGAGGAAAAATACAGCGAGGTTTGCTTCGCCCGAGCCAGCGGCCAGGCGTCTTCGTCGCGCCACGCGTTGGCACCCATCACGAAGATGTGCACCGGCTTTTCTTTCTCGATGCCGTTGTCCACCCCCTTCAGGTAATGGTCCATCCAGCGCAGAATGATTTCGTCGTAATCGACCGCCGCCGATTTGCCGAACTCGCGTTCACCGGCTTTCGAACGCTCAAGTTCGCCGTGGGTCCACGCGCCGATCATCGTTGCCGTTCGCGGACTTGCTTCACCTCTGCGCGCGGCGAGCAGGCCATTGAAGTTTGTCGTGGCGCCGTCGGGGCCGTACGCCTCGTCGTACCACCCCGAGATGTTCAGCACGGCGGCGTGTACGCGATCGTACTTCCCGCGCAGCTCGGCCCAGTCCCACCACGCGCTCGCCGGCGGGTGAGACAGCCATTCGTAGTAAAAAGGCGCAACCTGCTTCAGGTCGGGAAGCTCGGCCATCGGCAGAAAGCTCTCTAAGCGCTGCCGCTCGCTTTTCCAGGCCTCCGCTGCTTCTTTCCGTGTTTCCGGCCCCGGCAGATGCTTTCGCTTCCGCGCGTCGGGCGCAATATTGAACCAGATCCAGTCGAGCCAGGAACCATCGAAAACACCGCCGGAATAGAAGAAATTCCGAGGCGTCGAAAAGGTCATCGCCGGGACCATCGCTTTCAGGTGAGGTGGATCCTCGACCGCGGCGAACCACTGCACGGCCCCGGGGTACGACAGCCCGAATGTTCCCACCACGCCATTCGACCACGGCTGCGCGGCGGCCCACTCAATCGTGTCGTAGCCATCGCGGCCCTCGTTTCGATAAGGGTCAAACTCCCCGCCCGACGCGTACCGTCCCCGAACATCCTGAATGACCAGCGCATACCCGCGAGCGACCGCTTTGTCGAACGTGGTCCATTCCTTTGGAGCCCGGGCTTTCCCGTAAGGCGTGCGATAGACCAGCACCGGAAATTTGCCCTTCGGGTCAGGCAGCCACACATCGGCGAGCAGCGTCACGCCGTCTCGCACTTTTACCGGTACATCTTTCAGGACGACGTGATCGTTCGCCCCAATCTGAATCACACAAACGGAGAGCGCCATCGCAACCCCATAGGACAGAAATGCCAATTTGCGCATAACGCCGAGGATTCTACCTCGATTCGAGCGGCGCAGAAGGCCCAGCCCTCCCTGGAATTGCGAAACCTCGGGCGCAGTCCGTGTAACTCAGTCTCGATGGAGTAAGAGGGCGGCAATGACGCGGGGATCGCGGCGGTGCCCCACCCTGGCAGTCGGTGTAGGGATGCCTAGAGCCCCGGCGACGACCGTTGGCCTTACCGCTCCACGGGCTATTCTTTCAGCGATACCGGGTCGGACTCATTCTTTGGCGAGGTTTTGTCGAGCAACGAAACCCATTCGCTGCCCGCCGCCGGCACTCCCACCTTGCCTTCACGAACAATTTCTTTGGCGCTGAGGCTCCGCCCATACAGCTTTCTGTTGGCGCTCCCGTCCGACCGGAGAGTGGAGCCCTCAAGCGAAACGCCCGCAAACAAACCCCGCGCGCGGGAATAGCTGAGAACTTCCGCTCTCATCACGATGTCGGTATCCGCCGCCGCGGTGCGCCCCTTCGGTCCCGCCGCTGCCGAGGCGTCGGCGCCCAGTTTCACCTTGCTGCCTAAGATCGAGTTCGCGCCTTTCGGATTCATGACCAGCAGAACGTAGTCCGTAGCCTCGCCACCGATCTGAAATCCGATGTTTGCCCCTTCCAGCGCAAACAGCGCCGGTGCGCTCCATTTCCCTGTAAAATGCTGGCCGGTCCGGCAGCTGATGGCGCCGCGCCCGAAGTCGCCTCCCACGCCAAAGGCAAACTTCAGCACCGAAGGAATCACAATGACGCATTCCGCCTTGTTGAGCAGGTCCTTCGGAATCCCGTCGGGAATATCCATGATCTCCTTGAACACCTGGCCGCAGGCGGAGAGGCGTTTCTGTTCCCTGGATTGCTCCGACGCAAAGGTCGGACAACACAGAAAAAGAGCCATGACAGAGACCCACAGTTTTCTCATAATGCGACTCCCAATCTCGATTGGATTTTGCGCCTTGGCTGGGTACCGCAGTGGCGCAGCAAGACTCCCTACAAGTCTAGCAAAGAAATCGGCCCCGTACCGTCAGAAGCAAGCCATGTTTCGCGACATGTACCCCTGCAGCAAAGACTTGCCGCGAAAGCGGTTGCTTTGCGGAACCCCAGCGATGCGGGTACCATCATGCGGTTTCTTGAAATCAACAACGGGAATTTCGCTCTAAAGGGGGATCGGAATGACGCACCTCAAGCAAGCGTTCCTCCTGGGCCTCCTGATCCTGGTCGTGCTTGCCAGCGCGTGTCCCTCGTACGGACAGGCATCAAAGGGGGCAACAACGGGTATCGCCCCAGCCGAAAAGTGCGCCGATCTGCTGAACCTGAAAATCGAAGGGCTCAATCTGGCGATCACAAAAGCCGACGCCGTTCCCACGACTCCGCCGGGTACCGTTCGTGCGTCACCCTTTTCGCCCGAACCCATCTCTGTCGCCATCCCCTCCTATTGCCGCGTCGACGGAACCCTTGATCAACGCACCGGCGCCGACGGCAAACCCTACGGTATCGGCTTCGCCATCGCCCTGGTCCTGCTC
>Ga0207862_1000498_pt1 | contig 11849 bp, 8 predicted proteins | sample LuqExpMetageno81_FD_187838 | JGI IMG/M metagenome (GOLD analysis project Ga0207862, IMG submission 187838) | Tropical forest soil microbial communities from Luquillo Experimental Forest, Puerto Rico - Sample 81 (SPAdes) | ecosystem: Environmental > Terrestrial > Soil > Tropical forest ... | reverse complement strand
ACAGCCCGCCGACCCGTGGCTATAACTTCGACACCAACTTCCTGAACCCGACGCTGCTTCCGCCGCGCACCCCGCTGTTCCGCGACGTGAACACGACTGGCTGGACGCGCGTGATGGCGCCTCTTGCTGGCCAGTATCAGTAACCAATTCCGAACTTCTCGTTCCAAACGTCCCGGTCTTCTGGCCGGGACGCTTGCTTTTTGAGCGTGTTTGGGCCGCGGGCAGGCTGAAGCTCCTAAACTCGGTCCGGGGTTCTGCTTTTGACACAGCGCCGGTTTTTCAGCAGACTGTTGCTTACCTTTGGAAAGCGCCCGCTAGGTCATGAGTCCCATCGAAACCCTCAGCCTGGTCCTCGGAACCGGCTTTTCCTCCGGTTTGAACCTCTACGCCACGGTGGCCACCCTGGGCATTTTGCAGCGCTTTGGCGTCATCCACCTGCCGGAGAAGCTCCAAGTGCTGTCCCATCCGCTTGTCCTTGGGGTTGCGCTCGCGCTGTACGCGGTCGAATTTCTGGCGGACAAGGTTCCCTACATCGATTCCGTCTGGCAAGCCATCCACACGTTCATTCGCCCACCGGCCGCAGCCTTGCTCGCCTTCAGCGTTACTGCGGCTGCCTCGGAGCCCTGGCGTTGGACGGCGGCGTTGCTCGCGGGCGGCATCGCGCTGACGTCTCACGGCACAAAGGCGAGCGCACGCGCCGCGGCGAATCTGTCACCGGAGCCGCTGAGCAACTGGGCTCTTAGTTTTGGTGAGGATCTGTTGGCAGTGTGGTTGACCTGGTTCGCAGCCGCGCACCCGCAGCTCGCCGTCGCAGTGGTCATCGTGCTGTTCGTGATCTCTTTATTTCTTCTCTATCACCTGTTCCGCTTCTTGCGCCGCTCCCTGCAGAAACTGGCCACCACGTGAGTCGCAGCGTCCGCCAGCCACTGAAAGCAGCGCCTTCGGCAGTTCGGAGGATCGTAACCGAAACGGTGTGCTCGGTTCCCTCGCACTACTTCACGTAAGTCGCCACCCAATCGAGAACCGTCTTGTACCACAGCTGGCTGTTCTGCGGCTTCAGGATCCAATGGCCTTCATCGGGGAAAATCACAAGCTTGGAAGGCACGTTCTGCCGTTGCAGGGCGTTGAAAAATTCGAGCGACTGCGTGTACGGCACTCGATAGTCCCGCTCACCTGCAATCACGAGCGTTGGTGTCTTGTATTTCCCAAGGTCACCCGCGTAACTCACGGGCGCCCACTTTTTGTAGTTTTCGGGAGCAGTCCACGGTGTCCCTTGGGTGTCGTGCTCTTCGAACCACAGCTCCTCAGTCGCGTACATCGAGACTTTGTCGTACACGCCGGCATGGCTGACGATCGCCTTGAAGCGGTCCGTATGCGTGGCTAGCCAGTCGGCCAGGTAACCGCCGTAAGAACCGCCGGCCGCTGCCAGCTTCGATTTATCGATAAACGAGTACTTGGCGATGGCCGCGTCGATCCCTTTCATAACATCGTTGTAGGCTTTGCCGCCCCAGTCGTTGGTGATCTCGTCGGTGAATTTCTGTCCGTAGCCCGTGGAGCCGCGGCGGTTGATCATCAGCGTCACGTAGCCCGCACCGGAAAAGACCTGGGTGTTCCAACGGTAGCCCCATGAATCTGACCACATCGTTTGCGGGCCGCCGTGCAACAGCACCAGCATCGGAAATTTCTTTCCGGCCACATACTGCGGCGGCTTGAGCAGCATGGCCTCGACGCGCGTGCCTTCGGCGCCCTCGAACCAAAAGGTCTCCGGCTGGTGCATTTCGACGTTCGCGAGAATGGACTCGTTCAAATGCGTCAACGGTTTCAGTCCGCTACCGTCACCCGCCGCTACGAAAAGCTCCGCGGGCATGCTCAGGCTCGTACGCTCCGTTACTAGCGTTTTGCCATCGCCGCTGAAGGCGAAGGCGGCGTTGAAGCCGTCGAGCAGTTTCTTCGGCGTCGCGCCGGCGCGTGCCTCCATTGCGTACACCGGCTGTAAGGTTTCGTTCTCTGCAAGAAAATAAATCGTCTTGCTCCCCGGCGACCAGGCCAGTTCGTGGGCGCTGCGGTCGAAACCTTCGGACAGGTTTTCGGTCTTGCCGGACTGCCGGTCATACAGCATCACGCGCCATCGGTCGGATTCATATCCGGCGGTGAGTTGAGCGTGGTAGGCGATATAGCGGCCGTCCGGCGAATACACCGGATTCCCGTCGAAACCCGGATTGGTGGTGATGCGCTTCGGTTCCCCGCCCGATACGGAGATCAGGAACAGATCGCCGTTCGTGCTGGTGGCCTCCACTTTGTCGGTAACGGCCGTGAAACACAGCTCCTGGCTGTCCGGCGAAAAGCTAAAATCGCTGGCTTCGCCGCGCTGATCGGGAGGAACGTCGTAGTCTGCTCCCGGAATCAGGTCCTTAGCGGGTGTGCCGCCTTCGGCGGGAATCACGAAGAGGTGGTTGCGCTTCCCTTCGAACCAGTGGTCCCAGTGCCGGTAGAGCAGATGATCGTAGATTCGGGCTTTTACCTTGCTCTTTTCCTTCCCCTCGTCCCGTTTCTTGTTGCATTCATCATCTTTGCAATCGGGATAAACCGCGGAAACGAACGCGATCGTTCTCCCGTCGGGCGACCAGCGAAATAGATCCGCGCCGCTGGAAAGTTGCGTCAGTTTTTTCGCCTCGCCACCCTCCAATGGCAGTAGATAGACCTGCGAGGTGCCGTCACGCCCGGAGAGAAAGGCGAGCGTCTTTCCGTCAGGAGACCATGCGGGAGAGCTGTCGCGGCCGCCCTGGGTTACCTGCAAAGGGTCGTCGCCGGTCGTGCTGACGATCCAGACGTTACTCACATTGCGATTGGCGTCCTGATCCGGCGTCGCTGCAGCAAAGGCTACCCACTTCCCCTCGCGCGAGACGTCCATCGAACTGATGCGGTGCAGCTTGATAAGATCATCGAACGTCATCGGGTGCTTCGCCGCCGTTTGGGCACTTGCTGAAGAGGCGATGGCGGCCAGCGCCAGCAACGAGAGTCCACAGCGCTTGCCAAGGTTCCTCATTTCGATCCTCTTTGCTACGGTAGTCTGCTTGCGGGTTCCCAAAAACAGATGATGATGTCACGATTCCTTTGCGATTCCAAGTTGTCGCAGAGCGCTGTGCGTTATTCAAGCGCTGGTATTGGAAGGCCGACCGTCCAGATATAGCCGTCGGGGTCCAGCAACGTCACTTCGCGCCAGCCATGCCGGAAATCCGTCGCAGGTTGCACAATGGGTGTGCCCAGGCGTTTGGCGCACTCTTCCACTTTATCTGGATCAACGCCCAGGAAGCGCAATTCCGCGCCGGCGCCGCGCACGGGAGCCGCGATAAGAAGGGGGTACAGCGCGTGATGATCGTAGGAGTGATCGGCATGCAGCATGAAATCGACGCCGAGGAGGGAAAGTGCCGCGAAATCATTGTCTGAGTAGCGCGCGGTCGCGCCGAGGACGTCCCGATAGAACCTTAGCGAAGTCTCCACATTTCGCACCAGTAAGTTCACCGTAAACTTCGGCAATGAGCGGCCGTACTCATGTGCCGACAGGAATGGATCGCCCACGCGTGTTTTCGTCATCTGTTACCTCCGCGCCAGAATCCAGTTCAGTAAAGCGATCCCGCAGGTAGTACCAACGACGTAAAATTCCCCGCGTCCCATTTGCGTCAACAAAACTAGCGACGAAAGCAATGTGAATCCTGCAAAGAAATATGGCGCCGGAATAAGGAACTTCGCCTTGTCGTCTTTTCTTGCGCGCAGAACGGGTACGGCCACAGCCATGGCCCCATACACAGCAAGACGCGATACCGCCGAAAGGGTTGCGTTCCAGCGAAAATTGCCAAGAGCGGCAAAGCCGAACAATAGCAGTGCATAGATAAAGATGGACAAATACGGGGTCCGGAATTTTGCGTGAACCGCAGCGAAAAACGGTGGAAAATCGCCCTGTTCCGCGAGGGCAAAGGTCACTCGGGGCGCATGAAGCAAATTGGCGCTCAGGTATCCATAAGCCGAAATCAGCGCCGCCAGGGCGATTGCCGTTGCACCGCCCGAACCCAGAAATCTTTGTGCGGCATCGGCCACAGGTCTTGCCGAAGAAGCGGCATCCGGCAGCGTCGCAACGGTTACAAACTGCACCCCGGTGTAAATCAGGCAAACGATCGCAAGCGCCGTCAGCAAAGCGAGCGGCGTGTCTCGCTTCGGATCTTTTGTTTCGCCGCCCACGAACAGCGCGCCTTCGAACCCGCCATAGCCATACACGAGCAAAAGAATCGCCTCAAACCAGTTCTTGATGGAAATGGCCGGTACCGAAAAGGGCACACGGATCTCAGGCTTCAAAGACCATGCCAGCAAGCCCGCGAGAACAAAAAACAGAAGAAAGCTGACCTTGACGCTGGTGAAGAAATTGCTCACGTTTTTGCCCGTTTTTACTCCGATGTAGTTCAAAAGCGCGAGTTGGCCAATCAGCAGAGCCAGCGTCACCAACTCGCCTTTGCGTGTGCCGAGTGCCGGAATAAATTGCGCTGCATAAGTGCAGAACAGGTTTGCAGCCGCCGCCGGTGCGGCGATGCGCGTTAGCCAGGTGAGCCACGCCACCAGTAGTCCCGCGAAGCCGCCTAAAGCGTCGCGGGCGTAAAGATACAGGCCACCCGTTTCCTCATAGCGTGAGGAAACTTCCGCAATGCACGCGGCGATGATGAGAATTCCGGCGCCGGCTCCAAGGCAACTCACTGGGCTGAGGCTCCCGAGCCGCTCCGCCAGCACGGCTGGTAGTCCAAATATGCCCACACCGATAATGGAGTTGAGCATCAGCGCCATGAGACTCCAGCGCCCGATGGTGCGTACGAGTCCTTGCGAGTTCTCCGTCAACCGCGTGTGTTCCTTTGCTGCCTAGTCCGTCGGTGCCTGCACGGGCGCCGCCCTCATCCGGGCGATTTCTGCGAGCAAGTCTGGCTTGCCGGTGATCGGCTCAAGATGCGGATGGCGCTCGCCGCCATGATAATCAATACCGTAGCTCTCGAAGAAATCGCCATTCTGGGCGAGGAGTTCTATGGGATCTTTGGAGTTTTTGGCCTGCCGGATGGCCTCGCGCAGAATCTCTGGATTCCATCGCCGACCGTTTACGGCCACGAGCCGCATCCCTGGAGCCATTCCTGCTTTCGCGGCCGGTGAGCCGGGAATGACATCCAGGATACGGTCGCCGTCGTCTCCGCCAGATGCGTGGACATAAAATCCCAGCGAGTACTGCAGATTGACTTCCTGCTCGGATACCTCTGTGATGTGTTCGTATTCATTCAGCGCGTCAGTGAAAGTCAGCTTCCAGCCGCTGTTTTCCAGGCCACCTAGCGGAGCACCAGGCCCGTGAGACTTCAGGCGTTCATTGAAAAACGCCCGCCAATCGTACGACGCGACCCCGTTCAGGGTATTCACGACGTCTTCGAAGGTATAGGGCACGATTTTCGGAGGACTATCCTCTCCTCCATAGAACTTGCGACAAAAATCGTCGAGCGATTTCTTGCCGCCGGATTCGCGCCGGACGATTGTGTCTACCTCGAGCCAGATCAGCGTGCCTTCATCGTAGTAATCAGCGCCACGACGCCACGACGAACCCGCGGGGCCGATGCTGTACAAAATCTGCGCCGAGATCGCCGTATCCTGTAGATCACGCCAGGTGCGACCGGGCCGGTCATTCAGATATGCCGCCGTCGTTGCTAGGTATTCATTCAGCAGTTTCAACGGCATGATGCCCGAGCGCGCAGACAGCATATAACCGTAATACTGCGTCAGCCCTTCATACACCCATAGCAGGTCGCCTTTCATCGGCGTTTGATAGTCTGGTGTGGCAAGGCCGACGGGCCGCCGGTATTTTCCATTCCACGAATGCGTAAACTCGTGGGCCAGCAAGTCAGAGCTCTCAAACAATTCGGGGTCGAGAAAAAAGGTTTCCGCTGTGCGATTGTCACTGGATTCGTGATGTTCCACCCCGTCAGGCGGTATGCGATCGCTAAGCGTGAGCAGAAAATCGTAGCGGCGGTAATGCCTCGCTCCAAAGAGCACTCCTGTTTCTGCGACCAACTGGCGGAGGTGCTGCACTTCTACCGGCGATGCCTCGAGCGCGGCGGTCCCGTCGGCGACAACATGCACAGTATGGGTTGGCTTCTGGCCAGGAGAGAGGTCGATGTTGCGCAGGTACGCGCCGGCAACCAAGGGTGAATCGATGACCGTCGTCAGTGAAGCAGGCGCAAATTCAAGTTCGTCCGCCGTCTCCTTTGCGACGGGGAGCGCAGTGCCATACCTCCAACCCGCAGGCAATCGCAGGCTCGCGACGTAGAGGAGGTCGTCGGTCTTCGCACCTTGCGGATACAGGGTCAGCAGATACCAATTCAGAACCGCCAGCTTTGCGGTGGACGAAGGAGGCTCACGCCAAGTGGTCGGCTCGGCCGGCGACAAGTAGTCGTACCTTGCTTCCAGGGTTTCGACGCCTGGGGGCACGTCGATGTGGAACGCGAACATATCCACGTCATCACGCCGCCACGAAATATCCTTCCCGTCGGCGCTGATCTTCAGTCCGACGAAATCGACGATCGGTCCCGTCGGTGAGTGTTCGCCGGGAATCCATTTCGGATAGACGAGCGTGAGCGGTCCAGCCTTCACCGGCAACGTTAGTTTCGCGTGAAAAATGTGCGACGGAGCGTCTCGCAAATCAACGGCGAGCCGGGCGGGCGGCTGCACAGTTTGTGCGAATGAATGGCTGAGACTCAAGACCATCAACAAACAAAAAACCCCTGTGAATCGCAGGTATGACGGCAGATTCAAGTCGATCCCTCCAAACCCGCGAAAGAGTACCACACCGGTATGTACGCCGCTGGCCGACCGGCCAAACGGGGCCGCGGCCAGAAGAGCGGAACCGTGCCCTTCGGGCCCTTCTGTTACAATTCGGATATGGGTACGGCGATCTACACGACACCGCTTTTTTCCAGGAATCTTCGTAAGCAATACCCAATCGCTGTGCGAGGCGAGGGCTGCTGGATGTTCGACGCGGACGGCCGCCGGTATCTGGATGCTTCGGGCCAAGCGGCAGTGGTGAGCATCGGGCACGGCGTCGCAGAGATCGGTCGGGTAATGGCTAGCCAGTCAGCTCAGATTGCGTTCGCGCACACGACGCAATTCCACTCCGAGCCAGCGGAAAAACTTGCAGCGCGTGTTCTGGCTCTCGCGCCTCGCAATTTTCAGAATGGCGGACGCGTCTACTTTACCTCCGGCGGTTCCGAAGCCACTGAAACCGCAATCAAGCTCACACGGCAATACTTTCTGGAGAGCAAGCAACCTACGCGTTATCGCATTGTTTCGCGCAAACAGAGCTATCACGGCAGCACCCTCGGCGCGATGTCGGTCAGCGGCAACGTCGCCCGTCGAGCACCCTATCGACCGATGATTCCGGAGTGGGGCCATGTGGCTCCGTGTTTTTGTTATCACTGCCCTTTCCACAAGACGTTTCCGGAATGCAGTCTCGCCTGTGCCGACGATCTGGACACATTCCTCCGCGCCGACGACGCAGGCACTGTCGCCGGGTTCATCTTCGAACCTGTTGTGGGCGCGACCCTCGGCGCAGCACCGGCTGTCGATGGTTACACCGCGCGTATGGCGGAGATTTGTCGCAAGCAAGGAATCCTTGTTATCGCCGATGAAGTAATGACCGGTATGGGCCGGACAGGAAAGCCATTTGCGAGCGAGCATTGGGCCTTCGAGCCCGACATTATTCTCATGGGGAAGGGAGTCTCGAGTGGATATGCGCCGCTCGGTGCGGTTCTCGTGGCGCCTCAGATCGTAGAAGCCTATGAGAAGGGCACGGCCTGCTTCATGCACGGCTTTACCTACCAGGCGCACCCTGTAGCGACCGCGGCCGGTAATGCCGTGTTTGATTACCTCGAGGCACGCAAGCTGTTCGGGCGCGTAACCGAGGCCGGACAAACACTGCGGAACGTGCTCCTTCCTTTAGAAAGCCACCCCCACGTGGGCCAAGTTCGCGGCCTCGGCTTGCTGCAAGGCGTTGAATTTGTGAAAGAAAAATCCACGCGCGAACCTTTCCCGGAAGAGACGGGCATCGCAGAAAAAATCCGGCAAGCCATGTTGGAGAAAGACGTGCTTGTTTATCCCGGGCAGGGCTGCGTCGACGGCACGCGTGGAGACCATATTCTGCTTGCGCCGCCCTTCATCATCACGCCGCAAGAGTGCCAAGTGATTGCGGGAGCTTTGCAATACGCGCTCGAGAGAGTCTTTTCCACTTGATTGGACTGCTTCATTGAATTAAAACGGTTTAAACACGCTTCATCGCGACGGGAGACTCGTTTTCTATGCGTCACAACTCATTCCTGCTGGCAGCGGTTTGTGCGATTGCTCTAGTCGTTCTGCCCGGCTCCGCTCAAGAGAAATCGAGGACGCCTCGCGCCCGCGATCTGGGCGTACCGTTTGACGGCACACCCGGTGCGCTCAACGCCATTACCGACGTCTCGGGAGTGACGGTGGGCCACACCACGCTGATCAGCGGTGAAGGCAAACTTGTCGTGGGAAAGGGTCCGGTGCGAACCGGGGTCACCGCCGTTTTCCCGCGCGGAAAGGAGGTAAGGGACACGGGCGTGTTTGCCGGTTGGTGGTCGCTGAACGGAAACGGCGAAATGACGGGAACGACCTGGGTCGAGGAATCAGGCTTCTTGATTGGTCCGGTGATGATTACGAACACGCACAGCGTCGGAGTCGTGCGTGATGCGGTGATCCAATGGACGGTGGCGCATCGCAAGATAGGGCCTGAAGACGACTGGTGGTCGCTGCCGGTGGTGGCCGAGACCTGGGACGGCTGGTTGAACGACATCAACGGGTTTCACGTAAAGCCAGAAGACGCTTTCCACGCCATTGAAACCGCGCATGGCGGACCAGTCGAAGAGGGCGCCGTTGGTGGCGGGACCGGCATGATTTGCAACGGGTTTAAAGGAGGGATTGGCACAAGTTCGCGCAAGCTTGCCGAGAAGGACGGCGGCTTCACGGTCGGTGTGCTTGTGCAATGCAACTATGGGTCACGCCAGAATTTTCGCGTTGCCGGAATTCCGGTAGGGCGCGAGATCAAGACGGAGGATCCTTACGCGTTTGCGCCCGATGACATTACCGAGCGCGGTTCCATCATTGTGATTGTTGCAACGGATGCGCCGCTCCTTCCTCACCAGCTGAAACGGCTGGCGCGCCGGGTGTCGCTCGGCCTAGGACGCGACGGGAGCATCTCCGGTAATGGCTCCGGCGACATTTTTATCGCGTTTTCGACGGCCAACCAAGGTGCTGCGGCGGTCGACCACATGGTTGATTTGAAAATGTTTCCGAACGACATGCTTAATCCGGTATTTGCGGCGACGGTCGAAGCCACCGAAGAAGCCATAATTAATGCGATGATTGCGGCTACTTCCATGACCGGTATCGAGAATCATCACGTAACAGCGCTGCCGCACGAGCAACTCCGTGCCGTCCTCAAGAAATACAACCGCTTCGCACAATGATGGGCTATGGAGAATCGAGAGCAGCGAATAGCCGCCGGCATTGTGTCCTTCCTTATTTTGTTTGTTGAATGCGGGTGGCTCCAGTCGTGCTCTGCTTCGCTTCCTGTCGGCGTTGCCGTCACGCACGTCACCGTTCTCGATGCGACGGGCGCGCCACCTCGGCCCGACTTCACAGTTGTCATAAGCGGAACGCGCATCGCAGCGGTTGGCCCGTCATCTTCAGTGTTGATTCCCAGCCGTGCCAAGGTTTTCGATGGGGCTGGCAAATTTCTCATTCCCGGGCTTGCCGACATGCACGTGCACCTTACCGGCGCGGGTGAACCAGCCGGAAGCCGCGAGTTCTTTCTCCCACTGCTAGTCGCCGATGGAATAACAACCGTCCGCGATATGGGTGGCAAGGTCGAATTCCTGAGGACCTTGCGCGCGGAAATCGAATCTGGCGAACGGCTGGGTCCTCAGATTTTCTTCACCGGGCCCTATCTAGATGGTGAGCCACCCAGCTTTCAGCCAGTGATTATTGTGCGTTCGGCGACTGAAACGCACCAGGCGGTGAGCCAGCTCAAATCGCAGGGCGTCGATTTCATCAAGGTACAGTCCCGCTTGAGCCGGGAAGCCTATTTTGGCATTGCCAACGAGTGCCGAACGCAGGGTATACGATTTGTTGGCCACGTTCCCGATACGGTTTCCGCCGCCGAAGCATCAGCAGCCGGCCAGGGCAGCATCGAGCACCTCACGGGCGTTCTGCTGGCGACCTCCGCCCTCGAGGAAGAGCTCCGTCGCGAACAACTTTCACCGGGTCCGCCGCACGAAACCAGCAAAGCCGCCCGGGAAAGGAGCCGCCGGTGGCAACACCGCCTGCTCGATTCCGCATCGACCCAGAAAACGGAGGCGTTGATGCACGAATTCTTGACGAATCAGACGTGGCAGGTACCGACTTTTCCATTACTCGTCCACCTGGGCTACCTGACCCCAGAGACCGACCTGACCCATGACCCACGCTCAAGATTTCTCTCCTCGAACCTGAAGCAAATCTGGGAACAGGGGCGCAACGAGAGCCTAGAAGGGAACAGCGCGCCAGATTTTTCACTCCGCGAAGAGATACTCAAACGGTCGCTCGAAATTGTCGGAAGAATGAACGCTGCCGGCGTGCCGATCATGGCAGGAACCGATGCGGCCGCACCGAACGTTTTTCCGGGTTTCAGCCTTCATGAAGATCTGGCCTACCTTGTGCAGGCGGGATTGACGCCGATGCAGGCGCTTCAGGCAGCTACAGCAAAGCCCGCGGAATTCCTAGGCAAGAGCGCCGAGGTCGGGACGATCGAGGCGGGTAAGCGTGCGGATTTGCTTCTTCTGGATGCAAATCCGCTCGAGGACATTCGCAACACAGAGAAAATACGCTCTGTCGTTTTGAACGGCCGATGGCTGGAACGCAGCGACCTGGACCGGCTTTTGGCAGACGCCGAGCACTTTGCCGCGTCGCACTGACCCCACGCGACGCCACGGCCGCTGCGCTCAAATTGCGAGCGGCGCCGTTTTGCGAGGGGGATTGAAAAACGGAAGGGGCACGACCTTGGCGGAGACGGTTTTGCGAGATGCCTCGACCGTCAATTCCAAGCTGAGGGTCGAACCCAAGGTAGCGCTTTCGCGGCTAATGGAGGCCAGTGCGATCATGCGCTTGAGTGTCGGCGACCATGTCGTCGAGGTGGCTTTGCCGACCTGGCGGCCAGCGCGATAAACAGGAACCGCCACGCGTGAGGCAGTGGCGGGAACCTGCGGTGGCATGCCGATTTTTTCGTACAGCGCTTCTACTTCGCTCCAGTTAACCTGCAACCCAACCAGGTTCCTTGCGGGACCGCCTTTCGCGGCCTCTTCGGCGAGGGCCTCGCGGCCGACGAAGCTTGCTTTCTTCAAATCGACGAGTTTTCCGAGGCCAATTTCGCCTGGCGCGTATTTCTGCTCCGCAATGAGAGCTCGCTTGCTCGAGATATAGTCGACTTCAATGAGGATGAGCCCTGCCTCGATGCGCGCTATATCCAGTGCGACCATGCCTGCCGGATGAATATCAAAGGCCCGGCCCTTGTTCATCAAAGCGTCGAAAACCTTCAAAGCATCTTTCCAGGGAATCCAGATTTCGTAACCCAGGTCGCCGGTATAACCGGTCCGCGAAATGTCGACGGGCACGCCGGCGATCTTTCCGTGGGTCACGCGGAAATATTTCAGCCCCGCTATGTTGGCATCCGCAACCGCGTGAAGAAGTTTGCCGGAGGTCGGACCTTGCAGCGCCAGAGCGGCCAA
>Ga0207862_1000496_pt1 | contig 11860 bp, 9 predicted proteins | sample LuqExpMetageno81_FD_187838 | JGI IMG/M metagenome (GOLD analysis project Ga0207862, IMG submission 187838) | Tropical forest soil microbial communities from Luquillo Experimental Forest, Puerto Rico - Sample 81 (SPAdes) | ecosystem: Environmental > Terrestrial > Soil > Tropical forest ... | reverse complement strand
GGTCAGCAACTGGTGGTTGCAGCGGTACCGCTTTGGGCCGATGGAGTGGGTGTGGCGTGGAATGACGTATGGGAAGTTCCCGTCGATGCGGAGGGAGGAAGCACCGGGCGTGATGGCAGCGCCGATGGCGAAGCCGGGAGAGATTGCATGAGGTGGTGAGTGGGCGGAAAGCATTAGCGCGAAGCTTACGCACAGCGGCAACGAGGGGTCCCTCGCTTCGCAGACTCGACGTGCTATGGCTGCCACCAGGCCGACTACACCGGTACCAAGAATCCAGCTTATGCGGCCGCAGGCTACTCGTCGAACTGCTCGCTGTGTCCTAACACAACATCGTGGGAATCAGCTGAGAACGCGGGGTCGCTGCAAGCTGAGGCGCTGCCGTCCCTCGGTCCGGACGAGTGTGAAAGCCAGCTAAAGGAACCCAGCCAGAGAGTGAGGCGCGGAAGGGCCGGATCGTAACTGAATAGGTACTGTAAGTCGATTGGCTAACGGTACCTCGGAGGAGTCGGGTGTGAAGTTAGAGCAACCGCAAAAGGGATAGAATCGGGTATTATAGGCGCACCGTTTTGCGAGGCAGCGGATGGGACTGTGGTCGAACAAACAGAGAAGTTTGATCTCTCGGCGGGTGCGCAACCTTTCGATCGAGCGCCTGAGCATTATTCCCGCGCACAAGGAGCCGGCGCATCCGGGGACGAAGCCGGCAGAGATCGTGACGCCCCGTCCACCGATGCGTCGCGGGAGATCATGGAAGCGGTTGACCATACTCGGATGCTTTGCCGCAGCGGGATTCGGGTTTGCGGTGGCGTTGATCAGCGCGGGCGTATACTGGTTTAGCCGCCTGCCGAAGGCGCCGAAGGGATGGAACGAGAAGGCGATTCAAGCCATCTACGTGGGCACAAAGTTCCTGGAGGAAGGGAAAGAAAACACGCTGAGGGTAAGGTTGACGTTCGACCTGTGGAACAGCACGGGATACGACTACACGCTCGAGGCGAAGCCGTCGCCTACGATGATGGTGATGCAGAAGGTGAAGTCGGAACCCTCGCTGGTAGACGGAATCGGATTGACGTGGACGGTGGAGCACGGATCAGGAACGGGGCAGTTGCATGCGGATGGGATACCGGGATTCTCGCGGGAAGCGTATCTGGCGGGGCCGATTTTCATTCCCGCTGGAGAAGCAGTGCGAGTTGATTTCTGGTCGGAGTACGATCTGTTTGATATTGTAGCCGCGCTCGGTAAGGACGAAAAGGTCGTCTTGTCGGATCCCGTGCAGCAGCGAAAGATATTGAAGCACGCGCTGGCGGATACGGACAGTTTTGTGTTATTGGACAAAGCGAGTCATTACCGGATCGAGTTGCCGCTGCGCGACGCGGTGTACTAGGAGTGCGACACCCTGCCGCCGCAGCTGTAGCAGGAGCAGTGCAATTCCCTTCCTTTTTGCAAGCCTCGCATCTACTGAAACAGCGAAAACAACCGTCTGGTAGTGTGCAAAAATGACGACCCGCAGCAAAATCTTTGTCAGTTACAGCCACAAAGACAGGGAAGCTATTCGAAGAGTTCAATGCTGGCAGCCGCGATGCAAAACGGGGTTGTCAATCTGTGGGATGACGAGAAGATAGTGCCCGGGGAAAATTGGAAAGCACAGGATTCAAAAAACGCTGGGTTCGGCGAAAGTCGCGGTACGGCTGGTCAGCCAGAATTTCCTGGCGTCTCACTTCATCACGAAAGAAGAGCTGCCGCCACTTCTGAAGGCTGCGAGAGAAGCGGGCGTCAGAATCTTCTGGATTTATCTGAGTTCGTGCCTGTTTGAACAGACGGACCTGAACCTCGCCGTCGGCTGTTAAGCCATCGAGATAAACCGTGAGGCCGAAGGTTTTGCCGGGGGTGACGCCGCCGAGACCGATCGCAGCGACCAGCTGCAATGGAAACGATGAGGGATCCGTCGTCGAGGCCGGCCCGAGATAACGGGATCGCAGCTCTTATCGGGCGGCCGGGCGGATTAAGGATAGCGCGGACGTTGAGAAGAGGAAATCGCGGATGAGAGGGGTCCGGCGGTGCTGGATCCCTCCGAAGCAGAGTTATTGTTTGTCGTAGACACTTTCGCTGTGAAACTCTTTGCCGTCAGGAAGTTTTCCCTTGGATTTCACAGAGGTGACCTTGCCGTCCTTGGAGACTTCAATTTCGGCGGAGCCGATCTCCTTGCCTCCTTTTTTCAGCGTGGTTGTGACCTTGTCGCCGGCGATGGGCTTAAAGGCGATGGAATCGGCACCGCCGGGCATACCGCTGCCGGAGACCGGAGTGTCTTTGTCGTCATATTGGGTGGAGAAGCTGTAGGAGATGGGCTTACCGTCTGCAGTGACACCTTCGAAGGTGTACTTTGCGCCACCGCCGTCGGCAACAATCGTTCGGGTAAGACTTTTGGGCGCGGGCCCGGGTACAAATTTGGATTTTGCGACGTTGAGTTTCCAAGTGCCGAGGAAAGGATTGGTCTGCGCGAATAAGGGACCCGAGGCAACAGCCGACAAGACAAGAATCGACCGCACGAGCGGAAAACGCTTCATCAGATTTCTCCTTGGACTCGCTCGCGCAAGAGTTTCTGGCGCGAGCGAGCGGTTGGCGGATTATGAACACATTCGGAGTAGGATGGCAAGTGCCCGGTGCTCGTAAAGAAGTTGAGGGAAAGAGTGGGAGGGGCAAATGAACGGGAGATTTGAGGGGAAAGTGGCGCTGGTGGCTGGAGGAACAGGTGGACTGGGGCGCGCGGTGAGTCTCGCGTTTCTGGGTGAGGGCGCGAAGGTGGAAGTGACATATGTTGTGCCGGGAGAATGGGCGGAACTGCAGGACGTTGTTGCGAAGTTGGGTGGAGGAGCTCTGAAGGGGCACGAGGTGGATGTAACGGATGAGACGGCGGTGAACGGGCTGGTGGAAAAAATTGTGGAGACGCAGGGGCGGCTGGATGTGCTGGTGAATACGGTTGGGGCGTATGCGGGTGGATTGAAATTGTGGGAAATGGAAGCCCGGGTGTTTGAACAGATGATGGCGCTGAATTTGCAGTCGGGTTATGCGCTGGCGCGGGCAGCAGCACGAACGATGCTGAACCAGAAGCGGGGGGCAATTGTGAATGTGGCGGCCAAGGCGGCGTTCGATCACGCGGCAGGCGCGGCAGCGTATGCGGCGTCGAAGGCGGCGGCGCTCGCGATGATCGATTCGCTGGCGGCGGATTTGAAAGGCAGCGGCGTACGGGCGAATTCGATATTGCCAAGCATCATCGATACGGCGGCGAACCGGAAGGCGATGCCGAAGGCGGATTTTGCGAAGTGGCCAAAACCGGAAGACATCGCACGGGTGATCTTGTTTTTGTGCAGCGAAGAGGCAAAAGTGATTCAGGGAGCGGCGGTCCCGGTGTACGGGGAAAGTTGAGGAAGAGAGGTCGAAGGAAAAGAGGGATTTTTCGGGCGAAAGAGGCCTCGGAATGACGGGTTGGCGCCGAGGGCGGCCGCGGGGGTGCCGCCCTCCAAAAAGCTTGACCAGAAAACGGGAGTCGAGTAGCCTCGCGAGCCAAACCGAGTTTGTCTGCCCTTCATCCAGAGTTCGAATAATAAGGAGGTTCGCATGGTTTCACTTGCGGCGCTTTGGCTCCCCATCGTGCTGTCGGCCGTCTTCGTATTTATCGCCAGTTCGATCATGCATACCGTGTTGAAGTATCACCAGAGTGATTGCCATAAGCTGAGCGACGAGGCAAGTTTTCTAGCGGCGCTGCGGGCGAATAATCCCACGCGCGGTCTGTATATTTTCCCATTCTGCACGCCGAAGGACATGAAGAGCCCGGAGATGGTGGAGAAGTATAAGCAGGGACCGGTGGGGATGATGACCATCGTGCCGAGTGGACCGCCAGCGATGCCAAAATTTCTTGGGCAATGGTTTTTGTTTTGCCTGATTGTGGCATTTTTTTCCGCTTACATCGCCGCGCATACCGTGGCACCCGGGTCGAATTATCTGGCGGTGTTCCGCGTGGTGGGGACGGTTGCGTTTATGGCGTATGGGCTGGGGAATTTGAGCAACGGAATCTGGAAGATGCAGACATGGAGCATGACGATCAAGGAAGTGGTCGATGGGCTGCTGTATGGCCTGTTGACAGCGGGGACGTTTGGGTGGCTATGGCCGAGGTGACGGCAACGCGGCAACGAAACAACGAAGAGAGAGCTTTCGCTCCGGAGGCTCCGCTCCGGGATGACGGAGTAGCGGGGTTTGGGAGGCCGCGAGTTAGTGGAAGAGGCGGGCGAGGGAGAGATTGCCGCCGCCGGTGGTTACGATGACGAGATTCATGATAATGAGCATGGTTTCGTAGCTCCAGCCATTGGTGCCGGTATTTCCCCAGAAACCGGTGCGCCAGACGAAGATTTTTTTCTGAGCGGCGCCAAGCATGATGAGAATCAGGCCGATGGCGGCGAGTTGCGCGAGAACGCCGAAGGCCATGCCGAGGCCGCCGGCAAATTCGGCCGCACCCAGGAAAATCGTGAATGGCTTGCTCATGCCGATGCTCTGGCTCCGCGCGGCGGGGTTCTTGAGATGGCTGAGGCCGCTGGTCAGGAAGACGAGAGCGACCATGAGACGAAGGAGAAGAAGCGCGACATCAGTGTACGGGGCAAGTTCAGGGAACGTCATTGGAGGAGCTCCAAGCGTGAGGTAGTTGCGAGGGAGGAGAAAGTGTGTAGGGTTTTGCGGGGAAATTCAATGGCGGGTGAAACCGTCAGGTCGAGATGAATTCGGTCAAGGTGAGTTGAGCTTCGGGTTCGTGTGAGAATCGCTCCGCACGTGCTGTATGATACGAGCACGCGGTGCCGTTACTGCCGTTGATGAGAGACGCTGGACTGGCTGGACTATTTGTCCGAGGCAGGCTCGCGGTGACGAGGTAGGCCGCTGCGAGGCAAGATCTGTGAGCGTCAGCTTGGGACGACCGCGGGCCGCAGCGGGGCTGCCGCGCTCCAAAGGGTGCTATACTCCCGCCGAAAAACATGGAAAAGTGGGACCTCATCGTTATTGGGTCGGGCCCAGCGGGACAGCGGGCGGCGATCCAAGCGGCAAAATTCGGGAAGCGCGTGGCGTTGATCGAGAAGCTGGAAATGATCGGCGGAACGGCGATCAATACCGGAACCATTCCAAGCAAAACGATCCGGGAAGCGGTGCTGCATCTGTCGGGCTACCAGTACCAGAGCATTTACGGCGTGAATTACCGGGTGAAGGAACACATCACGATGTCGGACCTGTCGTTTCGGGCGCTGAACGTGATCAAGACGGAGATTGATGTGATTCACGCGCAGTTGTCGCGGAATGGAATTGAAGTGATCACCGGAACGGCAAGTTTTGTGGATCCACACCATATCCAGGTGAAGAATTCGCGCGGGACAGCAGACTACGAAGCGGGGAACATCATTATCGCAACGGGAACGAAGCCGGCAGAATCGCCGCTCGTGCCGTTTAACGGGAAGACCATTATCAACAGCGATCAGATATTGAGCATGCCGGAGATTCCGAAGACGATGCTGGTGGTGGGTGGCGGGGTGATCGGGGTCGAGTACACATGCATGTTCGCGACGCTGGGGGTGCGCGTTACGCTGATCGAGAAGCGGCCGCGGTTGCTGGAGTTTGCGGACGCGGAGATGGTGGAGGCATTGTGTTACCACCTGCGCGATCGGCGAGTGACGCTGCGGCTGAACGAGGAAGTGGAGAGCGTGGAGGAGACCCCGGAAAAGCTGGTGGTCGCGAATTTGAAGAGCAAGAAGAAGGTGTCTGGCGAGGCGTTGCTCTATGCGGTGGGACGACAAGGAAATGTCGACGAACTGAACCTGGCAGCCGGGGGATTGGAAGCGGACGGGCGTGGAAGAATCAAGGTCGATGAGGAATACAGGACAACCCAGCCACACGTTTTTGCGGTGGGGGACGTGATCGGATTTCCGAGCTTGGGATCGGTGTCGATGGAGCAGGGTCGAATCGCGGCGGCGAAAGCGTTCGGGATGTCGATCAATTCGAAACGCGAAAACTATCCGTACGGGATTTACACGATTCCGGAGATTTCATTTATTGGGAAAACCGAGGAGCAATTGACGGACGAGGGAATTCCCTACGAAGTGGGGATCGCGTATTTTCGCGAGATCGCGCGCGGACAGATTCGCGGTGACACAACGGGAAGGCTGAAGCTGATTTTTGACCCGGCAAGTAAGGCCCTGCTGGGGGTACATATTATTGGAGAAGGGGCTTCGGAGTTGCTGCATATCGGACAGGCGGTGTTCGCACTGAAAGGGACGGTCGAATATTTCATCGACAATGTTTTTAACTATCCGACGCTGGCTGAATGCTATAAGGCGGCGGCATTCAATGGGCTGAACAAGGTGGTGAAGACGTAGGAAGTGACGAGGGAACGCTGCAGGTTTCCTGGGAGGAACCGCAAAGAGGGATTCCACACTCCGCCGAACCACGTTCGGAGTGACGCTTTATAGCTCCGAGCGGGGAGGCTGGGCCGGGATGAAGCCCGGCAGCTTGAGCCGAAACTCGACATGACGGCCTGGAGCATACGGGGTGCGAGGAAGACCCGACGAAAGCCGGGGGATTGGCAGGCGCAAAATGGGAAAGACAGTTGGCGTACTGGTGATGGAACACATCGCGGTAGGACTGGTGTCGGGGGACAAGGTACAGGATAAGCTGAGGGTGTTTCCGGAGAAGGAAGCGACGCTTGATGCATTGCGCTCGATGCCGGCGGAGAATGTCGCCGAACGCATCGGGGGAGAGATTGAAGCGGTCGCAAAAGAGGGGGACATCGATGCGATAGGCGTCGGGTTTCCGGGAATTATTCGAAATGGAGTTGTCGAAGAGTCGCCGAACTTACAGCAGATGAAGGGGTTCGCGATGCAGGGGAAGTTGACGGCAGCGCTGAAGGGCAAGCTGGCGAAGGTGCCGGTACGCATATTTAACGATGCGGATGTGATGGCAGCGGGAATCGCTGCGCGAGAAGGAAAGCTCAACAAGTTGGTCCGCGTGTGGACGCTGGGAAACGGAATCGGATTCGGAAGATTTCCGGCGAGCGAAGGGATCTGGGAAGGCGGGCATACGATCGTGACATTGGACCCAAAGGAAAATTATTGCGGCTGCGGCGGACGAGGACACTTGGAAGGGATTCTCGGATTACGGGCGATGAGGCTGCGTTTTCTGGACCTGGAACCGGTAGAGGTCTTTGAGAACGCGAAGCAAGGGGATGCCCGGTGCCAGGAATTCGTGACGCTGTATCACCGCGCGCTGGCGGCGGCGACGGCGACGAGCATACACCTGGAGGGACCAGGAACCTTTTTTGTGACCGGGCCGGAAGTGAGGTTCGTCGACACGGGGATGCTAGACCGGTTTTTGCACGAGATGGTGAAGATGAGCCCGCTGCAGGGGAGCCGCTTTGAAATCGTGGCGCGGACGGATGAACTGGGGGTGATCGGGGCGGCAGTGAACGCGAGAAGGGCGGCGTAGGAATAGGCAGGAGATTCATCAAGAAAACGGGGCGTCGCATCCGGCCAAAAAAAATCGGGCACTCCCGTAGGGACACAGAGAAAAAGGGATCCCTCGCTCCGCTCGGAATGGACTACGAGTGGCGACACCGTTGAAATGGGTTCCAAGTGGGCAGCGTCGGGCGAGACTTACATTCCTCAACATCTAATGGCAGTTGATTAAGTGATTGGCGCGTGCAAGCGAGCAGTGATAGCGGCGAGCAGCGCGGCAACTGCGCAAGCGGCGCTACTCGCTGCTTTTGTATTTTTTCATCCTCTTGTCAAGCAAACGGCGATCGATTTGGAGGCAGTTGGCGGCTCGCGATTTCGTCGATCGCGATCGGCTTCCGACACCGCTTTGTGGAACGGCAGAGAGCAGACTTTCGACCTGCTGGCGGTCGCGACTGGCGTTGCCATTCATGGTTGAAGCGAAGTGCACAGGCATGGAAACGCGGAGGCGTGCCATGAGTTTCAAGTTCAGGGACATTCCCGGGATAAGAGCAGTTCCGGGGCACGAGAATCGCTTCGTTGGAGAAGCCGGCGGGCCGAGGAATCCTTCAGAAAAGTGATCGGCAGCGTGCGGGAAAGCACTGCCTCACCAATTGCGCACCATCATCCCCACGGCGGCACTTAATCCAAAAGGAAAAACAAAACGAAAGAGGCGGGTCGCGGACTGGTTCAGCCGCGCCGGGATTCTGTGGACGGGAAAAGCGGGTGGCGAGTAGGCAAGACGATTCGCGGAGCACATTCTTTGCCAGAGGCAGCCAACGAATCGCGGGAATAAAGTGTTGCGCTTCTTTGTCTGGAAAGGTGAGAGATGAAAAACTGAGGCGAAAGCCAACCGTTGGTGCAAAGAAAGCGAACTGAGGCCGCGGTGAAAGACGGTCGATACCGCATACGGCGGTGAGTGAGACAAGCGTAAGGTTGAGACGATTGGCTGGATTCACTGAGGTTACGAGCGGACGCTATTTTTGTAGCATGATGAAACGCGACGACAAGAAAAAAACGATGGATGGGCACTGATCGCCGGCTTAGAGGTTGGGACCAAAAAAGCGCCGGCCGCGATGTGACAGCCGGGCATGGGCCCTTCCGAGGTCGAGTTTCGGCGTGTTCGGAAGAGGAGCTATGGTATGAAGACGATGAAGGAGCTGGTGCGGCGGAGATGGGCTGGGACTGTTGCTGGCCTGGCGGTTGGAATGATGTGTGTGGCCTTGGGGCTGGTGCCAAGTCCGGGGCAAGAGCGCAAAGCCGCCGCTACCGGGGGCAAGACGATGGCAGCGGGCAATTCGTCGAACTCGCCGAGTGACGCGATGGCAGGACAAAGCGCGAACGTAATCCCGGCCGGGACGCTTCTGCCGGTAATCCTGCGGACGGCGATCGCAGCGGACAAGGTGCAGCAGGGTCAAACGATCCGGGGCGAGATCGCGCAGGAAGTCCCGTTAGGCGGAGGCGCGAGTATTCCGAAAGGGAGCAAGGTGGAAGGGCAAGTCGTGGAAGTCGCGTCCGCGGGAAGCGGGGGCAGCGCCAAGGTGTCCGTGCGATTCGACAAAGTATATTCACGCGCACAGGCCATTCCGGTGATAACGGACCTTCGAGCGATCGCCGGGTTTATGGACGTGCAGCAAGCCGCACTGCCGGACGAGACCCCGGGCGAAGGCGACGTCGCACAGTGGTCGACGAGGACGCAGATCGGAGGAGACTCAGTGTACGGAGCCTATGGGCCGGTGATGAGCGCTGGGGACACGTCGCAGGTGGTAGGGAAAGCGGTGAGTGACGGGGTGCTTGTCGAGGTGAGAGCGAAGGAAGGGACAAAGTGCCGCGGAGCAATTAAGGAAAATCACAATCCGCAGGCGATGTGGGTGTTTTCGTCAGACGCGTGCGGGGTTTATGGAATATCGAACGTGAACATTGAGCACGCAGGAAGAACCGAGCCGGTGGGAACGATCGTGCTGGAGATGCAGCGGCGGAGCGCGGAAGTGAGAAGCGCTTCGGGGATGTTGTTGCGGGTAATCGGGTGAGAAATTCTGTGACCGGTGAACGGTGGAAGAAAACGGCGCAGCCGAGATTCGGCGAACGGAGAGGCGCATGAGGTTACTGCCGCGATTCCTCCGAACGGCCGCGCTTTTTCGGTTGGGATGACAGGCTAGAGCCAACGAGTCCGGAGTCCCCCAAGCACGACTTCAGGATGAGACGGGCTTTGATTTTCGAACTCCCGGGGAAAATTGGGCGCCGGCGTAATAGAGGATAATGCGTGCTCACAGATGCCGTCCAACCTGGAGGAGCCATGGCAACCATAACAACCAAGGATGGGACTGGGATTTACTACTAGGATTGGGGTAAGGGGCAGGCTGTGGCGTTCAGCCACGGGTGGCCCTTGAGTGCGGATGCCTGGGAAGACCAGATGATGTTCGTCGGGGAGCGTGGGTACCGTTGCATCGCTCATGGCCGGCGCGGACACGGGCGGTCGAGCCAGCCGTGGGAAGGCAACGACACGAACACGTATGCCGACGACCTGGCGGAACTGGTCGAGGAGCTGGATCTGAGGAACGCGATTCACGTGGGGCATTCGACGGGAGGCGGACGGTGCATCGGGCGGCGCGGATCGAAACGAGTGGCGGAAGCGGTGCTGATTAGCGCGGTGCCTCCGCTGATGTTGAAGACAGCCGCGAATCCCGATCCGCTCGGATTCCCGCACGAAACTGGTCGCTCGCCGACGGCGTAGAAAAGCGCGCAAGCGGCGACCCTTAGGATGCCGCCTAAACACGGCCGCCAAATCTTCTATCGCATAAGAGCCTACTCGTTGGAAGCGGGGTAGGGCCGTCAAATTCCATGGGCCAAGGCGTAAGCGCGACCGGGAAGCCACGCCAAGCGGCGGCGTCCCAACGGAAGAGGTGTGGCCCGGCGAGCCGTCAAATGGAGTAGATTACAGGTGTCCCAAGGAGAGCGCGATGAACCGAAAGGCAGGAATCCCTGTGACGGGGTGGCGGGTGCTACGGGTATTGGGGCTTGGAATCCCTTTGCTCGGAATGGCGGGCGGGGGATTGGCGCAGAACGACCCGGTGCATGTCTGGGCGGGCCAGCTCAACGCCGCGAACCTGGAAAAGTGGGTCGGCGGGCACCTGGCCCAAGAACAGAAATACGTGGGCGAGTTGCTAGCGGTGAAAGGTCCGCGAACGATCGAGAATACGTTGCGCCCGTATGACAACGCGCAGAACGAACTGGCGCTGGCAGGGTTTCAGGCCATCCTGATGAACGGGCTGGCGCCGGAAAAAGGAGTGCGTGATGCGGGCGAGGCCATGGCGCAAAGAGTACAGGAGGCAAGCAACGCCCTGGAGCTAAACCAGGATGTGTACAAGGCGCTTGCCGCGCTGAACGTGTCGGCGGCCGATCCTGCGACACGCCATTACGTGCACCGCATGCTGCTTGAATACCGACTGGCCGGCGTGGATAAGGATGCGGCGACGCGGGTCGAGATCAAGAAACTGTTAGATCACATCGCCGACGAGGGACTCAAGTTTGGGCGAAACGTACAGGAAAATCCGAATTTCGTAGAGGTGAAAGACAAAGGAGAACTGGCGGGACTGCCGGCCGATTTCGTGGAGGCCCACAAGCCGGCAGCGGACGGCACGATCAAGCTGAGTACGGACGAAACCGATCACATTCCTGTGATGACGTACGTGACGAGCGAAGACCTTCGGAAGCGGATGTACCTAGCGTACAGCACGCGGGCGTACCCCGTGAATAAACCCATACTACTGGATGTGCTGAAAGCGAGGTACGAAGTTGCAAAGTTGATCGGATATCCGAACTATGCGGACCTGGCAACAGCGGACCAGATGATCGGCACCGCGGCGAACATGAAATCGTTTCTGAACGAGGTGGATGCGGCATCGCGCGCGCCATCGCGGCGGGAATACGAAATGTTGCTGACGTTCGCGAGAGAGAAGAATCCGGGAATGACATTGATTCCGGCTTACAGTCGAGCTTACTGGGAGGATCAATACGCGCGGGCGCGCTATAACTTCGACTCGCAATCGGTGCGGCCTTATTTTCCATACGAGCGTGTGCAGCAAGGAGTATTGGACACGGCGGCGAAGCTATTTCACGTGGCCTTCAAGCCGTCGACGGATGTGCCGGTATGGGACGCTTCGGTTTCGGAATGGGATGTGTATGACGGGGACAAGCTGGCAGGGCGGGTGTACCTGGACATGCACCCGCGCGATGGAAAGGATAAGTGGTTCAGTTCCTCGCCCGTCGTGCCGGGGATCAAAGGAAAGCAGCTGCCGGAGGGAGCGCTTATCTGCAATTTTCCGGGAGGAAAGGTGGACGATCCGGGG
>Ga0207862_1000494_pt1 | contig 11865 bp, 8 predicted proteins | sample LuqExpMetageno81_FD_187838 | JGI IMG/M metagenome (GOLD analysis project Ga0207862, IMG submission 187838) | Tropical forest soil microbial communities from Luquillo Experimental Forest, Puerto Rico - Sample 81 (SPAdes) | ecosystem: Environmental > Terrestrial > Soil > Tropical forest ... | reverse complement strand
GAGCCTTTCACCCCGTACGAAAGCTGGACCTCGCTCCGGCCCGGGATGGCGTCCGAGTGGCCCTGGTCGGATCCGGCAACCTCGCCCGCTGGGCCCATCTGCCCGCACTCCAGAAAATCCGCGGTGTTCACCTGCACGCCGTGCACTCCTCCAGTGGCGCGCGCGGAAAGACATACGGCGAACGATTCGGCGCCGCGTACTGCACAACCAACCTCCAGGACATCCTCAACGACGCGAGCATCGACGTCGTGCTGATCGTCAGCCGCAACCCGGAGCATGCCTCGCAAACTGTCGCCGCTCTCCGCGCCGGCAAGCATGTGTTCGTGGAAAAGCCGATGGCCCTTACCGAACAGGAGTGCCGTGAGATTGCGGCGGCCGTTCAGGAGAGCGGTAAACAACTGACCGTCGGCTTCAATCGCCGTTTCGCCCCGCACTACCTCACGCTGAAAAAGGCGATAGGCCGCCGGACAGGTCCGGCCGTGATTAACTGCCGCATCAATTCGCCCGGCATCTCCGGCGCCTACTGGATGGCGGATCCGTCCATCGGCGGCGCAATCCTCGGGGAAGCCTGCCACTTCGTCGACCTCATGTACTGGTTGCTCGAGTCCGAGCCCGTACAGGTATCGGCGTTCTCGCTGCCGACCGGCAGGCAGGACCCGATCGGCGAGAACAACCTTGCAGCGGCCTTCCACTTCGAGGACGGCTCGGTCGCCAATCTCACCTACTGCACCGTCGGGAGCAAAACGTCGGGCGGCGAGCGCGTCGAAGTTTTCGCCCAAGGCGTCGGCGCCGCATCTGAGGATTTCAAGGAAGTAGTGGTCAAAACCGCCATCCGCAAACGCCAGAAAACGATGTTTGCCGAAAAAGGCTACAACGATCAACTGGCCGCTTTCCTCGATTGCATCCGCGAAGGCAAGCCGCCCGCCGTGACGGTGGTTGACGGCATCCGCGCGACTGTGGGATGCCTTCGGATGCTCTCGGCCGCACGCGAGGCGGTTGTTTGCGATCTGAACCTGCAGGAGTTCCTCGAGCCCCTTCGGAAGGGAACCGCGAGCCACTGATGGCGGACCGGGTTCGGGTGCTGCTGATCGCCCCTTCGCTCGAAATCCTCGGAGGCCAGGCAGTGCAGGCCATGCGGTTGCTCCGCGCGCTTCGCAAAGAGCCGTCCATCCAGATCGATTTCCAGCGAATCAGCCCCCCCCTCCCTGCTCCGCTCCAGTTCCTGAAATCGATCAAATTCGTCCGTACTGTATCCGGCATCGCGCTCTACACACTTCAGCTTCTTAGGCGTGCCTGGAAATACGATATTCTCCATGTGTTTTCGGCCGGCTACACGTCCTACCTGTTTTGGACTGTTCCGGCGCTCGCCGTCGCGAGGCTGTTCCGGAAGAAGATCATCCTGAACTACCGGGACGGCCAAGCTGAAAACCATTTGCGAAACTGGCGCACGGCGCTGCCGACCATCCGGACGATGGACGAAATCGTCGCGCCTTCGGGCTTTCTGGTCGACGTGTTCGCCAAATTCGGCCTGAAGATCCGGACCATCTCGAACATCCTCGACATGGAGCCGTTCCTCTACCGCAAGCGTTCGCACTTGCGCCCGGCATTTCTGCACAACCGCATTCTCGAGCCGCTTTACAACATTCCGTGCAGCCTACGCGCGTTCAAAATCGTTCAGGAGCGTTTTCCGCAGGCGTCGCTGGTGGTCGCTCATGACGGTCCTTCGCGGGCCGAACTCGAACAGCTTGCGCGAGATCTCGAGTTGAGAAATACCGTGTTCAGCGGCCGGGTTCCCCACGCGGAAATCCCGAAAGTGTACGACCAGGCAGATATCTACTTCACCAGCCCCGATTTCGATTGCATGCCAGGCTCGATCCTCGAGTGCTTCAGCTCGGGCCTGCCTGTCGTCGCCACGAACGCGGGCGGTATTCCCTACATCGCGGAGAATGAGGTGACGGCTCTGCTCGTTCCCCGCGGCGACCACGAAGCCATGGCCCGGGCCGCTTTTCGCCTCCTCGAAGATTCCTCGCTCGTCGAACGTCTGACGGCCCGCGCGTACGAATCGTGCAGCCGTTACGCCGAGGAACCTGCCCGTCGGCAATGGACAGCTCTCTATCACCAACTCATGGGCCGTGGATGTGCGGAGCCACGCCGCTGAACGTGGCGTCGCCGGGCCGTCGAGGATCAAGCTATTCGCCGAGCAACGGTCCGGCCGATTAGCAGCGGGGTATAGCTATGTATCAGGGGGGACGCGAGAAAAACGATGGCCCTTCACTCGCCTCACGCAATCGACTCCGAATTACATCGGTTTCAGGTCAGCACGGCACACGTCGATGATGTACCCGCCACCCAGAGAACCCCGAGCCCCGCGTCCCACCCGGTGCTAGTGAACCCTCGCCCACTCTCCACACCCCGATGGGGCCCTTCCCCCTCAGCCACGTCCTTCTCCCCACCCTCACGTCCCGGCCGGCTTACTGTGCGCCGGTACGCTCGCCAACCCCGGCCGGAGAGCGCCCGTACAATCTCAGATCGCCAACAGACCGTGAATGCGACGCTCGTACAAGGGCGTATCCTGCAATCTGACGACGGTACAGTTCGCTCTGCAGCAACTTCATTCCAGCCCCGCCAGAATCGTTCGAGCAATAGAATAGGACATAATCTACGCGTCCCGCTGTCTCCTTCTCATATCGCGTAATGTCGAACACGGGGGGCGCCTCCTCCAGCTCTCTCATCGTCCCAAGTGCAGGGTACGGGGACCGATCGGTCTGGAACCGTGTAGAAAAGTACTCCAAAGACGCTTCATAATTGTTCAAGTCGACAATTGCTCTTGGTGTCAACAACCCGGCGAGGTGTCGGAAGGGATCCACGTCTCTTTTTTGACGTCCCAGGCAAAGCACCAATACTGTCGAATTCGGACGTACGCTTTCCCCTATCTTGACGATATCCGATAGGCCCTCATTCAGCTCAGCTACCATCGGAACACGGGACACGAGGGTAATCAGGGCAATTCCACAGCAACAGCTAGAAAGACCGTTCAGGGCCCACCTGGGCCACTTCGGAAGCGCGCTGGCAAGCCATCCGATCAAAAACAGCCAGGCAAACAACGCCACTCGAAGGCGCACAAAAGACCCGGTCCCAACACAATCCGGGCCGGCTACAGCGATAATTACACAAGTCAGACTCAGACCCAAGATAGCTGCGCTGTGCCAGTTATACTGTCGGTGCCACAGTGTCACCGCCGCCGCCCAGGTCAACCCCATGAAGACTACCATGGCAACGACTTTTGACAGCGCCACATCTGAACCACCGAGTGTATGCAGGAAGCTTAAGCTGTATACAAGCCACAGGCGGTCCCGAAACGGGAAGGACTGGCCGCTGCAGACCGAGATTTCGTGTGACCGTGCCGCGTTTGCCACCACCAGGACGACCGGTAAAAGCAAGGCACAAATAGGCAGGAGCCAGTACGGTGCCGCTCGTCGAGCGGACCGGACAAAAGAAGAGGTCCCGCGGCTGAGAACAGTGGACATCAGTTTTGGGAACCCGAGTGATGCGACTGCTATAATGCACACGACCCAGGAAACGGCGTGTGTCATATAGATGATGAGCCCCGCACTCATCAACACAATTAGTTGTCGCGGTGTCCAACGTCTCTCGGAGTGGTTCCCCCAGACCTGCCTGACATAGTACCCGACCGTTAACAGGAGGAACGCTACGCTGAAAGAAAAGTTCCAGAAGCCCATGTACACGAACCAGTTCGGGGCAAAAATGCCAGCCCAGACCGCGAAATGGTCAGCATGTGGCGTCAGGCCACGTAGGAGATACAGGAACGATACAAAGAACAAAATGATGTAGCTGCTTAGAAGGAGTTTTTCTGCCAGAAATGGCTCCGCAACTTTCACAATGGCGGCCAGAAGGAACTGCGTGAGCATGTTCCCGGCAGGCGTAAAGGGAACGATACGATAATATTGTTGATAGATCTGTGTCGTTCCATAATGGGCCAATACTGATGCGTTGTGAAGGTGCGACGGCCCATCCTGTGATGGGAAATAAGGAAAAATCCAAAAAGGCGCGCATTCTAAAATGATCAAAAGGACAAGTGCGGACCGCCACAGTCGACGATCCGCGGTACGAGCTGAAAGAGATTGGCGAGAGTCGGTGGCGACTGCGCTCATGTAAAGAGTTCCTGGTATGCAGCGAGTATCCCGGTTAGCAGCAGGACCCGTGACCGCGGTGCGGGCGAGTCCGGTCTGAAATAGTGATAGCACATGGGGACGCATTCGTGTGGGTCCCGGCTGGAGGCTTCAGGGGGCGCACGTAAGGGACCCTGGGGCGGAGGGAGGCTCCCGGTTCGATATTGCAGTCGGATCATGAGGTGTCGGCGAACCCCGCGCCGCATCGAGTACCGGTACCTGCGCAGAGAGTCTGTGAAAGCGCCGAAGGCTGCCGAGATATACTTGGATTTCTGTACTACGTCGAAAATGACCCGGGCCGCAAATCCCTGGACGCTGGTGCGCAAGCCGCGGCAGTCGGCGGTGGTAGTTCGATTCCCGGCAAGAAATTCGACCGCCGGCTGCCCGAATGTCTTTCGTTGCGTAGAATGTGTTTGAACAATCGAGCCAAGCATGGACGACGGAAAACAAAAACTGGTCAACTGCTTCCGCATGGTGTTCCCCAGTCTCTCTGATGAGGAGATCTATACTGCCAGTCAGGACTGTCTGCAGGCCTGGGACTCAGTCGCCGCGATTACTCTGGCGAACGTGATCGAAGAGGAGTTCCAGACCGCGGTCGAGTTCGAGGCGCTTGCGGATCTTACCTCGTTCAGTTTGATTCTTCAGTATCTGGAGCGGCAACAAGCGGCATGACTGTCACGCCCACCGCTGTGGAGTCCCTCGCGCTGCACCACGCCGGATTCGTAGTCGCCGCCATCGAGCCGTCCTACGCCGAGGCTTTCGCAAGATCTTTGGGCGCCGTTTGGGATGGGAAGGTGATTCACGATCCCATCCAAAAGGCATTCGTGACGTTTCTCAGGAGCCGTGGGGAAGGCCAACCGCAGATTGAACTTGTGGCTCCGGCGGCGCCGGATTCTCCGGTGACGAAGTTCCTCGAAAGGGGTGGCGGCCTGCATCATCTTTGTTACGAAGTGGCGGATCTCGACCGCTGTGTCGCCGAAATGAAGAGCCTTGGCGCACTCAAAGCAAAACAGCCGAAACCTGCTGCAGCATTCGGCGGTCGCCGAATCGCCTGGATGCTGACACGAGAGAAGCTGCTCGTCGAACTTCTAGAGCGGGCAGCCCCGTGAGCTATACGCGGCTCAGATCAGTCCCCCCCGGTCGCTGATTGGCGTTTCCCGCCCGTCAATTCTACCGCACAACACGGTAAAGTTTGAACGGCGTGGGCCCGGGGACAGTAATTTCGTTCGTCAAAATGTCCGGCGGAGGGAGGGTGCGGCAGGATGGCCAGACCAAGTAGGAATCGATTCTGTTTTCCCTCAACGATCGGGCGATTTCGTCGGGCCTGGCCGGTGCGGGTTCCGTAGCGGGTGTTGCGTCTGGATTCGCCTCGTACATGACGGGCGCCTCCGCGGCTGTAGTGCCCGTAGACCCATAAAATGTCGCGCCGAGCGAAAAGGCGATATTGGCTGTGTATTCCCAGTTGCCGCACCCGGCGAGTCGCGACACCGCGCCAAAGCGTTCACGGACCACCTGACTCTCCATGTACAACGCCTTGCCGCTGTTGCGTTGCCCGACAAGCTGGCGAAGCGGCAAGAGTACGAACGACAGCACGAAGACACTAATCGCGATCCGCTGCGCGGTGACCGTAAGTGGCCGTGCGCTCACCTGAACCACGGCGGCGCCCGCCAGGAACATCAGGAGATCGATACTCCACAGGTAGCGGTCCTGCATGATCACCAACGAATAACCTGCCGGCAGCAGCAGCGTGGTGAACAGCACCGGAAACCACCCATAATGCTTCACGCCCGGACTGCCGAACGCCCAGATCACATACGCAAACAGGCCCGCAAGCGAGAACATTGAAGCATTGATGACAAACTCAACCAGGCGTCTCGAATTCACGGCGATCAGGCGGGCCTGATGAATGAAGTTGCGTACGGATTGGAACGGTGACCACGCCGGCAGCAATGAAGGAGCCGGCTGATCCCACATGCTGAATCCGTGGGGAGTGGGTGGTGGAATGAGATGGTAGTACTGCGGGTATCCGGGCGAATCCGGGCCGAACAGGCGGTAGTTCCAGGCGCCCGTTGTACCAAGGCTCGGCTTGCCGGCCTTGGCGCTCATCGCGATGATCCAGGGCGCCGATACCAACAAGAACGCGATCATCCCGCTGGCGAACTGCCGCATAATCGAGAAACGCGCGTCTCGCCCGGCCTGCCACCAAAACCAGGCATTCATGACGACAAAATGTACGAAGAAGAAATAGAACGTATAACCTTTGGTCAGAAACGCGGCGGCGCCGAGACAGCCGCACACGAGGCCCGTACGTTTGCGCGCCGGATAATCAGACGCGCAAACGATTCTGAAATACGACAACAATATCGCCGTGGTCAGAACGTCCGGTCCGGGGCGCAACAGAGCGAACACCGCGACCATGAACGCAGCCGTGTAAAGTACTAGGACTCGGGTCACCGGATCGAGTTGAAAACCACGGGCCAATCGCTCGAAGCAATAGAGAAGAAAAACCCCGGAGAGGATAGCAACCAGGTTAGCAGGTAATACATGACGTACCCCTGCCTCAACGAACGGAACCATCAGCCAACTGAAGACCGGGCTCCAATTGGTGTTGATAGCCTCAGACCACTGTCCCTGAGCGTAATGACGCGCGACCGTAATATAGGCTGTGGCATCGGGAGGGACCATGTACCGGTGGAACGGAAGCAGGGCACAGGCGAGGATGAGGTACAACGCGACAGGCCCGAGCAGCGGTCGCCAGGAATGGCCGGATCGGTCGAACTGACGGACGGGAATCGCCACATTTAAGACTGTACCGTATTTCGGAAACGCGTTTCGCGACCGTGTGCTCTCTGCCTGGTTCGGATGCAGCGGACGGGGAAGCACGTGCAGTATTCCTCCCGGATCGTGTGCAGCGGCGCCGCCGGGTTCGTTAGCTACACCGCGAGCGAAACGCGGAAACAGTACTGGGCAGGCGCACGCGTGTCCGAGCGAAGTGCTTCGCTATCATTGATAGGAAATGGGCAGGACGTCTCAATTCCGTCGCGTATTGGACCGCGGACAATGGAGGTAGTGATCGCGCGCGGCCGGCAGGTGGATCACTTTGTCGGTGACACCGGGATTCAAACCGCATGGGACGCCCTCTATTCCGAATGCGCGTGGGCCACCGTCTTTCAAAGCCGGGGCTTTGCCACGATCTGGTACGAGACATACAAAGCGGTCTTTGAGCCGCTTATTGTCTGGGCGCAGGAGCGCGACGGACAGTTAGAGGGCCTCTTGGCTTTAGCTGTTACCCGCGATGGCACGCTTGTTCCTTGCGGCACGCCCCAAGGGGAGTACTACGCGTGGATCTCGCGGCCTGGCCGTGATGCGGCGTTCCTTCAGAGCGCACTACAGGTGTTGTGGGAGCTGTTTCCTGGCCAAAGCCTTCGGTTCGCCTTCGTGCCGCCGGAGACGCCGGTAAACTTCATCGGCCACGGTGCGCCCGAACTGCGCAACGCCGTCGTTGTTCGATATCCGCGACCGGTCCGCATCCTCGCGCGGGAACCGGCCACCGCCTCACTGCGAAAGAAGAGTAATAAGAGCCGGCTGAACCGCCTTGCACGGATAGGTGCCGTTCAGTATCAGGAACTGAAATCCAGTGCGGAGCTAGAGCCGCACCTCGACGACATGGCTCTGTTCTGCGACTTTCGTCAGGGAGGCATCCACGGGTCCTTTCCCTTCGAAGGCGATCCCAATAAACGTCAATTCTTTCGACGGCTTCTTGACTGGCCGGGCTTGACATACACATCGGTCCTGATCGCCGGTGACACGCTTGCCGCATACCACATTGGCTTCCGGAGCCGCCGCGAGGTGAGTTTGGGACTGGTTGGACACTCGCCGCTTTTAGGGCAACATTCGCCGGGGAAACTGCTGCTGTTGTTGATCGCCGATGCACTCGAACGAACAACGGTGGAGAGATTCGATCTCACACCGGGAGAGAGTTATAAAGAACGCTTCGCGAACGATCAGGATACCGCATTTATCGTGACGTTCTACGCATCGGCCACACGGGCGGCATGGGCACGGCTGCGCGGTCGGATAGTGCGGGACACAAGAGCGGCGCTCAGCCGGCTCCACGTGGACGGCGATGCGATGCGGCGCCGGTTGAAGTCGTTCGCGAAGTACCTTTCCTGGAGAAGCGTGCCCAAGGTGATCCGGCTGTTTCGCAAAAAACTGGCCTCGACCGAGGAGATGCGATTTTACGGACTTAAGCCGAGTCTCACGCGCCTCCCCGAGCGAGGCGCGGCGGTTCAGTTCGCTGTGAACCAGGTCGCGGATCTTCTGCTCTACCGCCCGGCATCTGCGGGCGACCGGTCACGGCAGCAGTTTCTATACGACTGCGCGCGGCGGTTCGAAGAGGAACAGGTCGTCTTTACATTCGTCGAGAACGGCGAACTGCTGCACCACGCCTGGATCGCTCCCCGCGCGGGCCGGGCGCCGAGCGGTGTAGGTAACAACATCGTCGTCCCCGAACGGTCGTGCGTTCTATGGGATGACTACACACATCCGAGTGCGCGGGGCAGAGGGCTTCACAAGACCTCAATCCGCGCTCGCGCGGAATACGCGCTGCGGGCGGGGTTCAGACACGTGTATATCAATGTCTACGCAGTGAATGCGCCATCGCGGCGGAATATCGAGAGTTCGGGGTTTGAGTATCTTGGCAGCATGGTGCGCGAGGTCCGGTTCGGCCGCTCCGTCATCGAATGGAAGGCGGGGGCGACTGACTACGGCTTAGGTCCTGACGTGACGCACACGGACCCGCCGGACGGCGCCGCTGGATTCTCGAGTTGTGAATCGTCACGGCCATAGGATCGCGTTGGTAACAGCGCGGCGAGTCCCGTGACCCAACTCTCCATCTCTTCAATGCTAAGGCGCGCCGTATCCATTATCCGGGGCAAGAGCATGAAGGAACTGTTCCTGGTAGCCAGACCGGATTCACAGGTAACCGCCGACTGAATACCCAGTTCCACCAGCCACTGCGTATGCTCGGGCAGATAAGTGCCGCCAGGGTATGCGAAATGTCGGCTCTCACGCCCCGTGATCTGCTTGAGCTCCATTCTATTGCGCAGAATACTGTCGCGGAACACGGCCTTGTTGCGTGACACGCGATGACGATGAGTGTGAAGCTCGAAATCGACGTCCTGCCAGGTCGCGATCTCATCCGGATGAACGATCTGAAAAAGTCTCCTGCGGCGCAAATCCTCGTAGTCGATCGAGAGCAGATCGGCCAACTCGGCCAACAGCAGGTCTTTGCGGGCACTATCGAGTTGCCGGTCTCGGGCGTACGCCATAATCGTTGTTCGGACCTGAAGATCGGATTGAAGTCCGAGCACGACGGGCGCTTCCAAGACGCGCGGCCAGACGAGTTCGCGCCCGTAGGAGCGCTTTAAGAGATACCCGCACATATTGTCGAACACAGGCCGGTCGTGATGAATATAGTGAGTCGTGAGGTAAACCGTAGCGTGAAAACCGAAGTCGGCCAGCATTGGCCCGCCGACGGCATATGCGCCGTAGAAACCGTCATCGATTGTGATGACTATGGCACGCGGGGGAAGCGTTCCGTCGTGTAATCTCCGCAGCGCCTCGCCGAGCGGGAGGGCGTTCACGTCGAGTGAGCGAAGGATCTGAAGCTTCGCCCTAAAGACCGATGGAGGCAGGAAGAACCCGGGATAGCATTCGTGTTCGTCAGCCGTGGAGACGCCGTGGAAACAGACAATCGGAAGTCGGTGCCGCCGCCATCGGCTGTCCAGCAACGCGCGATCGACCCCCAGGCGGCGCATGCACCGAAGGGTTAGCAGCTTGCAGGTCTTAAGCATTACTTCCCGCTTTGTAGTCTATGACAGTATGTAGGTAAAGTACATAGGGCGAAGTGGTCGGGTCCCGTTCCGTAGCCGCCGTACGCGTCCTCGCAGACGCCCGTGCGAGAATCTACCGTAGAATCAGATAGAAGCAAGTGGATTTCGCTTTAGGGCGACGCCGTCGTATGAGCAGGGGACGGGGAAGGCAATTCGTCCCCGTTATCACTTGCCGACCCCGCCGACGCGCACTCATTTCACGCGGAAGATATCGGTTTCGGCGCCAGTGTTATTCCTTTAGTCACATGGTTTTTCCGACGGCCAAAAGATGCGGCGGGGCAGGATGGCCATCCACGTATGAATCCGTCGGGCTTGGCCCGGCGCCTCAACATCGTTCAGCGTCGCCCTGTGTCAAGATGCTGTAGAATCATCTAGATGCGGGGCGGCGCCGGCAACCGACGCCTGTCCACAATCTTCGTCGAGGCGGTGTATCGGCGGAACGCGGCGGCCGCCTGTGGCGCGCGGCTTTCATTGTGTTACTGGTGCTGGAGTGCGTGCCGATTTGGACGTTTCCCTATTTTCCTTCAGAGGATGGGCCATCACATGTCTACAACGCATCGGTATTGGCGCATTACGGAGTCGAGACAATTTACCAGGAGTACTACCGCATCGTCCCTACATTTGCGGGAAATATCCTCAGTGATTTAATTCTCGCGTCTCTCCTGAAGCTCACACAACCACTCGTTGCAGAAAGAGTTCTTCTGACGAGCTATTTAATTTTAGCATTCGCCTCGTTTCGCTATTTATTGCAGGGTTTGACGCGGTACGCCGACCAGTTTTCGGTCTTTGCAGGAGTCTTGTTTTCGAATTGGTTTCTGTACGTTGGGTTGTGGAACTTCTGTTTTAGCGTAGCTCTTTCGCTCTTCACGATTGGATATTACGTCAGACAGCGGCGGACCGGCGGGCGGTGGACAGCGCGGGCCCTCATTACACTGATGATTTGTAGCGTTGCCGTGTATATGGCGCATGCTCTCTCTTGGGTCGTGTGCGTCATGGCGATCACGGTGTTTAGCTTAGAGCCGCTGGTAGGCGATGTCGTGAGATGGCGCGTCTGGATTTGCCTCGTACATAATCGGAACTTCCGCGGCGGTGTTGCCCGTAGACCCGTAAAACGGAACCCCGAGAAAGAAGGCAATACTGGCCGTGTCGCCCCAATTGCCGCATCCAGCCAATCGCGACACTGCCCGGGCGCGGTCACGAACCACCTGGCTCTCCAGGTATAGTGCTTTCCCGCCGTTCCTTTGCGCCACAAGCATGCGAGCCGGTAACAACAAAAAAGACAGCACGAAAACGCCGATGGCGATCCGCTGCGCCGTTACCGTGAGTTGTCGCGTGCTCACCTCAAGCACGCTGGCGCCGGCCAATAACACCAGGAGAAGGACACTCCAGACGTACCGGTCCTGGACGATCACCAGCAAGTACCCTCCTGGTAGCAGCATCGAGGTGAACAGCACCGGAAACCATCCATAACGCCGGGTGCCCGGACTGCCGAAAGCCCAGATCACATAGGCGAAAAGCGCCGCGAACGAGAACGCCGACGTATCGATGAGAAATCCTACCAGGCGTTTCAGATTCACACCGATCAGGCGCGCCTGATGGATGAGATTGCGGGTCGAGTCAAACGGCGACCATGGCGGCAGCAACGAAGGAGACGGTTCATCCCACATACTGAAAGCGTGTGGACCTGGCGGGGGGACGACACGGAAATACTGCGGGTATCCGGGCGAATCCGGACCGAACAGGCGGTAATTCCACGCCCCCGTCGTACCCAGGGTCGGTTT
>Ga0207862_1000493_pt1 | contig 11881 bp, 10 predicted proteins | sample LuqExpMetageno81_FD_187838 | JGI IMG/M metagenome (GOLD analysis project Ga0207862, IMG submission 187838) | Tropical forest soil microbial communities from Luquillo Experimental Forest, Puerto Rico - Sample 81 (SPAdes) | ecosystem: Environmental > Terrestrial > Soil > Tropical forest ... | reverse complement strand
CGCCGCCCCTACCAGCCACACGCGCGGCCACGCCGAACGCCGAACGGTTTGCTACCCAGTCAGACGCTCGAATGCTTCTCGATATTTTTGGCTGGTCCTTTCGATTATTTCCGGCGGGAGGTGGGGCGCAGGCGGAGTTTTATTCCAGTGAAGGGTCTCGAGGTAGTCGCGAACAAATTGTTTATCGTAGCTGAGCGGACTGGTCCCGACCTCGTAACAATCGACCGGCCAGAAGCGGGAGGAGTCCGGCGTCAAACACTCGTCAATTAAAATTAAATTGTCGTCGTGAAAGCCAAATTCAAACTTGGTGTCCGCAACGATAATTCCGCGTTCGCCGGCGTGCACACTGCCATCGCTATACATGGCCAGACTGAGGTCACGCACGATGGTGGCTCTCTCATCGCCGAGTATTTCGGAGCATTTTTCCCAAGTTATATTCTGATCATGGCCAGACGCTGCCTTGGTTGCCGGTGTGAATAGCGGAGCAGGCAGTTGGGCGGCTTGTTCCAAGCCCGGTGGCAACTTGATGCCGCACACACTGCCGAACTGTTGGTATTCATTCCAGCCCGATCCGGCGAGGTAGCCTCGAACAACACATTCGAGGGGTAGTGGTTCGGCCTTCTCGACCAGCATCGAACGCCCGCGGAGTAATTCAGAGTAGGGTTGCAGGTTCTCTGGAAATTCCGCGAAATCAGCCGTGATGAAATGACTTGGCACCTGGTGGAATTTTTGTAACCAGAACGCGGATAGCTGAGTCAGGAAGGTGCCCTTATCCGGGATAGGGTCAGGAAGAACGCAGTCAAACGCCGAGATCCGATCTGTTGCCACGATCAGAAAAACGTCTCCAATATCGAAAATCTCGCGAACTTTTCCGCTGCGCACCTTTGGAATGCCGGGGAGCTCTACTGACATGATGCAGCTCATGGTGCAACCTCTCGCAGGAGTTGAATTATTTTCTGTTCAATTTCCGGTAAAGCTTCCGTGAACGAACGATAAGGGAGGTCAGGGACATCCCAGTATTCGATCTTGTCGGCCCACGCAGAGAATTGGTTTTTCATCATGGGAAAATGTTCTGTGCGATCCATGGCAATCCGGCGATCCGCTTTCAGAAGATCGTCTTCAGATAGCTGGACTCGCTCCCGGCCGGTGTGGCGAAGGTCGATTTGACGGGCAAAAAGCGCCTCGGCAGCGAAGGTTGATAGGTATCCTTCGGCAAAGTGTACGGCCAATCCGCGAGAAAAAGCCGCCCACGGCAGCAGCAACTGCTCAGCGCGGTGGTTAAATACGGCTTCGGCAAAGCGGCTTCGGTAAAAATTCCCGGTGCAAATGAATAGGATCCGGTGATTCACGGGGATGGAATTAAACCGAAAGCGCGGGAAACTCAAAAGCGGAGTTGTAAGCGAAGGCTCCAGCCTTTGCCCCCCCGTCGCTTTTTCGCCCCCTTCCAAAAGAGCAAAGGCTGGAGCTTTCGCTTACTTCGAAGGGATTTGCTTATTTCATGGAATGCCCCTTAATTCCAGGGCGTAATGAGTTTTCTGGACCTTGGGGTGAAAGAATCAGTGGTGCACGGCGTGCAATCGCTAGGGTTTACCGAGCCGACGCCGATCCAGGAGAGGTGTATCCCGTTGATTCTGCAGGGGAAAGATGTCGTCGGGTCCGCTCAGACCGGGACGGGGAAAACCGCGGCGTTTGCCCTTCCGGTATTAACGCGCCTCAAGAAGCGAGGAGCGCCAAGGTGTCTGGTACTTGAGCCGACCCGAGAGTTGGCGATACAGGTGGAGACTGCTTTTCAGTATTACGCGCGCTTTACGGAAATCGAGATTGGCGTGTTTTACGGCGGCGTCGGGTATGATATCCAGAAAAAGCTTTTGGACTATGGCATTGATGTGATTGTGGCAACGCCGGGTCGCCTTTTGGATCTACAACAGCAGGGCCTGCTCAAACTGGACTCAATTGAGATCCTCATTCTCGATGAGGTTGACCGAATGGTGGACATGGGATTTTTGCCGGATGTTCGCCGTATTGTCCAACTGTGCCCGGCGTCTCGTCAGACGCTCCTATTCTCTGCAACGATTCCGCCGGAGATTGAAAGCTTGTGTTCCTGGGTTCTAAGAGATCCTGAGATAGTGGATATCGGGGAGCGCCGTTCAGTAGCGGAGACCGTTACGCACGCATTTTACCCAGTTGCATCCGCGCAAAAGTTTGATTTGCTGGTTTCCTTGCTCGAGCAGACACACTATGAAAGCGTCATCGTTTTCACGCGAACGAAACATGCTGCGGACAATATCTCTGATCGGTTAAAACGATTGAACCACTCGGTCACGGTCTTTCATTCAGACCGAAGCCAGAAAGATCGGATAACAGCACTGGACGGATTCAAGTCCGGTAAATATGAAGTGCTGGTAGCAACGGATATAGCCGCTCGCGGGCTTGATGTTGCGGGCGTCACACATGTGATCAATTATGATATCCCGCTCCATCCGGAAGACTACGTCCATCGGATTGGGCGCACAGGACGGGCCGAACAGGTGGGAGATGCGTTCACTTTGGTGGTTGCCGAAGAGTTGAAAGCAATGTTGGACATCGAAAGATTTCTCGGTCAGAAGATTCCGCGACAAAAGTTGGACGGGTTCAAATACGTTTACACCGCCCTTTTTGAGGAGGCTAAAGGGCCTGTCAGACCGGTCAAAGGATTTCGCACAAGCAGAGGATATTCATTCGGGCGCTACGGGAGGTAGAGTTTTGAGTTTTGGGTTTTGAGTCATTCGGGCTGAAGCCCGATCCGCACCTTGGAGGCTCCTGGTTTCTGCAGTCTCTAAAGACAACGCAAAACCCAAAACCCATCTCGACGTCGTGCACCGTCTCTTCCATTGCTTGCCGAGTTCCAGAAATACCAAGGCGCTGTCACCGTAATGGGTTTGGTCTCCGGGTTCTTTTCCAAAATGGCAGTGACCTTCTTTCGGTGCTTCAAATCCGCTGATGCCACTCGGGTACAGCCGTTGAAGTTCGGTAAGATTGTAGATCCAATGAGTGCCCAGGGCTGCAGCGTCGCCCACGAACTGGCTCATGACGGCTCCGCGGAGCCTGTCTCCAATTGAAATATCCTTGAATAAATCTTGCGCTTCCATCGGGTCGAAATTTAGCGCTCGAGGTTCCGCGGTGAAACCTCGATTTTGCTGCGCCGTAAGAGAGCAAACCCAGGGTCGATCAAATTCATCGTTGGCTTTCTCTTGAGACCCGGGCAACACTGGCTGATATATTTCAGCTCAACTGAACGATTGTCGATGCGTAAGGCGAAGATTTTCACTGCAATCCTTTTCCTATCCTATATCGCAACGAACCCCGCTTCCGCAGAGGCGTCCAGCAGACTTAAACATAAAAATACAAGCAAGCACACGAGCTCAAGCAAGCATGCGAGCTCAAGCAAGCATGCGAGCTCGCAACATCATTACGCAAAGCATCACCGCGCAAATAAGTCTCAAGGACCAACGGTCGAACAGGTTCCCCAAGAGATTTTTCCACCCGGTCATAAGTTCACTCCTGAAGAAAAGGCGGAGGCGAGCGAGATCGGCGTGATGGTTGAAAACGGGATGTGGAAAGAGGCCCTCAAGGCTGCAACCAAAGCCGGTAAAGAGCACCCGGAAAGATGGTGGCTGCAGGCGGCTCGTGCGGCGGCTGCATCAAATTTGAACAGGCCGAAGGACACGATCGAGGCCGTGGACGCGGCGATTCAGAACAACGGGGGTGATGCCAATAGGTTGAATTTGGCCCAGCTCTATACCTTAAGAGCAAACGCGTTGAGTCGGCTCGGTCGCAAGAGCGAAGCAATGGCCGATTTCCAGAATGCGATCAAACTGTCGAAAACCGATCCGATTTGCCGAGCCGGCGCCGCGTGGCTTTACGCCACTTCGGGGGATGCGCAGATTCGAAATGGACGGAACGCGGTTGCGCTGGCGACCGAAGCGGCAAAACTCACCCTGTGGAAAGATGACACCGTACTCGACGTTCTAGCGGCCGGATATGCGGAAGCACGCGATTTCAATTCAGCACAAAAGTGGGAGGAAAAAGCGATTCTGCTGGGGTCGCAGCAGGATGTGCGATTTTATCAGCGCCGGCTGCTAAGCTACCAGGCCGGCAAGGCGTGGAGGGAGAATTCGAACTAGTGGTGGTGCGAGTGGTAGTGGTAGTGTCAGACTGTTAATGCGGCGTAACCGCTACCATTACCACTCACACCGCCACTCGAGTTCACCTCCACTCGTGCTTCGGGTACTTGCGCTGCAATTCCTGTTTGACCTTTGGATAGGCTTCTTTCCAGAAGTTTGACAGGTCCTGAGTGATTTGGATCGGGCGATGATTGGGAGCCAGGATATGCACAAGAATCGCGACGCGGTCGTCGCAGATTTTCAATGATCCGTCGAGTCCGTACAAATCTTGGATCCGTGCGGCCAGGACCGGCAATTGATTTTCATTGTACTGCAGTTTGGCGTGGCGGCCGTTTGGCAATTCGTACCGTGCAGGCGCGAAACGATCAACTGCCTGCTGCTGCACGGTGGAGAGCCACGATCTTACGACCGGCCAAACGTTGCGATCCTTAATCTCTTTGTAGCTAATCGCACCATGACAAATTTGTTGGATTAAGTAGAGCCGGGCTTCCGCGTCAATCATCGGCAGATTTAGTGCGGGGTACCATCGGGATAAACAGTTGAGACGAATGATCCATTGTTCGATTTCGTGAGACCAGTTCGCCAGCGGACATCGGCCGGCGATCACCTCTTTCGCCAGGATCTCGGCTGCCATTTCGAGCGGCGGTGCATCGAGTTTCGTGCTATGCAGAAGGAGGTCTCGGAAGAGAAGATCTCTTTTTGCCTGGACTCGCCGTGTCGCCTGGTCGAACAAGACCTGGTCCGACTCTCGAAAGTCGTTGGGGAATAGTTCGCGAAGCCACTCTTCGTGCACACCAGTCACCTGAGAAAGAAGAACGATCAGTTCGTCGTCGCGGCCCTGGACTTCGCGGATCTCACCCGCGACAAACAGTGGACTCTTTTGCACCACGCTCTCTCGAGCTAGGACTCCGTGCCTGCCGTGAACGAGATCGCAGCGCAGTGTCCCCGCATCAATCCGCTTAGCCAAATGATCCGAAAAGCCAACGAGCATGGCTTTACCGAGGGCTTCGGCATCGAACTCGTCGACTGGTTTGTCGACGTTGAGCCCTTCCGTCTTGGCGATGTCAATGAACTGTTCGAAAACCTGAGCTACCTGCTGGGCTACGGCATAGCGAATGCCAAGGCGGCGAGCTTTATCTGCGCCGTGTCGCTGAGAGTAAAGCCAGGCGCGTATTAAAACAAAGAAATCTGACTCAACCTCTTTGCCGAGCAACAGTTCCCGATCGTGCTCCATCTGGTCGTTTTCGCTCCGCCTGAGCAAGTGCCGCTCCTGGGTAAGCGCGGCAATAAGTGCGACAGTTGGAACACAGCTGAGTTCGTCCGCGATTAAGAGCATCCGAGAGTACCGCGGATCGACCGGGAACGAAAGCATGCGAGATCCGAGCGCAGTAATTTTGCCATTTTGGCGGTCCAACGCCCCGAGATCTTCCAGTAGCTCAATCGCTCGCCGCAAAAATTTCGGGTCAGGCGCCTCGATCCAACCAAAGCGGTCGAAGTCAACCACTCCAGCTGCTTTCAGATTGAGCAAAACTTCGGCGAGATCGAGCCTTTTAATCTCAGGCAGGTCCTGCGGGCGTCTGCCTAATTGATCTCGCTCCGACCAAAGTCGGATACAGCGACCCGGGGCGGTACGGCCGGCACGGCCGGCTCGCTGGTCGGCCGATGCCCGACTGATCTTTTCAGTAATGAGCGTATTGATGCCACGATGCGGGTCATATTTTCCGATCTTTGCCAGGCCACTATCGATCACGAGCGTCACGCCATCGATAGTCAGCGATGTTTCCGCCACGTTGGTTGAAACGACGATCTTTCGTTCAGAATAAGTTGCCACCGCGGCATCCTGTGCGCGCGGGGATAGGTCGCCGTGAAGGGGTAAAACAACTCCATCGAATTTCGAATGCTCGATTTCCTCGATCGTTCGCGCGATTTCGAATGCGCCCGGCATGAATATCAAAACGTCGCCGCCATCTTCGCGAGCCTGGGAGAAAGCATCGGCGGCAAGTTCCCACGGCGGCTCATCAATTGTTTCGCGCTTTAGATATTCGATGTCGACGGGGAACATGCGCCCTTGCGAGGTCAGTAGGTTGCACGGTCGCAGATGGGACTCCACCAGATCGGTGTCTAGTGTGGCCGACATTACTACGATCTTCAGGTCTGGACGAATTGAACGTTGAATGTCGAGTGCGCGAGCCAGTGCTATATCACTGTAAAGGTGTCGCTCATGAAATTCGTCAAAAATAAGCACACTGACACCGCCCAGCTGTGGATCGCCGACCATCTGCCGCAGTAAGACCCCCTCGGTGACGAACCGGATGCGGGTATTTGCCGTGGAAACGTTGTCGAGCCGGATCTGATAGCCGACAGCTTCACCCAGACGGACGTTTCTTTCATACGCTACCCGAGCCGCCAACATTCGGGTTGGTAACCGGCGTGGCTGCAGGACGATGATCTGACCTTTGCCGGCGAGCCCTTCGTCCAGGAGCATCTGGGGAACCTGAGTTGACTTGCCAGAGCTGGTCGGTGCCTGAAGGATAAGGCGAGGGAGAGACTGCAGAGATTCGATGATTTTCCGCTGAAGCTCGTAGATAGGAAGATGGGACTGCACAACATGGGGACTTAATGGCGAGAAGGGAAGAATTCAAGAGGGCGCGAACTCGAGAAGTCAGAAGTTCAGGAGTTGCAGGAGTTCAGAATTACAACCCCGGGCCTGCAAGAAATTCTTGCCCTCTTGAATTCTTCCCTTCTTGAATCAATGCTAGAGCCAAGCGATGCGAACGATCCTACGAATTTTCCAATACATTCGACGATACCCATGGTTGGCGGTCGGAACCGTGGGTTTCGCCGTGCTGGCGACCCTGATGGTCATCGTGTTTCCCACCGTAACACAGCGAGTCATCGACGAAGCAATTCGAGGTCAGAAACCGGAGCTGATCCTGCCTCTTGCTCTGCTGACAGCGGGGGCATTTTTCGTTCAAAGCGTGTCCAATGGCATTCGGATCATTCTGAACAACACCTTCGAACAGAAAGTCATTTTCGATCTTCGCAGCGACCTATACAACCATCTACAAAAATTGCCTCTGCTCTGGTTTGACAACCGCGCAACGGGCGACATTATGACGCGGGTACTGGAGGATGTAAACGCGATGGAACGTGTTCTCATCGATGGTGTTGAGCAAGGAACAGTCGCAATCCTGCAGGTGTTGATCGTGGGCATATTGCTCTTCCTGCGCGAACCTTGGCTCGCGACTCTGACAATACTGCCCGTCCCTCTTTTGGTGGCCGGCGCACTGATTTACACCTTGACTGCCAAGTCGCGCTACAAATTGCAACGGCAAGCCGCGTCTGCGATGAACTCATTGCTCCACGATAATCTGTCCGGCGTTCGCCAAATCAAAGCGTACGTACGCGAAAGACAGGAACATCTAAGATTCAATGAGATGAGCAAACGATTGAAACAGGCAACGCTGGTGGTGATGAAGGCCTGGGCGCTCTATTCGCCGGGGATGGATTTTCTGACCTCATGCGGCTTAGTGATCGTCACTGGCTTCGGAGGAATGGCTGTTCTGCACGGGCGCATGGCGATCGGTGAGCTGGTGGCATGCCTGATCCTGGTGCGTTTCCTCTACGAACCGATCGGAAGGCTGCACGCGTTGAACCAGATGTTACAAAGTGGACGAGCGGCTGCAGATCGGGTATTCGAGATTCTCGATCGGCCGGCGGAGGTCGATTTTCGTGAAAGTGAACCGTTTAATCCGATTGGCCGGATTGAATACCGCAACGTATCGTTTTCTTACGTCGACGGACAACCTGTGCTGAGACATGTAACGTTCGTAGCCGAACCAGGACAAACGATTGCCCTGGTGGGCGCTACCGGTGCAGGAAAATCAACCTTGGTCAACCTCCTGTTGCGTTTCTATGAATTGGGTCCAGACGGCGGAGATATATTAATTGATGATCGGTCAATTCGCGACCTCTCCAAGCACGCGATCCGCAGCGCAACGGGCTTCGTCAGTCAGGAAACCTTTCTATTTAACGAAACGATTCGCGAGAATCTGTTGTTCGCAAGATCCGATGCGAGCGAGTCCGAAATTTGGAACGCTCTTCGCGCAGCGAACGCGGCGGAGTTTGTTTCGCGCTTGCCGGCGGGGTTGGATGCGAACGTAGGTGAGCGAGGGATAAGGCTGAGCGTCGGAGAAAAGCAACGGGTTTCGATCGCTCGGGCGATCTTGAAGGACCCCCCGATGCTCGTTCTTGATGAAGCTACTGCCAGCGTCGATACGGAGACCGAACGCCAGATTCAGGAGGCGCTGAACCATCTCTTGCTGGGCCGAACAAGTTTCGTCATAGCGCACCGGCTCTCGACAGTTCGGCACGCCGACCAGATCCTCGTTTTGGACCGAGGTCAAATTGTCGAACGCGGCGATCACCTACAGTTGCTCGAATTAGACGGCGTCTACGCGAAGCTCTGCCAAAGCGGGCTGTTCTTCGCCAAGGAAGAAGCGGAGCTCGAACATACTGAGCTTCTTGAAACGTAGCTTCCGGCCCCCAAGGTTTCGACCCCTGTCCCAATTGGATTTTTTCTTGCCTCGCGCAGCACGAAGCCTAAATAATATGAGTTGCTCTACAAGATCGGTCTCTTAACTCGGCGCACTCTTGTCTACATCAGCAGTATTTTATGGCTCTTTCTAAACACGCTGGAAGAAATCGGGGATAGCATTCGCCGCGGGAGGTTGCCCTTTCGAGCTTCCATGCTGTTTGCGCAAACCGATCGAACCGGTATTGGATCGATCCCGCTGGTTCTGATGGTTTCTTTTTTCCTCGGACTTACAATGGCGTTGTTGACCGGGTATCAGCTGGAAAAATTTGGTACCGAACGATTGGTCCCGACTTTGATCTCGATAGCCTTTACTCGTGAACTTGGGCCGTTGCTGACCGGCATAGTTTTGGCGGCTCGGATTGGTGCAGCCTATACAGCTGAACTCGGTACAATGCAGGTTTCGGAAGAAGTGGAAGCGATCGAGGCTATGGGTATTGGACCACTGCGATTTCTGGTTGCTCCCCGACTGGTGGCGATTTCCTCCCTGATGCCTTGCCTGTCAGTGATTTCGTGCATTGCGGCGCTCGTTGGGGCGTGTTTGATCTCCTGGGCGGCGCTGAATCTGGTACCCGCAGCATTTATCGATGCAGTCGTAACAAGCCTGATCGTCAGCGATATTGTTATCGGTTTGTTTAAAGCCGTGTTCTTCGGACTCCTGATCGGCTTAATTGCCTGCTACCAGGGTCTCACAGTAACTGGAGGGGCCGAGGGTGTCGGTAAAGCGACGACGGACAGCGTCGTGATCTCGATTACTACCGTGATCGGATTCGATACATTGTTCAATATTATGGTTACCAAGATCACCGGATGAGTGAAACGCCGTTGGTGCATCTCGATAACATCGTGCTGCGGTTTGGTGATAAGACCGTCCTCGATGGGATCGATCTCAAAGTCTTTAGTAAAGATCGACTGGTGATCCTCGGTCAAAGCGGCAGTGGCAAGAGCACGACGTTGCGGCTTATCCTAGGTATATTGAAACCAACCTCGGGTGTGGTCAGATACCGGCATCTCGAGGTTCAAAGGCTGAGCCGAAGTAAATTAAATTTGCTTCGCAGCCGTATAGGGATGGTTTACCAATATTCTGCTCTGATTAGCTCCATGACGGTGCGAGAGAATCTTGCGTTGCCAATCGAGGAGCTACGCGGTAGTTCGAGAAAGGAGATCGACGCGTTGATAGAGCAAAATCTCGCGATCGTCGGGATGAGCGGGACCGAGGAAAACATGCCTTCAGAGCTAAGCGGTGGGATGCGCAAGCGGGTGAGCCTGGCCCGCGCGCTGATGATGGAGCCGGAACTGATTCTATTCGACGAACCTTCGGCCGGGCTGGACCCGGTTATCAGTTCGGTCATTGACGAACTGATTATCAGACTGACTGAGAAAACGAATGCAACATCGGTCATTGTCACACACGAGATGGAAAGTGCATTTCGGATCGCTACACGGATGACGATGCTTTACCAGGGAAAGATTATCGAGGATGCTCCCCCGGATCGATTTCGCACCTCGGAGAATCCAGTAGTTCGCCAGTTTGTTACCGGGACAACGGTAGGGCCGATAATGGAGACATCAGCGCATGCAGATCCTCCGAAATGAAGTTCGCACCGGACTTTTGGTCATTTTAACGCTGGGTCTCGTTGTCGGCATCGTGTTGTACATTTCTTCTCCCGGGTTATTCCGGCCGCAGAAAATGTTTCTCGTGTATTTTGATAATGCTGCGGGCGTCAAACCGGGCGCTGCGGTGATGTTAGCTGGACGCAAAATAGGTACAGTGGCCGACATCCGATCGCCGGTGCCACTGAACGATCGCCCTCAGCCCAACTACGAGGCGATGGTTCGAGTTCAGGTCGCTGAGGATTCGCAGATTTACAAAGAGACGACTGTCTCGATGCGAAGTTTCGGTCTATTGGCAGAGCTCGTAATCGACTTTACCAACGGGAACCCTGCCTCGGGCTTGGCCGAACCGAATGGCAAATTCGTCGGCACGCGCGCACCTGATCTCGCGGAGTTGGGCCCGCTGATTATTCATAAGCTCGAGCCTGCTCTGAAACAGTCGGAAGCCACATTGGCCGAATTGCAGAAAACCTCGCAAAACCTGACAAAGCTGACAGCGCACGACTCTGTTTTGACGGGAACGCTGCAGAACTTCGAGGTTGTTGGCACAAATCTAAAAGGCATGACGCAAAAAGGCGGGGGAATCGACTCTGCTCTAGTGCAATTCCACGATGTGCTCTCAAACTTTAAAGATGTGACGGCTCAATTGGAGAAGGACAAAAATCTAGAGAAAACTTTAGCGAACTTTAAAGACTCCTCGGCTCGGTTGAGGATCATTCTCGATTCGCTGGATAAGACGATGGATTCGGTTTTACCGAGGCTGGATCTCATCGTGCAGGACCTAAATCAATTGACCGATAAGCTAAAGCGGCAACCTTGGCGCGTGGTATGGCCCTCTACAATTAAGTATCCAGAGGGCCAACAAGGCGGGGAAGTGCCGCCGCGGGTCCCGCAAAAGCGGCGAGAGAGGAAGAGCGGATGAGTGTCTAGTGCCCGGCGCGCGCGTGGCGTGGTAGGGATGCGCTCCTGCGCGTCCGGCGTTGCACGTCTGAAAACCGTTGCAGCCCCCTTTATTTTTAATTCACGCCTATATCTGTGTTTTGTTCGTTCTATGGACGTGCAACGCCGGACGCGCGGGAGCGCATCCCTACCACGCCCACGCCACTAGCCACTAAAACAGCTCCCCTTGACGGTTGGGAGGGATTTGAATTCCTAGCTTTACGTATGCTTTTGGCATGGCGACGCGACCCTGGGAGGTGCGTTTGATGAAGCCTTCCTGAATCAGATAAGGTTCGTTGACCTCCTCGACCGTTCCTGAATCTTCTCCAACCGAGACCGCCAGGGAGCCGATACCTACTGGTCCCCCTTGAAAACGAACGGCAAGCGCCTCGAGGATGCGCTTGTCCATCTCATCCAAACCGTCGCGGTCGATATCGAGCATTTCGAGGGCTCGGTCGGCGATAGGTTTGGTGATAAACCCGTCGGACTTGACCTGAGCGTAATCGCGGACCCAGCGCAAAAGGTTGTTTGCTACCCGGGGCGTGCCTCGAGCGCGCGAGGCGATTTCGTC
>Ga0207862_1000492_pt1 | contig 11884 bp, 10 predicted proteins | sample LuqExpMetageno81_FD_187838 | JGI IMG/M metagenome (GOLD analysis project Ga0207862, IMG submission 187838) | Tropical forest soil microbial communities from Luquillo Experimental Forest, Puerto Rico - Sample 81 (SPAdes) | ecosystem: Environmental > Terrestrial > Soil > Tropical forest ... | reverse complement strand
CTGGACCGTGTCTGGGAATTACACGACAAGGCGCCTGCTGCCGCAGGGTCTCAAGGCGAAGGATTCCGTAACCACTCAAATCGTAATCGGCGAAAAATAGTTGGCAAGCGAGTTGTGCGGACTGCTCTTCCGGTTTGAGGATGTTGATCGCGGCGGAACTTGATTCCATTTCGGATGTTTCCGCTGATCTCGAGCATATTCTCAGCATCGCCTATAGAAAACCGGCAATCCCCAGTTCCATGCCATTCGCCGCCTGGAGTCCGTCGGGAATAGACTCTGTCAAACGTGAAATCAATAAGTTAAGTTACGGATCGAGGCACGTCTGTAAATCAAGTTAGATTCTTCTCAGCCGCAATCCTGGGCAATTGTTGGAGCCGGTCCGTTTCTAGTTCCACGTCCTATTTGCAATGGCTCTCGCCTGTTCTGACTCTTCCGACTCGTTTAGCGGTTCGCGCGCGCCCGTTTCGTGCCCCACGTACCTTGTTTCTGAAGAGCCTCGCCTTCCCCTGTGCTGGGCAGCCGGTTATGGCTCAGCTAGGCCATTTGACTGAAATTCGGCTTCACGCTAAACAGAACCAGCACGTGAGTCCCTGGTCTGTGGCTTTGTAACCGGATTGCTGAGTCGCATCTGGAATGTTAGCGATGAGAGCGTTCGTCGCGACGGACTGGGCACGCTCGGGACGGGACAGCAGCACAGTCCAGCCTGTCTGTTTCCCCTTGATGAGCAGCACTCATGACTCTTTACCGGAGCCAAGAATGGGGTCGGTCATCGAAAATTCGCCAGCCCGAGAGTGACAGTTGCCGTTTCAGGAGCCCAGCGATAAAGGAGACGAGACCGCCCGCGCGAACTTGGCCTGCGCGGTTCTGTGAGTGAATTTGAAGAATGGAAAAATGGCAAGGCACTCCAGCGTGCTCTCAATGCCCACGCTGAATGGTAGGAGATCAAAATGTCGAACTCGCAATCACGATTAGGTCTTCGGTTGATCCAAAACTCGGGGAGACAACCGGAAGAAGTTGAATCAATCACCGACAGCAATCAGGCCGCTGTTATCGGAGACGCTCAGTCTGAAACTCTACTGAGAAGCGGGGATGTGAGAGACCGGGCGGCGAAGGATCCTCTCCTCACAGCAGCGGACGTTGCTGAGCGGCTGAATGTAACCAAGGACTGGGTGTGGGATCATTCGTCCCGCAAGGCTCCCCTCCTTCCCGTCGTTCGCATGGGTGATGGGACCCTTCGTTATCGGGCAAGCAGAATTGAGGAGTTCATCGACGAGCGGGAACGTCTCACCACCATGCGTCGCAGACGTGGATAAAATGGGTGCAGGCCCAATTGTTCCCGCCACAGAAATTGAGGAATGAATGGGTAAGTCGTATCAGAGAGGTTACGTAACCGCACGTGGAAAAAAATGGTACGGGTATTTTCGCAGGACTGTTTTTGACCCGAGCACAAAAGAACAGAAAAGTATCAGGGTCACAGTGGTTCTCGGGCCGAAATCTCAGCTGAACAAGTCAGAAGCTCGAGAGGCACTGGAACGTGAAATGACCAAGCGGACCGGCCAGACCAGCAATGGCGCCAGAGTGATGAACGATAGCTCTGTGACGTTCGGGTGGTTTGTTCGGAATCGCTTTTACCCTCTCAAAGAGGCAAACTGGAAGGAAGAAACTGCAAAGGTGAAAAAGCTGATTATCCAAAAAGACCTGATTGATCCGTTCGATCAGGTGCCGTTGGGGAATTTCGACAAGTTCACCTTGCAAGTCCACCTGAACAATCTGGCAAAGGCCAGATCCAAGGACAGAGTGCTTCAGATTCGGGCCTATCTGCGAGACGTCTTCGCTGAGGCGGTCGATCAAGATTTCCTCGTCAAAGACCCCGCACGGAAGGTCACGGTTCCGTCACAGATGCGTGACAGCGATAAGACAACCTTGACTTGGCCGCAGCTGCGAGATGTGCTCTCGAGGCTGCCTCCTAGAGATCGCATCCTCTTGGAATTCGACATGACGAATGCGCTGCGTCCGGAAGAGCTATTCGCACTTCGATGGAAGTGTTTCGATCATGAGGAACGCACCATGCGTCTAACGGAGACGGTGTACAGAGGCAAGATTCGCCTCTGGGGCAAGACCAAGAAGAGCCTCCGAGTTGTCCACGTTCCGAAAAGCCTGGCTGACGATGTATGGCTCTGGAAGCAGAAATGTCGCGACTCATCGCCGGAAGCGTTCATTTTCCCAAACAAGACAGGCGGGTTCATGGACGGAAACAATTACCGAAAGCGCGTTCTGCACAAGCTGGCGCTCGAACTGGAATTGCCCAAATTGACCTTCCAGGTGATCCGGCGCACGATCGCCACGCTGGCGCAGAAGAAGGGCACGGTAAAGGATGTTCAAGGTATGCTCAGGCACTCCCGTGCGGCAACAACAACTGACGTTTACATGCAGGAGATTCCGGAAAGCGTGCAGGCGACAGTTGATTCCATCAACGCAGAACTGAGGAAGAAATCGAGGACATCAGCAAGAAAGAAACGCGTTTTGACACCAAATGACACCAAACTATAAAGGAGGGTATCTGTAAGTTGTTGATTTAATGGTGGACCTGGTCGGGATCGAACCGACGACCTCTTCCATGCCATGGAAGCGCGCTCCCAGCTGCGCCACAGGCCCACTTTGGGGAGGGGCGGCGCTCAATAGCAAAGCGCCTCAGTTGATTCTCTCGCAGCGGGACACCTTAGTCAAACCCGCGACGAACCACTCCGGCGAAACTCCCGGCGAGTCGACTGGGCTTGGGCCGGTCCGCCGAGCGGATTTGCGACGGGTGGCGCCAGCTAGCGTAGCTTCGACCGCGAGGATCGGGAACAAATCGCGACGCTGCGGGTTCTATACGAATGAGTAAGACGGAGTGTCGTTGCTCGTAATTGACCTTCGGCAACGCCGCAAGGCATACGGTCGCGTTCGGGAAGGCGGGCGGGATGAGATTGTGAAAAGGTCCCGAGGTTCATTACCATGGAAGGATGCGCCATGAGCAGCATGGCGGGAGCACCGGACTTGAGTGAACTCGCAAGCGCGATGGGGGTTCGCAGCGAAGAAGCCGCGATCGTGGCCGAGTTGCAGGCCGGATCCGAAGACGCATTCGCGTGGTTAATCGCGCAATACAGCCAGCCGGTCTACAGCTTGGTGTATCGAACACTCGACGACCCGTCAGACGCGGCTGATACCACTCAGGAAGTGTTCATCAAAGTCTTTCGAGGGATTCGCAGCTTCAATGCGGACTCGAGCCTGAAGACCTGGATCTACCGGATAGCCTTGCACGAGGCAGCGAACCAGCGCCGCTGGTGGTTTCGCCATCGTGGGCGAGAGACCTCGATCGAACCGGCGAACGAAGCTTTGTCGAGCCATGGCGCACTACCACTGCGCGATTTGCTGGCCGATGACGCAAAATCTCCGTTCGACTGCATGCAGGATGTTGAAGTGCGAGAGCGGGTTGAAACCGAATTGAGAGCGGTGGCGGAGCCGTACCGGACGACCCTGATTCTTCGTGACATCGAGGAGTTATCGTACGAACAGATTGCCGAAGTCACCGCTGTCTCGCTGGGGACGGTGAAGTCGCGGCTGACACGCGGGCGAGAAGCACTGCGAAAGCGGCTGGAACGCCACATGCCCTCGCTCGGTGTACCAATTGCGAGTGTCGCGCGGAAGTACCACCGAAAAAGAGATGCCGTTGAAGGGCTGGAAGCTGAGGCGATGCCATGAAATGCGCGGAAGCAAAGCAGCTCATGTCTCCTTACCTCGACTGCGAGGTTGCACGCAGCCAGAGGTCGGCGTTGCAAGCCCATCTGGATTCGTGTGTTGCCTGCTCACAATGCTATCGGGCCATGCAGCGAACCCATGTGATCGTCAGTGCGCTGGGACGCAAACCCGCGCCGCCGGAGTTGGCGCTCAAGCTGCGGGTCGCCATGTCACGAGAAGCCGCCAACGTTCGACGTTCGCGATGGGACATGCTTCGTGTGCGCTGGCAGAATGTCTTCAACGCGTTGATGGTCCCAGCAACCGGGGGCCTGGTGACGACGGTCCTGACTTTCGGGCTACTGATCAATCTGCTGATGCCGGGTCAGGTTCCGAGCGCAAACGACGTACCGACAACCTTTTACACGCCACCTCAATTGCAGACGACTCCATTTGAAGTCGCCATGGATCCCAGCCGCACGCAGCCCCTCATTGTCGAGGCCGTGGTTGGGCCTGACGGGCGAGTGCAGGATTACCAAGTCCTTTCCGGTGGGGAAGACGACGGTGCTGTGTTGTCAGAGTTGAAGAACATGCTGATTTTCGCCACCTTCCGGCCTGCAACCAGTTTTGGCCGGCCCACGGTCGGGCGCGCCGTGCTCGCATTCTCAAAGATCCAGGTCAAGGGATGACCTGGTCTAAACAACGGTTGGCGAACTACTGCCGCTCGACTTGACCAGGTTGCTTATACGATTCCCGCACCCGTAAACTATTAGTTTGCGACCCCGCTCCAACTTGCTGCAGGAGGCTGTTCTGAGCAGTTTTGTCCGTCTTTTTATCGCGGCTGCGTTGGCTGCCTGTCTGGGACGTGCCGCAGCCGCCGAGACAAAGGCAACTCTCGAAGTCAGTGAAACCATCTTCAGTGTCGTAGCCGCAACCAACGTCTGCGGCTACGACCAGGGTTGGTCGTCATCTTCGCCAGTGAGGGCGGAGGTACGGGCTGATTTGGTAGCCGCAAGCAAATTACCGGGCGCCGCCGCTGCTGCGCAGACCATGTGCGCGTTCTACGATCAGCACCGGCGCGGTCGAGCCTCCCAGATTCTGGCCCCGTATATCTCACTCGCGCTGAATCTGGGAAACCCGCCGAATTTCGCGCCCAAGTTTCCTGAGGCCGACATGCCTCCGGACGCAAGCTACGTGCTGGGCTTTGCGCCGCTGCTCAGGCAATATGCCGCGGCGGCAAATCTGCACGCAATCTGGCTAAAATACCAACCGCAATATGCAGCGCTGGTCACTCAGTATCACGAACCGATCGCCCGCATGATTACCAACACGGACACCTACCTCCGTATTCCGTTAGGCGATTACGCAGGAAGAACCTACACGGTGTACCTGGAGCCGATGGCAGCTCCTGGAGAAGTGGATTCGCGTAACTACCAGGGCGACTATTTCTTTATGGTGGCGTCGCCATCTGGCGACAAGATCCGTCTGCAGGACCTCCGTCACACGTATCTGCATTTTGTGCTAGAGCCGCTGCTGGCCAAACGCGCCACATCACTGGCCCGGTTGAAACCAATCCTGCAAAGCGTGCAGAAGGCACCGATGGCGGTGGAATACAAATCTGACATCGGCTTATTGGTGATCGAGAGTCTCATCCGTGCCATCGAAGCGCGCACACCGAGCGATCCCAAACTGGCAGAGAAAGACCGGCTGGGAATGGTAAGTCGCGATGAATCAGAGGGATTTGTACTGACCGGTTACTTCTACGATCAACTCAAGGTATTCGAGCGAGGTACGACCGGGCTGAAAGACGCCTTTCCCGACTGGCTGCATGACATTGACGTGGATAAGACCAGCAAGCAGGCCGCGCAAATCCAATTCGCTGCGAGCGCCGAGCCGGACGTAATGCACGCCGGAAACGCAAAGAATGATGCCAAGATCGACCTGGCGGAAAAAGACCTGACAAGTGGTAATCCGGCGGGTGCTGCGCAGTTAGCGCAAGAGGCCTTGGCTGCCGGGGAAGACCCTGGCCGCTGTTATTTCGTCCTCGCCCGGGCTGCGTCGATCAGCGGCGACATGCAGGACGCCAAGGACGACTTCGGAAAGGCAGCTGAGTCTTCCAGGGACCCTCGAGTCGTGGCGTGGTCCCACATTTATCTCGGTCGAATTCTCGATTTGCAAGAGGAGCGCGAGGCGGCGGTTGAACAGTACAAGGCGGCCTTGAACGCCGGTGATTCCGCGGCAGATACTCGGGCGGCTGCGGAACGCGGATTGCAATCTCCGTACGAGCCACCCGAAGCGTCGCAACATCCGAATTCGCAATAAGATAGTAAGGATTGCGCGGAGCAGGCTCGAGCTTGTTCCCGGTGAAAGGACAAGTCATGAAATCGAGTGTCGCAATTATCGCGCTCGCCCTTGCCGCCAACGTTGCCCTGGGCCAGACCAGCGGAAGTGGCTCTCCCGCGCCGCAAGCTCAAACCGGTGCGGCAACAGCGTCCACCCCAGCACAACACCAGCCACAGGCCAAATCGAAGGAAGAATTCGAGGCATACAATGCCGCGACGTCGAAAACGGACCCGGCACAACTCGAGGTGGCCGCGGCCGAATTCGTCCAGAAGTTCCCCAATAGCGAACTGAAAGAACTGCTTTACGTCCGCGCCATGAACATGTACCAGCAGCAGAACAATTCGGGCAAAGTCATCGCCACCGGACGCAAGGCGATCGAGTTGAATCCGGCCGATCCTGTGCCCCTGGTGGCTGTCGCGTCTGCCTTAGTCATGGACACGCGGGAGAACGATTTGGACCGCGATGCTCGCTACGCTGAAGCCGGGAAGGATGCTCAGTCCGCACTCGACAATGTCGATACGGGTTTGCAAGTGCCGCCGGGCGTTCCACCCGATCGGATTGCTGCCGCGAAGGCCAACTTGCGATCGATTGCCTATGACTCGCTGGGTGTGGTCGCGATGAACAAGAAGGATTATGCAGCCGCCGAACAGAGTTTCCAGAAGGCCGCCGATCTGATGAAGGATCAACCTGACGCCGTCGTTTATTTGCGGCTTTCGGTTGCGCAAGACAATCAGAGCAAGTATCCCGAAGCCCTTGACTCAGCAAATAAAGCCGTGCAGTACGCTCCGGATGGAAGTGCTGAAAAGAACCTGGCCAAACAGCAGCAAGCGCGGTTACAGAAGCTGATTGCGGAAAAGGCGCCTGCTGCCACGCCGGCCGCGCAGCCCCACTGAGTGCCGAGGGGCACGTGTTCAAAAGATGAAATCTCAAGAAATCGAATTTCCGGCGCTGGAGGAAGCAATAGGACATCGCTTCTGTCGGCCCTTGATTCTAGAGCAGGCTCTCACCCATTCCTCCTTTGCACGCGAGGCCGAGACCACCGCGTCGACGGAGGGAAATAGCGAAGTCCAAGGAGATAATGAACAACTCGAGTTCCTGGGAGACGCTGTGCTTTCGTTTGTGGTGAGTCAAGAGCTGTTCCGCAGGTTTCCGGAGTACACCGAAGGGGACCTTTCCAAATTGCGGGCGCACATTGTCAGTGCCCGGGCTCTGATTCGTCCGGCGCGGCAGCTGCAGATTGGCAGCTATCTGCGCTTCGGCAAAGGCGAGGAAAAGAGTGGTGGGCGAACGAAGAGTGCGCTTCTGGTCAATGCGCTGGAGGCGTTGATTGCTGCGTTGTTTCTCGACGCAGGACTGGAAGAAGCCCACCGGTTCATCGTAAGCGTGGTTCTGCAGCCCGCATTGGATGAGTTACAAAAACGCGGCTCGGGCACTTTCCCCATAACGGATTACAAATCGGCATTGCAAGAGACTGTGCATGCATCGGGCCGGTCCCAGCCGCACTATGCTGTGGTTAAGGAGCAGGGACCGGACCACCGCAAGATCTTTACCGTTGAAGTGCACGTACCCGCGCCGGCGACAGGAGGAGAGGCTTTTGTAAGCCGGGCCGAAGGCAGCACGAAGAAACGGGCGGAACAAGGGGCTGCGCGGCAGGCATGGGAGTATCTACAATCGTCTCAGGCGAGCCCGGCCGTAGAGGTCGCCAGCCCGGATAGCCGCCGGCAAGAGCAGTCATGAGCGAAGTTCATTTGGAGTCCGTGGCGGTTGCACACCCGATGCCCGTGGTATCCGCGCCGGCTCAGCGCAAACACGCCGGGTCCGATGCCATGGGCACGCTGCTTTCACTGACGACCACGATTGTGATCGCCATATTTGTCATCACCTTCGTGGTTCAGGCCTTCCAGATACCCTCTGAGTCGATGGAGAAGACGCTGCTTATAGGAGACTATCTGCTCGTGGACAAGGCGCATTATGCAAGCGACCGCTGGTTTGGATGGCTGCTTCCTTATCGCCGTATCGAGCACCAAGACATTGTGGTCTTTCGTTATCCGGTGAATCCCCAGCAGCATTTCGTAAAACGTGTCGTCGGGGTCCCGGGGGACCACGTTCGCCTGATCGACAAACATGTGTACGTCAACGGCGTCAGGCAGGCCGACGAGTATGCCACCTTCAACTGGGGCCAGCGCGACAGGTTTCGGGACAACTTCCCCAATGGTGGGTTCTATGTCGATCGTATCGCTTCCAAATGGTTCATCCAGGCACAGAAGCTCATGGATGACGGCCAGTTAATCATCCCAGAGGGATACTACTTCGTTCTGGGCGACAATCGGGACGACAGCTATGACTCACGGTATTGGGGACTTGTACCGGCAGACAACATCGTGGGCCGACCGCTGATCATTTATTGGTCGATGGACCAGGCGCAGCCTTCGGTTATGGAAGATTCTGCCTCTGGTAAACTTTCCACTCTGGCATACGGCGCCGTGCAGTCATTCAAAGGCCTTCGCTGGAAGCGTATGTTTCGTATCCCGAATTGATCGCCTGACTCAGGGGCATAAGAACTAAGGAGATCGCCAATTTGGCTGGCAAGAAAAAAGACGACAAGACTGCTGCGATCTCGTCCGATCCTGGCAGCAAAACCCAGAAGCCCAAGGAAACGACTCCGGAGTTCATTGCGTCCATCGCCGCAGTGCTGGTGACAGGACTCTTCATCATTACGTTCACCCTGCAGGCATTCGTGATTCCGTCCAGTTCCATGGAGAACACACTACTCATTGGCGATCACGTATTCGTTGATCGAATGACGCTTGCCCCAGAGTCGAAGTGGGCGGGGCCACTGATTCCCTACCGCCACCCCAAACACGACGACATTTTCGTGTTTGTCTCCCCAGCGGAGCCTGGACTGTACGTGGTTAAGCGGGTAATTGGCGTTCCGGGAGACCGCATCAAGCTGCAGGATGGCGTGGTTTACCGCAACGGCGAGAAGCTCGACCCTCCCTTCGTCGTGCGCAATGGCACGTACAACGCTTACCGTGACAATTTCCCTACGGTTCCCCCGACTGATTACGACGGTGTGAATCCGGTTTGGCGGGAGGAGTTGGCAGCTCATGTCCAGAACGGAGAGCTGGTGGTCCCGCCCCGTAGCATTTTTGCCATGGGCGACAATCGCGACGTGAGCCTTGATAGCCGCTATTGGGGATTCGTGCCCTACGAAAACGTAATTGGCAGGCCCATGTTTCTGTATTGGTCGTTCCAGCAACCACGGGACGAATACACCCGGACCAGCATCGCCGAGAGACTCCAGTTCCTCGGAACCATTGTGCTGCACTTCTTCGACCAGACTCGCTGGTCACGGATGTTCCACGTGGTGCGTTGATGTCACGCCGGGCATCGTGGATCCTGATTGCCCTGGGTGTTCTCGTTCTGGGCATCCTCCTGCCACCGTTTCTGAATGTAAATCGCTACCGTAGTCAGGTTGCCGCGTCCATCGGCAAGGCGCTGGGACGTGGTGTTTCTGTTTCCAACATCGAACTGAAGATGATTCCGCGACCCGGGATGGTCTTGTCCGGCTTTGTCGTGTCCGACGCCGCAAGTTACGGCGCGGAGCCTATGTTGCGGGCTGACACCGTTACGGCCTATTTGCGCTTGAGCTCTCTGTGGCGGGGAAGACTGGAGATTGGAACCCTGTCGCTGGAAGGCCCCAGCCTCAATTTGGTGCGCCGCGAAGACGGTCGTTGGAACCTGGAAGACCTGGTGGACCGCACTTCGCAAATGCCATCGGCGCCGACAGCGAAAGCAAGTCCGGAAACGCGGCCGCGTTTCCCATACGTCGAAGCGAGTGCAGGACGAATCAATTTCAAACTCGGGAAGGTCAAGAAGGCTTTCGCGTTGACCGAAGCGGACTTCGCACTGTGGCTGGAGACCGAGGACCAATGGGGCTTGCGCCTGGAGGCTCGTCCCACCCGATCGGATGTTCCTGTGAGCGAAACCGGGATTCTGCGGGTCGAAGGACAGTTTCAGAGGGCGTCCCGGCTGCGGGATACGCCAATCACGCTAAAGGCTACTTATTCGAAGGGTCAACTGGGCCAAGTCACCGCTCTAATCTATGGGAAGGACCGTGGGTGGCGAGGTTCTGTTGCATCTGGCGTCACACTGTCTGGCACTCCGGCATCGCTGGCCGCTACGCTGGACCTGCGAGTGGACGATTTCCGCCGTTACGACATTGCCCTCGGCGAAACATTGCCCCTGTCCGCCCACTGCAGCGGAACGTACTCATCCGTGGATGATTCCCTTCGTGGAATTCAATGCCAGGCGCCGGTCCGTCCGGGATTGCTGATGGTTCGCGGTGACATTATTGGATGGAGAGCTCAGGCCTTCAGTCTCGGCGTGACCGCTGAACAGGTCCCGCTCGAACGCATTGTCGCGCTGGCCCGGCACTCTAAGAAGGACCTGCCGGAGGATTTGAAGGCGACTGGCACCGCTGACGCGCTATTCACGGTGCGCAGAGACCTGGGAGCGACGCCAATCTGGGCTGGCGGCGGAGGTACCTCTCGTTTCACTCTGCAGTCAACGGTGCTGAAGGAAGACCTCGATTTGGGCCCGATTGAATTCAGCATTCCGGAGATCGCCGTCAAGCACGGTTCACAGCGAACTTTGCGTGCTGCGACTACATCGCAGCCCAACTCTTCTTTGCGAGTCAGGGTTAAGCCCTTCGCCATGCCACTTGGCGCCGCGTCACCGGCCTCGGCGGAGGGTTACTTTGAATTGGCCCAATACAACATTCATCTTCAGGGCAACGCAGAGTTGACGCGATTACTGGCGATTGCCCGCGCGACGGGAGTGGGGACACCGGCGATCGGACTTGCCGGACAAGCTCAAATCGACTTCTCACTGGCAGGATCTTGGGCCGGCTTTGCTCCTCCCATTCCAAAGGGGAAACTGCAAGTTCACGATGCCACGGTCGAATTGCAGGGCGTTTTGCAGCCGATGGAAGTTAGCGCGGCATCGGTGGTCCTGGACGAGCCGGCTGTCCATATCAGCTCGTTCTCCGGGACGTTTAAAGATGGCCCAGTTGTGACTGGTTCCGCCAGTTTTCCCCTGCGATGTCCCGGCGGCGAGAATTGTCTTCTGCTTTTCGATCTGCACACGCCCGACGTGAGCTTTGCCGAACTGAATCAACTTCTGAATCCGGCCGTCCAGAGCCGTCCGTGGTATCACCTTTTAGCGATTGGACAGCGGGACGACAGCGCACTCCTCAAGGTGCGCGGCCGGGGGCACGTATCAGCCGGCCGGCTCTCACTCGGTGGCTTGACTGTTTCGAACGTCACCGCCAGCCTGGCAATGAATGCAGGCACTCTCAACGTAAGGGAACTCAGGGCCGATGTGCTGGGCGGACATCATGTCGGCAACTGGGATGCCGACTTCACCGCCGCGCCGGCGAAGTTCTTTGGGTCGGGCTCCTTGAGTAAGATCGAGATGGCGCAAGTGTCTGCCTTAATGCGCGACCCTTGGGCAACCGGCACTCTCACCGGGCAGTACACAATCGGCATCTCCGGGCTGGATCCGGCCCAACTTCGCAGCTCAGCCACCGGATCGGCGAACTTCGAGTGGGCGGGTGGCAGCTTCCGCCATATCTCTCTTGAGGGAAAAACTACGCCGTTATTGTTCAGTAGCTTTAAAGGTGAGGTCTCTCTGCGGGATGGAACACTGAGCTGCTTGAGGTGCACCCTAACGTCGCCGGGAGCCGACTACACAGTGAGCGGCAGCGCCCACCTCGATCGGTCGGTGGAGTTGGAGCTCGCGAGCGGCGGGGGGCGTTTTTACAAAG
>Ga0207862_1000490_pt1 | contig 11925 bp, 11 predicted proteins | sample LuqExpMetageno81_FD_187838 | JGI IMG/M metagenome (GOLD analysis project Ga0207862, IMG submission 187838) | Tropical forest soil microbial communities from Luquillo Experimental Forest, Puerto Rico - Sample 81 (SPAdes) | ecosystem: Environmental > Terrestrial > Soil > Tropical forest ... | reverse complement strand
CGGTGACGCGCTCAAGGTACGGGTGACGGCCCCGCCCGTCGACGGCCGGGCGACCGAGGCCGCCCGGATCGTCGTCGCCGACGCACTGGGCGTGGCGCCCGCGTCGGTGACCGTCGTGTCGGGCGAGCGGTCCCGCCTGAAACGCCTGCGTGTGGCCGGGCTCGGGCCCGACGAGGCCCGGCGCCGGCTCCAGGACATGCTCGAATTGCGCCGGTAGGGCGCCGCCAGGGCGCCGCTGAAGGTGCCCGTTCGGGGCCGGGTGAGGGTGGCCGAAGCCCCGGGCCGATACCGCTACAATCCGGCGCCTTCCGGGGCCCACGCGGGGCGGCCCGGTCACACGAGTAGGTCCCATGGCCACAGCGAGGAAGAACGCCAAGAAGCCGGCCAAGAAGCCGGGCGCGTCGGCCAAGAGCACGGCGAAGCGGGCCGCGGCGACGAAGGCCCCGGCCAAGAAGAAGGCCACGACGAAACCGGCCGCCAAGACCGTGGCCGCGCGTAAGCCCGTCAAGAAGGTCACCGCCAAGAAGAAGGCCCCGGCCAAGAAGGCCGTCGCCAAGAAGCCGGTGAAGAAGGCGGCGCCCGCGAAGAAGCCCGCGGCGAAGAAGGTCCCCGCGAAGAAGCCCGCGAAGAAGGCCGCGCCCGCGAAGGCGGCGGCGGTCAAGAAACCCGCGGCCGCGCCGAAAACCCCTCCGATGAAATCCGCGACCAAACCGGCAACGCCGAAGAAGGAAGCGCCGAAGCCGGTCCCGGTCAAGAAGGAACCGCCGAAGAAGCTGCCGCCGCCGCTCGCGCCGAGCACGCTGGCCAAGCTGCGGGAACGCCTCGAGGAGGAGCGCGACCGTCACCTGCGCCAGGCCGACGAGCTCCAGGCCGAGGCCGAGCAGCTCGCGAGCGAGCGCGAGCAGGGCGATACGCAATTCGACGAGGAGTCCGGCGAAGGCGACACCGTGAGCGTCGAGCGCGAGCGCGATCTGGCGCTGTCGGCGACCGCCCGCCAGACCGTCGACGACATCGAGCGGGCGCTGCAGCGCATGCCCGAAGGAACGTACGGTCTGTGCGTGACGTGCGGCGACCGCATCCCGGTGGCCCGGCTCGAGGTCATCCCGTGGGCGGAGCAGTGCGTGAAGTGCAAAGCGCGTGGCGAACGGCGCCGGTGAGGCACACGGTGCGGAGCGCCGGCGCACGCGGACGCTGTGGGTCGTCGCGGCCGTCGTCGCCATCGTCGCCGTCGACCAGCTGACGAAGTCGTGGGCCGTCGCGGCCCTCGCCGACGGCCCGAAGCAGATCATCGGCGACACGGTCAAGTTCGAGCTCGCGCGCAACTCGGGCGCCGCGTTCAGCGGGTTCCAGGGCTACACGCCGATCCTGGCCGGGCTCGCGATCGTGATCACCGTGTTCATCGTGCGCGCCATTCGCCAGGCGACCGACAAGTGGATGCTCGTCGGGCTCGTGCTCGTGCTCGGCGGCGCGCTCGGGAACTTGGTCGATCGCCTCGTGCGTTCGCCCGCGTTCCTGCGCGGACACGTCGTCGACTTCGTCGCGGTGGGCTGGTGGCCCGTGTTCAACGTGGCCGATTCGTGCATCACGATCGGCGCGATCGTGCTCGTCGTGCGCACGCTGTTCGCGCCCGCGGCCGTCACGACGCGATGACGAGTACGGGCCCAAGCGACGCGGGTGGCGAGGCGATCGTCGTGCCCGCGGCGCTCGACGGCGAGCGTGTCGATCGCGCCGTTGCCTTCGCCACCGGGTGGACCCGCGCCGCGGTGCAGGAGCTGGTCGACGCGGGTGCGGTGCTCGTCGACGGCCGGCCCGTCTCGAAGAGCCACCGGCTGCGGCAAGGAAACGTGATCGAGCTCCTCGCGGAGCCCGAGCCCGACGCCCGGCCCGCGCCGGACGCGGGCGTGGCCGTCGACGTGCGATTCGCCGACGACGACGTGATCGTCGTGGCCAAGCCCGCCGGTCTCGTCGTGCACGCGGGCGCGGGGCATCCGGATGGCACGCTGGTGAACGGGCTCCTCGCGCGCTACCCCGACATCGCCGCGGTCGGCGATCCGGCGCGGCCCGGCATCGTGCACCGTCTCGACCGCGACACGAGCGGGCTGCTCGTCGTCGCCCGATCCGGGCGGGCCTACGACTCGCTGGTCGCGCAGCTGGCGGCGCGCACCGTGGAACGGCGGTACGTCGCGCTCGTCTGGGGCGCGCTCTCGTCGCCGCGCGGCCTCATCGACGCGCCGATCGGGCGCGCGGAATCGCGCCGGACGCGCATGGCCGTGCGCGACGCGGGCAAGCCCGCGCGCACCGCGTACGCGGTGCTGCGCGCCTACGACCGACCCGTGTGCAGCCTGCTCGAATGCCGGCTCGAGACGGGGCGGACGCATCAGATCCGCGTGCACCTCGCCGCGATCGGGCATCCGGTCGTCGGCGACGCGACCTACGGCGGCGCGCGCGACCAGCTTCGGCCGGCGCGGCCGTTCCTGCACGCGACCGCGCTCGCGTTCGATCATCCGGCCACGGGGGAGCGAATGGTGTTCGAGGATCCCCTGCCTGCGGAGCTGCAAGCCGTGCTCGACGCGCTCGGCCGCTGAAGCGTCGAACGGGAGTGCTCGATCAGGGCTCGTGCGCGCGGTTCTCGGTGCCCGCGCCGCGCGTGATGTGCACGGCCTCGTAGGGCTCGTGCACGAGCGCGCGGTGCCACACGTTGCGCGGGACGACCACGCAGTCGCCGGCCCGCACCCTGATGTGCCGTTCACCGCCCGGTTCCTCGAGCACGAAGGTGGCCGCGCCCGACAGCAGCACCACGACCTCGTCGCCGTCCGGATGCCGTTCCCACGTCGGCCAGTCGTCGGTGGCGCCGAAGATCCCGACCATGCGCCCGTCATCGAAGATCGCCGGGATGTCGCTCCAGAAGTCGTGTCCCACCGCAACCGGGGTGACGGGTGGACCGTCGGCGATGTGCAGATAGGTCGACCGCAGATCGAACGTGTCCACGTCTCGTCCCCCGGTCGGTGTCACGAGACGGTCGCGCCGGGATGACCGATGCGGGTCCGCTCGACGAGTTGGTCGAGCGTGACGCGTTCGAGTACCCGGCGCGTCTCCTCGTCGACGCCGAGCCAGACCTCCTGCAGGATGCAGTGCCCCTCGCAGTGGTCGGGATGCTCGGCGAGGGGAAGCTGCGGACCTTCGACGGCGGCGACGATGTCGGCCAGGGTGATCTCGGTGGCCGGGCGGGCGAGGACGTAGCCGCCGCCGACGCCCCGCTTCGACCGCACGAGGCCGGCGCCCTTCACCGACAGGAGGATCTGCTCGAGGTACGGCTGCGGCAGGTGCGTGCGCTCGGCGATCTCCTTCACCGACGTCGGCCGGTCGCTCCCGTGGAGCGCGAGCGACAGGAGCGCCCGCGCCGCGTAGTCGCCGCGCGTCGAGACCTTCATGTCCCTATCGTCGCGCGTCTTCAACGGATGCGGGCTCAACGGATGCGGGCCCAGGGGTGTGGGTCCAGGGGTGTGGGTCCAGGGGTGTGGGTAATGTCCGGCCGCACCGCCCTACGCTGCGCTGCGTGAGCCCCCTGACCGCCGACGCCGTGCTGCCCGCGCTCGACGGTGCCTCCGTGGCCGGCCTCGTGCCCGCGCTGTTCGGGCTGCGGGACGCGTCGTGGTTGCCCCCCGACACGCAGGGCGCGGACGCCGTGGTCCTGTTGGTGCTCGACGGGTTGGGGTGGAACGCGATCGTCGAGCACGCAGCTCTGATGCCCACGATCGCCGCGATGGAGGGCGGGTCGATCACGACGGTGGTGCCGTCGACCACCTCGACGGCGCTGACCTCGATCGCGACCGGCCTCGCGCCGGCACAGCACGGCATCATCGGGTACCGCATGCTCGTCGGCCGCGACGTGTTGAACGTGCTGCGGTGGTCCGTGCCCGGTGGCGGGCGCGCACCGGAGCCCTTCGACGTGCAACGGCATGCGCCCTTCCTCGGGCGCGAGGTTCCGGCGATCACGCGAGCCGAGTTCCGCACCACGGGGTTCACCGAGGCCCACTTGCGCGGCAGCCGCTTCGTCGGCTGGCACACCACCGCGACACTCGTCGAGCACTGCGTGCGCTGCGTGAGCGCGGGCAATCGCTTCGTCTACGCGTACTACGCCGGCGTCGACACGGTGGCGCACGAGTTCGGCGTGCACGATTCCGCGTACCGGCGCGAGCTCGGCCATGCCGACCGTCTCGTCGCCGAGCTCCGCGACGCGTTGCCCGAGCAGGCGTGTCTGCTCGTCACGGCCGATCACGGCCAGGTGCACCTCGAGCGCGAGTCGTGGGTGCGCGTCGACGCGCTCGAGCCGTTCACCACGACGATGGCCGGCGACGGGCGGTTCCGCTTCCTGTACGCGCGCAAGGGCGCGGCCCGCGAGCTGTTGGAAGCGGCGCGCGACGAGGTCGGCGATCGCGCGTGGGTGTGGTCTCGGGCCGAGCTGCTCGACGACGGGATCCTGGGCACGGCCGCGACGGGCAGTATCCCGGGACGCGTGGGCGACGTCGTGCTCGCGGCGCGCGCACCCGTCGCGTTCGTCGATCCGGCGTTGCCCAACGAGGTGCAGCTGCGTTCCGGGCACGGATCGCTCACGGCCGACGAGATGCTCGTGCCGCTGGTCGCGGCACGTGGCTGCGCCCGGTGACGGTGCGATTGCGGGCCGGCGGCATCTGGCGCGGGCCAACGGGCCGGCGCTAGGCTGAATCACAGCGGTGTAACTATCCACAGGCCCTGGGGACAGGGTTGTGGATGGCCCGGGTGGAGGCCACCACGAGCGTGGCCTACACGAGCGGGGCCTATACCAGCGTGGTCGGACCGGTGCGTGCAGACGAGGGGGGCAAGGTGGCGGAACCGTGAGCGAGTCGTTCGTCCATCTGCATCTCCACACCGAGTACTCCATGCTCGACGGCGCGTCGCGGATCGGCGAGGTCGTGGCCGCCGCGGCTGCCGACGGTCAGCCGGCGGTGGGCATCACCGACCACGGCAACATGTACGGCGTCCTGCCGCTCTACGAAGCGGCGCGGAGCGCGGGTATCAAGCCCGTGCTCGGCATGGAGGGCTACTTCACGAACACGTCTCGGTTCGAGCGCCCGAAGCGATCCGAGCACGAGATCTTCCATCTCACGATGCTCGCCGAGACCGACGAGGGCTACCGCAATCTCATCAAGGTGTCGAGCGCCGCCTATCTCGACGGCTACTACTACAAGCCGCGCACCGACTGGGAGCTGCTCGAGCGCCATCACGCCGGGATCAGTGCGACGACCGGCTGTCTCGGAGGCCTGGTTTCGCAGCTGATCCTCGCGGGCGAGGAACCGGCGGCACTCGAAGCGGCCGCGCGCTTCCAGGACATCTTCGGGCGCGAGCACTTCTTCGTCGAATTGCAGGACCACGGACTCGACGACGACGCGAAGGTCATGCGACCCTTGCTCGAGATCGCGCGCAAGCTGCGCGCGCCGTTGCTCGCCACCAACGACAGTCACTACACGCACAAAGCCGACGCGGAAGCGCACGACGCGCTCTTGTGCGTGCAGACCGGCGCGCTGCAGACCGATGCCAACCGGTTCAAGTTCGACGGTGACGACTTCTACATCAAGAGCGCGGCGGAGATGCGCTCGATCTTCTCGGAGCTGCCCGAGGCGTGCGACAACACGCTGCTGATCGCGGAGCGGGCGAACGTCGAGCTCGCGTTCGGGCAGGCGATCCTGCCGTCGTTCCCCGTGCCCGAGGGTCACGACGAGAACTCGTACCTGCGCGAGCTCACGATGCAGGGCGCGAAGGAGCGCTACGGCGCGACGCCCGCACAGCACGTCGTGGAGCGCATCGAGTACGAGCTCGACACCATCAAGGCGATGGGCTTCCCCGCGTACTTCCTCGTGGTCTGGGATCTCGTGCGGTACGCGAAGTCGCACGGCATCCGCGTCGGCCCCGGGCGGGGGAGCGCGGCCGGGTCGTGTGTTGCGTACTGCCTGCGGATCGTCGACATCGATCCGATCAGGTACGACCTGCTGTTCGAGCGGTTCCTGAACCCCGGGCGCAAGCAGATGCCCGACATCGACATGGACTTCGACTCGCGCTTCCGGGGCGAGATGATCCGGTACGCCGCGCAGAAGTACGGCCACGACCACGTCGCGCAGATCATCACGTTCTCGACGATCAAAGCCCGGGCGGCGGTGCGCGACGCGGCACGCGTGCTCGGATACCCGTACGCCGTGGGCGACAAGATCGCCAAGCTGATGCCTCCGCTCATCATGGGTCGCGACACGCCGCTGTCGGCCTGTTTCGAGCAGTCCGCCAAGTACCTCGACGGCTACAAGATGGCCACCGAGCTCCGCGAGCTCTACGGCGAGGATCCCGACGCCCGCCGCGTCATCGACGTCGCGCGCGGGTTGGAGGGTCTGCGCCGCCAGGACGGCATCCATGCGGCCGCCGTCGTGATCACGCGCGACCCGCTCACCGAGTACTTGCCCGTGCAGCGCAAGCCGGAGCCGGGAACGCCGCTCGAAGAGGCGCCGATCGTCACGCAGTACGAGATGCACGGCGTCGAGGACCTCGGCCTGTTGAAGATGGACTTCCTCGGCCTGCGGAACCTCGACGTGATGGAGATCGCACTCGATCTCATCGAGCGCACGACGGGCTTCCGGCCGGACGTCGACGATCTTGCGCTCGACGATCCGCCGACGTTCGAACTCTTGCGGCGCGCCGACACGATCGGGGTGTTCCAGCTCGAAGGTGGGCCGATGCGGGCGCTGCTGCGTTCGATGGCGCCCGACACCTTCGAGGACGTCTCGGCCGTGCTCGCGCTGTACCGGCCGGGGCCGATGGCGCAGAACTGGCACAACGAGTACGCCGACCGCAAGAACGGTCGCAGGCCCGTTTCGTTCGACCATCCCGACCTCGAGGAGATCCTCGGACCGACGTTCGGGCTCATGATCTATCAAGAGCAGCTGATGCGCGTGTCACAGAAGCTCGCCGGCTACTCCCTGGAAGAGGCCGACAACCTCCGCAAGGCGACGGGAAAGAAGATCCGCGCGCTGATCGCCAAGGAGCGCTCGAAGTTCGTCGATGGCTGCCTGCGCAACGGCCACTCCAAGGAGTTCGCCGAGCGCTACTTCGACAAGATCGAGCCGTTCGCCGACTACTCGTTCAACAAGTCGCACACGGTCGGCTACGGCTACATCACGTACCAGACCGCGTGGCTGAAGGCGAACTACCCGGTTCAGTACCTCGCCGCGCTGCTGACGAGCGTCAAGACGAACCTCGACAAGGCGGCGGTGTACCTCAACGAGTGCCGCCAGCTCGACATCCCCGTGCTCGTCCCCGACGTGAACGCGTCGGCGAGCGACTTCGCGTGTGAGGCGCGCCGCGGCGATCGCGTCGACGCGATTCGCTTCGGATTGTCGGCGGTACGCAACGTCGGCGAAGGTGTGGCCGGTCTGCTCATCGAAGAACGCGGACGGGGCGGTCCCTTCTCCGGCTTCCACGACTTCTGCGAGCGTGTCGACCCTGCGGTGCTCAACAAGCGCACCGTCGAGTCGTTGATCAACGGCGGCGCGTTCGACTCGCTCGGCCATTCCCGCAAGGGATTGTTGATGGTCTTCGAGAACATCATCGAGGTCGCGCTCCGGCGCCGGCGCGAGCGCGAGGCCGGCACGATGAGCCTGTTCGATCTCGGCGACACCGGCGGCGATGGCGATGCCGGAGGTTCCGTGTTCGACGACCGCATGCCGATTCCCGACGTCGAGTTCGCCAAGACCGAGCGGCTGAGCGCGGAGAAGGAGATGCTCGGCCTCTACGTGAGCGACCATCCGTTGATGGGCGCGGAGCGGGCGCTCCGCCGGCTCGTCGAGTGCTCGATCGCCGAGCTCGCCGACTTCGACGACGGCGTGATGCGCACCGTCGCCGGCGTCGTCACGGCCCTTCAGCGCAAGTACACCAAGCGGGGCGATCTCATGGCGACGTTCGTGCTCGAAGACCTCGCGGCGGCGATCGAGGTGATGGTGTTCCCGAAGACGATGTTGACGTACGGCGAGCTCCTGAACCCCGACGCGATCGTGACGGTGAAGGGCCGCGTCGACAAGCGCGACGACACGCCGAAGCTGATGGCGATGGAGATCACCCGCCCCGAAGTGCACATCGACTCGGGGCCGCCCGTGAGGCTGCGCGTGAAGGCGGGGGCGCTGACGAGCGAGCGTGTGGAACGCCTGCGTGAGATCCTCGCCGCGAATCCGGGCGACAGTCCCGTGGTGTTGACCCTGGTCGGTCCCGACAAGGAGACCGACCTGCGCCTCGGTGACGAGTTCCACTGCGACGCCCGCAACGGCTTGTTCGCCGAGTTGCGCATCCTCTTCGGCGCCGACTGCATCGCCTGAAACCCTCCCAACTGTCGGGCGCGTGATGGGCGTCATACGCCCACGAAGCTCCCAACAGATGGGCGCGTGAGAGGCGCTATACGCCCACGAAGCTCCAACAGATGGGCGCGTGAGAGGCGCTATACGCCCACGATCCTCCCAACAGATGGGCGCGTGAGAGGCGCTATACGCCCACGAACCTCCCAACAGTTGGGAGGAATTCGGGGTGCCACTATCCTTCGCCGATGCGGATCGGGATCTTGGGGGCGACGGGCCCCGCGGGCAGTGGTCTGGCGGCGCGACTCGCGAGCGTCGGGCACGAGGTCTTGTTCGGGTCCCGGGCGGTCGACAAGGCGCGAGGCGCCGTGGCCGACCTCGAGAAGGAGTGGGGTGACCGGGTCGCCGGCCGTCTGATCGCGTGCGACAACGCGTGGGCGTGTGACGCGCCGGTCGTCGTGCTCGCGGTGCACGCCGACTCGGCGATCCCCACCGTGCAGGAGCATGCCGAGCGCCTGCCCGGCAAGATCGTCGTCTCGATGGCGAACAACCTCGTCAAGCACGGGAACGAGTTCAACGCGGTGCTGCCGCCGCACGGCTCGGTCGCGGCCGAGATCCAGGCGCTGCTGTGGCGCTCGCGGGTCTGCACCGCGTTCCATCTCGTTCCGGCCGCGGAGTTCGCGGCGATCGATCACGTCATGGAGAGCGACGTGGTAGTGCTGGGCGACGAGGACGACGCGAAGGCGACGGTGATGCAGATCACGAGCAGCATCCCCAACCTGCGCCCGCTCGACGGCGGCTCGTTGCGCAACGCGGTGGGTATGGAGACGTTCGCCGCGGTGTTGCTCACGATCAACATTCGCCACAAGATGCGGGCCAGCCTGCGACTCACCTCGGTGTGAGCACCGCCGCCGCGCCCGATCTGCGCGCCCGCGTCGTCGTCGTCACGGGCGCGTCACGCGGGATCGGCAAGGGTCTCGCGCTCGGGCTGGCGCGCCTCGGCGCCGTGGTCGTGTGCGCGGCGCGCACCGAGCACGCGGTTCCGGGCGGCCTTCCGGGGACGATCCATGAGACCGTGCGCGCCATCGAGTCGGAGGGCGGAGCGGCGCTGGCGGTTCGGTGCGACATCGGCGACTCCGACGACATCGAAAGGCTCGTCGCCGCGACCGTCGGCGAGCTGGGCCGGCTCGACGTCGTGGTCAACAACGCGATGGCCCCGACGCGATCGGCCCTGCTCGATTCGACCGTCGAGCAGTGGGACGAGTCGATGCGCGTCAACGTGCGCAGCCTCTACGTGCTCACGCGCGCCGTGTTGCCGCACATGACTCGCGAGGGCGGCGGGAGCATCGTCAACATCTCGTCGGCCGGCGCTGATCACGCTTCGCAACCGTTCATGCCGCCGGGCTTTCTCTTCTACACGGTGGCGAAGGCTGCCATGGAACGTTTCACGAGCGCGGCCGCGCCCGAGCTCCAACCGTTCGGCGTGACGATCAACGCGCTGCGCCCCGGTGCGGTGAAGACGGAGATGGCAACACGCGAGCTCGGTGACGACCACGACTGGTCGACGTGGACCACTCCCGACGCGGTCGTGCCGCCGGTCGCGTATCTCGCGTCGCAGATCGGTACCGAGTTCACCGGGCGCATCCTCGACGTGTCGGGGTACGGCACGTCGTGGCCCGGGCGCTAGGGTGCGAACGTGGTCCTGCGTCTGTACGACACCGCCCGGCGCACGATCGTCCCCTTCGATCCACCACCCGTCGTGCGGATGTACGTGTGCGGGATCACGCCGTACGACTCCACGCACCTCGGCCACGCCGCGACCTACCTGACCTACGACCTGCTCATCCGCCGGCTCGAGGAGCTCGGCCACGAGGTGCGCTACGTCCGCAACATCACCGACGTCGACGACTCGATCCTGCCGAAGGCCCGCGAGTTGGGCGTCCCGTACCTCGAGCTCGCCGCGTCCGAGGTCGCGCGCTTTCACGGCGACATGGCCGCGCTCGAGATGCGCGAGCCGATGGCCGAGCCGCGCGCCACGGAAGCGATCGATCAGATCATCGACCTCGTCGCGCGGCTGCTCGAGAACGGCCACGCGTACCTGACGCACGGGACCGCGTACTTCGACGTGTCGAGCTTCCCGCGCTACGGGCAGCTGTCGCACTACGCCGAGGATCAGATGATCAAGCTGGCGCGGGCCCGGGGTGGTAACCCCGACGATCCCCACCGCCGCCAGCCGCTCGACTTCGTGCTGTGGCAGCCGTCACTGGCCGACGAGCCGGCGTGGCGCGCGCCCTTCGGCGTCGGGCGCCCGGGCTGGCACATCGAGTGCTCCGCGATGGCCATGCACGAGCATGGGCCGACCCTCGACCTCCACGGAGGCGGCACCGATCTCATCTTCCCTCACCACGAGTGCGAGATCGCGCAGAGCGAGTCGCTCACGGGTGAGCCGTTCGTGAAGCACTGGTTGCATTCGGCGATGGTGAACTACGAGGGCGAGAAGATGTCGAAATCCCTCGGCAACCTCGTGTTCGTCAGCGACCTGCTGAAGCAGGCCGACCCGCGCGCGATCCGGCTCGCGCTCATGCGCCACCACTACCGCCACGGATTCGAGTGGTACGACACCGATCTCGACGAGGGCACCGCGCTGCTGCGCAGGTTGCTGGCGGCCGCCGAACATCGCTCGGGGCCCGATCCGCGCCCGTTCGCGCAGCGGATGCGCGCCGCCATCGACGACGACCTCGATACGCCGCGCGCGCTCGATGCGCTCGACGATTTCGCGAGCGCCATGCTGTCGGGGGGCGACGATCCCGGCGCGCACGGTGTGCTGTGTGAGCTCGGCCGGCTCATCGGCATCGACCTGGAGCGACCGCTCTCGCGCTAATCGACGCGGGCACCGGCGCGGCCGTTGCTAGCCTCGTCGGGATCATGAGCGATCAGATCACGGTCACCCTGCCCGACGGTTCGAGCCGGGAGTACGCGACCGGAACCACGCCGGCCGAGGTGGCCGCGTCCATCGGCAAGGGCCTGGCCAAGGCCGCGATCGCGGCCAAGGCCGACGGCGAGTGGATCGATCTCTCCCGCCCTCTCGGGCACGACACCCGCCTGCAGATCGTGGTGCCCGACTCCGACGACGGGCGCGAGGTGCTGCGGCACTCGACCGCGCATGTGATGGCGGAGGCTGTGACGCGGCTGTTCCCGGGCGCCAAGGTCGCGATCGGTCCGGCGATCGCCGACGGCTTCTACTACGACTTCGATCTTCCCGACGGCGCGACGTTCAGCGACGACGATCTCGAGCGCATCGAGGCGGAAATGCGCACGATCGTGAAGGCCGACCAGCGGTTCGCTCGCGACGAGTTGACGTACGACGACGCACTCGAGCTGTTCTCCGATCAGCCGTACAAGCGCGAGATCATCGAGAAGGTACGCGGCGGCGCCGGCGACGCGGACGACGCAGGCGAGGCCGGCGGTAACGGTGCCGGCGTTTCGGTGTATCGCAACATGAGCGAGTCCGACGTGTGCTTCACCGACCTGTGCCGCGGCCCGCACGTCCCGTCGACAG
>Ga0207862_1000489_pt1 | contig 11933 bp, 11 predicted proteins | sample LuqExpMetageno81_FD_187838 | JGI IMG/M metagenome (GOLD analysis project Ga0207862, IMG submission 187838) | Tropical forest soil microbial communities from Luquillo Experimental Forest, Puerto Rico - Sample 81 (SPAdes) | ecosystem: Environmental > Terrestrial > Soil > Tropical forest ... | reverse complement strand
TCGTTCTTGTCCTGATTGAATCGCAAGAACGCTATCTTCGAGCCATCGGGCGAGAGACGCGCGGCAGCGCCGTCGTCATGATGACAGGGGTATCCTGGGGATTCGCGGTCAACGGCCGCTGCGTCACCGCGCGCGCGGGAACCTCGGGCGCGCCAGTTACCAAGCGTCGTGCAAGCTGGCCAATCCGGTGCGCGCCGAGCTCGAACAGCAATGCCACGACGATCACGACGATCCCGCCTGCAATGCCCGTCGCAAGCTTCCAACTGCCTCGGTGCTCAGCTACGGAATTCTGCTCCGGAGGCGGTGTCCGCTCCGGCGCGGCGATTGGCACGACTACCGCCAGCCCTGAGTGTCCGCGACTGCCATTCGGCTGTTCTACGGGAAAAATGAAGCGGTAGCCACGTCGCCCTAACGTCTCTACGTAAGTCGGGTTCTCGGCAGAGTCTCCCAGGGCATCGCGCAAACGTCGGATCGCCGAATTCAACCCGTGGTCGAAATCCACGAACGTCTCGGCCGGCCACAGCCGAGAGCGCATCTCGTCACGAGTAACGACTTCGCCGGGACGTTCCAGCAACATGGCGAGAATCTGGAAGGGCTGGTTCTGGAGTTTGACTTTGATGCCATTGCAGACCAGTTCGCCCGCGCGCAAGTTCACTTCGAAAACGCCGAAACGAACCACACGAGTTGTGTACTCGGGCATCAACTCCATGGTTTCTTCACCCCACCAATGTGGAAGAAGTATGCGACAGACAAGCCTTGCGAGCAAGCGAGGTTCCTCCCCCGCCAGACCAGCCTCGGCTGCTCTGCCTCCAACTCCTTGTGAGACAAGTAGTTTCAGCGGGTTATCGGCGCGTGAGCCACTCGTGACCGCGGTTCCATTGCCTCCTGTGCTCGTTCTGGCCTACCTTCACCGGAAAATCTCAGCAGACCACAAAGGAGGTCTCAAGTGAGTTCCAAATCGAAGCAGAATTTCTGGATGTCAAAGTCAGCTTGGCTCGCGGTCCTGGTCGTGGCGTTTGCCGGGACAGCGGTGGCAGCGCCGCCCGGCAATGAATCGGACGGCCACCGCTGCTCGAATAAAACTCTCAACGGCAGCTATGGCTTCCTGCTTGAGGGAACCTACCTTCCCTCAGGCCCCCCCTTTCGCGGCGTCGTCATGCAGACCTACGACGGCAATGGTGGCATCACCCAAGTCGATCATGTGGTTTTTGCCGGCTCGCCACCGCCAGTCGAGTGGGCGCCGGGCACAGGCACATATTCCGTGAATGCTGACTGTACCGGAGCCGCGGTGCTGCACACCTTCACTGGCGACGTGTCGCTGCACTTCGTCATCGTCAACAACGGAAAACAAATCAACCAGGTGGTGGATGCCAACGCGGTAACCGCGGTAGGCAACAAGGTGAACTAGCGGCTTGCGGGATGGCTGGCTTTGCAACCGCAGCGCCAGCGCGACCGCCGTTTGTCCCAGGTTCGCGCCGCGCTTGTCGGCGCCGACCTGGGATCCGAATCGGAGCTACCTACTTTCGCCTTCGGCCTCACGCTCTTCTTCCCGTTCGCTCGCGCGGCAGCGAAGTTGCGAGCACAGGTCGCCGAGCCGCCACCCTTGCGCAGCCACTCACGCCTGAATCTTGCCATTGACGGGCGACAAGCCGGGTGACAACATGATGGCAAGCGCATTAACCACGGTTCTTGGTGCGCGGCTCACTCTCGAGTTGGCATTAACCTTCTACCTTTCCTTACGTCCATAACTGTGCCGGAGGTCTCCCATGCCAGACGACTCTATGAGGCTCCTAAATGCAAAACCCGACGAAGGCTCGCTCGAGCTGACGGAGGACTTAATTCGTATACGTGCCTACTACTTTTTCGAGAAACGGGGCGGTGAACACGGTCACGACCTCGAGGATTGGCTCCTGGCGGAAGCCGAAATCATCGGTAAGAAGCCTGCCGGTGCTGCCGAACCAGAGCCGACGGAAGATATGGGCCACGCAGTTGCAGCGTAATGGCCGCGTTGATCGCTCCGCTCAAAAACACCGGGACGGGCCGGCTGTACCGTGTAGCGTGCGCGAATCAGGAGCAGCCTGCCGCGAGTTTGCCGAAGGGTTGATCGGCGGGTTCCGCGTGCCCACCTGTGCCAGCAATTGCAAGTCCTATTTCGCGAACCTCTCAGCCGCGCGAGCCCTGGCCTTAGCGGCCTCTTCTTCCCGGCTCTTCGGCGGGGCGTTCGTCTCCAGCGCGCTAAGAAGACGGATCGAGATTCCGGCTACCTCGTCCACCGCCGCCAAAAACGAAGCCTCGTTGGCTTTTGACGGCTTGTTGAAGCCGGTGATCTTTCGCACGTACTGGAGTGCCGCGGCCCGGGTCTCTTCCTCGGTCACCGGCGGATCGAAGTTGAACAGCGTCTTGATGTTCCTGCACATTCCGTTTGGCCTTATCCGAGAAGGTGTTCACCGCAGTCTATCGAACTCTGCCTCGGCGTGTTGGTATGCGGGCACGTCCGCATCGGCGTTCCGGGCCTTCCGGTGTCGCCCGCGCTCAGTTCGAGATTACACCGGGCGTTCCGCCTGCTGGAAAGTTCATCCGCCGGAGCAGTTCGCGAAAGCGCGGCTGTGCCCGCAAGTCGTCCCAATGAGGAAAGACTTTCCCCCAAACCAGCGATGAGGAGCGCTGCTGGTAGGCATCCTCAAGAGCATCAAACAAGCGGTCATCGCCCAGACCCGCGTAGATGAACACTCTGGAAACGGGCGCCACATACCGTCGCTGGGAAAGATCGTCGAGTTCCTCGAGCACGCGCTTGGCGTCTTCTGTTCTGCCCACTTTCGCATAAGCGTATCCCAGAAGCCCCCGGGGATGGGCGACGTTTTCCGACAGCGCAATCGCCTTTTGCAGTTCGGCGATGGCCTCTTCGTAGCGACCCAGGGGAACCAGACACAATCCTCCCAGCGCCCAGTGCGCGAACATGAAGTTCGGGTCCAGTTGAAGCGTCTTCCGCAACTGGTCCTCGGCGGCCGCAAACTGGCCAGCGAAGCAGAAGATGAGTCCGGCTACGCCATTGACCAGCAGCGCAACCGGGTCCGACTCGAGCGCCCGGGTGGATTCGCGAATGGCCTCCGGATGCCGTCCCAGAGCGCTCAGCAACAAGGCATACATGTAATGGGCATACGGGTAGTTGGGATTCAGCTCGATGGCGCGCCGGAATGATCTCTCGGCGCCCTCCCAGTCCCAGTCAAAATAGAACCGGATGCGGCCCACGCTGATGTGGGCTTCGGCCAGGGAGTCGTCCAGTTCGAGGGCCTGGGTCGCGGCCGCCTTCACTTTAGGAATGATGGCCTGTTGCGGCACGATCTCAAGAATCGGGTTGGCGAGCTGGTTATAAGCGTCTGCCAATCCGGCATAAGCGAGTGCATAGTTCGGGTCTTTGGCGACCGCCTCTTCGAAATACTCAATGCTCCTCCGCACCGCTTCCTCAGTGGCCCGCGCCCAATAATAGCGGCCCTTGAGGTAGGCTTCGTGGGCTGCAGGAGTGACCTTTCTGACTCGCGTCAGCCGCGCCCGCTCCTGGGGCGTGAGTTTAGCGTGCACTTCCTCGGCAATTGCCCGCGCTACTTCGCTCTGCAGGGACAGAACGTCGCTCACCTCGCGGTCGTAGCTCTTCGCCCACACATGCTGGTCGGTGGCGGCGTGAATCAGTTGCGCCGTGATGCGCACCCTCTCTCCCAGCCGGAGCACCGAGCCTTCCACGAAACCATCGACATTCAGCTCGCGGGCAATTTCGGGAAGCGGCTTATCACTTCCCTTGTAGCGCATGGCCGACGTCCGGGAGATGACGCGCAACGCCCCGATTTGCGCCAGATCAGTGATCAGCGCCTCGGTCATGCCATCGACAAAATAGTCCTGCTCCGGGTCGCGAGAAAGGTTGGTGAGCGGCAGGACGGCGATGGCCCGAATGCGGCTGGTTCCGGCCCTCGTTTCCCGCTTGGGAAAATCCCGCGAACTCGATGTCTTGCCGTTGCGTAACCGCCCAAGATCAAGGTCTCGCTTCAGGCGCTTGAGATCGGCGCGAAGATCGGCGGCGGTCTGGTAGCGCATCTCGCGATCTTTTTCCAGGGCCTTGCTGATGATCAGTTCGAGTTCGAGAGGCATACCTGGATTCAGGCGAGAAGGCGGTATCGGTTCTCGGTTCAGGATCGCGTCAAAGATGATTGCCGAGGTATTGCCGCAGAAGGCGGGACGCCCAGTCGTCATCTCGTAAAGCAGCAACCCGAGATTGAACAGGTCGGCGCGCGCATCAACTTCTTCGCCGCGCGCTTGCTCGGGCGGCAGATAGGCCATGGTGCCGATGTGCGCTCCCGCCTTGGTCAGATGATCGACGGTTGCGGCAGTGGATGCCCCGGAGCGGGGCGAACCCAGCTTCGCCAGGCCAAAATCGAGGATCTTGGCTTGCCTGCGACCGATGATGAAGACATTCGTGGGCTTGATGTCGCGATGCACGATGCCCTTGTCATGGGCGGTCTCCAAGGCATCGGCCATCTGGATGGCCACGTCCAGAGTTTCTTCCAGGCGAAGCGGTCTGCCGCGGATCCGCTCGGCGAGGGTTTCGCCTTCCAGCAGCTCCATGACGATGAACAGTTGGCCGTCGCGCTCGCCAACGTCGAAGACCGTGCAGATGTTGGCGTGATTCAGGCGGGACAGAGCGGTCGCTTCATTTTGAAAGCGCTTAGCCGAAGAACGGCTTCCCAAGGCTCCGGGACGCAGAACCTTTACGGCGACATCGCGGCCAAGATGCTCGTCAACAGCTCGATACACCTCGCCCATGCCGCCAGCGCCGATCTTCTCGACAATGCGATAGTGGCCTAACGTCTGGCCGAGAATCGAATCGTGCTCCAGCGGCCGGTTCGCCATGGGAGACAGCTCTCCTTCTCCCCACAGTTTCAAGCAAATCGTAGGGCGGGCGGCGAGGCAAGTCAATGAAAACAGCAGCGAAATGCGCTCTGGGCGACATTTCGGGACAGTTTTGGGCCAACTGTTCGGGATGCACTGAACGCATAGCCGGTCGCGATGTTAGCGCGTTGCCGACGCTTGCTGCTTCTGCCGCTGCTTCTCTTCGAACTTCGACTTGCTCACGATGGCGCGCACGATGGTTCCGAAGCCAATGACTTCGTTCCCATTGCTGGCCGTTACTTTGAAGGTGTAGAAGCGGCCGTCAAACGACTCCAGCACAGCTTCGGTTGTGATCTTCTGGCCCTCCACGGCAGGTGCGCGATGGACGATATTGATGGCCGTGCCAACGCTCACCTCGTCGCCTTCACAAAACGGCTCGAGCGCGTTGTAGCCCGCAGCCTCCATCATGCCGATCATGCTGGGGGTGGAATAGACCGGGGGCAGGTGGTGTTTCCATGCCGCCAGCGTGTTCTTGAACTGGACGGTGGTTTCGGCTTCGCCGCGCGTGCTGATCGGGACTGGTTTGGCCATGCTTCGAGATTATCGCGAAGGCGGCAAAATTTCCCTTGACAATATATACCGTGTGTCACACACTATGTATCAGATACCATGTATCACACGGTAAATAACCCGAACCCAGAAGTTCTCGAAAATCTCCGGTCAGAGCTGCGGCGAGGATCGCTGATCGTTGCCGTGTTGGCCGAATTACGCTCCGAGCGCTACGGTTACACGCTTCGTAAGTCATTGGAAGATAATGGGATAACTATCGACGAAGGCACGCTCTACCCGCTGCTCCGGCGACTGGAGAGCCAAGGCCTACTGGCCAGCGAGTGGCGCGAGCAAGACAAGCGCAATAAGCGCTTTTATCGCCTCTCCCCGGAAGGTGAGCTCATTTTGAACCAATTGCTGCACGACTGGGAGAGCCTGTCCGCTTCACTGAAGTCGATCTTGCGGCAGCCCAGCCAAGAACTTGGCTCGCGGGGCGCTTCTCCGGAAACCGCCTCATAACAGGAGTACTGTCATGGAGTTGCTCGACCGTTATTTGCAGTCCGTAAAGATGATGCTGCCACGCAGGCAGCGGGACGATGTCATCCGAGAGCTCTCGGACGAAATCCTCTCTCAGGTCGAAGAGCAGGAAGCTGCTCTCGGACGGCCTCTCACCGAAGACGAGCAGGTCGCGCTGCTGAAACAGTTGGGCCATCCCATGCTGTTGGCCGCCCGGTATCGCAAACAACGCTACCTCATTGACCCAACGATCTTCGCCATCTACTGGATCGTGTTGCGGCTGGTGGTGGTCGTTGTCTTTCTCGCCATGGCCGTCGCCGCCGTGGCGGTCGCCGCCACCGGACAAGGCCTCGGAGCGGCGCTCGGCATCTTGTGGAGATTTCCATTCGCCGCCCTCTCCGTCTTCGCCTGGGTGACGATCGTCTTCGTGATTCTGGATGTAATCCAGATCAAGTTCAACTTCTTTGCCAAGTGGGACCCACGCACGCTCCCCAAGCTCACCAAGCGCGAGCCGAAAACTTCGATGACCGAGTCCATCGCAGCTCTGGTCTTGGGAGCCATTTTCGGCGTGTGGTGGCTGGTCGGCCTCAAGCACCAGTTCCTCATTTTCGGGCCGGGTGTCTCCGTTATTCACTTCGGAGCGGTCTGGCAGACCCTCTACCCGCTCTTCGTCGTGCTCGTAGTCGCCGACATGGTCCATCACGCGGCCAACGTCGTGCGACCCGCATGGGAAAAGGGCCGGGTCGCGGTTCGCCTGCTTTTCCGCGCCCTGACTCTGCTGGCGCTCTACTTCTTGATCAATACCAGAGAGCTACTGGTGCCGGGGGAAGCGGCTCCCCCAAACTTGCAGCCGATTGTGAACAGTCTTAACACCGCCATTCATATCGGGTTGATCGTGGCCGCGATCGTGAACGCGGCGCAGATCGCCTGGGATATCTATGACTTCCTCGGTCGCCGCGCCGCCAACGGCATTCGCGACGCTGTGAGCCTGTAAATCGAACCTGGAGAGCCATCATGGATTCTGCAACCGCAGCCGCCGCTCCTACCAGTGCTACTCCCCACGCGACTTCCACGCTTCGCCTTCCAGACCAGCCGTCTTTTCCACTACCTGGCGTACTTCGTAATCGCCATCGCCGTGGGAGCGACCGCCATGCCCCGCGGCCTCTTCTCGCCGGACGGCAAATTGGCGCGCCGCTGGCCGCTGTGGGCTAGTGCCACGGTGCTGATCTACTTCACGCTGGTGGCGTTCTTTATCGCCATGTTGAGTGGAGTGGGCAGGTCCTGGCCCTGGTCGATTCTGCTCGGCGGTCTGTGGGTGTTGTCTTGCGCCGCCTCGTGCTTCGGATTCATGTCGCTCTTCGCGCGCTTCGCCACACACCGCATCGCCCTGTTCGACAGTCTTACCGACAACGCTTACGGCATGTACCTGATTCACTATGCTTTCGTCAGTTGGCTTCAGCTCGCGCTGCTGAGAATCGCCATGCCGGGCCTGTCCAAGGGCGTGCTGGTGTTCGCTGGAACCGTCGCGCTGAGCTGGGCCACGATCGCTGCACTTCGCCGTATCCCGGCGGTCGCGCGGGTAATCTGATCATCCACATTCGTGTCCCTTCGCCTCCGTGAGGATCTGGGGCAGCCAGGTGTTTCCCGGTAGAATAGAGATTACCCGCTGCACCAGCGGCGCGCTTGTGGGGACGTGCTGGCTTTGTCACAGTTCACCGAAACTTACGACGTTGTTGTAGTCGGCGCCGGTCACGCCGGGTGCGAAGCCGCCATGGCCGCGGCTCGCATGGGGCTGAAGACCGCGCTTTACACGCTCAACGTGGACCTCATTGCGCAGATGTCCTGCAACCCTGCCGTGGGGGGCATCGCCAAAGGACACCTCGTCCGAGAAGTGGACGCACTCGGCGGAATCATGGGGGAAGTGACGGACGCCGTCGGCATCCAGTTCCGCTTGCTGAACACCTCACGCGGGCCGGCCGTCTGGTCGCCGCGCGCCCAGTGCGACAAGCAGCAGTACCGCCTCAAGATGCGCGAGGTGCTCGAGTCGGAGCCCAACCTGCACATCAAGCAGGCCGAAGTGGCGGAGCTGGTGGTGGAAGAAGTTTCAAGTTTCGAGTTTCAAGTTTCAAGTAAAACCGGTGTCATCCTGAGCGAAGCGACCGAAGGGAGCGGGGTCGAAGGACCCCTTTCATCGCAACAAAGCTCCACCGAGACCACCGCACTTGAAACTCGAAACTCGAAACTTGAAACTACCCGTGTCGTCCACGGCGTGAAGCTAAGAGACGGCCGCACCGTCGGCGCACAAGCTGTCATCATCACCACCGGCACGTTTCTCAACGGCCTCATTCACTGCGGCGAGCAGCAATATCCTGCGGGACGCAGCGGCGAGCCGCCTGCCGTCCTGCTTGGCGAAGCGCTCAAGGCGCTTGGCCTGCGCGGCTGCCGCCTGAAGACCGGCACTCCCCCGCGGCTCGATGGCCGCTCCATCGACTGGTCGAAGTTCGCGGTGCAGCCGGGCGACGACGATCCCACGCCCTTCAGCTTCCGCACCAAGAAAGTTGCGCACCACGATAAGCAGGTACCGTGCTACATCGCCTTCACCACAGCCGAAACGCACCGCATCCTGCGCGAGAACCTGCTGCGCTCGCCGATGTACAGCGGACAGATTCAATCGATCGGCCCGCGCTACTGCCCGTCCATTGAAGACAAGATTGCCAAGTTTCCCGACAAGGAAACTCACCAACTCTTCCTCGAACCCGAGGGCCTCAACACGCACGAGATCTACGTCAACGGCATGAGCACCTCCATGCCCATCGAAGTGCAGCTCGCGGTCATAAAGTCGATCCCGGGACTCGAAAACGCTGACATGCTGCGGCCCGGCTACGCCATCGAATACGACTCTATTGACCCCACCGAGTTGCAGCGCACGCTCGAGACCAAGAAGGTCGCAGGGCTTTATCTCGCGGGGCAGATCAACGGCACCAGCGGCTACGAAGAGGCCGCCTGCCAGGGCATCATGGCGGGCATCAACGCCGCGCTCAAGATCAAGGGCGAGCCGCCGCTGATTCTCGATCGCACCGAGGCCTACACGGCGATCCTCATCGACGACCTCATCAGCAAAGGCACCAACGAGCCCTACCGCATGTTCACCTCGCGCGCTGAGTTTCGCCTGCAGCTGCGCATCGACAACGCCGACCGCCGTCTTACGCCGCGTGGCCGCCGTGTGGGCCTTATCAACGACGCCGCCTGGGGCGACTATCTCGCCAAGCAGGAGCGCATGACATCGTTGCGAGACCTGCTCGAGCGCACGCGCGTGAACGCCGAACTGACAGAGAAGATCAGCAACGCCGAACACGCGCGCGCCGTGATTGAGTCGCTCGGCAGCGACTCCACCGGCGCGACGCTCGCACAACTGCTCAAGCGGCCCGAAATCCAGATCGAGCACCTCGCGCCATTGCTTGCGCGACTGTCGCCCGGGTTCTTTAACCGCGAAAACCTCGCAAGCAACCAGTTACCAGTCACCAGTCACCCGACCGGTCTAGCCACTACCCACTATCCACTATCCACTTCTGTTCGTAACGAATTGAAGTCGGTAGAGACGGAGATCAAGTACGCCGGGTACCTCGACCAGCAGGCCAAATCCATCGAGCGACTCAAGCGCTCCGAGCAGCGCACCATACCCGATCGGTTCGACTATTCCAAGGTCTCCGGCCTCTCGCGCGAAATGCGGGAGAAAATGATGCACATCCGTCCGCGCACCCTGGGACAGGCTAGCCGCATCCCCGGCGTCACCCCGGCAGCAGTGTCACTCATCAACGTGTACATCGAAATCCAGGCCCGCCAGCAGGCGAGCACTTCGGCCGACTGAGTCCTGCCTGATCGCAGCAGTCTCAGACACGGCCATCAGGATCAGAACTTATGCGATAACCTCGTACAATCGATTACGTCGCCAACTGTTCACAATATTCTGACAATTAATTGACTTTGCGCAGACATAGGTCAGCCTCAGCACGGCTAACATACTGTGTTTGTCCGGCGCCATGCCCGTCCAGCCAAAATTCGCTTACTCACGATGCCTGGCTGTCGGCGAATTCTTTGTGCGCGTGGAGAGGTGATGTGATGAAGAAGACGAAAGTCACTGTATTGCTGGGCCTATGCCTTCTATTTGTCGGTGCGAGCGTTCAGGTAAAAGCTCAGACGTGGACCTTTACTGGCAGCATGAAGCAATCGCGTAACTATTTCACCGCAACCTTACTCAACAACGGACTGGTTTTGGTGGTCGGTGGGAGCACCAGAGGCAGCATTATCTCGTATGGTCTCGCCAGCGCTGAGTTATATAACCCGGCAACCGGCACTTTCAGTAGTACGGGCAGCTTGAACACCGGCCGCTACGGCCATACGGCCACGCTGTTGACGAACGGAAAGGTTCTGATTGCCGGCGGCACCAACAATACAACTCGTCTGTCCAGTGCGGAGCTCTATGACCCCTCGACCGGAACGTTTACGGTGACGGGGAGCATGCACGCCACGCGCGGTACGGCGGCAACTCTCCTCCCCAGCGGGATGGTTCTCTTCGCCGGAGGATACGACGGGACCAATTTTCTTTCCAGTGCGGAACTGTACAACCCTTTGACTGGATCCTTTGTCCTCACTGGAAACTTAAACAACGCACGCGCCGGGCATTCGGCAACCTTGTTGACTAACGGCCTGGTTCTCATCGCGGCCGGCGACAATGCTTCCGGTGCCTTCACCAGTGCCGAGCTGTACAATCCCACGGCGGGATCGTTCGCCAACACGGGGAGCCTGCATACTGCGCGCGCCGGCCAGACCGCTACCTTACTCAACAATGGCCAAGTCCTGATCGCGGCAGGTCAGGGTAATGGAGCTAACGGCGGCTACCTCGGAAGCGCGGAACTTTACAACCCAGCGACCGGGAAATTTTCTGTGACCGGAAGCTTAAGTACACCCCGCTACCTGGATACCGCGCATCTGCTGAACAGCGGAGAAGTCTTGATCGTTGCCGGCAACCACTTCGGCTCCATTGCGAGCGCTGAGCTGTACAACCCATCTAAAGGTACGTTCAGCAACACGGCAAGCTTAAATACCCCTCGCCAGGGACACGCATCGGCCTTGCTTCCGAATGGGCAGGTGCTGGCGGTTGGAGGATACGAAAGCCAGCTCGGCAATCGATTGGGATATCTCGCCAGCGCTGAGCTCTACCACTGAAGTCCGTCGAAATCGCTGGTTTCTGGCGGGTGATCTGTTGCGACTCGATTTCGAGTGCACATAAAATGGGCCAGCCCATCGGCTGGCCCACGGGGTCGAGTGACAGATTAATGTCACTATAGGTGATGCAGTGGCTTCGGAGTCTTTGCTGCCGCGGCGGAGGGCTTGACGTTCGACGCCGGAGCATTTGAGTTACTTGCGGCCGGCACGGTAATGTTCTGCTTTCCACTCAACGTCGTACCACCAATATTGTAATTAGGCACAGTTTGTGCAAACGTCGGCAGGTTGTGGGCCCGCGCCTGGGTGACGGCTTCGAATCCCGACGCCAGCCTGATCAGCGTCGGCTCGCTGAAAGCCGTGCCGAAGAAGCTGATGCCCATGGGCGCGCCGCCACCCGGCATTGCCTTGCCGTTGGGGAGCGTGCTGAGTACCTCACCCGCAGGCACCTGAATGATCGGGTAGCCCGGAGCGGCGGCAAGGCTGGATGTGCCATAGATGAAGTGATCGCCATAGTACAAATCCGTCGCCCACGCCGGATTGTCGGTGGCGCTTACGACCGCGTCAAGATTGAACTGGCTCAGTGCAGCGTCGATGCCGTTCACGCCGTACAGATGATCCTGTTCCAGCGCCTCGTTGTAAGTCATGTTATTGAACGCCGGCTGCGGGTCATCTGGCCCCGGGAGCAGGGACTCGCACTGTAGCCAAAGGTCTTGGTTAAAGTACGGCATCTCCACGTCGGCGTGGGCGTTGTTAAAATCGATTGC
>Ga0207862_1000488_pt1 | contig 11943 bp, 12 predicted proteins | sample LuqExpMetageno81_FD_187838 | JGI IMG/M metagenome (GOLD analysis project Ga0207862, IMG submission 187838) | Tropical forest soil microbial communities from Luquillo Experimental Forest, Puerto Rico - Sample 81 (SPAdes) | ecosystem: Environmental > Terrestrial > Soil > Tropical forest ... | reverse complement strand
TATTACAAGGTATAGTTCATGGCAAAGCAAATTGTCTCTAGTTCTGAACTCGACACTCCTGACAAGTGGGAGGCCCAGATGCGCAAGGGCTGCCTGGAAATGGCCGTCCTGGCGAGTTTGTGGCGCGGCCGCCTTTACGGACTGGAGATTCTTCGCGTGCTCGAGCGAGACTCCAGCCTGGTTCTTTCAGAAGGAACGATCTACCCTATTCTCAATAGATTACGGACCGAAGGGCTGGTTCAATCGGAATGGGTAGAGGCCGACGCCGGCCATCCCCGCAAGTACTACGAGCTGACCGGAACTGGTCGCGACCGGACCACCCACATGGCCGAAACCTGGACAGAGTTCTCTACCGGACTTGGCTACCTGATTGAACCGGTACTAAACAAGAAGAAAGTGGAGCAACCCCAATGACATCTGAAACGCAGATCAACGACTACCTGTCGCAGTTGCGTGCCGCTCTCAAAGGCATGACGGTCTCTGAGCGTGAGGACATCGTGGAAGAGATTCACATGCACATTCGCGAGCGCGTCGCCGATCCGCAATGCAGCCTCGACGCCGTATTCGCAGGGCTCGGGCCGGCGCACGAGCTCGCCCAGCAATATCGCACCGGCGTACTGGTGCAACGGGCTCGCACCAGCCTCTCGCCGGTGGTGATTCTGCGGGCGGCGTTGCGGTGGGCGACGATGGGTGTTGAAGGTTTCCTGGTGTTCATGATCGCCATCATCGGGTATGCACTCGGTGGAGGCTTTGTGGCGCTGGCGATTCTCAAGCCTATCTTTCCCGCCAACACCGGGTTCTTCGTCGGCCCCGGTCAGTTCAGCTTCAGTTTCCTGCCGGATTCGATTCTCGCCAGCTTTCACCCGCCGCTGCACGAGGTGTTGGGATGGTGGCTGATCCCGGTCTGCCTGGTCCTCGGTTCGCTGAGCCTCGCCTTGACCACCAAGCTGCTGCAGTTCCTGATGGGACGCTTCCGCTGGAAGGTGCCGTTGGGCGCGGCAACGCGAGTGCGGGCCGCGATGATGGCGTTCTAGGAATCTGTGGCCGCAAGCGAGCTATCGCACCTTGGCAAACAGGACCTGATCGAGGATGACACCGTTCTTGATGGCGCTGCGCCGCAGAATGCCTTCGCGCACAAACCCGGCTTTCTCCAACACACGTATCGACGCCGCATTGTGCGCGAACGCCATGGCGAAGACGCGGGTGAGGTTGTACTGGGCGAAGGCCCAATCCGACATGGCGGTCACGGCGCGCGTCGCAATCCCGCGTCCCCAATGTTCCTCACTCAGCCAGTAGCCCATCTCGGCGCTCCTGCGCGCGATGTCGCGACCCAGCAGGAATCCCACGCCCCCCACCGCTTCGCCGCCGTACTCGATGGCGAAGGCGCACTCCGGCTCCTGCGAACGTACGTAGTCGAGAAAATCGATGGCGTCTCGCCGGGCGTAGGGATGGGGAAACTGGTCGCGCAGATTGGCGGCGATCTTCGGATTATCGGCGTGCCGGACGAGTGATTTCAGGTCGTCCTTGCGCCACGAGCGCACCTTCACATCGCCGAGATCGAGCAGCATGGGATTATGTTATCTATCTGCCAAGCAAAACGGAGCAGCCGCAGCCGCTCCGTGGCATTTCAATCGTTCCGCTGGGCTAAACCGACATAACTTCCTTCTCTTTGCCCTTGGCCATCTCTTCCATCTTCTTGATCTCGTCGTCGGTGAGCTTCTGCAACTGCTCGAGCGCGCCATGCTCTTCGTCTTCGGTGATCTTCTTGTCCTTCATGGCCTTCTTGACGGCGTCGTTGCCGTCGCGCCGGATGTTGCGGACCGCCGTGCGGTGTTCTTCCAGCACTTTGTGCAGGTGCTTCACCATCTCCTTGCGGCGCTCTTCGGTAAGCGCCGGCACCGGCACGCGCACCAGCTTGCCGTCGTTCATCGGGTTCAGGCCGAGGTCGCTGCTGCGGATGGCCTTCTCGATGACGCCGATCTGGCTCACGTCCCAGGGCTGTACGGTGATAAGCTGCGGCTCAGGCGCGCTGACGTTCGCCAACTGGTTCAGCGGCATCTCGGAGCCGTAAGCCTCCACGGTAATGCCGTCGAGCATGTGTACCGACGCACGGCCGGTGCGGGTCGCGGTCATCTCCTTGCGGAAGTCCTCGACCGCTTTTTCCATGCGTGTCTTGAGCTGTCCGAAGCTGTCTTTCAATGCGGGAATCGCCGCCATGGATACTTGTGCCATGTTGAGTCCACCTTGTACGAGTGAAGATGATGTCGCAAACGCACGATTATAAACTTTATTCTGAGTGAGGCGCGCAGCGCCGAGTCGAAGGTCCCTACCGTGCAGGAAATCCGGGTGCCCCATCCTTTCGCGTTTTTTGCGAAAGGGTGGGGTCGACAAGTCCTGAAATTCTCAACTCGCCACATCCGCCGAATCTGTGGCTCGTTCTTCTGCCAACTGGCAACCGACCACTGCAACTGGCTAGTCCGTCCCTTGATACACCAGCGAGCCAACCTGCTCTCCCATCACCACGCGCTTGATATTGCCGTGCGTGTTCAGGTCGAACACCACGATGGGCAGATGGTTTTCCTGGCACATGGCAATGGCGGTCGCGTCCATCACCTTGAGGCCGCGCTTCAGAATGTCTAGATACGTGATTTTCTCGAACTTGGTGGCGGTCTTGTCTTTCACCGGGTCGGCGGTGTAGATGCCGTCCACCTTGGTCGCCTTCAGGATGGCGTCGGCATGAATCTCCATGGCGCGCAGTGACGCCGCCGTGTCGGTGGAGAAATACGGGTTCCCCGTGCCCGCGGCAAACACCACCACGCGGTTCTTCTCCAGATGACGGATGGCCCGGCGGCGAATAAACGGTTCGGCCACCTCGTGCATCTCGATGGCGCTCATCACCCGCGTCTGCGCGCCGTTCTTCTCCAGCGCATCCTGCAGCGCCAGCGCATTGATCACGGTTGCCAGCATGCCCATGTGGTCGGCCGACACGCGGTCCATGTCCTGCGCCTGCTCCGCCACGCCACGGAAGAAGTTGCCTCCGCCCACGACGATGCCAATCTCAACGCCAAGGCTGTGCACTTCGGCAATCTCGGCCGCGATCTCGTGCACGCGCGTGTTGTCCACGCCGAAGCCCTGACCAGCCGCCAAAGCCTCGCCGGAGAGTTTGAGAAGAATGCGTTTGTAGGCAGGGGTGGTCATGGACGGAGTTGCCTGCTTGAAGTCAACTCCTCAGTTTAGCAGGAGAGCCGCCCTTCACCCGTGGAGTCGGGCGGGACAAAGCACGTAAACTACTCGTCGGGGCACACTGTGCCTTGGGGTTGTCTGCCCATGAATTCCGTTGACGAAATCCTGACCCGCACGTTTCGTCTGGAGCGTTTTCGCCCCCAGCAACGCGAGGTCATCGCCGACGTCCTCGCGGGCCACGATGTGGTGTGCGTCATGCCCACCGGCGCCGGAAAGAGCCTGTGTTACCAGTTGCCTGCCGTCGCGCTCGGCGGATTGACCATCGTCGTCTCTCCGCTTATAGCTCTGATGGCTGACCAGACCCGTCAGCTCACCGAGTTGGCGATTCCCACCCTGCTGCTGAACAGCTCGCAAGACGCCGCCACGCAGCGCGAAACTCTGCAAACAGTCCGCACCGGCTTTGAAGGCATCTTGTACGTGGCACCTGAACGCTTTGCGGCTCCTTCCTTCCGCGACCTGCTGCCGAACCTCAAGCCTCGCCTGTTTGTGGTGGACGAGGCCCACTGCGTCAGCTTCTGGGGACACGATTTTCGCCCTGACTATATGCGGCTCGCCGAGATCCGCGGCACCCTGGGTGCGCCCGTCACCATCGCGCTCACCGCCACCGCGACACCCCAGGTGCGCACTGACATCGCCAGCTTTCTACAACTGCGTTCAGCCCGGATGCACGTTACCGGCTTCGACCGTCCCAACCTGCGCTACGCCTCGCGCTACTTCACTTACGATAGCGACAAGGACACCGCGCTCGTGCAGGGCCTGGCAGCGTCTCCCGGGACCGGCATCATCTATTGCGCCACCCGCAAGACTGTCGAAGAGCTCGCCACCGTCCTCACCCACGAAGTTCCCGGCCGCACTATCTGCTCGTATCACGCGGGCATGTCCCAGCTGGCTCGCAAAACCAGCCAGGATCGCTTCATGCAGGATCACGGAGCCGTTATCGTCGCCACCAACGCCTTTGGTATGGGCATCAACAAGCCCGACATCCGCTTCGTCCTGCACTACAACCTGCCCGGCAGTGTCGAGGCCTACTACCAGGAGGCAGGACGTGCCGGACGCGACGGGCTCAAGGCCGATTGCGTGCTCTATCACTCGCCGCGCGATTACGCGATTCAGGAGTTCTTCATCGACAAGATTGGCGGGAACAACGAGCAGCTCAAGCCCGCCGAGATTGAGCGCTTGAAGTTCAGCGCCACGCGCAAGCTCGACGCCATGCGCCTCTATGCCTCGTCCCGCTACTGCCGCCGCTGGAACATCCTGAATTACTTTGGACAGCGCGCCTATATCTCCGGCTGCGCCTGTGATGTATGCCGCGGCAAGGTGAAACCGCCGCCGGAGAAACGCGCCACGGCGCGGAAACGCTCCCCATCGGAGTCATCCACGGGGCGCCAACCGCGCAAGCTCAAGACCGACGAAACACAACCGCTCGACGACGACGCCGCGGTGCGGTTCGAGCACCTCCGAGAGACCCGCCGGAGGCTGGCGGCCAAAGACAAAGTGCCGGCCTTCTGCGTGATGCACGACAGCGTGCTTGCGGAAGTGGCCCGCTATGCTCCAGCCACTGCGGCAGACCTCTTGCGAATCCCGGGTATCGGTCCGAAGATCGCCGCCAAGTATGGCGAGGCGTTCTTGGCGGCCATCCGCGCCTCGTGCCCGCACAAATAAAAAGGGCGGGATTCGCTCCCGCCCTGCGTCCACTTGTGATTCGCTGCTAGTCTTACTCCGCCGCTGCTTCCGCCGCCTTGCTGACGGCGATGGTCTCGCCCACGTCTCCCACCTTGAAGCGGGCGTAGCGCTTCACCGAGATGTTCTCGCCCAGCTTGCCCACCACGCTCGCGATCAACTGGTGCACCGTGATGGTCTGGTCCTTGATGAAGGGCTGTTCGAGCAGGCAGACCTCCTCGTAGAACTTCGACATCTTACCTTCGACGATCTTCTCCACCACCGCCGCCGGCTTGCCGGTGGCCGCGGCCTGCGCGCGGTAGATGTCCTTCTCCTTCTCGAAGGCCTCCGGGGTCACGTCTTCCTTGCGGATATAGCGCGGATCAGTCGCCGCGACGTGCATCGCGACGTCGTGCACCAATTGCTTGAAGTCGTCAGTGCGGGCGACGAAGTCGCTCTCGCAGTTGACCTCAACCAGCACGCCGATCTTGCCCCCGGCATGGATGTAGCTGGCCACCGAGCCTTCACTGGTGGTGCGGGTCGCCTTTTTGGCAGCCGTGGCCACGCCCTTCTTGCGCAGCCATACGATGGCGGCTTCGATGTCGCCCTTGGACTCGGCCAGGGCGTTCCTGCAGTCCATCATGGGCGCGTTGGTCTTGTCGCGGAGTTCTTTCACCTGTGCGGCAGTAACGTTCACAGTACTTGTGCTCATTTCGTATGTATTCCCTTCGGCTGACCGTCGCTTTTCGCTCTTGGCTTTTCGCTTTTCGCCAGAACCAATCAGCTTGTGGTATCAGCCCCGTATAAAGATTTGATGATTCTAAGGCGCCAACGTCTCACCCGCGCCGCCTGCTCCGCTTCCGCGGAGAGCGACTGGCGAATGGCGAACAGCGCTTCCTGACAAAACGACCCGCGCCAACCGGCAGCGCGGGTCTGTAACCATTCAGCCTCGCGGCTGCAATTACGCGCTTGGAGTCTCGACCGTTTCCTCGGCGGCAGCCACCGTGCGGCGCGCGCCCTTACCCAGCACGTCTTCCATGCTGACGTCTTCCAACTCGCTGGCATCGAGGCCCGGCGCTTTCCCTTCCTCGCCGGCGCTGGCAGCCGCAGCTTCCGCGCCATCGCTGTACTGCACGCCCGCCTTTATATCGGCCAACTGCTTGTCGGTCACCGCCTGCGCTCCCTCGATCACCGAATCGGAGATCTTCGAGGCGAACAGCCGGATGGCCCGCAGCGCGTCGTCGTTGCCCGGAATCACGTAATCCACTTCGCTCGGATCGCAGTTGGTATCGACCACCGCGACCACCGGAATGCCCAGCTTGCGCGCTTCCTTCACCGCGATCTGCTCTTTGTTCGAGTCGATCACGAAGACCACGTCGGGCAAGCGGTTCAGGTTCTTGATGCCGGCCAGGTTGGCCTGCAGATGTTTGCGCTCCCGCTCCAGCTTGACGACTTCTTTTTTCGGCAGCAGCTCATAACGGCCATCCGTGGCCATCTCGTCAAGCTCCTTGAGCCGCTTCACCGACTTCTGTACCGTGACCCAGTTGGTGAGCAATCCACCCAGCCAGCGCTGGTTCACGTAAAACATGCCACAGCGGTTCGCTTCTTCCGCGATGGCGTCCTGCGCCTGCCGCTTCGTCCCGACAAACAGCACCAGCTTGCCTTCCGCCGCCTGGTCGGTCACGTACTTCGACGCTTCCTTAAACATCTTCAGCGTCTTCTGCAGGTCGATGATGTAGATCCCATTGCGCTCGCCGAAGATGTACTCCTTCATCTTCGGGTTCCAACGTTTGGTCTGATGCCCGAAGTGAACGCCGGCTTCGAGCAACTCCTTCATCGTGATATTTGCCAAGCTACCTCCTAGCTTGCATCCCTCGCGGCGGCGTCAGTGTTGAGCACTGCCCGGATCGTCCGGGATTACATTTCCTGCTACACCCGCCCCGTTGAATCCAGCGGGCGCGGAAAGATTCGTTCCGGATTGACTTGCTCCCCTCCCGCCCCCGGAACCACAAGGCGGGAGAAACCTGAATGGGTGGCCCACATTTCCCATTCTCTGGGAAATGTGGGAACCAGAAAATCGACTAGCGCTTGCTGAACTGGAAGCGCTTGCGTGCGCCTTTCTGGCCGTACTTCTTACGCTCCTTGCCGCGCGCGTCGCGGCGCAGAAAGCCCTCGGCCTTCAGCTTGGCGCGCAGTTCAGGATTGAACTCCTGCAGCGCGCGGGCCACGCCCATGCGCACCGCGCCGGCCTGTCCATTGACCCCGCCGCCGCTGGTGGTGCATACCACGTTGAAGCTGCCCACGGTCTCGGTCAGCACCAGCGACGACTTCGCCATGATGCGCTGCGCTTCGGTCACGAAATACGCGTCGAACGGCTTGCCGTTGACCGTGAAGTCGCCCGAGCCGGGGCGGAGAAACACGCGGGCCACGCTCGATTTGCGCCGTCCCGTACCGTAATACTGAACCAGTTCTGCCATTTCGTCTATCGGGAATCCGACTCCCTTAATCCTTCCTCAATCTTGGGTGCCCCGTTCAAGCGAAGCTTGAGCGGGGTCTTTCCTACTTCGCGGCCGCTGCCAGCTCCGCCGGCTTCTGCGCCGCGTGCGGATGCTTGTCGCCCTTATAAACCTTCAGCTTCGAGAACATGGCGCGACCCAGCTTGGTATGCGGCAGCATGCCTTTGATCGCGTCTTCCACCACCAGCGTCGGCTTGCGGTCGAAGCGCTTCTTGAAATCCTCGCCCTTGATGCCGCCGGGATATCCGGTGTAGTGATAATAGGTTTTCTTATCCGCCTTCAGACCCGTGATCTTCACCTTTTCGGCATTGATCACGATGACGTGATCGCCGGTGTCGAGGAAGGGCGTGTATTGCGGACTATCTTTACCAGCAAGGATGCGCGCCACTCGCGACGCCAGCCGGCCCAGGGTCTGGCCCGACGCATCGACAACAAACCATTTACGCGCAATTTCCCCCTTAGGGAAATACGTGGACATCGTGAACTCTCCAGAGTTGAGAAAAGACCGCGAAAGACCCGCTGAGTTCGTGGCGCGGAAACGCGCAGGGAACCTCTAGGCGTGCAAACGCAGGACTACCAAAGCTCTAAGGATAACGGACGAATGACGGAGATGTCAACGAAAACTGCCCTCCCGCCCCGGCGCACCGCAGCCAACGCTCTCCCGAAATCGTGTCGGGAATCAGTGCCTTATCTCGGCCGAATAGCAGGTGGAAGCTTACTGGGATCGTAGTTAAACGTCACCAATCCGTCGCGATAGTCGATCTTCATCTCCAACAGCCGGAACGTCGCAAAGCCGAGAAACCCGGAGATTTCGACTCCAAGGTTGCGGCTGACCCCGGAGATGTCGAAGGTCGCGATGTCCTCATTCGGTTGGCGTACGTTGCCGAACTGCAACATCGCCTTGTCCGCGCGGTAGGTCTTGTTCACCTCGCCGCTCAGCCCTTTGACCTTGTAGGTGTCGTCGCCTCTCACCTTCGTCACATCGCGCGCCGCGGTGGGCGACATCGTATTGGAGAACGCTCCCGTATCCAGAATGAAAAGCATCGTCTTGGACTCATTCACCCGCGTCGGGACCAGCAGGTTATGTCCGATCCGGAATACTCTCGACCAATTCGCCATCTCCGGTGCAACGTAGCGGTCCTTGGGGATATGCAACCTCGGCGGCTGGTCGGCCGCTGGCTTTCCTTCCTCGGCAGTGCTCTTTGCGGCGTGGCCCTCGGTGTCGTCGTCGGCATCCGAGTTCGACTCGCTGGCCAGCGTCGCTTTCACCTCATTGTCCTCTGGACGCTTGGGCAACGGGTTCAGGCGCAACTTCTCCACTGGAAAATCGATATCCACAACGTACGAACTGAAGACGTCGGCGCCGATGAGACCGTCTTGGTCAAGACCCATCGACTTCTCCGACACGCTCACCACGCAGTCCCTGAAATCCATCTCCCCAATACGAATGTCATCCACCACTGCGTAGTACGCTTCGCGGTTGCCCTTGTCTCCGATCCCGCTGAATTCGAACTTCGATATCCGCTTCAGGCCGGCTTTTTCAGCGGCGCGCCGATTGATGATGATTCCCCCGGCTCCAGTGTCCAACAGCAATCTCTGATTGCGGTCATTCAGTTTCACATTCAGGCCGTAGCCCGCGATGTGCTTCGGATCACGAAGCATCGCCACCAGTGGGGTCTCGGTCTGCTCCACTGCATTGGCCAGCTTGCAGGCATGCGCCGGTTGGCCGTCGGTCGCTTTCAGATACTCCAGCCATGCCTGCAATCCGGCGTTTTCATCTTTGTTTTCCGGATGCGGTGCCGCCAGATATGCTTCCAGCGCCTTGATTCTCTCGCTGCGTGGCAGCATCGACAGCCACGCCCTCTGCACCGCAGGATCGTTGGGTGCGATCGAGTGAACCCTCTGAATTTCGTCGTAGGCCTTGCGATAGAACAAAGCGGTGCGGTACACGCGGCTCAATCCGAGGTACGCGTCGACCTGGTTCGGATCAGCTTTCTTCGCGGCAAGAAAAGAGGCCTCCGACTCCGGGATCTCTGCCCGCCGGTATTGCACCCACCCCGTCGCTGAAAGCAGCGGCGCAGCCGTGGGTTGAACCACGAGGGAGCTCTTTGCCAGCTCATAGGCCTCATCCACTTGTTCGTTGCGAAGGTATGCCCGGATCAGCCCGGATTGCGCTGCCACCTGGCCCGGAGAGGCTGTTAGGGCCTTCTTGTACAAGGCGATTGCGTATGTCAAATTGCCGGACTGTTGCAGTCGGTCAGCAGCTGCGACCTCAGAGTCGGACTGCGACCCGACGTCCTGCCCGAAGCAGACGGGCGCTGCCAGGAAGCTCACGAGAATAGCGCTTAGCAACTTGCTGGTCATCGGGGCGCTTACGGAAGTGCAAGCATAGCACTAACAATTTCGCGTGCAAAGGCGAATATCGCAAGACCGGGCTGCTTCAACAGCAAAGCCTTCGACGCGGGACGAAATTCCTCCAGCAATCTCAGCCAGTTGCTCAACTCCTGTCCGCCCGGCGTGAAGCCCAGTTCGAGCAACACTTCTTCCGCGCCAGTCTTCTCGCAGGCCGCGATATCTACCCAAATTTGGGCTGGTGGCCTACATGTCGCGGTGTGGCCCACACCTTCCTACGGTTGGCAAATGTGGGGCTAGTGCCAAAGATCCGAATGGACTTGAGCGTGGCTTTTCATCACGGCTGCCTCACCCTTGTCGCGCAGCGACAGGCCTGGCGGCATAGTTCTTGGACATCAATTGGCCCCCGCGGGACAGCAGAGCATAGTCCGCCAGTTCACCTGAAGTCCGCTGCAGACGCCTGCTTGCGTCTGCAGCGGCGACGGGACGCGAAAGAAATCAGTTAGAAAGCGACCCAACTACTCGTCGCCCCCGGCGAACAGGTCGGTCATGAGCTTCGATCCTGCGTCACAAGCGTGATTGAGGCAAGGCAGCCCAAAACCCGCTTCGATCGTTTTCAGCAGGGAGAAGTGGGTGTAGAACTGCGAGCTGGTAGCGCCGTGGCGCCCGTAGTTCGTGTCCACGATCAACAGCACCTGGTTTACATTCGGCGCGAAGCTGTAATCATTCTCGTCCCACACCACCACGATGGCGTTGCGCCCCTCGCGCCACGCCTTCGACGCATGGATGGCATGAACCAGGTTGCGCAGCTTCAGGTCCCCGACATAGATGAGCGCCGGGTTCAGTCCCGCCTGCGATCCGTTGGTTTCCGGATCGAAATCGCATTGTGAGCCGCCGTTGGCTCGCCCGTGCTGGTCATTGCACTGGTTCGGCGCAATGAAGGAAAACGCCGGCGCTTTGCCCGCAGTGAGGTCTTCATACAAGCCTCCCTGCCCCTCGAAGCCGACGATGTTCTTCTTTCCAGCCTTCAAATCGTCCTGCACGCTCTTGAAGTACACGAACGGATTGTGCTTCGCGGCGTAAAGCTTCAAGAAGTCACCGCTCGGTATGCCCGGCGGAAAAGTAGAAAGGTCGGTGAAGTAGCCGTCGCTGTAGGTGACATTGTCTGCGCCACTCGGAGGCAGGCTCTCCTGGTAGCTCTTCCACGTCAGGCTGCGTTCGGCGAGCTGGTCCACGATGGTTTTGCCCACGGTGTTAGAGGCGGCATCGAAACCCAATTTGCCGTCTACGTCAACAAGGGAGCAGTTGGGGTTCGAGGCAGGGCATTCGTTGCCCGAGTTATCGATGACCGGCGTAGCGGCGTCGGTACCCGTCCCCCAAATTGGGCAGACCGGTCCGCTGTTGGGTTTGTCGAAGTTCGTTGCCGGCGGGTTGGTCTGCAGATTCGGTGTGCAGCTGCCATTGTGCCAATCGGGACCGTTATCGCTGCGAACGCCGAAGTTCGAACCGCCGACGAGTTCCAGGTAGTTGGTCGAACTCGGATGTCCGACCGCGAAGTAGTTCGTCGCCGAGTTGGCCGACTTCATGTAGCTGTTGGCGAACGGAGCGTCCGGATTACCCACGATCTGCCCGTAGGCGTGGTTTTCCATCATGATCACAAACACGTGGTCGAGATGGGGAATAGTTTTCGCTGTGTCCCCTTCCTCGGCAAACGCCGGGAGGGCTAGGGCCGTCGCGACGAGCGCGAGTGAAGCGAGCTTTTTCACTTTTACGTCCTCCTATGCAAGATTCCCGGCGCGAAGGCACACAACGACGACCACCACCTCCACCCCAGGCTGTAGGAGACGGTACAAACGCTCTGCAAAATTTGCATTATGGGAATGTGAATTTCAAATGAATCCTTAGGGGCCCGGGTTCCGCTCCATAAAAATGACCGCGGATCTTCGCCTGAATGCCACCAGCTACCCAGAACGTGACCGTATTAAGGATGTCACGGGACGACTTGTGAGGGCTGTGTTGGGACCCGACACTTCCTTTGCCGGGCCTGGATTCTAGGATCCCGCTGGCTGCACGGATTCGCGCCGCGCTCTTCCAAATTTCACTTGACACATCGCGGCATAGTGATACTATCTCAGCCTATCAGCCGTACCCACCTGCACTGCCCTTCGTCTGG
>Ga0207862_1000486_pt1 | contig 11951 bp, 12 predicted proteins | sample LuqExpMetageno81_FD_187838 | JGI IMG/M metagenome (GOLD analysis project Ga0207862, IMG submission 187838) | Tropical forest soil microbial communities from Luquillo Experimental Forest, Puerto Rico - Sample 81 (SPAdes) | ecosystem: Environmental > Terrestrial > Soil > Tropical forest ... | reverse complement strand
CCGCTCCCAAATCGCCGTGCAGAATGACCATGCGTAGACCGCGCAGCTTCGCAGCCAACTCGCGCCCCAGCACGATGGTCTCGTCCGCCGAGTGGGTAATGTATTCAGTGGTGTTCATCCGCTGATGCGTACCACACTCTCGCCCGCCCAGCGGGTGGCTCGGCGAAACGCCTCCGGCAAGCCGGCGAGCAAGTCAGTCGCGACCAATGAGTGCTCGCCCATCGTCTCCGCCGCTACGTCACCCGCCAGCCCATGCAAGTACGCAGCCGCAGCCGCCGCGCGCGCCGCGTCGTTTGGCATCTGTGCCAAGATGCCAGCCGTCATCCCCGTCAGAATGTCGCCTGTGCCGCCCGTCGCCATGCCCGGGTTGCCGGTGGGATTTACCCACGCCGTTCCGTCCGGCAGCGCGATCACCGTCAGGTTGCCCTTCAGCACCAGCACCAGCTTGTGCTCGCGCGCGAACGTGCGCGCCACGTTGAGCCGGTCGACCTGCACAGCCTTGGTCGAAATCCCCGCAAGCCGCGCCATCTCGCCCGGATGCGGCGTCAGCACCAGCGCTCGCTTGCTGCCATCGAGCAGTTCCGTATTACCCTCGAACGCATTCAGTCCGTCAGCATCGATCACCAGCGGGCACTTCAAGGAACGCACCGCTTTCCGCACAAACTCGACCGTCTCGGGATGCTTGCCGATCCCCGGCCCAATCGCCACCACCGTCATGGTCGAGGCCAGCTGCTGCAGCTTGCCGCTCTTCGCCGACGCCACGCCAATGCCACCTGTGTCGGTCTCCGGCAGCGGTTCGGTCATCAACTCCGCAGCGAAGCCCGCGACGTTCGCCAACGCACTTTTGGCCGTCGCCACCGTGACCAGGCCCGCACCCGCGCGCAGCGCGGCCATGCCCGCCATCGCCGCCGCACCAGATTTCCCCAGCGATCCACCCACGATGAGCACGTGGCCGTACATGCCCTTGTTGCTCTCTCGCGAACGCGGCGCCAGCAGCGACGCCAGGTCGCGCGCTGTCGTGACTTCCAGCTTCAACTCTGACTGGATCGCAGCATCGGGCGAACCAATCGGCGCAACGATCACCGGCCCGCGCGTCAAATCACCGAAGACGTGCGCCGGCCGAGGCGCTGTGAACGTGACGATGGCATCCGCCCGCGCGATTCCCTTGCCGCGCTGCACCGTCATCGCGTCGGAATCGGCGCCCGACGGAATGTCCACCGCCACCACCGGCTTGCCACTACTGTTCAACGCGGCAATCGCATCGCCGTACAACCCCTTCACCGGAGGCTTGAATCCCGTACCCAGCAACGCGTCAACCAGCAGCGCCCAATTGCCCAGACTTTTCGACTTCTCCGCCTGCAGATCTCGCGCGCTCCGGATCACCACCGGCTTCACCGGCAGCCGCTCAAACATTGCCGCCGCATCGCCCTTCAACTCGGTCGGTGAAGCCAGCAGTAACACCTCCACCACGCGACCCGCGCCATGTAGTTTGCGCGCAATCACGAAACCGTCGCCGCCGTTGTTGCCTTTGCCGCACACGACGGTGATGCGCTCCACGCCCCGATAGTTGTCCAGGATGAACTGCGCCACCGCGCTGCCCGCATTTTCCATCAGCGTTAGCGACGGCACGCCGAACTTCTCCGTGCTGGCGCGATCGATCTGGCGCATCTCCGTCGCCGTGGTGATTTTCATGCTTGCCCCAAGGCGGAATCTTCCAGCTTGCGCAGTCCATCAGGATCGCCCATGGCGATCAGGTGATCGCCTTCGTGGATCTTTTCGTCGGGCGGAGGATTGAACCGCATCGCGGTATGCTCGCCCTTGATGGCGAGCACAATCACGCCCAGTTCCTGCCTGATGCGCGACGCTTCCAGCGTCTGCCCCGCGAGGCGCGCCCCTTTACCAACCTTCACTTCCTCAATCTCCAGCGGACGCTGCTGGTTCATGGCGGTATCGAAAAAGTCCAAAACATTCGGCCGAATGAAGGCCTGCGCAATGCGGTATCCGGCGAAGCGGTAAGGCGAAACAATCGAGTCAGCGCCCGCGGTAATCAGGTGCTTCTCGGCGTCTTCTTCCGACGCGCGGGCAATGATCTTGAGCTTGGGATTCAGGCTGCGCGCCGTCAGGATGATGTAGATGTTGATGGCATCCGTCGTGGTCGCCGCGACCAATCCCTTGGCTTGCTCGATCCGCACCTCCTGGAGGACCGGAGCCAGCGTTGCGTCGCCCAGGAACGTCAGCCAACCTTCAGAAGAGTATTTCTTCAGCTTCTCTTCGTTGGTGTCCACCACTACGAAGGGCAGCGGTCGCCGCGCCAACTCCCGTGCTGCGCTGCGCCCCACGCGTCCGGCGCCGCAGATGATGAAGTGCCCCGTCAGACGGCTGATTTCGCGGTCCATGCGTCTCCTGCCGAACACCGATTGCAGTTCGAATTCTAGCAAGGTCCGTGATGCCCCCCCGACCAGCAGCAGTACGAGGCCCACGCCCGTGATGATGATGAAGCTGTTGAATAGCCGCCCCGTGTGCGACAGCGGATGGATCTCTCCGTACCCGATGCTGGTGATGGTGGTCAGCACCATGTAGAAGCCGTCGAAGTACGTCCAGCCTTCGATGAAATGAAAGCCGGCGACGCCGATCAGCACCAGCGCTACCAGCGCGACAGCGAGCAACTTCAGATTGAAGGGAACTTTCACGTCAGCCATTCTGCGCGATGCCGCGCCCCAGCGCAATGACACAGCTCACCGGGTCAAGCGACAAAAATGCCCTTCCCAAAGGAAGGGCACAACTTTCTTGCTGCCATTCGGTGTCGATCAGGAACCGCGCTGCACCCGGCTGTGGTACCGCCCGTAGCCGAAGTAGATCGCCATGCCGATCGCCAGCCAGACAAACAGCCGGATCCACGTGTCGAACGGCAGGCTCGCCATCAGGGCGAAGGAGATCACGATGCCCATGATGGGAACGAGCGGAACCCACGGCGTACTGAACGGACGATGCAGTTCGGGCCGCCGAATTCGCAGAAGCCAGACTCCGGCGCACACAATCACGAAGGCCAGAAGCGTGCCGATGCTTACCAGTTCTCCCAGTATCCCGATCGGAATGACCGAGGCAAACACTGCTACGAACAGGCCCACGGTAATCGACGAGATCCATGGTGTCCGGAACTTCGGGTGCACTGCGCCCGCCCATTCCGGCAGCAAACCATCACGCGACATCGAGTAGAACACGCGCGACTGGCCCAGCAGCATCACCAGCATCACGCTGCCCAATCCCGCGATGGCCCCGAGTTTCACCAGGAACGATCCCCATCGCACACCCGTCGCATCGATGCCGACCGCCACCGGGTCTGCCACATTCAACGCCTTGTACGGCACCATACCCGTCAGCAGTCCCGACACCAGAATGTACAGGATTGTGCAGATAATCAGCGAGCCCAGAATGCCGATCGGCATGTCGCGCTGCGGGTTCTTCGCTTCCTGCGCCGCAGTAGACACGGCGTCGAACCCGATGTAAGCAAAGAAAATCACACCCGCTGCTCGCGCTATGCCCGACCACCCATATTTCCCGAAAGTGCCCTCATTCGGCGGGATGAACGGATGCCAGTTCGCCGCTGCAACCGTCGAATGCTGCATTACGAACATTCCTGCGATCGCGATGAAGATCAGCACGATCGTCACCTTGATGATTACTACGGCCGAGTTGAAGTTGGCCGACTCCTTGATCCCCACGACCAGGATGAACGTGATCAGGCAGATGATGAGGAAGGCAACGATGTTGAACATTCCCTGCACGTGGGGCAGTTTCGAGGCGTCGATTCCCTGTTGCTTGAAGAGCGGTTCCATCGTGGTCAGCAGCTCCCATCGTCCCTGGAACTGCACCAGCATGTTCGGTTCCCAGTGGTGGCCGACGTGAGTATAGGGAGTCGCCGTGAATTGAGGCGGGATCGAAATCCCGAAATCCTGCAGGAAACTGACGAAGTACCCAGCCCATCCCGACGCTACCGTCGCCGCGCCGAAGGCGTATTCCAGGATGAGGTCCCACCCGATGATCCAGGCGAAAATCTCACCCAGCGTCGCGTAGCCATAGGTGTACGCCGATCCGGCGATGGGAATCAGCGAAGCGAACTCGGAATAACATAGTCCGGCAAACACGCAGCCCAGTCCCGCGAGGATGAACGACAGCACGATCGCCGGGCCGGCATATTGCGCCGCCGCCGATCCTGTCAGAACGAAGATTCCCGCACCGATAATGGCGCCGATGCCCAGCGTGATCAGGTTGACCGGTCCCAGTGCCCGCTTCAGACTATGTTCGCCCGTCTCGGATGCCTCTGCCATCAGCATGTCGAGTGGCTTGCACTTCAACAGATTGGCCATTCCGTTCCTTCCCCCTCGGTTGTCACGCTGCCGCTCGTTTGCTTCGGTTCTGTCCCGACCACAGATAAAAAACCGGGATTCCCAATAGCACGATAAACAGCCCCGGCCAAGTATATTGCGGCTTATAGCGTAACAACACTATATCAATGAAGACCGCCATCAGAATGTAGATGGCCGGCAGCACCGGATACCCGATCGCGCGATACGGCCGCGGCGCGTCCGGTCGTTTCACCCGCAGCACGAACAGCCCCGCAATGGTCAGGATGTAGAACACCAGTACAGCAAAGATGATGTAATCGAGCAGTTGTCCATAGCTGCCCGAGATGCACAGGATGCACGTCCAAACGCATTGCATCAGCAGCGAATGTGCCGGCGTGTGGTACTTGGGATGCAATTTCGCCGCGCCCTTGAAGAACAATCCGTCCTTCGCCATCGCGTAATATACGCGCGCCCCCGCCAGGATCAGCCCGTTATTGCAGCCGAAGCCCGAGATCAGGATGAGCACCGCCATGATCTTCGCGCCACCTGAACTGAAGATCTGCTCCATCACTGCTGTGGCTACGCGGTCCTCCGACGCGTGCTGAATACCGCGCGCCACCAGCGTCGTGCCGTTTGCATCGCCCACCAGCGGCAGCGCCGTCAGGTAAACCAGGTTGGCCATGACGTACAGGAAGATGACGACGCCGGTGCCAATCGCCAGCGACAGCGGTAGATTGCGCTGCGGATTGCGCACTTCCCCCGCCGTAAAGGTCACGTTGTTCCACGCATCGGCCGAGAACAGCGACCCCACCTGCGCTATCGCGAGAATCGTGATCGTCCCCACCAGAGCAATCGGCCCGCCCACGCCCACCTGCACCGGATGCAGCGCCCCCAGCCCTGCGTTATGCCAGAAGTTTGTGCCAAAGTTCGCTGCGATCGCCTGCGCATTGCGACCAATGAAAAGTCCCAACAACACCAGTCCCAGTAACGCCGCAGTCTTGGCGAAGGTAAACACATTCTGTACCGCCGCGCCTAGTCGCACGCCGAAGATGTTCAGCACTGAGAGGAAAATCACCACCAGGACGGCCACCAGGTTCTGCGTGTTGAGGCCGACGTCCATATTGCCCAGCACCATCGGCCCAATCGGAATCGGCGGCACCTTCCACAGGTGCAGAATCCAGTTACTCGATGAAATGGAAGGAAAGAAGACGCCCAGAAACTTGCCGCAGGCCACGCCCACCGCGGCTATCGTCCCTGTCTGTATGACTAGATACAGCGTCCAGCCGTAGAGGAATCCCCACAGCGGTCCCAGCGATTCGCGCAGGTACACATACTGCCCGCCTGCCTGCGGCATCATCGCCGCCAGTTCGCCGTAGGCCAGAGCGCCCGTGATGGTCAGGAAGCCGGTAACCAGCCATGCCGCGATCAGCAGTGCCGGCGAGTTGACCTCGCGCGCAATTTCGGCCGAGACAATAAAGATGCCTGAGCCGATCATCGAGCCCATGACCAGTGTGGTCGCGCTGGTCAGGCCGAGCCCTTTTACAAATTCGTTGTCGCCGCCGGTGAGGGAAACAGTCTTCGTCTCGGTGCTCAAAGAGCCTCTTGAATCTGGAAGGTGTCTTCGGAAGAATCTACACGAAAAGCCGCAGGAATTCCTCTGCCGCGCGTCGCGGAGAACTCAACAGGTCCGAGATGACTGCTACCGAATCGGCCCCCGCCTCGACCACCGACTTCGCGTTCTGGCGCGTGATGCCTCCGATCGCCACCAGCGGCTTCTTGGTAGCGGCCCGTGCTTGGCGCACGCCTTCAATCCCCACCAGCGCGTCGGGATTCTTCTTCCCGGTCGTGGGAAACACCGGCCCAATCGCGATGTAGTCGGCGGGGCCCGCATCAGCGTCTTTCACCTGCTTGGGATTGTGGGTCGAAACGCCGACAATGCGCTCGCCCACGACCAGCCGTGCGCCTTCCGCTGGCAAGTCCTCTTGCCCCAGGTGCACGCCATCGTACCCCAAGGCCACGCAAATGTCAGCGCGGTCATTCATGATGAGCGTCACCTTGCCTTCGAGCACCCGCTTGATCTCGCGTGCGTGCGTCAACATCTGCCGCGTATCGCCTTCTTTGTTGCGATACTGCAGCATGGTCACGCCGCCCTCGCTCAGGTCGCGGGCGAACTCCACAATCGAGTTCGTCGTCCGCAACTGCGGCGCGAAACACATCACATCCACAATGGCATACAGCTTCGGCAAGTGCAGCGTCTTCGGCATACCGGCCTACTTTTTCATGGCCTCTTTATTATTGTTCTGCGCCAGGAAGCGCTCCATGAACTTCGTGTCAAAGTTGCCCGCGCGGAAGTCCTCATCGGCCATGATCCGCTTGTGCAGCGAAATGCTGGTATGAATGCCCTCCACCACGAACATGTCCAGAGCCCGCTGCATGCGCGAAATGGCCTCTTCGCGGTCGCGCCCGCGCGCGCACAGCTTGGCGATCAACGAATCATAGTACGGCGGAATCACCCCTTCAGCATACGCCGCCGTGTCCACGCGTATGCCCGTGCCGCCCGGCAGGTTCAGCGCAGTAATCTTTCCCGCCGACGGCGTAAACCGCTCCGGATGCTCCGCGTTGATGCGGCACTCAATCGCATGTCCGCGGAAGTACACCGGATGGTCCAGGATGACCTCGTGCAACTTCTGTCCCGCCGCGATGAGAATCTGCGACTTCACCAGGTCCACGTCGGTGGTCATCTCCGTCACCGGATGTTCCACCTGGATGCGCGTATTCATCTCGATGAAGTGCAGGCTGCGGTCTTCGTCCATCAAAAACTCGATCGTGCCGGCGTTCATATAGCCGATCTCTGCCAGCGACTTCACCAGGATGCCGCCAATCTTGTCGCGCAACTCCTGGCTGACCATCACCGACGGTGCCTCTTCCACCAGCTTCTGGTGCCGCCTCTGGATGCTGCATTCCCGCTCGCCCAGGCTGATGACGTTGCCGTGCTCGTCAGCCAGCACCTGAAACTCAATGTGCCGCGGCCGCTCGATGTACTTCTCCATGTAGAGGTCGCCGTTGCCGAACGCCCCGGCCGCCTCCGACTGCGCCGCGTGAAACTGGTTGGGCAACTCGTCAGCGCTGCGGATGATGCGCATGCCGCGCCCGCCACCGCCCGCCGACGCCTTCACAATCACCGGGAACCCGATGCTTTTCGCCCACTCCAGCGCTTCGTCTGCCGACTGCACGATGCCGTCCGACCCGGGCAGAATCGGCACGCCCACCCGCTTCATGGCGGCGCGCGCCTTTTCCTTTTCGCCCATCATGCGCGTCACTTCCGGCGGAGGCCCAATAAACTTGATGCCGCACGCCCCGCACACTTCCGCGAAATTGGCGTTCTCGCTCAGCAACCCGTAGCCCGGATGGATTGCATCCACGTTGGCAATCTCTGCCGCGCTGATCACCGCCGGAATGTTGAGGTAGCTGTCAGCCAGCCGCGGCGGCCCGATGCAGATGGCCTCATCGGCGAAGCGCACATGCAGCGAGTTGCGGTCGGCCTCGCTGTAGATGGCGACGGCCTTAATGCCCAGCTCTTTGCACGCGCAAATTACGCGCAGGGCAATCTCACCGCGGTTCGCTATCAGGATCTTCTTGAACATGAATGGGTCTTGTCGTTCGACTGGTCAGGTGGTTCGCAATTGCCCGCTTTTGGCAATTGTGCGAATCTGACTTCCTCTACTTCTTCCGTATCCCGAACAAGGGCATCCCATACTCCACCGGACTGCCGTTATTCACGAACCGCTTGACGATCTCGCCCGTAGCGTCAGCTTCGATCTCGTTCATCAGCTTCATCGCCTCGATGATGCACAGCACCTGTCCTTCTTTCACCGAGTCGCCGACGCCCACAAACGGCGGAGCTCCGGGCGATGCCGCCTCGTAAAAAGTCCCCACGATTGGCGACTTCACAATGTGCAGGTTGGCGTCATCGTCCGCGGCTGTGGAAGGCGCGGTCGTAGCCGGTTTCGCCGCCTCGGTCGCCACGACAGTGGCAACCGGTCCTGGAATCGGCGCCGCCATCGGCGCAACTGGCACTGCCTGAACCGCCGGCGCAGCCATTTGGACGATCTGCGGCGCATGGCCTGCCCGCTTGATGTGCAACTTTACATCGCCGCGTTCTATCTCAAACTCGGTAATGTCCTTCTCCACCAGCAGTTCAATCAGTTCTTTGATTTCTTTTTGATTCATCGCAATCCGTGCTTATCAAATTGGATAGTACTTTGGGGGTATCATTCTGAGCAAAGCTTCGTCGCAGGCGACCGAGCGGAGTCGAAGGACTCTTTCCCGCCTCGAAACCATCGGTTTCGCAGCTTCTCGCCTCGGACCACCACAGAGTCGAGGTGCTAATTGCTACTCCACTTCCACCAACTCTTTGGTCACCGGAGTCAGCACCTCGCACCCTGTCTCCGTGACCACCACCATATCTTCGATGCGAATCCCGCCCTTGTCCGGCAGGTAAATCCCCGGCTCGATGGTGACAACCATGCCGGGCTCCAGCCGCTCCGTCTGCTTGGATCCTAACCGCGGCGGCTCATGGATCTCCAACCCCACACCATGTCCGGTGGAGTGCGCAAAGTACTTGTCTAGTTTAGCTTTACTGAGCACCGAACGCACGGCTTCGTCCACTTCTCCCGCCGTAACACCCGCCCTGACGGTCGCGATTCCCACCAACTGGGCTTCCAGCACCGAATCGTACCACTGACGTTCCACTCGGCCAATGCGCCCGACATGGACGGTCCGCGTCATGTCAGAACAATAGCCTCGCAGTATAACACCCGAGTCCACCAGCACGAACCCACGTTTGGGAATCGATTGCACCGATGCCCTTCCATGTGGCAGCGCGGAGCGCTTCCCGGCTGTCACGATGGTTTCGAACGACATCCCGTCTGCCCCGGCCCGCCGCGCCGCGAACTCCAGCCTGCCCGCTACTTCGATCTCGCTCACACCCGGACGAATTGCCTGGGCCGCCTCCTCGTACGCCTTTGCCCCCAGGTTCACGGCCTGTCGGATAAGTCTCAGCTCTTCTGCGTCTTTGATCATCCGCTGCCGCATGATGAGCCCTGAGGTCGCCTTCCAGCGGATGGCTTTCGGCGCAAGTCTCTTCAACTGCATCGCCCCAGCCACGGTCGTCACGTCGGCCTCGAACCCGATCTGCGCCTTCAGTCCGCCCAGGAACTTCGCAGCTCCCGCCATAAGCGCCCCGCCCGGAATCACCACCCGCGCGCCCTTCACTTCCTCGCGCGCCTGCTCCGTGTAGCGCCCGTCGGTGAAGAACACCCGCCGGCCATCCACAAACAGCAGCAGCCCATTGCTCCCCGTGTAGCCACACAGGTAGCGCAGATTCGCCGGATGAGTCACCACAAACCCATCCAGCTTCTGTTCAACTAACTTCTGTTGGAATCTCTTCTGCCGGCCGGAATAATCCATCTAGTTCATTCTAATCACTAGATGTCGTGTCATCCTGAGCGAAGTGAAGACGAACTTCGTCCCAAGGAAGTCGAAGAACCCCTTGTCGTTGCGAAGTGACTGCGTGCGCTGAAGTCAGCACGTCGGCCGCAATGGACATCTTCAAAGACCGGCGCCTCTATCGTTCTTCGCCCGGCGGCCCTGCCGTGATCTTCGTCTCCACGTGCGTCTGCTCAAAGTCCTTGTTGTCCATCGACACCATCACTTGGCGATTGAAGAAGAACAGCACGTGCAGCGTAAACTCCGTTCCGTAAGTCTTCGGAAACCAGACTCTGCCCGCCTGCTTCTCGTAGGTCAAGCTGTATCCGATGCCTGGCAGATCGGTCCCCAGCAGCGTTCGCACGGCAAACGGAATTTTCCGCGAAAGCTTCGTATCTTTTCAGCGAAATCAGTCAGGGTGAGAACGAAGTCATGAAAGGGCAGCGAACTACCGCGCCGCCCTCGCCTCCGGCAACTTCTTGATTGCCGCCTCGAGTTGCTCCGGTTTGAATCCGAACGGTCCCGGCTTGCTCTTGTAGAGCACCTTGCCGTCGCTGCCGATCAAGTACAGACGGTCCGGCCAGCCCGTATAGGCCTTCTCGGTAGTGTTGTCGAACCCATCGATCACCGCCGGAAACTTGATTCCCAGTTTTCGCACGCACGCACCGGCAATGAATTCGCGCTCCTCTTCACTCTTCGGACTGGCAAACAGCACCTTGTCCTCGATGTTGCTCTTCATCTGCCATACGTCCGTGGGATGCGCCTCGAGAATGTACACCGCATAGAACTGCACTTTCTCGCCATACTGCTCGTACAGTTTGTTCAGGGCGGGAACCTCCCGCCGAAAGGGCGGTCAAGTGTAGCTGCCGAATACCAGCACCACAGGCTTGCCCCGCAATGCCGACAACTCCACCTCGGACTTGTGGTCCAGCGTTGGCAGCCGGAAGTCCGGCGCGGCGTCGCCGGTCTGCACTCTGCCCGCGCGCGCCTCCGTCCACATGGTTTCGAAGGGAAAGAGCATGAATGCCGGTCCCGGCACGTGCGACATCACCCGGCCGAATTTCTCCGGCGGCTGCCGCATCGCCCAGCCAATCATGATCAGAAAGCCGCCCCACACCAACAGCAGGAAAACGGCAATCGTGGATAAGGTTCGTTTCGAGGGTTTTTGCATTAGAAGTTGCGCAAGTGTAAAACAACCTCGCAACCACCGGAATAATGCTTTTCCACTAGGCGCTTTGCCGGCCTCTCACGCCGCTGGTTCCGACGTCTCCATCACGACCTTCCCGTCTTCCACCAGGTGGCCCTCGTGCATCAGCCGCCGCGCCTGGGCCTCAACCCCTCCGGGAAACTTGGGGTACAATCCGCCGTCGTCGCGCACTACCCGCCAAAAAGGAGTGACGTCGGTCTTGCCTGCCAGCCGGTCTTCTTCCGCCGCCTCGGCCACGATTCGCAAGAAGATTCCCGTCACCAGCGGGCACGTGACATCCGCTCTGTGCCACCGCGCCAGGCGCTCGCGGATTTGCGCCAGCGTACTCACCTGCCCGGCGGGTATCTTGCGGATCATCGCGTCCACTTGCAGGGCCGTTGGAATCAGCATCAGTCCGTGGCCCAGGCGCTTGGCCTGCGCCTCGGAGATCGGCACCAGCTTCGCTTTCATCGGCTTATGCAGCTTGACGCGCCACGAGGTTCTCGACTTCCACCGAACTTCGGCCTTGGGCATACACGCGCCTCCTCGGCGGACACAGCCCTTTTGGCCACAGAATAGGCGCGTATTCTCAGTCGACACAAGCATTTACCGCGAATTTCTTGCCTGTTTTTCCCATTCTGGCACAGCAACCCCGTTACTCAGGAGGAAACACGAACTGGAACTTCTCGTCGCCCACCGGCACCGTCACCGTCACCCGATAGCTCTTGCGCCCGTTGTGTGAAATCGGAGCCCGGTCGCTCAGCTTTGGCATGGCAAAGTACAGCACCCCGACCGCGTCGCCCTGCGGAGGTACCGTGTTCGCCAGGAACTCGCCCTGTTCCAGTTGCTCAGGCCTTGCCGCCCGCCTGGCCAATTGAGGACCATTCCCGTCGCCGATTTCCCGGTTGCGCAACTCACATCCCAAGTCGCAC
>Ga0207862_1000484_pt1 | contig 11976 bp, 16 predicted proteins | sample LuqExpMetageno81_FD_187838 | JGI IMG/M metagenome (GOLD analysis project Ga0207862, IMG submission 187838) | Tropical forest soil microbial communities from Luquillo Experimental Forest, Puerto Rico - Sample 81 (SPAdes) | ecosystem: Environmental > Terrestrial > Soil > Tropical forest ... | reverse complement strand
TTCCTCACGGGGTGTTCGGACAGCATAGCCGCGGGTCCTTCCGCCATGCTTCATCGGTCGACTGGCTTATCGCATAGGCAGATCCGCGCCCGTAGACGTTTCACTGCTGTGCTTCGCCAATCTCGCCTCCGCACGACGGTAACGCAATTATCCGCAGCGGCTAGCTATCTGCTTTGATCTGGATCAAAAGTATTGACCGGGTCTTCGGCACCATTAGCGATAGCACTTTCATCCGAGTGTCTGGGGATCAGTCCCCAAAACATCGGGAGAGGAGGCATGGCATCCACCCCCAAAGCGCGACGGTCGAAGCAGGCGCAAGATCCGAAAGCTATTGAACGACGGCGCCTGGAGGCAGCTCTTGAGGAGGGATTAGAAGAGACGTTTCCTGCTTCCGATCCGGTAGCAGTGACGGAACCGCGTCCTCAAAACATACCTCTGGGTGATGTTGGACCTGCACGTCCTTGATGGATAAGGATTGCACAACCTTCCTGGAGTGGGCGCTGCCGCAATTGGAACTGCGCTGGCCTGGTTTCCGTAAAGTGCGGCGTCAAGTCTGCAAGCGGCTTGCGCGGCGCATGCGCGATCTGGGACTAGCGAATTTTGCCGCTTATCGAACAAGGCTCGAAAGCGATCCAATGGAGTGGCGTATTCTTGACGAGTGCTGCCACATCACGATTTCGCGCTTCTTTCGCGACAAGGCTATCTTCGAGGCTTTGCGCGCTCGCGTCCTGCCCGACATTGCCGCGCGCGCTCAGCGTGAAGCACGTAACGTTCAGGTTTGGTCGGCCGGATGTGCATCTGGTGAGGAACCTTACACGATAAAGATACTTTGGGACATTGAGGTCGCGCGCGCCCATCCAACTGTATCCATCGAGATCGCTGCCACAGATGTCGACGATGCAATGCTGGCACGAGCACGAAACGGCTGCTTCAAGTTGACAAGTCTGCACGAGTTGCCTCGATTGCTTGTTGAGCAGGCGTTCGAACAGGTTGACCAGTTGTATTGCTTGAAATCCAAGCATCGGCAGGGGGTGGAGTTTATCAATCAGGATCTCCGGTCGGAAATGCCCGTTCGCCTCTTTGACCTCATTCTCTGCCGGTATGTTGCGTTCACGTATTTTGCCTCAGCGCCGCAATGCAAGGTGTTGGCGAGAATGCTCGAACGACTGCGGCCGAATGGTTATCTGGTGACCGGCGCAGACGAGAAGTTGCCGGACATTGTGCCAGGCATCGTGTCACTCGATGGCGAACGGCACATCTTTCAAAAGATAGCCGGTCCATAAAGTAAGCGATGAATTTGGATATTCCAGCGCACTGGAGAACGATGTTTGGGCGCTAGGGACCCTGCCCGTTATTGATCAAGATCAAAGGGCATAACTAGCTACGCCGTATTCTTCGGTCTCGGAGGGTCGCCATGCGGACTTTCGGGGGTACGTTCGCCGCGAGGGCTGGAGTGGCTCGAACGCGACGCCATGAAGCGCGTGCGCGAGGAATATCCTGATGTCGAAGGCTGAACAACTACGCCGTTCTAGGGCCCTGTGACTATTATTTGCACGTTCGGTCATGCCCTCGCTGAAATCGGACAGCGACGGAGTGGGCCGATTCAAAGATCTCGTCCGCACGCTGCCTGAACTGCCCTGATTGCGGCCCAACGTGCCTCACTGGGCTGTAGAACCCACGGCGACGATACGTTGTCGCCGTCACATGTATATTTCTTCGGAACGTTGCCTCCTTGTTGAAAGGCTGCACTTATGAAACTCAGCGGCATGGGCGCCTCCGTCATATTCGACGTCCGTTCTAACTTGCGACCACGGACTTTAAGGCACAGGACCGCGAGGCAACCTTGACCCATATCAACGCGACGCGATCCATGAAGAGGTTGTTGGCGCTGACAAATGCCTAAGCGCAACAGAGGGATAACAAAATGCCCGAATTGCCTGACGTCGAAACATTCAAACGCGTTCTTGAAAAAAATGGCTTGCGCAAGACGATCGACAACGTCGTTGTCAGCGATAGACGCATTCTCGGTAGGCTCGCTGCAGCTACGTTCGTCGGGCGGCTTCAAGGCACGAAGCTTGTCGCCGCCCGGCGCCACGGCAAGCACCTATTGGCGAGCATCGACCGCGGCGGCTGGCTGGCTCTCCATTTCGGCATGACGGGTGCACTCCATTTCATCGCGAGGCCAGATCAGGAACCGCCGTTCGCGCGCGTGCGCCTCGATTTCACCAATGACGGCAGTCTTGCCTATACCAACAAAAGAATGATCGGGCGTGTCGGCTTGGTCGAGGATGCCGCCGATTTTATTGCCGCCGAAAAGCTGGGGCCGGACGCCCTTGATCGGCGCTTCGACTTCCCAGCATTCAAAGCGCGCGTGTTCGGCGCCAAGCGTGACGTCAAATCGGTTTTGATGGATCAACAAATTATCGCCGGCATCGGCAATATTTTTTCGGATGAAATCCTCTTTCAGGCGCGCATCGCCCCGACTGCGCGAATGGAGGAACTGACACCGAATCAGCTCAAGCAGCTATTCCAGCACATACGCGAGGTTCTTAAGACGGCAATTGTCTGTGGAGCCGGCTCGGAACAATTCACCGAGCGGATGCCCAAAGGCGCCCTTTTGCCCGAGCGCAAAAAGGGCGGCCGTTGCCCCCGCTGCCGATCACCTCTGCAAGTATTCAAACTCGGCGGCCGCACGGCCTATTGCTGCCCGCGCTGCCAAAAATGCTGACCGCTCAACGGCGTAATGTCGTACTGCCGTTTTCCTGTTGCTCGACGCTTTATAGTTCGCTCCCGATCATTCCATGGCGACTGTTCCATGTGTCGCGAATTGCGCCCTCGACCGAGCGCTCCGGTATTATAGGCGCCGTCGGATACGCTTCCTTGAACCATGCCGCCAACCGCGCCGCGAATTCCGAGAGGGTTTCCGGGATGTCGCCGGTCATGATCCGGCGATATGCCTCTTCTTGAAGCCGGCGATATGCTTCTTCTTGAAGAATGCGTCCGGCCATTCGACGACTTGGTGCTGCTTTCCCTTCGTCTTTGCCATGCTCGCGGCACGTTTGCCGCCGGCGGAGGTCGAGGATGCCAAGGCCGCAACGCCAAAGTCGCTGCACAATGGCCAAGCTGAAGCAACGCTTGGCCCATGAGTACTTCTGCACGATCGAACATGATTTATTATTAATCGCGGTGGTGGCGAGGGGCTGCTGACTGCTCTAGCTGCGCGTTATAAAAACCGCGCCTGAAAGGCCCGCCGTTCGCGCTAGGCCGCCTCTTTCAACTTTGTCTCCTTGAGCCTTGCTAGCTCCGTGAAGAAGGTAGCGAGCTTCCTAAGCTCTTCTGCCGAATGCGAGGTCTTGGCAAAGCGGCTAGGTTTCTTTGCTATCTGTAAGAGCCTTGCGACTATATAGGTGAAGTCCTGCAGGCCCTTGTCGGCCGGTGCGACCGACCATGGCGGTTTGGTCGGCTCCCCCGACTTAGTTGCCTCGACTGAAGTAGCCGCTGCCGGGTCCGTTACTGTAACGGACTTCTGCTCGGCTTTCTTTGCCCGATGCCGCCGCTGTCGTTCGCGAGTGCTGTCCTTAACCTCTCCGAGGGTCTTTTTGCCGCGCACCACCGCGAGCAATTCATAGGCGCGTGAACGACCGATATCTGGGCAAAATTTTTTCTGAAAGGCTTTGAAGCCGTTCTCGTCGCAAGCGGCCTGGGCCTCGGCAAGATACTTGGCGGCGGCGGTATAGTGCTGCTCCGCTTGTTCCTCGGACTTACGCGCCTTGTCGAGATGCGTTGCGATGTTCTTAGCCAAGTCTTGAAGCTGGGTCGGGCAGTCCTGCTCGACCTGCTGTGCGGTGAACTTTGTCGGATCCATCGAAAGCTACTCCTCACCAAAGCTCACCGCCTTCGGACGTCTCCGCAGGCATCATAAAGCCCGGTTATGTACCAATACTGTCCGAACTTGCCTTGTTGCGCGAACGACTTCATTCGCAAAAGTTTGATTAGGATCAAGTTTTCTCGCAATTTTTGCGGGCGGTATGCTGATGTCTCGAAGACGAGAAGTACCAAAAGTAATAAATGCGGCGCGCGTTGATCTGTAAATCTTGCACCAATGCTGGACTTGGTGTGCCTCTGCGCAGCACTTAGCCTTTAAGCAATAGATTTGGCTCGACGCGTTGATTTGGATCAAACCTTCTGATCTGCAAGTCGCTTGGGCGGCGCTCGCCAATTAGGAAAAAATCTCTGATTTGGGGTAAGGCCTGACGCGTTCCGCACCTGACCTTCAATCGTATTTCGATATCAACGAGGCCGAAGACACGCATACGATCCAGCACAGTGCCTTTTCGTGCAAGGCGAGAAGCTCCGATAGAGTGCGGAATGCGGCCCACGGTGTGCCAAACGGCTCACTACACTCCGCTAAGTGAGCAGCCAGTTTTCGCGAGATTTTCAGAGAGCTCGTGTCTTTGATCTAGATCAGTGCGGGCTCGCATGTATGCGGGCGATGTTTGGAGAGCCGGTAAAAGCGCTGCCTTGCGCGAGAATTGCATGATCACAGCACTTGCTACATTGCTTGTTAGCCAGCTCGCGGGCGAAGCCCTCGTTCGCCTCGCGTCATTGCCGATTCCAGGTCCGGTCGTTGGCATGATCTTGCTTTTCGTAGTCATGCTTACGCGCACGCCATTGCCGCCGGCGCTCGGTGAAACCGCCGACGGCCTGCTTCGGCACCTATCGCTGCTGTTCGTTCCGGCGGGCACAGGCGTAATTCAGCACTTGGATCGATTCGGCACCAATGCAGTGCAGCTGGTTGCCGTTGTCGTGCTAGCGACTGCAATCACGCTTGCTGTGACGGCATCGGTGTTCGAGTTTGTAGCGCGATGGATGCGTCAATAGGCGGAGGAGGCTTCCAATGATCAATTTCGTCGAGCTGTGGGTATATCTTTCAGGATCACCGCTTCTTTGGCTCACAGCTACACTTGTTGTCTATATTGCGGCGGACGCTATCTCCGTGGCATTCCGCCGACATCCACTTGCTAATCCGGTCCTCATAGCGGTCACATTTTTATCGGTCATCCTGTTAACGACAGGGACAAAGTTTCCTACCTATTTTGCTGGCGCGCAGTTTGTCCATTTCCTTTTGGGACCTGCTACTGTCGCGCTCGCTATACCGCTAGTGCGCTATCTCCCGGAGGTGCGCCGCACTCTAGTCCCCATGCTAACGGCTCTGCTCGTCGGATCCGTTACGGCAATTGCGTCGGCGGTTCTGTTGGCAAAGCTATTCGGCCTCGATCGCGCCGCGATGCTTGCGCTAGCACCCAAGTCATCGACTGCCGCGATTGCCATGGGAATCGCTGAAAAGACGGGCGCCGATCCTTCCCTCACAGCAGTCCTCGTCATTCTGACCGGAATCAGCGGAGCAATTATCGTCACTCCGTTGATGAATGTCCTACGGCTTAAGAACTATGCTGCACGAGGATTTGCGGCGGGCCTAACTTCACATGGCATTGGCACCGCAAGAGCGTTTCAGGTGGACCCTTTAGCCGGAACGTTTGCTGGAATCGGACTTGGTCTCAATGGATTGCTGACTGCTCTGCTGGTGCCACTGCTGTTGCCTTGGCTGCTGGATTGACAATAGCCGGACTGGAAGTTCCATCCAACAGCGCGAGCCGTCCAGCCTTAGCGGTTGATCTTGGTCAAAATTTCATTTCTCGAATTGTCCTATTTGGTTTTAAGTGCGAGCGTGCAAATGGAAGCGGTAATTGATTCGTTTCATCGCGATCACCGCAAAATCAACGCGCTCCTGCGGGTTCTCGAATGTGAATGCGACCTGTTTCGACGCGCAGAACGGCCGGACTATGAGCTTCTTAGTGAGATCATTTATTATTTTCGGTTGTTTCTTGACCAGTATTATTATCCGAAAGAAGATCTTCTGTTCAATCTGACAAGAGTCCGAACTACTCAGTGTGACAGCTTAATCGACAACATCGCAGACGAGCGAGCAGTCGCCGCCTCAAGCCTTCAAGTTCTTGGCGACGTCCTTCGCGACATTCTCAATGAACAACGAGTTTTACGCCAAACCTTCAATGATGCTGCGCGCTCCTTTATTCAACATGAAAGGCGGCAGATCGAGATTGAAGAGCGGCAGCTCTTTCCCGCAGTTTTATCCATGCTAGCACCCGCAGACTGGGCGGATCTCCGTACAAAGCTGAGCAATAAAAAAGAGCCGTTACGCAGCCATGGTCTAGAGGAGAGATTGTGGGAATCGACCAAGTCAACAACGGAAACTCAGTTTATCGTCTCACCCGATTTTGTCAGATTGGAACCTTAACTTGCACAATCAAATCAAGAGGTAACAAAGATGAAAGCATATATGCTGATGACCGGATCAGGTCCGATTGTCATTTTGACCAGCCACGCTTCCATGCTTGATGACACGCTGATAAAAAAGTTGGCGGAAAAAGGCATTAAAAAATTCGTTGCTTACGAGATTCCGATTGGTCTTGCTGAACAACGCTATGGCATACATTTCTCGGTGGTGAGGGGGAATCTCCGAGAAACCGATGATCTCCGCGTGCTTGACGAGGATGGGGACCGCGCTTTCAAGCTATTCCGCTTCGACGAACTCGGTGCGCCGCTAACGTATGAACCAGCCGCGAGTTAACGGGTGTGGCCCAGCTGGAAGCTTTAATCGGAACGGAATAACGGCCGGCTGCCTTCGCGAGAATTGATCCTGATCAAGACGGCCATCGCATTCTGGGATTATGGAACGTTGGCAACCGATTGCGTATAAGCGAGGTGATGTCATGGCAATATGCGAGACGTGTGGGAATGATTACGACAAGGCCTTTCAGGTAGTCCAAAACGGCAAGGCTCATACGTTCGATAGCTTCGAATGCGCCATCCATGCCTTGGCGCCGACGTGTGCGCATTGCGGCATCCGCATCGTTGGTCACGGTCTTGAGAAGGAAGGCACCTTCTTCTGCTGCGAACACTGCGCTGAAAGTGAGGGCGTTCGTGGTTTACGGGATCGGATGTAATTAGTTACAGTAATACGGCAAGACTGCTGAGCCACTAACAGGCATCGTGGCGATACGCGGAGACGGTTCTCTCCGTGCGATGGGCTGCGGCGATTTCACAAATGACAGAAAAAACCCGGGGCAATCCCCGGACGTTAGCTCTGGGAGACGATGTCATGAGTCTCCTTGATGTGTGCCAGCGGACGGCGCGCCGGACATTCGGCATCGAGCGGCTTCGGCCCGAGCAGGAATCAGCGATGGTCGCCATCCTTGAGGGACGCGACGCGCTCGTGGCGCTTCCGACCGGCTTTGGAAAGTCGCTGATCTATCAAGTTCCAGCGATGATCCTCGAACGGCCGACGATCGTCGTCTCACCACTCATTGCCCTCATGGCGGACCAGGAGCGCGCGCTTAAAAGCCGCGGCGTCCCTGTCGTCGTGCTCCATAGCCGATTGCGCCTGACTGAGCGTCGTGCCGCGCTCGATCAGCTCGAAGGCAGCGGCCGGCTCATCGTCCTCACCACGCCCGAGACGCTCGAGTCGCCCGTCACTGCGCCTTGTTTCGAGCGCGCTCGGCCGGCGCTCCTCTGCGTGGATGAGGCTCACTGCATCTCAGAGTGGGGACACGACTTCCGACCGTCCTACTTGCGCCTTGGCGCCGCCCGCGAGCGGCTGGGCAACCCGCTGGCGCTCGCACTCACGGCGACCGCGACGCCGCGTGTCCGCGGGGATATTGCCGAACGGCTTCGCCTGCGCGATCCGATTGTGCTCATCGCGCCCGCCCACCGTGAGAACCTTCGCTTGACAGTCGAAATCATGCCTGGTCCGGCCAAGTTCGGCGCCGCCGGCCGACGCATCCGGACGCTGCGCCGGCCTGGGATCATCTACTGCGCCACTACCGCCGCGGTCGATCAGCTCGCGGGCGCCCTTCAACGGGCGCGCATCCCGGTCGTGCGGTACCATGGTAAAATGCGCGCCATTGATCGGACCGCAGCCCAGCGCCGATTCATGCGGCCCGCTCGACGCCTGATCATGGTCGCCACCAGCGCCTTCGGCATGGGCATCGACAAGCCGAACATTCGCTATATCGTCCATTACCAGGCGCCCGGCTCGCTGGAGCAGTACGTTCAGGAGATCGGGCGCGCCGGACGCGACGGGCGACTGTCGCACTGTATCCTCCTGTTCGACGCGGCCGACCTCGACATCCAGGAACGACTTCAGGCTTTGAGTCGTCCAGCCGTCTGGCACCTGGAGCGGCTCCAGACCGCGCTTACCGCTTGGGCGACGGAGCACCGAGCCCCTACGGCCGCCGCGCTCGCGTACTCGGCTGGCGTACCGGCACGGATTGGCGAGGTGTTGCTGTCGGATCTTGAGCAGGCCGGCCTCGTCCAGCGCGATCAAGAAGGCCGCATTGTTGTCGTAGCACCGCTGGAGATCTTCCGAGCTGGCGCCCGCGATCTCGTGGCGAAGCTCAAGACATTTCGTTACGAGGGCGAGCGCCGGCTTCGGGCCGTCGCCGATTACGCTCAATCCGAGGAATGCCGAAGCGTGTTCCTCCGACGGTACTTCGGAGAGGACGACCCGCCGCGCTGCGGGACCTGCGACCGCTGCCGCGCGAGCCGAGCTGCGGCTACGAGTGCCGGTCCGTCGCGGGAAAGTCATTATGGAAAAGCAGCGCGCACCCATGACCGACAGACGAGATCTGCACACCCAGGCTCATGACGAGAATGCGGCCAGCGTGATCAATGATCGACTTCGACTTATGTTCGATTGGTACAAGGGTATGGTCGATGAGAGCACCGGCCACCTTCTGTACCTGTACGATCCGGACAACGGCGTCACGATTGGCGATGGCGAACCCATTCGCGACATCGCGGCGGTTTGGGATGTCGAAGTGCTGGGTGCGTTTCTCGGACGAGACGACCTCGGCCCCCTGATTCGGCGATCACTGGAGGACTTCAGACGCCTTGTCGTCGAGCGTGACAAATATGCGATCGTCGCACCGAGAGGGGAGCCATCTTCGATCGCCCACAGCGCCTTCTTGGCTCTCGCTCTTTCTCGTTCGGACTTTCCGGACAAAATACAGCGGCTCACACCGCTCATCGACGGCATCCTCCGCCAGCAGAGGAAGGACGGGTCCTACAAGATCTTCTTCGATGCCGAGCCGGATAGCGGTGAGGAGTTGTATCCTGCCGAGGCGATGCTGTCGCTCCTCGAAGCGTACCGCCTGACGAGGGATGCCCGCTACCTCGACAGCGTCGAACGTAGCTTCGCCCATTACAAACACGCATATTATGATCGGGGCCGGGTACAGCCAGACTTCCTCGTCTTCTTTGCGAACTGGCAATCGCAGGCAGGCCGACTGCTTTTCCAGACCACGACGAAGCCGAAGGTGAAGGATCTTGTTCGGGGTTTCCTCTTCGAACTCCATGACCTGGTGATCCAGGGCGGCTTCTACGATCGTGTGGCGTGCCGGCCGGAGGCCCAGGTGTGCGTCGAGGTTGCCTGCGGGCTAGAGGGGCTCGCCGATACGTACGCCATCGCTGCGTTGAGTCAGGATCGGCGGATGGGGGACTATCGCCGATGTGTCCTGACGGCGCTAGGCTTTCTCATGCGTGCACAGCGGACGATCGGCTGCACCGACAGAGAACGCGGCGGCTTTGGCGACTCGCTCGCAATTCGCGAGCAGCGGATCGATGTAACCGGCCATGTGGCCAGCGGATTCATCAAGAGTGTCGAAAACGGGATCAACGCACTTACGACGTGATCTGCCGTCGACGCGCTACAATACCGACGCATCGATCTTGATAATATGGGCTCGCGTTCAAAGAACTGGATAAGCAGATGGCCGACGATCCCTACCACGAGTTCGAGGAAGCATTGACGGACGTACTATGCGAGGAAGAGTTCAACCTTACACGCCGTAGGCGACTAGTGAGGGCGCGCGAGCGGATCAACCCGCACGATCCGCGATACGTGGAGGCCGTAAAGAGAGCAGAACGGTTCTCATATGAAAAATGGCGTAACCGCTAGCGTTCTTGCCGCGGCCGTTGGATCTACGCCAGTACCGGAGAATTTGGTGTCCTGAGGACACCATGTGAAATATGCCACCTGCTATTGCGGCTATTCGTTTCCCGACCGGCGAGGCTGTGCCCGTGCTAGGCCAGGGCACATGGACCATGGGGGAGGATGCACGCTGGCGAAAGGATGAAATTGCCTCGCTTCGGTTGGGTATTGAGCTCGGCATGACGCTGATCGATACCGCCGAGATGTATGCAAATGGTGGCGCAGAAAGACTAGTAGCACAGGCAATCACCGGGCGGCGTAACGAGGTGTTTCTGGTTAGTAAAGTTCTGCCCGAGCACGCCACACGCCCCGGAACGATTGCAGCATGCGAGCGCAGCCTGCGGCGGCTTAGGACGGATCGGCTTGACTTGTATCTTTTGCATTGGCGGGAGGCAATTCCGCTTTCCGAGACTCTTGAGGCATTCGACAAGCTCCTGCGTGCCGGCAAAATACGTTACTGGGGCGTGAGCAATTTTGACCTTACCGATATGCGGGAGCTCGCCCGTCGGCGCAGGAGTAGCGGCGAACGAAGTCATGTACAGCGTCAAGCGCCGCGGCATCGAATACGCCTTGATGCCGTGGTGTCGAAGGCAAAAAATCACGATCATCGCCTATTCGCCGCTGGATCAGGGCAAACTCGTTCGCTCCCGCGCGCTTAAGGACATCGCAGTCCGCCATGACGCGACGCCAGCCCAGGTAGCGCTTGCCTGGCTCGTGCGGCAGCACGGCGTCATCGCCATTCCCAAAGCAAAAAGCCAAACGCATGTGCGGGACAACCGAGCGGCATTGGACTTACGCTTAGACAAGCGTGACCTAGCGATGCTTGATCGTGTCTTCCCTCCACCGACAAAGAACAAGCCGCTCGAGACGACCTGAGCGAAACCTGCCGTATCGGCAGCCCTCCCAGGGTTGCACTCGACAGACGCTACATCGACTGAGCAGGAGCCGAAGCGCCAAGACATCGTCGGCACGAATTGAGGCATATCAAAGCCACGTCTCTTGCGGTGTGATGTAAAATGGATTGGCCCGCCGTTGCTATTTTGAGATGTAGGAGGACTGTCGATGCGGATTGCCCAGATTGCCCCTCTTCATGAATGCGTCCCGCCCAGGCTTTACGGTGGTACCGAGCGCGTTGTTTCGTTTTTGACTGAGGAGCTCGTGCGTCAGGGACACGATGTGACGCAACTAATTGAGAGCCGCCATACGTGCGCGTTGAGCAGTGCTGGAGATTTCAGATGCGAACGGTAACACCCACACGGAACGGCTCAAAAATTCCTAAGCGGCGGCAGAAGCATTATTCGTACAATGAGAGCGTCGACGAATCCGCGAAGCTCATTGAAGATGAGCTCGTGGATATCGAAAAAGCAGTTCCCGCTGAAGAAAACGAGCCATTAGAGAGGATCGATAAAGATACCACTCCTGATACTCCCGCATTCGAAGAATGAGGTGTCAAATTGGTAAAGCGCGAGGCCGATCAGTGCTGTGTTTAGTCAACTGCTGGTCCGCGGAAAACCATCAGCTGCCTCCACCGTGAGAAATCGCTGAATAGACCCGATGTCATTCTGCTACGATGTCATCAAAGCGTTAATGGGCTCGGCAGGACTCGAACCTGCATCAAGCGGTTATGAGCCGCCGGCTCTGACCATTGAGCTACGGGCCCGCAAACTCGCGTCTCGGCAATTACCACCGATGGCGAGCAAACGGTCGAAAAAGCCGTGCCGGCGTAGGAACGACGACGGTACGTACGCCACTAATGCTTTTGTGCTCCTTTCTCGAAAGCCAACCGGTCAAGAGCTTGCGGGTATGGCTGTAGCCTGTCGCCGCACAAAACTGAATGAACTCATTTGGGCTTACTTCAACATCGACGGCGCCATTCAAGACAGTGCGCGTTTTGAGCAGGGGCTGGG
>Ga0207862_1000482_pt1 | contig 12002 bp, 12 predicted proteins | sample LuqExpMetageno81_FD_187838 | JGI IMG/M metagenome (GOLD analysis project Ga0207862, IMG submission 187838) | Tropical forest soil microbial communities from Luquillo Experimental Forest, Puerto Rico - Sample 81 (SPAdes) | ecosystem: Environmental > Terrestrial > Soil > Tropical forest ... | reverse complement strand
CTCACGAGCAATCGCGGGCTGGCCGGAGGTTACAACGGCAATGTCCTGCGGCTGGCATTCCGCAGCTACCAGGACTTGCAGACCGAGGGGATTCCGGTCAGCATCGAAGTCTCCGGCAAGCGCGGGGTCAACTACATGCGGTACCGCAAGTTGCCCATCGCCACGTCCTTCATGCAATTCGAGGATCGCCCCCAGTTTCACGAGGTCGAGAAGCTTGCCGAGCGGTACATCGCGATGTACGTGAAGGGAGAGATCGACCGTCTCGACGTGACCTACACCCAGTTCATCAACTCGGCGCGGCAGGTGGCGACGGTCTCGACGCTCTTGCCCATTGTGACCGCCGACATTGGCGCGGTCGGGCCGTCCGTGCGTCAGTCCAAAGCCCATTCGAGTCAACCAGCGATAGGGGCTGTCTCAAACGCCGAGGCTGTCCGAGTTCCCTACGAGTTCCTGCCCGACGCCCAGGGCATTCTCGAGGAGGTCGTCCCCGTCTCGTTCAAGGTGCGATTGTTCAAGTGCTTCCTGGACGCGGCCGTCAGCGAGCAGATTGCCCGGATGGTGGCCATGCGGGGAGCGACCCAGAATGCCGACGACCTCATCAAGACGTTGACCCGGCAGTATAACCGGGCCCGGCAATCCCAGATTACCCGTGAGCTGGCCGATATCGTCGGCGCGGCCGCCGCTCTCGCCTGAGCCTCGGCCCGCCGCGTTCGGCGTTCGCGTTTTCGCGTTTTCCCGGTGTGAACCAGGCACCCGACCACGAGGGATTCTCGCAACATGGCCACCGCAACCAAGACCGGACGAATCGCCCAGGTGATCGGCTCGACCTTCGACGCCGAGTTCGACGAGGGCCACCTGCCCAACATTTACAATGCCATCTCAATTCACGCCGAGGACAGGGCCTTCAAGATTCACCTGACCGGCGAGGTGCAGCAGCACCTCGGCGGCAACCGGGTTCGCTGCGTGGCCCTGGGTTCGACCGACGGCCTGATCCGGGGAATGACGCTCGTCGATACCGGCGACCTTGTAAATCGCGAGCTCGACCGGGCGCAGAATCGGCGTGAGGAATGTGCGCTCGCCACTAAACACGCGCGTCATGTAGGCGCCGAGCACCGGCGTGATCGCAACGATGATCGCGCAATACAGCAGAATCTGGATCCAACCGAGGGCGGTCATGACCTTATTATCCCTTCAGAACAGTTCTGGCTTAAGCAGCGCATAGACCAGGTAGATGAGCAATCCCGCAGTCACGAGTGCGGCGAGCGAGTAGTCAAAAATCATGACTCGATCTCCTTATAGCTGTTCGCACGCGTAGACATACGCGATCGACAGGGCGAAGAAGCCGACCGCGAGCGCCACCATCACGACGTCCATCATGGGAATGCTCCGAGCGTAATTCTGAACCTGCCAGCAGATGCCTGATAACGAGCCGCTGCTTTGACCTGCATCAAAACAGCGCAAAAAGGCCCCGTTCATTTTCGGGCGTTATGTGCCCCCGCATGCATAGGAATTCGAGAGGGAATGGATCAAAACCGTATAGGAATTTCATAAGAGCAGAATCGTGTGACAGGACTGCACACGTCCGCAAGCTCCTGTCCCGATTTAATAATAGCGCGATGGCCAGCGCCGCTCGGCAGTCTGGAGGATTTGCCCAGCGACTCTGGTAGGGGAGTACAGCACGTGAGCTTGTTCGGCGCCTATCTTGCCGGAACCGCTTTTCCTCGCGGCCTCCTCAACCGCATGCGCGCCGACGAGCTGCGACAGCAGATACCTGAGCAAGCGTCCGGGGTCGAATTGGCCAAGTTGAATTTGTTTCATGGCTCATCTCAATTCCAATGAGCAATATGAAAAATCGGAGTTAATGCGGCGAACTTCACCAAGATCCCGGCGAACAACAGCAAGATAAGGCAGGCCACCGCAGAAAATGGCGATTTGCCGTAATCGCTTTTCAAATGCGCTGTTTTGACTGTGGCTTTCATGACCGCACCTGAGATTAAGCGCCCGCAAAGCGGCGAGCGATTGCTGCCGATGATGTGCAGATAAGCGCATATGAATTCCAGACGGAAAGCTGGCGAGCGTTATAAAGACGAAATAAGCATCAAAATTTCGACCCTACTGATGCCGTGGCAACAGAGCCACCACAGCCGCTAGCTCTTATGATGGCGTCCAGCTTTTTTATGCGGTCTTTATTTATTCGTATTGCGGATCCTCTCGCTTCTTTACGAGGTTTATCGCCATCTTACCGACGACGCTCAGGAAAGCGTCGATTCGTGAGGTTGCCGCATGAACTTCGAGGTAGAGCAGCAGGTCCCGTTGGAGGCGCTGGACACCGCGGTGCATAATGCACAGGAAGCGACCCTCGATCTTTTGGCAAAGATCATAAGCGGGGCCTGCCCCCGCATTTCACGCCAGGCCAAGACAGAGACGTTCAATCGCCTGATTGACCTCGCTAAGACCGGCGCCTGGACTGAAGCGGCATTTGCCTTGATCGCACTTGAACTGCCGCTCTGGCGGGTTCGCCGTCTCGCTTATGAAAACGGCGAGTGGCTGTGCTCGCTGTCGTACCAGCCAAATTTACCGATGGCGTTTGACGACTGCGCGGAAGCCACTCATGAGGTTCTGCCTTTGGCGATGCTGTGCGCTTTCGTCGAAGCGTGCCGCAGACGCCATGCCATGCGAGAGTCCGTATCGACTGTTCCCCGTATCCAGCCAGGGCCGGGGCAAATAATCTGCTGCGAGAATTACCGGTGACGATTGGAGTTGACGATCACTTCGAATTTCATTCGGGCATAAGACTAAAAATAAATTGAGGATGCCGTGACCATTCGACAACTAACCGAACGCAAATTCTTGCAAGATCGCTTCGGCGGCCGGCGGAAGGAACAAACGTCGACCGTGCAAGACCGGCCGTCGCGAGAGGCCTACCAGGAATGTGCTGCTCCGCAATGGCAGACCGCGCCACTTCCAATTCGGCCTGACGATACGGTACTGAGTAACTCCATTCCACTATTCTTCATCGGCCGTAATCACAACGGCTTTTGGGTCGCACGCGAAGCTGCGGGCCGCTGCGGCGGTCTTTTTCTTTTCAGGCGATCGGCGGCTCGATTTGCCCGCAGAAATGGCTTAGCCGACGGCGGTGCGACGATGCTCATGGAGCATCCGATCGAACTTGATCTTCCCAACCAGGGCAGCTGGCTCGTTGAGGTGATTGCAACAACTGCCGATGTGGTGAAGCGCCGCGCGCCCTTGGTGATGAACTTAATCGGGGCAGCAATCGCAGGATGGCGAAAACTCGATGAGCAGATTTCGCGCGCGCTTACCGATCACGGCCGAAATCGAGAAGCCATAGAGAACGACTTGTTCCGGGGCCAGTATAAGCTCGCTTCGAAGAACGACGACGACCTCCCGATTTCACGGTAGGCCAACTTCCCAACAAATCGGAGACGCGTAAATGGAAAAGGCAACAGAAAGCGAACCTCCGTCGTGTTCGTCAGTCTTCATGATCGGTCAAGATAGTCGCGGCAACTGGGTCGTTCGAGATCAAAATGGTCTGCGCGGCGGCCTCTTTGTCGGACGCGCAGAAGCATTGCGATATGTGCGTGATGAGGCCGGAAATCATCCACGAGCCATCGTTATGGTCAACGGAGCATTCGAGCTCGACACGACTAGGACAATGCTGCATCAGTTGAGCGTTAAAGAACGGCACGTCCGCCGGGTCGCGTAACGGCCACCTCCCGAGTATGTCCATAGGCCATAAGCCTCTTGGAGCTTGGCGTCGCGCGTCGTAGCCTACGGTAGTTGGAATCGCCTGCCATGACTCAGTTGGCGACACGCAAGGGTGTGCTTCATCGTTTCGGTCCACAAAAGAGTTCAATTTCCGACCCAGTGGTAAGCGAAGAATCGCGTCGAATAAGAGAGTGGCTGCTGGGAATTCTTCGTTTCGCAGTCACACTTGAGCAGCGTGATCAAGCAGCGGTGATGTGCTTGGCGGCGGAAATGGACCGTCTCGGAGCCAGCACAACGCAATCTGGATTTAGCTATTTCAGCAGGACAAGCACAAAGCTCTGCGACTGTATTGCGGCAAAGCATGACTTCGAAAAATTGACGGAACTCTGCCTTCACATCGAAAAGATTGATGACCGTCGATTGCGTCGAGCCCTTGAAGGTGCGCTCTTCGCGAAAGGTAATAAATCGGTACGTTCCAGACGGCCGGATCGAGAGTATCTGTGGAAGGACCTCGCGGTGAAATAGTCACGTTTCTCGCGAGCCGATGTCGTCGGGTCCAAGCGCCGATTTCGGTTGAAATGTACTCAGACCGATGAAATTCTCGGCCGCATATCGAACTTGGTTTTGATATGCGGCAATTATTTGAGCGGTTGCCCGTTCTTTTCCAATCCGCGATGTATTCACTTCGCGGTGGCTTTCTCATACGGCCATTAGTCATCGCTGTAGTCCTTGGCGTGACGGGCGCGGTTCTTTCAGCACTAGAAGAAGCGGCACCGAGGATAAGCGCCTGGATCCCAAACATCCTTTTTCCGTCGCATCAGGATCCGGCCGTCGCACAAGTCATCCTTAGCAGCATCGCTACCTCGATCATGACGGTCGTATCGATCGTATTTGCGATCCTGCTGATGACACTCACGTTAGCGTCGACGCAGTTCTCTCCGCGTATCCTGATCAGTTTTGTCAGGGATCGCACGACGCAATGGACGCTCGGTGTCTTCTTGGGAACGTTCTCCTACTGCATGGCAGCATTGCCGGCGGCACGCGCTTTGCCACAGCCCTTCGTGCCCGTGGCGACCGTTACGGGAGCGATGGTGCTTGCGTTGGTTTGCGTGGGGTGGCTGATTTATTTCATCAATCACATCTCCCAATCAATCAGCGTCAACCACATCGTGGATCGCATTGCGCGTGAAACTGAGTTGGTCATTGAAGAACTCATGCCCGATCCACGAGGGCCTTTTCCGGTAACGGACCGGGGCGAGGCGTCCCCACCACAAGACGGAACAATTCTCAGCCGGCGCTCCGGCTACATCCGCTATGTCGACATAAATCGCCTTGTTGCCCTTGCCCAGGCCTATCGCGTTTTTGTCCACTTAGAGCGACGCGTCGGCCAGTTCGTGCCGGCTGGTGTTCCGCTTGCGCGCGTGTCAAAAGCGGAACGGGTGGCGGGGGAACAGGCGCACCATTTCATCGCTGCCTTCGATATCGGTCCAACGCGCACGATGCAGCAGGATGTTGAGTTCGGCATAATTCAGATCGTCGATATCGCTTTGCGCGCAATGTCCCCGGCCGTTAACGATCCTAGTACCGCGATTAGCTGCGTAGATCAGCTGTGTCGAATCATCATTCTCTGGATCAGCCGTAGACCTCCGTCGTCGCATTATTATGCGCCGCCGCATGTCCTGCGGGTATTCGTGCCTTGGATGAGCTTCGATGGTCTACTTGACACGGCATTCGACCAGATTAGGCACTACGGAGCCGCCGATATCGCCGTCAGTTTGAGATTGCTGCGCGCCTTTAGCGACATCGCAAATGCCACCCAGCATACCGACATCCGCACGACGCTTTTGATCAGGGCTCAACGGGTCGCGGCTGGATGCGCGGGCCACTTGCCAAAAGACGATCTTATAAAGTTGCACCAGCGCCTCGCCGCGCTGGAAAGCGCCATCGCCCCTTGATTGTTGGGTGTTCTCGGCCCACGAGGTACATCAGTCGTAAGTTTTTCAACAACGCCGAGATGAACTGCAAGCACGCTTATGGCGTCACTATAAAATCTGGCTCGGATCAATCTCGAATTTATATGCGGTAATCCCGATGTTCGCGACACCGGTTAATATGGATGGCGAAAGTTCACGAGATGTCACTCCTAAGTCATGCTTGGAAAAACCAGCAATCAGAGCTTTGCTCGTCGCGAGCCGAAAGCGAAAGCGCAATTGGTCTCCGGGCGTGGCGATTGGCCCGTCCGAGAATTAAGGAACTCTGCAGAATTGCAGTCGCATTGGCATTTTGTCTCACGACTATGATGGCGTTTGTAGCGTTGGGTGTTTGGATCTGGATTCCATACTCGCATCAGTAGCGTCGGGTGGGCGAGTTCTGTCACGGGACACCGTATCCCGTATCTGTTGTGCCGCGATTTCCAGCGAGCCAGCTCTAATTGAGTATGCCGGCATCGATCTGAAAATGGTCAATAATTGGACCGAGCGCGAGGGCCGGCAAATAAGTCAGACCACCAACGATAACAATAACGCCAAGAAGAAAGCAGACGAATAGCATGCGATCGGTGGGAAGAGTGCCAGCCGTGTGCGGAATGATTTGTTGGGCGCCGACTGACCCCGCGATGGCCAGAACTGGAACAATAACGAGGAAGCGGCCGACCAACATCGCGAGTCCTAGTGTCAGATTGTAAAATGGCGAATTAGCGTTGAGGCCGGCGAAAGCACTGCCATTGGTTGCCGTGGCGGAGGTGTATGCATAGAGAATTTCCGAAAAGCCATGAGGCCCCGCATTGGCGATGCCAGCGAGGCCAGGCTCTGTCATAGACGCAATTGCAGTGAAACCCAGTATCGCCGCTGGTACGCAAATCAGGGCGAGCAGAGTCATTTTGATTTCAAATGAGCCTACTTTCTTGCCGACGTACTCGGGAGTACGACCGATCATGAGCCCAGCGAGGAAAACGGAAACAATACAAAACAGCAGCATGCTGTACAGGCCCGAGCCAGGAGCCCCAACGATCACCTCATCAACCATCATGTTGCCGAGAAGAATGCCTCCGCTCAGCGGCAGGAAACTATCATGCATGCTATTGACTGCGCCGTCCGAGGATGCCGTGGAGACCTCAGCGAACAGCGCCGATCCAGCGATTCCGAAGCGGACCTCCTTGCCTTCTATGTTGCCAGCAGGTTGCAGCGCACTGTTCCTATGATCGACGCTCAAGGTCGCAAGAGCTGGATTGCCGCTAGCCTCCAATGAATAAAGTCCAGCAACGCCGAGACCAAACAAAACCGCCATAACGGAAAGCAGAACCCAGCCCTCTCGTTCGGATCCGATCATGCGGCCAAAGCAATTGGTTAAGGCCGCCCCCAATGCGAAGATCAGCACGAGTTCGATAATATTTGTAAGTGCTGTCGGATTCTCGAATGGATGCGCCGAGTTGGCGTTGAAGAATCCGCCGCCATCGCCGCTCAACAGCTTGATCGCCTCCTGTGTGGCAACCGGGCCGCGAGCGATAATCTGAGCGCCGCCATCGAGCGTCGTGGCCGCGGCCGAAGGAAACAACGTCTGCGGTACGCCCTCGGCCACCAGGAGCAAAGTGGCGGCGACGCAGATTGGCAGCAGCACATAAAGCACGCCGCGCGTAAGATCGACCCAGAAATTACCGATTGTATCCGCCCGACCCCGCGCGAAGCCTCGAATGAAAACGATGACGACGGCCATCCCGGACGCAGCTGACAAGAAGGATTGCACGGTAATGCCGAGCATCTGATTGGCATAGCTGAGAGTCGTCTCGCCGCCGTAGGATTGCCAGCTTGTATTGGTGACAAAGCTGATTGCCGTGTTCAGCGCCAAGTCAGGAGCAACCGCCGGCAACTGTGCGGAATTGAACGGTAAAATAGGCTGTGCTCGCAGGAGTACGTACAGCGCAAAAATCCCAAGCGCATGAAATAATAGGAGGGAAATGGCGTATTGATACCAGGTTTGTTCACGCTTCGGATCAATACCTGCGCACCAGTAGATCGCTGCTTCGATGGAGCCAAAAATCGACTGCAGGACTATCCACTCGCCGGCATAGACGCGCGTCAGATAGCCACCCAGCGGTCGTGTCAAAAAACCGATGATGGCGGCAAAGACCGTGATTTCCAACCAGCCAAAGGTTGTCATCAAGAGGCATCTCTGTCGCGTTCGGCGGGAGCTGCAAGCAAGCGATGGCACAGACTTGCATAGCCAATCGCCAGCGCGAAAAAAACGACGACGAGCAACAACATGGCGACATCAAGCATGTGTAACCTCAAAAATTTGAGCAGCGCTGGCGGGTCTCATAAGCAAGCACTGGAGAGGGACCGCCAGCACGGGTAGTATTGTTGACTAACGGGCATGCTGATTGACGAGATCTCTGCCATGCAGTTCAGTCGATCGCGCGGAATTCGATAGCCCGCGTCTCGGTTAGAACATATTGCGGTTATTCGGGATCGGCTTCTGTCTTTTGTCGGAGTTGTCGCACACTTTCGGGCATCAACGGCTTTTGAGCGTTGATAAAAATCAAATACCCGCGCTCTCATAGCTATTACGAGACACTCGGACAGCTAGGAGGATACGTCATGGCCTATACGGTATTTATGACTGCCGTTCTGGTGGGCGGCTTTGCGCTGATGTTTGGTCTAGTGAAATTCAGCGAAGGCATTATCAGCAGGAACGAATTCGAATGACGAGCGAAGACAGCACGGCAATCGCTCGGAAGACGTGATCACTTTCGCGTCAAACAGTACTACCGGAGCGCCAAAATGGTGTCGGTCTACGTCCTTACTGCCCTGGTGCTTCTGCTCGTGATTTATCTGTTCTACGCGGTCATTAACCCGCAGAAATTTTGACGGACTCTTCGAGGCCAAAATGGGCATTCAAGCCTGGCTGCAGATCGCGCTTACCCTGGGCGTTGTCTTTGCGCTCAGCATTCCGACCGGGCGCTACATGGCCAGAATCGTCCTGGAGCAAAAAACTCTGCTCGATCGGTTGTTCGATCCGATCGATAACGCGATCTATTTTCTGATTGGCGGCAAGGTGACCCGCCAGGCGATGACCTGGAAGGCTTACACCTTCCATATGCTGGCCACCAACCTGGTCATGACATTGATCATCTTTGCGATCTATTCGTTTCAGGATTATCTACCGCTCAATCAGTTGCGCTTCCCAGGCATGGAAGCCTTCCAGGCCTTCAACACAGCAGTCAGCTTCATCACCAACACCAATTGGCAAAGCTTTGCCGGCGAGACGACGCTTTCGAATTTCAGCCAGATGGGTGGGATTACATTTCCGATGTTCACTTCGGCGACCACCGGGTTCGTTGTCGCAATGGCGTGGATTCGCGCATTCACCGTCAAGAACGGTGGTTCCGATCTCGGCAATTTCTACCGCGATTTTATCCGCTTCATCACTCGGGTGCTGCTGCCGATCTGCTTCGTCGTCGCCCTGGTGATGGTCAGCCAGGGCGCGGTGCAGACGCTCGACGCCAGCTTTGTCGCACACACGCTGCAGGGAAGCGATCAGACCATCGTCGTTGGCCCAGTCGCCTCCCAAGGAACGATCGAGCTCGTCGGGACCAATGGCGGCGGCTTCTACAATGTCAACGCGGCTCATCCTTTTCAAAACCCGACGCCCATCACAAACGCCATCCTCATTGTGCTGATGGCGCTGCTGCCCGCATCGATAGTTGTGACCTTCGGCGAAATGATCGGCAATCGGCGGCAGGCCTGGGTACTCTACGCCGTCATGGGCGCGCTGATGGTTTTGTTTCTCCTATTCTGCGTCATTCCTGAGCAACGCGGCACTCCCATACTTCAGAATGCTGGCATCGAGACCAACGCGACCGCGGATCAACCTGGCGGCAACATGGAAGGCAAGGAGGTTCGCTTTGGCATTGCTGGGAGCAGCCTGTTTGCCGACATCACGACCAGCTTTACCACCGGCGCTGTTAATTCCGCTCACGACAGCTACACGCCGCTCCCAGGAATCTCGATGTTTGGCGGCATGATGTTGCAATGCGTCTTCGGTGGAAAAGGTGTCGGTTTCCTCAACGCTCTTATCTACGGTCTGATCGCGGTGTTCGTGGCGGGGCTGATGGTCGGACGCACCCCGGAGTTTCTAGGCAAGAAGATCGAGACAACAGAGATCATTCTTGTCTCGCTCGCGCTGCTCATTCACCCGCTCATCATTCTTTCCTCGACCGGGTGGTCGATGCTCGCCCCCTATGCACTGTCTTCGCTCGGCAATAACGGTATTCACGGGTATTCCGAAATGCTTTACGCCTTTGCCTCGGGAGCGGCGGACAACGGTTCAGCCTTTGCTGGACTCAACTCCAATACGGCTTGGTTCAACCTTGCGACTGCTGCGGTAATCTTCATTGGTCGATATCCGCCGATTATTTTCCTCATGGCAGTCGCCGGCTCGGTTGCCCGCAAACCCACAGCAGCCCCGACCACCAGCACGCTCCGAACCGATACAGTCATGTTCGGCGTGTTCTGGCTCGCCACCATCCTGATTGTAGGTGCACTGACGTTTTTCCCTGCACTAGTCCTCGGACCAATCGCTGAATTCTTCGCTATGAAGGCGGGGCTAGTGTTTTGATGGGTGATCTAGTCAAGTTTTAGAAAACGATGGCACCGCAGGCAGCGAGCAAAACAAATCGTGAGCCGCTCAGTGCGGACTTTCGGGGCGTACGCTTTCGTGGCGGTTATACCGTCGACTTGTTCATACAGGCGTTGAAGGACTCGCTTATCAAATTCGGTCCGCGCGTGCAGATCCGCAATCCAGTCATGTTCGTCGTTTGGGTCGGCGCCCTGGTAACACTGGCGCTGATGTTTCAGCCGGATTTATTCGGTCCATCGAGCGCTTCACGGCTCTATAACGGTGCTGTCACCTTTGTACTCGCCTTGACCGTTTGGTTCGCCAATTACGCGGAAGCTCTCGCCGAGGGACGCGGTAAAGCCAAGGCGACCGCGCTGCGGCAAACGCGCGCCGACTTGGTCGGCCGCCGGGTGGTCGACGGTGATCGCACCGAAACGGTCCCGGCAACAGAACTGCGCAAGGGCGACTTCATTCGCGTGGAGAAAAACGAGGTGGTACCCGCGGATGGCGATGTGGTCGAGGGCCTAGCCTACGTCAACGAGGCGGCTATCACGGGTGAGTCGGCGCCGGTTTTGAAGGAGCCGGGGACCGACATGTTCTCGTCCGTCACCGCCGGTACGACGGTCATTTCGGATTGGCTGCTGGTTCGTGTCTCGACCGACCCGGGCGCCTCGTTTCTTGACCGGATAATCCATCTCGTTGAAGGAGCCAAACGGCAAAAAACGCCGAACGAGATTGCATTGAACGTGCTGCTCTCTATTTTGACTTTGATCTTCGTCATCGTTGTCGCGGCGATGGCACCTGTCGCGACGTATCTGCATGCACAGATCAACGTTGCTGATCTGATCGCGCTGCTGGTCGCGCTGATCCCAACGACGATAGCGGCGCTGCTTTCTGCGATTGGCATTGCCGGAATGGACCGCACGATGCGCTTCAATGTGCTGGCGATGTCCGGCAAGGCCGTTGAAACTGCCGGTGACGTTCAGACGGTGCTGCTTGATAAGACTGGAACGATCACCACCGGCGATCGCGAGGCCAGCGAGTTCATCCCGACGGTCGGCCACCAGCTAGACGAACTGGTTCAGTCCGCTTTCCTCGCGTCACACTTCGATAGCACACCGGAAGGGCGGTCTATTGTCGCCAACAGCGCGGCGCGGGGCGCTCGGTCAATAGCGGGCCTTGATAGGGCGAAGGGTTTAGAGTTCTCTGCTCATACCCGCATGAGCGGGACCGATCTTTCCGACGGTCGGGTAATCCGCAAGGGCGCCGTGAGCGCGGTAGTCAATCATGTCGCTGAGCAGTTCGGGACGAAGCCGCCAGCCGACCTGCGAAAGATTGCCGATAGTGTCTCGACCAAGGGTGCGACGCCGCTCGCTGTCAGTGTCAATGGCGACATCATTGGTATTATCGCGCTCTCCGACAAGCTGAAGCCGGGCATCCGCGACCGCATTCTTGAGGTGCGCAGAATGGCTGTCCGCACCATCATGGTCACCGGCGACAATCCGCTCACCGCCCATGCTATCGCAGCCGAGGCCGGCGTCGACGACTTTGTCGCGGAAGTTACTCCGGAACAGAAGCTGCAGATTGTGCGCCGCGAACAAAGCCAAGGGCGCCTTGTTGCCATGACCGGAGATGGCACCAATGATGCACCCGCATTGGCGCAG
>Ga0207862_1000480_pt1 | contig 12016 bp, 12 predicted proteins | sample LuqExpMetageno81_FD_187838 | JGI IMG/M metagenome (GOLD analysis project Ga0207862, IMG submission 187838) | Tropical forest soil microbial communities from Luquillo Experimental Forest, Puerto Rico - Sample 81 (SPAdes) | ecosystem: Environmental > Terrestrial > Soil > Tropical forest ... | reverse complement strand
TGGTCAGATGGGCGTGACGTCGATCGTGGAGAGAGACGACCGTACGGCATCTAATACGTTTCGACGTGATAGCGGCCGCTCTGGCGCATCTCGGGCTTCAGCTTACTCCAGTCGTAGCCTTCCTTGCGGCACACATCGGCGAGGGCTTCCTCGACGCCTGTCTCCATGCCTTTCAACCCGCAGATGTAAATGTTTGTCGCTGGGCTTGCCAGCAGTCCGGCTACCGTTGCCCGCTCCGTGCGGATCCGATCTTGCACGTATTCCCGGTCCGAGCCAGGGATGCGCGAGAATACGAGATGCTTCTCGAGCAAGCTGTTCGGCACCTTCTGCAGCGGGCCGAAATAGGGGAGCTCTTGCGGTGTGCGCGCGCCGAAAAACATGATGGCCTTGCCTGGCGCATTCTGCATCGCTCGACGCCGGCGCTCGGTGAAGGCGCGGAACGGCGCCGAGCCGGTGCCGGTGCAGATCATGATAATGTTGGCCTGCGTGTCATTCGGCATCAGGAAGGTCGCACCGAAGGGACCCGTGATCTCGACCTTTTCGCCGATTTTGAGATCGCACATATAGTTGGAGGCGACACCGCCCTCGACGCGCTTGATGGTCAAGGCAAAGTTGTTGGCATTGCGCTTCTCACCATCGCGCGCGGATGCGACGGAGTAGAGGCGGATGGCGTGACGGCGACCGTCCGGTCCCATTCCCGGCGGAATGATGCCGATCGATTGGCCCTCCAGGACCGGGAAGTGCGTGCTGCCAAAGGAAAGCACAATATGACGGATGTCGCTTTCCGTGCCCGGCGCGGTGATACGGAAGTTGCCCTGCACCGTAGCGATCGCCGGCTTGTCGCGGCGATAGAGATTGATGACTGGCTTGGACGCCGAGGCCGGGGCCACCGACTTGCCGCCGAGGCCCGCATGCGCAGTGGCGAGCAACGTATCGACCTCGTCCTCGATCGCCTCCGCTGTGGTTGATGCCGCGTCGCCCACATTCTCCTGCGCCGGCAACTCGCTCCATTTGAACTGCTCCTCGATCGAGTAGGCGCGCGCGACCACTCGCCAGTTGTCGATCGAGCCGGTCGGACAGGGGGCGATGCAATCGAGGCAGAAGTTACACTTGGCGGCATCGACCACATAGTTGCTGTCGTCGTGCGTGACGGCACCGACTGGACATGTCGCCTCACAAGTGTTGCAGCGAATACAGATCTCGGGATCAATAAGATGCTGCTTCTTGTAGGCGGACACAGTAAGGTCGTGCAACATGAGAAGCCCTCTGTCGTAACGAGGATGCCGAGGATTAGGCCCGGGGAATCCTCACGTACTCGAAATCGCCCGGCTTGTTGTCGATGCCGACTTTGGGAGGCGCGATCCAATGAGCGTATTTTCCCTTTTCCCAACACGGCTTCATCAAGCTGGCGATGAAAGCGCCATCGTCTTCATTCGGCAGGAATTCGCCCCTGCGCCGCAGCCACTCGTCGTTCGACAGGATGGTGCCGTCCGATGTGGTCTCCACACCGGCGAATTCTCCCACACCGCGATGGAACGCGACCGAAGGAAGCTTCAACTCGAACTTAATGCCGGCCTTCTCAATGATCTTGTTCCAGCGGCCGATGCCACCCTGGCAATCCTTACTGTAATCGTCGCGCAGCCTCATGTTGATCGCGCTCAGCGCTGGCTCGGCGACCAGCTTGGGCTGCCCGTCCACCAGCTTGAATACCGGGTACTTCGCATTGCTGAGAAGGTGATCATCGTCGATCTTGGTCTCCATGAAGCGGCCTTTCAGGCCCGCGTTGTAATAATTGGCGGCGTTGGTCGACACCTCTGAGCCGAACAAGTCGAGGGAAAGTGAGTAGTGAAAGTTCGCCTTCTTCTGGATCGTCGGCAGGTCGATTACCCCTAGCCTGCGCACGCGCTCGATATCGTAAGGGTCCCCGGCGCCGGCGGCCTTCATGGCCTCGCAAGTACGCTCGACGACGCGTCCCACTCCGGTCTCACCGACGAACATGTGATGTGCCTCCTCGGTGAGCATGAAGCGGCAAGTGCGAGAGAGCGGGTCGAAGCCGGACTGGGCCAACGATTCGAGCTGCATCTTGCCGTCGCGGTCGGTAAAGAACGTGAACATGAAAAACGACAACCAATCGGGTGTTGCCTCGTTGAAGGCTCCTAGCATGCGCGGCTTGTCATGGTCGCCGGAGCGTCGCTGCAACAGCCCTTCAGCCTCCTCGCGGCCGTCGCGGCCAAAATACTTGTGCAGCAGGTAGACCATCGCCCAAAGGTGGCGGCCCTCCTCGACATTGACTTGGAACAAATTGCGCATGTCGTAGAGTGAGGGCGCAGTCTTGCCGAGGTGGCGCTGCTGCTCGACCGATGCCGGCTCGGTGTCACCCTGGATGACGATTAGACGACGCAGCGCGGCGCGATGTTCCCCAGGCACGTCCTGCCAGGCCTTTTCACCTTTGCTGGCACCGAAGTTCACGAGTCGCTCCTCGTCTTTCGTTGCCAGCAGCACGCCCCAGCGGTACTCCGGCATCTTGACGTAGTCGAATTGCGCCCATCCCTTGGGATCAATCGAGACGGCGGTGCGCAGATAGACCTCCGACGTCTGGAAGCCGTCCGGGCCCATGGTCATCCACCAGTCGATATAGCCAGGGTGCCATTGCTCAAGCGCCTTCAGGACGCGAGCGTCGTTCACCAAACCGACATTGTTCGGAATTTTGGTCGAGTAGTCGACGACACCTTCGACATAAGCAGCGGAGGAGTTGGTCATGGGACACCTTTTAACTTGCAGGTTTGCCGTAGATCGGGACACACGCCGCGCAATACCGGAGATGACTTGGGCGGGTGCTTTTTTCGTCGATTCGAGTTCCAAAGTCCTTAGACACGCTCCGGATTGAAATCCGCCTTCACGCCGGTGCCGTAGCGCCGAAGCGCCCCGTCCGTGCCAACCGCATTCGGACGTTGAAAGATCCAGTTCTGCCAAGCCGTCAGGCGCCCAAAGATCTTGGTTTCCATGGTTTCGGGACCGGCGAAACGAAGGTTCGCCTCGAGCCCAGTCAGACCGTCGGCGGAGAAGCTGGCACGCTCCTCCAGGAAGATGCGCACGGAGTCGTCCCAATCAATCTCATCGAGGCTCTCAGTCACGAGCCCGAGGACGTCCGCATCCGAGGCATCGAGCGGCCGACCAATGGTCGCTCTCGCCTTGTCGATGCTTTCCGGCTCGCCGATGAAGCGAGTGGCGAGCCGCGTGAGCCCGTTTGACATCGGGTAGTGCCGGAAATTGAGCGTGGACAATGTCATCGTGGCCTCGGGGTGATCATCGCCTGCCCGCTTGCCGGCAAACATATAGACGCGGTCGCAGGCAAAAGCGACCTCGGCCAGCGTACCGGCGAAGCAAGAACCGGGCTCGATCAAGGCCACCAGCGAGCGCGAAGTGGCATCGATGCGCTTGAGCACGCGCTTCCAGTTGTTGAGGATCTCGCGAACCAGCCAGTTGTCCTGGTTGGCACCGAGTACCGCGTCATAGGCGAGAACCAGGGCCGCATCGCCCTGCGACTTGAATACCAGTGTGCCGATCTCGCGCTCGTTCAACCTAAGGTGAACGATCGCGTCATCGAGCTCGCGTGCCAGCCGCAATGGATAGAATCGCGCGCCCTCGGCGTGGATCGCCATTGCCGAGGCCGGTGGCGGCGTCATGGCACCGAGCAACGTGATCGTTGCGCGGCGACCGCGGCGATCGATCTCGACCTTGACAGTCGAATAATTAATGGTGTTCTCGGAAATCGTGCGCTCAATTGGCGTTAGAATGATGCCCTCGATCCCGGATGGTCGATCCGAAGTGGCCGCCAGCTCCCTTGCCATCTCGGCTACAGCGGCATCGAACTTGGAGCTCGGCACCACCTTGTCGACCAGCCGCCATTCCACTGCGCGCTTGCCTTTGACGCCCTCCTCGGTAGTGCAGAATGCGTCGGCGCGGTCACGGCGCACCTTGCGCTTGTCGGTGACGCGGGTAACGCCGCCGGTACCGGGAAGAACCGCGAGCAATGGGATCTCTGGCAGTGACACGGTCGAGCTACCGTCATCGCAGAGAATTATCTTGTCGCACGCCAGCGCCAGCTCGTAGCCTCCTCCCGCCGCGGTTCCTTTCACCGCACAAAGGAATCTCTGTCCGGAATGCTCGGAGGAATCCTCCATGCCGTTGCGGGTCTCATTGGTAAACTTGCAGAAGTTGACCTTGTGCGCATGCGTGCTCCCAGCGAGCATCCGGATGTTGGCGCCGGCGCAGAATACTCGGTCCTTACCGGATTTCAGGACTACGACCTTGATCTCTGGATGCTCGAAGCGCAGCCGCTGCAAGGCGTCAGCCAGCTCGATGTCGACGCCGAGATCGTAGGAGTTCAGCTTGAGCTGGTAGCCTTCGAACAGGCCGGCGTTCTCGTCAACCTGCATGATGAGCTCGGCGATTTCGCCCGCGAATCGAAGTTTCCAGTGCCGATATCGGTCGGGCGACGTCAAGAAGTCGATGAACCCGCGATCGCCGGCAGCACTGTCTTTCGAAAGAGCATTATAGTTCATATTATTTATCTCAGCCTGGGCCTATGGTCTAAGTTTAAATGAACGCATCGTCCGCAGTCGACTGGGTGATCGTGCGTCCCGTGATCTTGACCAGCGGGAGCCTCAAAATTTACGAGGAATTTCAGCAATCGGCCGTCAGTAACACTGCACATAGTACGCTCTTCGTGGAAAGTCAGGAAGGCAATTCAGGGAAATTTCGAGTCGTATTAAGAGGCCGTTTCTGGTTAGTCCATTCCTCGATCACGGTTGGGGCTTGCGAGCCGAGCTCATTTGTCAGCGCCTTGCTTGAGTTCGTCGGACGCGCCAAGCTTCACCTTGCGCAAGGTCAGAGCGATCGGCGTTACGGCGGCGGAGATCAGCATCAGCGCCCAAAACACATCGATGTAGGCGAGGAACGTCGCCTGCGTCTGCACTTGCTGGGCGATCCAGGTAAAAGCCTGTTGCTGCGCCTGCGCCAGTGAGCTTCCCTGGGCCGCGAAATAATCCGTCGCCTGTTTCAGCGCAGCCTGGAATTGGACGGTCGAGGTATTGACCAGTTCGATCAGGCGGCTTTGATGAAGCTGCGCTCGATGCGCCAGAATGTTGTTAGCGAGCGAAATACCGATCGAGCCGCCGGTGTTGCGCGCCATGTTGATCAAAGCCGATGCCATGTCGGTTTTGTTGTGCGGAATCCCGTCAAACGAGGCCGTAAGGATCGGAAGGAAGATTAGTGCCTGACCGGAACCCACGCACTCCGAGAAAGCCAGGAGACCTTTCATGTCCAAGACAACCCCGGAACGGAACAAGACGCTCGTTCTTGAAGCCTTCGACACGCTCTTCAACAAGCGCGACTACGCCGCCGCGGAACGCTATTGGTCGGACCGCTACATCCAGCACAGCGCGCACATCTCGCCCGGCCGCATCGGTCTCTTCAACCTGATCCGCACGCTGCCGGACACGCTGAAATACGAGAACCAGCTCATCGTCGCGGAGGGCGACTATGTGATCGCGCATGGCCGGTTTTCCGGCACTGGCCGGCCCGCGGCCTGGGTCGCCGCCGACATCCTCCGCATCGAGGACGGCAAGCTCGCCGAGCACTGGGACGTGCTTCAAGACGAGGCGACCAAGGCCCAATCCGTCAGCGGGCTGCCGATGTTCGGCGACCGCTTTCCCGACTGACTTTTCCGCATCTGATCTCTCTCAAGGAGACGACCCATGACGATTGAGCCGAGGGAGACGCCCCCAAGTTGATCACTGGACGCGTGGCTTTGCGACACCAAGCGACGATGGTCAAGATGCTGGTTCGGCGGAAAGTGCAGCTGTGTGGGAGTAAATTATGACGACACTAGCGCGGGATCATAGGAACGCCGCAACCGAAATCGCAGGCCTCGCGAGAACCCTCGATCTCAAACTGCCCGACAGTCCACTCGTGAAGGCCGCCTCACCTTTCCGCCACGCCCGCAGTTTTCCAGATGTTCGCGGTGTTAGGACATAAAAAATAATAGGAAAAAACGAAAAATTCCCCGCTAGGCCCAAATAAAAAAGGAGTGGCATAAACGGCGGGACGACAAATTGGCGTCGTTCGTCTTGCGATGGGTTCTCATTTGCCACGCCTTACCATCGCCTAACCAAATATCTGGGACAATATCTGCGGACGGATGGAACCGGTCCCCATGACCGGCGATTTCCCCATTTCGAGCGCTCATTGGCGATACCGGTCACAAGCCCGACTTTTCCGGTTAACAGACCATTCAGGCCGACATCGGCTACGCCTGAACATGGCCCTCACATCATCAGCACAGCTCGGCCGTCGATTTTCCCGGCTTTAAGGTCGGAGAACACCTGGTTGATATTCTCGAGCTTCGTCCTGTGGATTTCCGCTTTGACCTTGCCCTCAGCTGCAAATGCAATGGCTTCTGCCAGGTCTTCACGGCCGCCCACGATGGAGCCCCGAATGGTTTTGCGGTTCAGGACCACATCGAAGATGGGCGTCTGAAATTCCCCCGGCGGAAGACCGACGAGGCTGATGGTGCCCTTTCGCCGCACCATCTTGATCGCCTGAGCGAAAGCTGCCGGGGATACTGCGGTCACAAGGACGCCATGGGCGCCCCCGCCGGTTTGCTTGACGATTTGCTCCGCCGCATCAGGAGATTTGGCGTTGACTGTGACTTCCGCGCCTGACGCGCGGGCGAGCGCGAGCTTATCCTCGGTGATGTCCAGCGCCGCGACATGCAAGCCCATCGCCTTTGCATATTGCACGGCGACCTGCCCGAGGCCGCCGATGCCGGAGATTGCCAGCCACTCTCCCGGCCTCGCTTCGGTTTCCTTGATGCCCTTGTAAGTGGTCACCCCGGCACAAAGGATGGGTGCCATTTCGGCGAAATCCGCCTTGTCGGGCAGGCGCCCTACATAGGGCGCAGCGCCGATGACGTACTCGGCGAAGCTGCCGTTAACGCTGTAGCCGGTGTTGTGCTGCGCGTAACAGAGGCTATCCCAACCGGTCATGCAATGCTCGCATTGGCCGCATGCATCGTGCAACCAGGCAACGCCTGCGTGATCGCCCTCTTTCAAACCAACCACTCCCGGCCCGCAAGCTGCAACAATTCCGGCACCTTCATGGCCTGGGACGAACGGCGGCGAAGGCTTTACGGGCCAATCGCCGTCGGCGGCATGCAGGTCGGTATGACAGACGCCGCTCGCAACAACCTTGATCAGAACCTCGCCCGGCCCCGGTGTCGGAATGGGAATTTCCTCGATACTTAAAGGCTTCCCGAAAGCGTGCACCACGCCGGCTCTCATCGTTTTCGCCATAGGACACCTCCAAATTGTTTAGTAAGTGAACACACCTCGGCCCGACTTGCGACCAAGATGGCCGGCAGCGACCAGCTCCTTCAGCAGCGGGCATGGCCGGTATTTGGAATCGGCGAACTCGTCATGGAGGATCTGCATTACCGAGAGCAGCACGTCGAGCCCGATGCACTCAACCTACCGCTCATTCCCCGTGCCGGCAACACGCGAACGGCTGGGAATCTTTGCAGAAACGCCACCTCTTGCTTTCTTGACTTGATGAAAATCACACTTGCCGAGCATTGGGCCTCCATTCCGTGGACAACTCGACTTTGCGGAGGCATGATTGGGTTCGCTGGTCCCTCCAGGAAGACGACGGCCTCTGCGCCTCGAAGATCTCTCGCTTTATTTGGATGGCAGCCTCGCCGTCGGGACCGGTGACAAATCGAGGGGAAGGTCTGGCACATGATGAATTCCCTGCTTATCGACGCCTCGAAGTGCACGGGCTGCCTGCAGTGCGAAATGGCCTGCTCCTACGAGAACTATGGCATTTTTGCCCCAGCCAAGTCGCGCATTAAGGTGTTCGATTTTCACGAGACTGGCCGCAAGGTGCCCTATACGTGTACGCAATGTGACGAGGCATGGTGCATGCGCGCCTGTCCGGTCGGCGCGATCACGCTTGACACTGCGACCGGCGCAAAAATCGTCAACGAAGCGACCTGCGTTGGCTGCAAGGTGTGCACGATCGCTTGCCCGTTCGGAACAATCAATTACGTGCAGGAAACCGGCAAGGTGCAGAAATGCGACCTGTGCGGCGGCAAACCCGCTTGCGCAGAGGCGTGCCCGACCGGCGCGATCACCTATGTGGATGCGAACTGGACTGGCCTGGAGCGGATGCGAACCTGGGCCGCAAAACTCGACACGCAACCGGCGGCAAATGCCTGAGGGAGGATGTCATGGCCTGGCAACGACAGATACTGCGCGTCGACCTGACCAATGGGACCTGCAACGCGGAGCTGCTCAACATGGCGTGGGCGCTCGAATATCTCGGGCAGCGCGGCTTGGCCACGAAATATTTTTCCACAGAGGTCGATCCCAAGATCGATCCGCTCTCACCCGAAAACAAACTCATTTTTGCGACGGGCCCGCTAACCGGCACTATGGCATCGACGGGCGGTCGCTATTCCGTCATCACGAAAGGGGCTCTGACCGGCGCGATTGCCTGTTCCAACTCTGGCGGATATTGGGGCGCCGAGCTGAAAATGGCCGGTTGGGACATGATCATCCTGGAAGGGCGCTCGCCCCGACCGGTCTATCTCAGGATCGAGAATGAGAAGGCTCAGCTCATTGACGCATCGGAGATCTGGGGCAAGACAGTCTGGCAGACCGAGGAGCTGCTCAAGAGGAAGCATCAGGATACACTGATCAGAGTCTCGTCCATTGGGCGGGCTGGAGAAAGCGGATGCCTTTATGCCGCAATCATCAATGATCTTCATCGGGCGGCCGGCCGGTCTGGCGTCGGCACAGTGATGGGGTCGAAGAATCTCAAGGCGATCGCCGTGCGCGGGACGAAGGGCGTCGGCAAGATCCGCGATTTCAAAGCCTTCATGGCGGCGACCGCCGCCGGCAAGAAGGTCCTCAAGGACAACGCTGTTACCGGCCAAGGGCTGCCGACCTACGGCACCCAGGTTCTGATGAACGTTATCAACGAGGTGGGCGCATTGCCCACGCGCAATCATCGCGACGTCCAATTCGAAGGCGCGCGTGACATCTCTGCAGAAGCGATGCATGAGAAGCGCAAGACCGACGGCAAGGCCAATCTCGTCACCAACCAAGCGTGCTTCGGGTGCACGATTGCCTGCGGCCGAATCTCGAAACTTGACGAAACACATTTTACTGTCGTCAACCGTCCCGAATACTGGGGTGCGTCGGGCGGTCTGGAATACGAGGCCGCCTGGGCGCTCGGTGCAGCCAATGGGGTCAATGATCTCGAAGCGCTGACCTACGCCAATTTCCTCTGCAACGAGGATGGATTCGACCCAATTTCCTTCGGGGCAACCGTAGGCGCCGTGATGGAGCTCTATGGGATGGGGGTGCTGACCTCGAAAGAGATCGGCATCGAAGCTCCTTTCGGGTCCGCCAAGGCGCTTACTTACCTCGCCGAGTTGACAGCGAGGGGCGAGGGTTTCGGCAAAGAGGTTGGCCTCGGATCAAAACGACTGTGTGCGAAATACGGCCACCCGGAACTATCTATGTCCGTCAAGGGGCAGGAATTCCCCGCGTATGACTCGCGCGGCATTCAGGGTATGGGGCTGGCCTACGCAACTGCGAATCGCGGCGCGTGCCACCTCCGTGGTTACACCGTGGCGAGTGAGATCCTGGGGGTTCCCGTCAAGACGGATCCGCTGTCGACCGATGGCAAGGCAGCCCTGGTCAAGGCGTTTCAGGACGCGACGGCGGTCTTTGACTCCGCCGGTATCTGCCTCTTCACCTCGTTTGCATGGACGCTTGCGGATGTTGCACCCCAGCTGCAATCGGCTTGTGAGGGCGACTGGTCGCTTGAGAACCTCAACGTTGTGGGCGAGCGCATCTGGAACTTGGAACGCCAGTTCAACCTCGGGGCGGGCTTCACCAAAGCAGACGACAAACTGCCGGATCGTCTCCTAAAGGAGGCGGCGAAGACCGGCCCCGCTAAGGGCAAGGTCAACGAGCTCGGCAAGATGCTGCCGGAATATTACGAGCTGCGCGGCTGGACCCCGGAAGGGCGTCCGCGGGCCGATACTCTGCAAAGATTGAATCTTCCGGCTTGATGACGCGCGGGAGACTTCCTTCGGGTTGGTCTCACTTTTTGCAATTCGAGCGGCGAGGTCGGAGCGAGAGCTCGATGCAGCACCTCATCCTTGGCAATGGACCGGCAGGCGTGGTGGCGGCGGAGACCATCCGCCGGTATCGCCCATTGGATACGATCAAGCTCGTCGGCGATGAACCCGAACCGCCCTACTCGCGTATGGCAATTCCCTACTTGCTCGCTGGCGCCATCGGGGAAAGTGGCACTTATCTCCGTCATGCCAGTGATCATTTCAAGCGCTTGAATATCGAGCTTGTGCAGAGTCGAGCTACCACCGTCGACACCAAGTCGAAGTCGGTCCGATTCGCGAACGGAAGCGTCCTCGCCTACGATCGATTACTCCTTGCAACGGGATCTCAGCCCACGCGCCCGCCGATTCCCGGCATCGACCTTCCGCAAGTTCTCTCTTGCTGGACCCTTCTAGATGCACGGTCGATCGCCAATTCACTGCGGCCTGGCGCTAGGGTGCTGCAGCTGGGCGCGGGGTTCATCGGATGCATCATCATGGAGGCACTCGCCGCCAAGGGAAAGCTTACCGTGGTCGAGATGGGCGACCGTGTCGTACCGCGCATGATGACACCGGCGGCGAGCGCCATGATCGAAAGATGGTGTGGGTCGAAGGGAGTCGAAATCCTCACTTCGACACGCGCTACGGCGATTAAGCGTGGCGATGGCAGCGGTCTGCTGAAGGTGTTTCTCGGTAACGGCTCCGAGCGCGAATTCGACGTCGTGATCTGCGCCACCGGTGTGAAGCCCGCGGTTGAGTATTTGAACTCCTCCGGAATCGAGATCGGCCCTGACGGCGGGATCATCGTCGACTTGAGCATGCGCACAAGCGCCGCCGACGTTTTTGCGGCCGGCGACTGCACCGAGGCTGCGGATTTCTCGACCGGCGCGTACTTCGTCAATGCAATCCAACCGGAGGCCGTCGACCAGGCGCTAATCGCGGCTCTCAACATGGCCGGCCAGTCCACGTCGCGGCAGGGCGCATTCCGGATGAACGTGCTTGCCACGTTTGGCCTCGTTTCGTCATCATTCGGGCAATGGTGGGGCGCAGAGGGCGGTGAGCACGTCGAGATCGTCGACGAGCCCGGTTTCAAATATCTGCGCCTCGAGTTTAAGGACGAATGCGTGATTGGGGCTACCAGTGTCGGTTTGACGGAACATGTCGGCACACTACGCGGCCTGATCCAGACAAGAGCGAGGCTAACGCCTCAGTGGAAGTCGAACTTGTTGCGGGATCCGAGCAGATTTGTCGATGCCTATCTTGCCTGTGCGCAGGCTGCTGCGTAGTTTTATGATGTCGATTTACATACTTACGGGCGCAGACTACCTGATATGACACAAGCTGGCGAACGAGAGAGCATGAGGGCGGCTGTCGCACAGGTGGATACGGTCCGCATCACGCTAAAGTTGTTTGCCCTCTTGTCTTCTTATCTTCCGGATGTTGCAAAATACAATCAGGTTGAACTCGACGTGCCAGCAGGGTCAACGCCGGCCTCGGTGATGGCGTCGCTCCACTTGCCCGTCAAGCTTTGCGCCCTCGTGTTCCTCAATGGGGTCTTCGTTCACGCGGCGGATCGTGCGACGCAGCGTCTCGGCGAAGGTGACGTGCTAGCAATCTGGCCACCGATTGCCGGCGGATAACCGGCTAGACCTCACCCAACGAGCCGCGCCGGCCCGAGCCAGTGGTCGTGAGATTTGACATGGCGATGATGCCCGCCGATTTTTCAGCGGCTCCGCTGGGAGTTTTATCCGAAGAACTTCCTTGGCTTCGTGCAACTCGCCTGCCTCGCGGTCCTCTTCAAACGATTTTGAGATAGGTTCTAAGCACTTT
>Ga0207862_1000479_pt1 | contig 12033 bp, 7 predicted proteins | sample LuqExpMetageno81_FD_187838 | JGI IMG/M metagenome (GOLD analysis project Ga0207862, IMG submission 187838) | Tropical forest soil microbial communities from Luquillo Experimental Forest, Puerto Rico - Sample 81 (SPAdes) | ecosystem: Environmental > Terrestrial > Soil > Tropical forest ... | reverse complement strand
TAAAACCCGCTAACGATTAAATTAATGTGCGGATACGGAAAAAACTTGACTCATTTACAAATACTTTTGCTTTTCAAGGATTCTAGCCCGCGATAAGCGCGTGAATGCACACGGGGTGTCAAATTTGCGGGCTGGCGGAGATCGAAATCAGCGGTTGCTTTCTCGGTGATCGAGATTTAACCTCCCAGCTCTTGATCAAAACGGGCTGTGGCTCAGCTTGGTAGAGCGCCACGTTCGGGACGTGGAAGCCGTGGGTTCAAATCCCACCAGCCCGACCAAGACCGATCCGGCGGTCTGAGCAAATTGCCAACCCTTTGATTCTTCGCGCTGAAACCGCTATGAACACCCGCTTCGTTCCTATCCTGTTGCTGGTTCTCCTCTGCCATTCTGTACTCCACGCGGACGACACGGCCGAAAAAAGCTTCCAAACGTCCTCATTCTCGCTACAGGCGGCACCATTGCCGGAAGCGCAGCGACTTCCACCACTACAGTGGGCTACAAGGCGGCGACCGTGCCGGTTCAAGCTTTGATTGACGCTGTACCGGAACTTAAGAAAGTCGCGATGGTCCGATGCGAACAGGTTTTCCAAATTGCCAGCCAGAATATGACCAATGACGTGACAAAAGCCAATACCTCGACCGCCGACACCTTTAGGTCGTACGAGCTTGGCGTACTCGGTTACATTCGCCTTCTATCGCCTGCCTGTCCGCAAACATACCCTGAACTCCGAGTTCGACATTTCCTCCGTCGACAAGTTGCCTAACGTGGAAATCGCTTATGGCTTTGCGAACGTCTCGCGCACAACAGTTGACGCTCTCGCAGCCGCCGGCGTCGACGGAATCGTATATGCAGGAGTCGGTGACGGTAATCCATTGGAATTGACCGAGCAAGCTCTGGCCGATGCATGTGCGAAAGGAATACTCATCGTTCGCAGTGCCCGGGTAGGAAACGGAATTGTCGCCCGGAACAACGAAGTGAACGATGATAAACGCGATTTCGTCGTTTCAGATACCTTAAACCCTCAGAAAGCACGAATCCTTTTAACTATCGCGCTCACCAAAACGAAGGACACGAAAGAATTCAACGCATGTTCTATGAGTACTAGCACAGGAGTGAGTTTTAAGTTTTGAGTGAGCGTCATAGCGTGACCTAGCGTCTCTGACAAACTACGCAAAACGCAAAACCCAAAACTCAAAGCTGCTTTCCCGGCTCCCAGCCAGGCGGCGCCAGTTCGAAGCGATCGAAAACAAATCCAGGTGCAACAGTACAGCCGACGAGTGTCCATTCTCCAAGGCTCCGTGCCGATTGCCAGGCGCCGCCGGGAACAAACGCTTGGGGGTGCTCACCCGCGTTCAAATCCATGCCGACGCGCACCCTAACAACATCTTGATCCTGGCTATAAACCGAAAGCGAAAGCGGTGCTCCAGCGTACCAATGCCAGACTTCGACAGAATCGATCCTATGCCAATGGGAAACTTCACCGGCTGCCAGTAAGAAATAGATTGCCGTGGAAACTGCCCTGTCACCGTGCTTCATCGGATCTCGAAGCGTTTCCCGGTAGTGACCGCCCTCCGGGTGTGGTCTCAGGTCCAGAAGGCGGATGATGTCGGAGGCGGTCATGAGCTTGGGCGTTTTGAGTTTTGAGTTTTGAGTTTGCGTGCGGTGGCGACGGAGTTTTTGCGCTGCAGGGTGGATCGCCCCTGGTTGCGTGTGACGTGGCCTTGCGCGTGGCGTGGTAGGGTTTGCGCTCCCGCGCGACCGGCGTGGCACGTCTGGAAGGCGTTGCAGCCCTTTATCCTTAATTCCTGCTTTTTTTAAGCTTGCTCACGTTCTATCAACGTGCAGCACCTGATTGCGCGGGAGCGCGTCCCTACCACTAGCGCATCGTCCCATCTCGTATTACCTTCGCCATCTTATGCCCAGGTCTGCTGAGTCTCCGCAGAATGCAATCATTATTCGTGGCGCACGTCAGAACAACCTGAAAGGGATCGACCTCGATCTGGAGCTTAACAGGTTCCATGTGATTACGGGTCCAAGCGGTAGCGGCAAATCCAGCTTGGCCTTCGATACGATCTATGCGGAAGGCCAGCGACGATATGTCGAAACTTTCAGCCCTTACACCCGCCAGTTTCTCGAGCGGATGGACAAACCGCTGGTGGACGAAATTCTCGGCATTCCGCCTGCTATCGCGATCGAACAGGCGAACCGAGTTCGTACCACTCGATCCACGGTCGGAACAATGACCGAGATCAACGATTACCTGAAACTATTGATGCCACGTGTTGCGCGCGCTTTCTGCCCTGAGTGTGAGCGCGAGATTGTGCTCGAAACGCCTGCGAGAATCGCCTCTGCAGTTTTAGCAAATCTCAAAGCCCGTGCCATCGTCGTGACGTTTGGCGTTCCGGTGCCAGCCGGCACGAAACCCGCAGATTTTTTCTCCTTCCTCAATCAGCAAGGTTTTCTGCGCGTCTGGCTCAATCACGAACCCACGCGCACCGATGTTCAACCTCAGATGAAACGGCTTCCTGCGATCGTACCCGTTATCCAGGACCGCACCATGGTCGAGGAGTCGAATTACGCGCGGTTGACCGAAGCGATTGAACAGGCTCTGAAGTACGGAAAGGGTCAACTAAACGTCATAGCGCTGAACCCAATTGAAGAGCATCGTTTCTCCACCGGTTGGCATTGTCCCTACTGCGATATTGACATTCGACCACCGGCGCCTGGGCTGTTTTCGTTCAACAACCCGCTTGGAGCTTGTCCGGCCTGCAGAGGGTTCGGACGCACGATCGGTATCGACCTGAACCGAGCTATGCCGGATCAGAGCCTGAGCATCGCCGACGGCGTAGTGAAGCCATTTCAGACCGGTCAGATGCGGGAGTGCCAAAATGATCTGATTTCCCGAGCGTTGGATCGACAAGTCGATATCCACTGCCCGTTCGATGTTCTGCCGAAGGTCGACCAGGAATGGGTGATTAACGGCGATCTTCGTCCTGATTTGACCGCGGATGAAGTTTGGCAAAGCGGCGGTTGGTACGGGATCCGTGGTTTTTTTGATTGGATGGAATCGCGCACCTACAGGATGCATGTACGTGTATTTCTGAGCCGCTACCGGGCTTACACCCTTTGTCCGCAATGTCATGGGACGCGGTTCAAACCAGAGACACTGAATTTTCGGCTAGTGATCGGAGGACAGCGTTTTGCTCTGCCGACTCTGCAGCAAATGCCGGTCGGGGAATTGGCTGCCCGGCTCGCACAACTACCTATCCTCGAAAGAGATACGACGACCGAGGTGGTCCGCTCTCAGATCGTCTCCCGGCTCAATTATCTGGTCGATGTCGGACTCGGATACCTTACTTTGGATCGTGCGACTCGTTCCCTGTCCGGCGGCGAAGTGCAACGAGTGAATCTGACGACTTGTCTGGGCGCTTCTCTGGTCAACACACTCTTTGTGCTCGACGAACCCAGCGTCGGACTTCACCCGAGGGATGTCCATCGCCTGATCAGCGTGCTCCATGGCTTGCGTGATAAAGGGAACACACTTCTGGTCGTCGAGCACGAAGAGGCCGTGATTCGAAGTGCGGATAACCTGATCGAGATCGGACCTGGTCGCGGCGAACTCGGTGGGAAACTGGTTTATCAGGGTCCGATTGACCACATAGAGGAAGCGCTACCGGACTCACTTACAGCAGCCTATCTTACGGGTGAAAAGCGCATTCTCCCGCCAAAGCGACGCCGAAAGCCGAAAATGTTTCTCGAAGTAGTTGGTGCTCGAGAGCACAACCTCAAAAACGTCGATGCCAAATTTCCTCTCAACGTATTCTGCTGCGTCACCGGTGTTTCCGGTTCAGGAAAAAGCACATTGGTGCAGGATGTTCTCTACCAGAATCTGATCCGTTTGAAAGGAGGTTCGAGCGAAGAAACGCCCGGGATTTGTGATCGCCTCCTTGGTGTCCATGATATCGATGAGGTCGTCCTGGTGGATCAATCGCCGCTGGCCAGATCTCCAAGATCGACACCAGCCGTCTACGTCGGAGCATTCGATCGGATAAGGGAACTGTTCTCGACACTCCCCGAATCGAAAACAGCCGGCCTGACTCCATCGGCATTTTCGTTCAACTCCGGCTCCGGCAGGTGTGAACGCTGCTCGGGCCTTGGCTACGAGAAGGTCGAGATGCAATTTCTCAGCGATCAATACATCCGATGCGGTGAATGCGAAGGGAAGCGGTACCAACCGCACATTCTTGCTGTTAAGCTGCAGGGCAAATCCATTCACGATGTTCTGGAACTAACTGTAACAGAAGCAATTGCATTTTTCGGTCCCACAAAAGCAAACGAGACGCTAGTTGAGCCGCTCGAGCTTCTCAGACAAGTCGGGCTCGGCTATTTGAGACTCGGTCAACCGGTCAACATATTATCCGGAGGCGAATCGCAGCGTCTAAAGCTCGTCGGTCACCTCGCGGAGAGCAAAAAAAACAGCCGGCACGCGCTCCTGATCTTCGACGAGCCGACAACCGGCCTGCATTTCGATGATATCGCCTCTCTCTTGAGTCTTTTTCATCAACTCGTGACCCAAGGGAACACTTTGATCGTAATTGAACACAACTTGGATGTCATCCAGTCTGCGGATTACATCATAGATCTCGGCCCCGAAGCGGGCGCGCATGGCGGCGCAATTGTTGCCGAGGGGACGCCCGAGGAGTTGGCGAAAAACGCCAGTTCCCAAACCGGAATCTTCCTCCGAGAAAAGTTGGCAATTCGGCAATCTCAGTCAAGCGCGCGGGTCGCAGAGCTTCCTAAAATAGTCGCAAAGCCTGCGATTTCGATTCATGGAGCGCGCCACCACAACCTGAAGAATCTCTCCCTCAGGCTACCACACGAGAAAATCATCGTGATAACCGGTCTGAGTGGTTCCGGAAAGTCGAGCCTGGCCTTCGATATTCTTTTCGCGGAGGGTCAACGCCGCTTCCTGGATAGCATGTCGGCTTACGCACGCCAGTTTGTCGAACAACTGGAACGCCCCGACGTGGATCACGTCGAGGGAATACCGCCCAGCGTTGCGATCGAACAGAGACTCACTCAGGGAGGCGGCAAGTCTACCGTCGCTACGATTACCGAGATTTACCATTTCCTGCGGCTGCTGTTCGCCAAGCTCGGGACGCAACACTGTCCGCGGTGCGGCGTTCCGGTAACCAAACAAAGCGTCGGAGCGATACTCAGACTAGTGCAGGATTGCATTAAGAAGGCACCTGCGACGTTGACGGCGCCGCTGGTGAAGGCTCGAAAGGGGTATCACAAAGAAGTTGCGGCCTGGGCCGAGCGCGAAGGTTACCGCGAGTTGATCGTCGACGGTAAAAGATGCCCAGTCGCCGAATTCCCAAGCCTTGAGCGCTACCGGGAGCATACAATTGACGTCGTCATCGCCCAATTGAAGAGTCCCGAGGAGCAGGAGGTCCAGAAACTGGTCAAAACGGCTCTCCGGATTGGAAACGGCTCCGCCTTTTTATTGCCTGCAAAGGTCAGAGTGAAACGGACGTCCCGTCGGTCCCTCGCGAACGAGGGGTCGGATGGCCATGTCATCGAGGTTCAAAGCCCGGAAGCTCGTCCCATTTTAGACCGCGTTGTCTTAAGTAGCGAAATGGCCTGTCCAAATTGCGGAGACGCGTTTGAAGAGTTAGATCCCCGCCTCTTTTCCTTCAACTCGCCACACGGCTGGTGTCCGATCTGTAATGGATTCGGGTACACTCTGCCATTCGAAATGGACGAGGAGAAGGCAGAGTCAAAACTGGAAGCCGAGCTGATTGCGGAGCGTCGGAGTGATTCGATCGACGAAGAGAGCGTGGAGCAATGCCCGGGATGCCGCGGCGCCCGTCTGAATGCAATTGCGCGCGCGGTCAAAGTGCAAGGCTACACGATTGATCAAATGACTGCGACACCTATCAAGTACGCCATCTCACTCTTCGAAACTTTAAAGTTCTCGGGCTCGAATCGTACAATCGCGGCGGATATTCTGAACGAAATCAAGCAGCGGCTCTGGTTCATGGTGCAGGTCGGCCTCGAGTATCTGACGCTCGACCGATCCGCCAAGACATTGAGTGGGGGCGAGTCCCAACGAATTCGACTTGCTGCGCAACTCGGCTCAAATTTGCGCGGGGTCTTATATGTCCTGGACGAACCCACCATCGGTCTACACCCACGAGACAACGAAAGACTTCTCGATACACTGAAAGCTCTGAAAGAAAAGGGTAACACCCTGGTCGTTGTCGAACACGACGAAGAGACGATGCGACGTGCCGACCTGATTGTCGATCTGGGACCTGGCGCGGGACGCAGGGGCGGTCAACTGGTTGTACTCGGCCCGATCGGAGAGATTAAGAAGTGCCATAAGTCAGCGACTGGGAAGTTCCTCGTGCTACCTTTAGCTCACCCTTTACGAGGTTCTTGGCGGCCATTACAGGGGGTGAATTGGCTTGAAATCAAGGGAGCTTACGCAAATAACCTGAAACAGATTGACGTACGGTTCCCCATTGGGCGGCTCTCGGTGATTACCGGCGTCTCCGGCTCCGGAAAGAGCACGCTTCTGCGATCGGTTCTGCGGCCCGCGGTTCATAGTTGCCTGCAGAGAGCGAAAAAAAGGAGCGTATCCGAAAATTCGGCTTGGAAAGAGATCGCAGGGATCGAGCACCTGGGAGCGGTATTCGAAGTGGATCAATCCCCGATAGGAAAAACGTCACGTTCAATCCCAGCGACCTACGTCAAGATCTTTGATGCCATTCGGGCCCTGTATGCCCAACTCCCGGAATCACGGATCCGCGGTTACAACCCCAGCCGCTTCTCATTTAACACTGAGGGTGGCCGCTGCGAGATTTGTGCAGGTCAGGGAGTCATTAAACTGGAAATGAATTTCCTGCCCCCCAGTTACATTCCTTGCGAAGCGTGCGGCGGTAAGAGGTTCAATCCGCAAACACTGTCAATCCAATTCAATGGCAAGAGTATCGGCGATATGCTCGAACTTACGATCGAAGAGGCCGCAGAATTCTTCAAGTCGCAGCCGCGGATCTATAAACCACTCGAACTCCTGGTTCAAACCGGACTTGGATATCTCCAACTGGGCCAACCTAGTCCAACGCTTAGTGGCGGTGAGGCGCAGCGTCTAAAACTAGTTAGTCAATTGAAAAGCGGGGTAACAAGGGACATGAACGAGCGGCTCAGGAAAAATTTAACTCCCAAGTCCACTCTCTATTTGTTGGAAGAACCGACGATCGGTTTGCACACTGCTGACGTAAAGCTGCTCATCGAGGTCCTTCATCGCCTGGTCGACGAGGGAAATACGGTGATCCTCATCGAGCATAACCTGGATGTAATCGCCGAGGCGGACTACATTCTTGATATCGGCCCCGAGGCAGGCGATGCCGGTGGAGAAGTCGTAACGGCCGGTCCTCCGGAAGCCGTTGCACGCCACAGCATAAGCCGCACCGCTCCCTTCCTCCGGAAGATCCTCGGAACGGAAAAGAATCGCCGGAGAGCGGCGTAGGGCACGTGAGAGGTGAGAAGTGTACTGGAGCCTCTCACCTCTTCTCACCTCTCACCTCCGCAACCACCGCCGCGATCCCAATCGACTCCATCAACCCGTCTGCGCTCCGCACCACCCTCACGTGCTCACCAAGTGGCGCCCAGACGGTTGGATCCGTGGGGCCAAACAACGCGACCGTAGGTGTTCCGACTGCAGCGGCCAGGTGAGTTACCCCTGTATCGTGACCAACGAAAAGCCGGCATTCATGGAGTGCTTGAGAGAGTTCCAAGAGATTCGCGTTCAAGAGGCTTCGAAGACGCCGAATACGACAGCGGGAACGAAATTCACGAACGAGTTCGTTATCCACTTCGCCACCGACCAATAGAAAATCGTCAAACAATCCATCGAGACGTTCGGTCAATGCGATCCAACAATCCAGGGGCCAATTCTTGATGGCAGAACCGCTGCCTAAGTGGAATCCGAGACATGAGGGGTGATTAAGGTTCGGTCCGACGGACAACCTAGGGACCGGGTCGTGCAGAGTCAATCCAAGCTGGTCGAGCACCGCGGCTAAATGGTACACCGCGTGAATTCCAGGTCGTATGCGGCACGAACCTACAATCACCCTTTTCATTCCAGCTGCGGCCAGATTTCGTGCGATTGTCATATCTGGATCAGAAATAAAATTGATTGCCAGATCGAATGCTTCCAACCTCCCTCGGACCATCGGCGGCATCTGCCCGGTCACGAAAAGGGGAGCGAGTTCGGCCGCATCCAATCGCTCGACTCGATCAACGAATGCTGGCGCAGCTAGTCTCGCTTGGGGATAGATACCCCACAGCTCCGTGGCGGCGTACCGATAACTGTTCCGGATTTCGCGCAACAACGGGAGGGTTAGAATCAAGTCTCCGAGGGCGCCTCCCCGTAGAACGAGAATTCTCAATTTGAAAATCTAATGCTGCTGCTCGAACGCGGGCATTGAGCCGAGTTGTCCGCCCTTCTCCCAGTCCGTCGGCTGATTCCAGGGAATCGCACTTACGGGCTTCCCGAACTGCGGAGTTTGATTCGCTTCCTTTTTCTTAGACTCGTCGTCTGCCGCACACCCAATCAGGAACAAAGCTGAGCTCAAGATTAAAATCAATTTCTTCATTTCGTGGCGAGTAACACTGCATCTCCTACAGCAACTTTTGCAAGATTGTCGGGGGAAGCGGAAGCAAATTCGGCGACGCAACTATTCGGCTCGACCGATACAACGCGCAGTTGGGTTAACTTTTCTCCATTCTTCACCACGGTTAGCCTGGAATTAGTCCCTACTCCGGCGTCACTTCCGAGGCTGACGGTCAACGCTTTCGCCTCCTGGTTGATCGAAAGAATACTCCCCTCTATTGGAAACGTCGCTCTAGTTTTTCCCTTGTTAGCGGTGAGCCGGAATTGATTCAGTTCATCTTCGACATCGATCAGTCGCCGAGCTAAACCTTGGCGATCCTCCTCTGCGCGCTGCTTTTGTTCCAGATTTCTACCCGCCTCGGTCAAAGCGGCGGTCAACGCCTTGTTTTCGCTGTCGCGCGCAGTAAGCTGTTCGGTCGCCTGGTTTAGCTTGGCCTTGGTAGAATTCAATTCCGCCGTGCGCGCATCTCGCTCTTGTTGGGTCAAACGCTCCTGTGTAGAAAGGCGTTCTTCTGTTTGTTGCAGATTCTGCTGCAGATCCTTCAATTTCTTTCCAGCCTCGTCGCCGGATGAACGCGACTCAATCAATTCCTGACTCAGCCAGGCAAGCTTGGCCCGGTTGAGAAAGCCCAACCCAGCCGCGCCCAAGGCGCAGAGAACCGAGACTATCAGTAAAAACCTTATCATCCCCCGACTACAGTTTTAAGCTTTGAGTTTGCGTGAGCCAACGAGCAAACACCGTCTTCAACCTGCCTACCACGGAAAACCCAAAACCCAAAACGGACAACCCCAAACTCCAAGCTTCAGCTCCAAATTCCTTCCCAATCACAAAGCTTTTAACAAAAATATTGAAGCTGAGCTGAAAAATTTAGGGATGCGCTTCGCTCATGGCGCTGCATGTCTGCGTCAACACAAGTGAAGCCGTCAGATCTCTTCCTACAAGAAAGCCGTTGCCCTTCTCCTCTAACTGGTCCATTGGAAAAGAACCGTCAGGGGCTATGGATCGCCGACTTACAAACCCCGCCAGGGCAGGAATGCAGCAACGGTAGTATGCTCTTCGTTGCCGTAGTTCTCTGACGGCCCCTTTTTTCAGTCCGCCGGTTGTTCAATCCTGCTCACCAGGGGTACTCACCTATTCGTCCGTTGCGATCGAGAAAATGCCCGTTTAATTCCGGTCTAATTCTTTTGATCGCCTCGTCCAGGGATTGTGCCGATTCTTCGGGAGAGAGTTGAGCTTCTTCACCTCCCATATCGGTCCTTACCCACCCCGGTGAAATCGCAACGGTGATCACTCCGCTCGGCGCGAACTCATGAGCAATCATTCGAGTTAACATATTCAGAGCAGCCTTTGAGATCGAGTAAGCATAGTAACCGTGGTCGTCTTTGGTCGAAACTGAACCAAGGCCGGAAGAAACATTGAGTATGCGCGGCTGCTCGCTCTGAGCAAGCATCGGATAAAAAGCACGAATTACCCGAACGGCGCCGAGCGTGTTCATGTCAGCCCATTATCAGAATTATTTCCATAAAGACTTCTCGTGCGCCAAGTCCGCAGGCTAAATGATATCCATTCTTCAAGTTTGGTGCATTAGTGTCCTGTCCCGGCAAAATATATGTTATTTCGGGGACCGGACACCGCCACTTGAATTTGATCACAGTGTTCGATTAGCTAAAAGAAACCTTGGAAACACAGATCTCCATTCTTGCCGGTCTCCCACCACGCTCTGAGATACTTCCCAGCGAAAATGTCATCGTGGGCCGAGCGGCGGAGGTTGATTTGATATTGAGCCATCCTGAAGTGTCGCGGCGCCATTGCCGGATCCTGCGAGAAGGCGAGAGTTGGTTCGTCGAAGACCTCGGCAGCCAACGAGGGACCGCCGTCAATGGAAGCCGCATTTCGGGCCGAACCGCTCTGAGGCCGGGCGACCAGATCCAGGTAGGACCTGTCCTTTTGGTACTCGGCGCCAGCCATGAAGAATCGTCTGCGGTAACGGAGTTGGTGAATCCCCTCGGTTCTGTCATGTACAAGGGAAAGCCGGCGGAAACTATCTCGCTCCGTTCCGATCTAATCTTTGGGCGAAGCGGTGAGGTCGATGTGTTTTTGAGCGATCCGGTCGTTTCTCGGCGCCATGCGATGATCGAGTCTGGGCCCAAAGGATATCGCTTGCTCGATCTTCATAGTAAATCCGGATCGTTCGTGAACGGCAGACGTTTTGACGAACATGATCTCGTTATCGGCGACCAGATCCAGTTCGGACCGTTTTTCTTCATCTATGACGGCAAACAGCTCGTCCGCGTGCGCCGCCTTTCCGTCGGCCGCATCATTGCCATCGGTCTGATTAAGCAAGGTGACAATGGCCCGATATTGAACCGCGCAGGTTTCGTGGCGGAACCTGGCCAGTTCATCGGGATCCTCGGACCGAGCGGAGCCGGAAAAACGACACTATTGAATGCTCTGAGCGGACTTCGCCCAGCAGAGAGCGGAAAAATTCTATTTGACCAAACCGACCTGTACAAGAACCTCGGCCAACTCCGTTCGCTGTTTGGGTACGTGCCGCAGGACGATATTGTTCACTCTGATCTAACCGTCACCGAAGCGCTGACCTTCGCTGCCCGTCTCCGTTTACCCGCCGGAACGCCTCGATCAGAAATTGTCAAGTTGGTGGATCACACAATTGCCAGTCTCGGATTGTCCGACCGGGTGAACCTGAAGACGGGCCGACTATCCGGTGGCCAGCGAAAGAGGGTCAGTGTCGGAGTCGAGCTACTTAGTCGCCCACCCCTTTTGTTTTTGGACGAACCGACTTCCGGGCTGGATCCTCTCGCGGAATTCAAACTCATGGAGTTGTTACGCCGTCTCGCTGATACGGGCTGTACGGTCGTTTGTACTACGCACGTGATGGAGAACGTTTACTTGATGGATCAGATTGCCATCATTTCGGATGGACGCGTGGTGTTTCAAGGCGCGCCAGATGAAGCGCGTTCAAGGTTCGGTGTTACGCGGCTTTCTGCCCTTTACGACGCACTGCAGGCCATTGATCCAAAAAGTCTACCCCCCTTCGAGCCAGCAGCCCCTGGCGAACCGGAACAGGAAAGGCCCGCCGCCGTGCCTCTGGCCAAGAAAAAGAGGGCCTTTTCGCTCCCCATTCTTTTACAGCGGCAATTCGCCATTTTCCGGGCAGACATCAAAAATTTGATCATCCTTCTCGCACAGCCGATCATCATCGGAGCTTTGGTCGCCTGGGTGGCAAGTGACCCCCAACTGGATCAATTTTTTGCGTATATCGCTACCCTTTGGTTCGGGTGCAGCAATTCGGCGCAGGAGATTGTACGGGAATTACCGATCTATCGGCGAG
>Ga0207862_1000478_pt1 | contig 12039 bp, 10 predicted proteins | sample LuqExpMetageno81_FD_187838 | JGI IMG/M metagenome (GOLD analysis project Ga0207862, IMG submission 187838) | Tropical forest soil microbial communities from Luquillo Experimental Forest, Puerto Rico - Sample 81 (SPAdes) | ecosystem: Environmental > Terrestrial > Soil > Tropical forest ... | reverse complement strand
ATACGGAAAAAACTTGACTCATTTGCAAACACTTTTGCTTTTCAAGGATTCTAGCTTCTGACCGTCTCTCGAACGCCTCCGGAAGGAATCAGGATGGCACATTTCGCTCGTAAGGCAAACAGCTGTAAGCAAAGGCCGGAGGCTGGCGTTGAGCGTTCGGCGTTCGGCGTTCGGCGCAGCCGTCGCCTACGCTGCAACAAAGACTTGGCAACGATCAGCGTTCGAACTAACGGTTTTATTATGCCTAATTCCCCCAGAGAAAGTTTCTTCGTTGGTGTGGACGTCGGTACTGCAAGCGCGCGTGCCGGTGTGTTCGATAAGTGCGGCAATATGAAAGGGAGCGCGGCTGCACCGATCCAATTGTGGAAACCGGCGACCGATTACGTGGAGCAATCCTCGGACGACATCTGGTCGCGTTGCTGCGAAGTCGTTCGGACTGCCGTGGCGAAGGCTGGGATTGCGGTGGACAGTGTTGCAGGATTGGGATTCGACGCGACCTGTTCCCTTGTTGCGCTGGACGGTGACGGGCAACCAATTTCAGTAAGCCCGACCGGCAATGCCCAACAGAATGTGATTGTCTGGATGGATCACAGGGCCGTTGATCAGGCTAATCGGATTAATCAAACCAAGCATCAGGTTCTGCAGTACGTCGGAGGCGTGATCTCTCCTGAAATGGAATCGCCCAAACTCTTGTGGTTAAAGGAGCATCTGGCGAACACTTGGAACAAGGCGGCTCACTTTTTCGATTTGCCCGATTTCTTAACCTACAGGGCGACCGGGGAAACCAGTCGTTCGCTGTGCTCTTTGGCATGCAAGTGGACCTACTTAGGTCACAAGCGGGAGCAGGGGGACCTCGCCGGCTGGAGCGATTCGTATTGGCGGCAGATTGGACTGGGTGAATTGGTAACCGAAAAGTACAGGAGAATCGGCACTAACGTAAGACCAATGGGCGCGCCCGTCGGCAAAGGCTTGTCTGAACAGGCCGCAAAAGAGTTGAGTTTGCGATCCGGGACGGCGGTAGGTACGTCGATTATTGATGCACACGCCGGCGGTCTTGGAGTGCTGGGGGCGGTAGGCGATGGAGAAATCCTTACACCTGAGTTGCTGAATTCTCGGGTTGCGCTGATCGCGGGGACATCTTCGTGCCAAATGGCCGTCTCGCGCGAGCCGAGATTCATTCCAGGCGTCTGGGGACCATACTTCTCCGCGATGATCCCGGATCTATGGTTGACCGAGGCCGGCCAGTCGGCCACTGGAGCTGTTCTGGATCATATTATCTACACTCATGGCGATTACCCTGAGGCCAAAAAAGAGGCGGATTCCGAAGGCCTATCAATTTTTGATTTTCTCAATCAGCGACTAAGCAACCTCCAAAGCGAACATGGCTTGAATTCGCAGGCAGAGTTAACTGAAGAACTCCACGTATACCCGGACTTCCACGGAAATCGATCTCCGCGTGCGAATCCAACACTGCGCGGGATGATAAGCGGCTTACGGCTATCGGCAAGGGTGGATGACCTGGCCTTAATCTATCTGGCGACGATCCAGGCAATAGCCTACGGCCTGCGTCACATCCTGGAGGAAATGGATGCGAAGGGCTATGCCATCTCCAAGATTTTCGCCTGCGGTGGCGGTTTGAAGAACGAGGTTTTTTTGCGCGAGCACGCCAATATTACAGGTTGTGAATTGGTCCTGCCAAAAGAGCCCGAGGCAGTCTTGCTAGGCGCTGCGATACTCGGAGCCGTTGCGTCCGAGGCATATCCTGACATTTTAGGCGCCATGAAGTCGATGAATGCCGTGGGTAACAGAATCCAGCCTGAGAAGGGATCCATCGCCGAGTATCATAGTCGCAAATACAAGGTGTTTCGACGGATGTACGATGACCAAATGGCTTATCGGCAATTGATGGCAGAGGGCGGAGGCGAGGGAAGAGGTGAGAGGTGAGAGGTGTCGTTCAGAACCTCTTTTGTGGCTTCCGGTACATCTCCCTGAATGGATGTTCGTCCAGCAGGTTTGGTTCGATACCGCCAAACTTCTGACCGTCATAAATCTGGATTCCGACGTAATAGTACAAAGGACAGATCGGCGTTCCTTGGTTGAGAAGAATATCTTCAGCCTGGTGAAAGATCTGTAGACGCTTTGTGTTGTCTGATTCCACGACTGCTGCCGCAACTAAATCGTCATAATTTTTGCTGCTCCAGCCGGTACGGTTGTTGCCGCCACCGGCCAGGAAACAATCGATAAATGTGTTCGGATCGTCATAATCGCCGACCCAGCTTGACCTCGCAAAATCGTAGTCAAGGCGACTCAACGAGTTGAGATAGACCTTCCATTCCTGCTTCTGGAGTTCAACGTGAACTCCCAGTCCCTCGGATAACATGCTCTGGATTTCGACAGCGATGTCTTCGTTCAGTTTCTTGTTGTCGTAAAGGTAAGTGACCGTTGGGAATGCTTTGCCATCGCGGTACCCTGCTTCGGCTAAGATTTGGCGTGCCCTCTGCACGTCGCGACCAAACATCTGCGGTGGCTGGTAGCCGCCGGCTGTTCCCGGTGGAGTGAATGAGTAGGCCGGAGGTTCGCCGGCTTGGGTGATCTTCTTGATAATGCGGTCACGGTCAATAACCATGGCGAACGCCTGACGAATCCGGACGTCGTCAAACGGTTTTCTGGTCACGTTGAACCTGATGAAATAGGTTCCCAGGAAAGGGGCAGCGTGGAAATCCGGACGCGTTTTCAATTCTGGAATGAGCGACGGCGGCGTCAGCCCTTTATCCAGAATCAGGTCGGCCACCTTTGACGCGTAGAAATTGTAAGCCGTGATCGAATTGTCGATCGGCAGCGCATCGATGGTATTCAAAGCCACGTGCTCGGCATCCCAATACAACGGATTTTTTTCCAATCGGATGCGGTAATTCAGTCGCCACTCCTTCAGGCGGAATGGACCATCGTTAACCAGTTTGTCCGGCTTGATCCAGTCATCACCGTACTTCTCTACGGTTGACATGTGAACGGGGAGAAGGGTCGTGAAACAGCACAGATCAAGGAAATAAGGAACCGGGGCTTCCAGCGTAATTTGTAGCGTCCGTTCATCGGTCACCGTGATGCCGACTTGGCTAAAATCTTTGAGCTTTCCCTCGTTAAATGGTTGGGCGTTTTTAATATGATACAATAAGTAGGCGTACTCCGAAGCAGTCTCGGGCAATAATATCCGTTTCCAGGATCGGGCGAAATCGCTTGCCGTAACCGGATCGCCGTTACTCCACCTGGCATTTGTGCGCAGGTGAAATGTGTAGGTTTGGCCGTCGCCCGACAGATTCCAGCTCTCGGCAAGACCTGGTTTGGGTTCTCCAAAACGATCGAAGTGCAGGAGTCCTTCGAAAAGAGCGTAGCAAATGCGGCCTTCGAGTTGGCCGGTGACCACCGCAGGATCGATCGATTCTGGTTCGGCGCCGTTGAGGATCACGAGGTCGGCGCGCTTATCGTCCGAACCGCAACCGGCAATGAAAAGCAGGGCGATCAGGCCCAGCGTGCCCAGTGTCCTGTCACCGAAATAACGTGCCTTTTGCGTTGTGATCAAAATAGACCGCCGACAGGGTAACATACCTATCCAGCGTGTATCGTCGAACAGGCTGGAAGCTTGGGCTAGATTTAAGTTGCGGCGGCATTGGAGAAGTAAAGTAGCATAAGCATCTTGCTTGTATTCCTCAGCGGACGGAGAAACCCGCATGGAGCGGATGTGCGCTCGGATACAGGCTGGAAGCCTATGCTACTTTGACGCTAGGGCTGTGGCGAAGCCGACATCGCCGGAGAAGGTTGCTTGACGCTAGCGGCAGGAGCAGGAGCGGATCCGGTTGCTTCACTCGGAGACGCAGCGGCCGATGCGGAAGGGGCAGCGGAGGATCTAGGGGCTGCTGAGGACTCCGGGGAGGCCGAAGCCGCTGGAGATGCGGAGGCCGAAGCGCCCGGCGATGCTTGCGGCGCACCTGTTGCGCCAGGGGAAGCTGTCGCATTCGGTGTGGCCGAAGCAGCTGCTTTGCGCACTTCGTTCTCGAGAACGCCAACACGGCGATCCACGCTCTGCCTTGCGGTCAGCACCGTCAGTAGCAAAGTAAGTGCGAAGAAAATGCAGCCGAGATAGACTGTGGCTTTGGTAAGAACCGTTGCGGTCTGGGCCCCAAAGATATTTTCTGTCACGCCAGTCCCAAAGGCTGCTCCCAGCCCTTCGTTTTTGGGTCGTTGCATCAGCACTACAAGCGTCAGCAAGACACAGACGATCACAAGGATCGCCAGCAGGACGGGGATGAAAATACTCAGCCACATAAGGGTGGGAATATGCCGTCCAGTCTGCTCGTTGTAAAGTTGTCCTTTGGCAGACAAGGCTAAGCAGTTGCGTGTCCGGGCGACATTGAACTTCCGGATGTTCCGTGCTTTCGTTGGCGGCATGCTTCGTGCCGTTATGCTGCTGGGACTAACCGGAACTGTGGCTGTGTCGCAGCCGCTCGAATATCCGAGGGCCAAAAGAACTGATGTCGTCGACGATTATTTCGGTACGAAAGTGCCCGATCCCTATCGTTGGCTGGAAGATACTGATTCACCGGAAACCCAAGAATGGGTGAAAGCAGAGAATGAGATCACGTCCGCCTATTTGGAGAAACTGGCTGATCGGGAGCCTTTCAAAGAGCGGCTGAAAAGGCTGTTGAACTATGAACGGTACACTGTGCCCAGCTGGGAAGGTCATCGCTACCTTTACCGAAAGAATAATGGGCTACAAAATCAGAGTGTAATTTACACGCAGAAAAATCTGAGCGAGGCGCCAAAGGTTTTGTTGGATCCAAATCAATTAGCGGGCGACGGGACGGTGGCGGTCACGAGCACCACGGTGAGTGATGATAGTCGGTTTCTGGCCTACGGGATTGCAGCCAGCGGTTCGGATTGGAACGTCATTCGGGTTCGTGAGATTGACACGGACCAGGATCTTCCGGATGTCATCAGGTGGGTTAAATTTTCTGAGCCAAGCTGGACCAAAGACAGCAAAGGATTTTTCTATTCGAAGTTTCCTGAGCCCAAGGGTTCCGAAAATCAGACCTTCGCCAAGCTCGCTAATCAAAAGATGTATTACCATCGCTTGGGCGATCCCATAGAGAAGGACCAACTTATCTATGAACGGCCGGACGATCCGGATCTTTCCGCCGGCGGAGGCGTTTCGCACGATGGGCGATACCTGTTTTTGCAAGTCAACAAAGGGACTGACGAGCGAAACCTGTTGTTTTTTAAGGAACTTCAGGATCCGATGGCGCCACAGATCGACGCTCCTTTTCAGACAATAATCGATAAGTTTGAAGCAGAGGTCAGAATTGTGGGCTCGGTTGGTAGCAGGCTATTCGCCGTGACCGATCTGGACGCTCCGAGATATAAGATTATCGAGATCGATCTGACGAATCCCGCTCGCAACCATTGGAAGGAAATCGTTCCAGAATCCAAAGATCTATTGGAGGGTGCTGAGTTGGCAGGCGGGAAGCTCGTGGTGAAATATCTGGTGGACGCCAAAAATCAGCTCTTTGTTTTCGATCTGGAGGGCAGGAAAGAAAGCGAGATTGCGCTCCCGGCAATCGGGACAGTCGGGAGCTTGTCGGGTGACCCCGATCGGCCTGAGTTGTTTTACATGTTCACTTCGTTCCTTTACCCATCCACGATTTATCGGTACGACGTGAGCACCGGCCATAACGAAATGTTCAAAAAACCGAACATCGGTTTCGACGCAGACAAATACGAGACGAAGCAGATCTTCTATGCATCGAAGGACGGCACGAAGATCCCGATGTTTATTGTATGCAAGAAGGGGATTAAGCTCGACGGGTCTAACCCTGTCTTCCTGACTGGTTACGGAGGGTTCAACATCTCCCTCACTCCGTCGTTTTCGGCGTCCTATGCGTGCTGGATCGAAAAGGGTGGTGTCTTCGCTCTCCCAAATCTGCGGGGAGGCGGAGAATATGGCCGGGAATGGCACGAGGCAGGAATGAAGGAACGCAAGCAGAACGTATTTGATGATTTTATTGCCGCCGCCGAAACTCTAATCGCAGAGAAGTACACCAGTGCCGGGAAGATTGCGATTGTGGGCGGTTCAAACGGCGGCCTGCTGGTCGGTGCCGCGCTCACCCAGCGCCCTGACTTGTTCGGGGCGGCGGTCCCGGAGGTTGGCGTACTTGACATGCTGAGATTCCAGAAGTTTACGATCGGGTGGGCGTGGCAATCCGATTATGGGTCTTCCGACACGCCGGAGGGGTTTCAGTACCTTATCAAGTTTTCACCGCTCCACAACATTAAAGCAGGAAGTTGCTGCCCGGCGACTTTAGTGACGACGGGTGATCATGACGACCGGGTTGTACCGGGGCATTCGTTCAAGTTCGCCGCGACATTACAGGCTGCACAGGGGTGCGCAAATCCGGTCCTGATTCGAATCGAAACCAAGGCCGGTCACGGTTCCGGCAAGCCGATTACCAAAGTCATCGAAGAGCAGTCTGATGTCCTGGCATTTATGTGGAACGCAATTGCAAGGTAAGCGAAAGCTCGAGCTTTCGCTTACTTAGTAAAATCTCCGGATTTCGTCCAACATCCGGCGAACGTGGGCATAATCGCGACGCGGCTTGAGTACATGATAGCTTTTCCATGGGTCCCCCCATTCCAGGATTTCGATAGTAACGCGGCGAACACCCCAGTTGTTCATTTCGGCCCAGGATGGACAATACAAATCGATGGTGTTCCGTCCAGCCAATGCCCAACCGTAGTCGTCGACCTGGTAGATCTGACCGGTGGCGAGGATTATGAATTTCGTACCAACCGGCCACCGGGACCAGTCAGCAGCCGCGCTCCGGATCGATCCGAACTCGAGAGCCGTGCCGACGGCACTGGAATTGCCGTAAGGACGATGATCACTTTCCGTGTGCGTATAAGCGGTAGTCCGCACTTTCATGAACTGGCTGCGTGGCAACGGGGGCTCATATTCAGGAAGGGAGCGCCCTGCGCAACCAACGAAGAGAATCGACAGCGCCGCGAATGCGACGAGGCGAACAACTCGGAACTTCATGCGTGCCGATCATACCGGGATACAAATAAAGAATGAACAACATTTATCTTGAATTCTGACGGTTGCACGAAGCTCAATTATGGAATAAAAACGCGAGTCATGCGGCACCGATGGATTTTATATTTGGCGCTTGTCTGGTGGATTTTTTGCGCGACCGGCGAACGGGGGTTCCCTTATGATCCCGAAGTGCGGCGAGCTTTGCCGGTCGACCGGAATTCGGCTGCGGATCCCGGGGTGCCCCCGGCTGATTCTTTGGCCTCTGCGAGCTATTCACGATCAGTTTCGGGCACGAATATAGGCCAGACTCCGCGATCGCTGTCGGCGCTGCTTGTTTATCCCCCGAGTGCTCCGGCGACAATCGCGAGCTCTGCGATCATGATTGACGCGAAGACTGGCGGAGTGCTTTTTTTCAAGAATCCAGATGTCCCCCGGCCAGTGGCCAGCACCCAGAAGCTCCTAACGGCTTTGCTGGTTGCGGAACATGGCGGGTTGGATCAAAGCGTCCGCGTGGCTCCTTCCGATTGTGCAGTCGAACCGACGAAGCTTGGGTTCAGGGCGGGTGAGGTCTATACCAAACGGCAACTCTTGGCTGCAATGTTGGTGCACAGCTGCAACGACGCCGCAGTTTGCCTGGCGCGCAACGATGCTGGAAGTGTAGGTTCCTTCGCCGCATTGATGAACGCCAAGGCGGCCGAACTGGGAGCCGCGAGCAGCCATTTCGTCAATCCTAATGGCCTCCCTAAGGCGGGACAGTTCTCCACGGCGCGCGACATGGCGCGAATTGCGTTTGCCGCATACCACAACCCGACACTCCGCCAGTTCATGCGGTTGCCGGGACTTACTTTTACCTATAGTTCAGGTCGCACGCGGTTTCTGGAGCCGACAAATAGGCTCGTGGTGCGATCTTCCATATTTACCGGCATGAAAACGGGTTACACTGAGGTAAGCGGCCGGTGCCTGGTATCGAGTGCGTCTAACGGCGGCAATGATATTATCCTCGTCCAGCTCGGTGGCACTCATCGGACGTTGTTTGATGACGCACAGAGGCTATTGTTCTGGGGGTTGGAACGCAGAGAGGCTGCGCCGGCTTTCGCCACGGCGAGTGGCAATTAATCGCGTTGTAAGCGGCTTTATAGCGCGAAAATCTCACCAGCCCTTTGGCTTGCGAGATTCTTGGGCTACGGCCTTTTCACCACGACATAGTCCATGCCGGCCGATACTGCGGCTTCAAAACCGGCCGGGCTATCCTCCAGCACCAGACAGTCGGATGGCTGCACGCCCATCCGACTGGCGGCCTCGAGGAACATGTCTGGAAACGGCTTACCGCGTTTCACCTGTTCACTGGTCACAATGACCGAAAAAAAGTTCTCAAATCCGATTGCTTCCAGTGTCTTGGTGACAACGGGCAGAATTCCTCCGGAGGCCACCGATACCTTCGCAAAAGCAGCGACTTGGCGCGCGAAATCGGCGACTTCCGGAATCGGTCGAATCGTGCCGATTCGTTGAACGTAGAGCTGCTCCTTTTCGTTGGCAATCGTTTCGGGATCCAGTGAAGAACCAAACCGCTCGTTCAAGAATTCAACCATCTTGCGGCTCGGCCATCCGCCGAGATTGTAAAATAACTCCTCCGGGATTTGTCCCCCATATGTCCGCACCGTGTCGGCCCATGCTCCGTAATGAACCGGCATGGAGTCGGCAAGGGTGCCATCGCAATCGAAGATATAGCCTGCGTATCGCTTTTTGGGTGGAGTGAAGACTGTCATAGGAAAGCCGGGGAAAGTTGCACGTGTTCAAAAACATCACAACTCGTGCCGGGAAAAGCGCGTCGTTGCAGAATTTTTATTGATTTTAGGCGCTTTCCCCGGATGATTCCTATCCCTCATTATGCGTCACACGATTTCCGTTCTGGTTGAAAACAAGTTCGGCGTTCTTGCTCGGATTGCTGGCATGTTCAGCGGGCGCGGGTTTAACATCGATAGTCTGAATGTAGCGCCGACCAATGACCCTTCCGCTTCCAGAATGACGATCGTAGTGCGCGGAGATGACACGGTTCTCGAGCAGGTTACAAAACAGTTGAACAAGCTCGTTGACGTGATCGAGATCCAGGATTTTAGAGACGGAGACTACGTTGATCGCGAGTTGGTAATGCTTCGGGTTAACGCCGATTCCGATAATCGGTCGGAAGTCATGCAAATTTGCGACATTTTTCGGGCTAAAATTGTCGACGTTCAACCGAAGCGTCTCGCCATCGAAATTACTGGGAACGAAAGCAAAATCAGTAAGTTCCTAAAACTAATGGAGAACTTTGGCGTCAGCGACTTGACGCGGACAGGCAAGGTGGCAATGGCCCGAGTGGAATGATTCTCCAGCTTGAATCAAAATATGGCAGCAAAAGTCTACACGGACAAAGACGCCGACCTCGCTAACCTCAATGGAAAAGTGTGTGCGGTAATCGGATTCGGATCCCAAGGTCACGCGCACGCGCTCAACCTCAAAGACAGTGGCGTGGAGCTCGTGGTCGGTCTGTACAAAGGCAGTAAATCTATCCCGGTCGCCCAAGAACACGGTTTTCAGGTGCAGGAGGTCAGCGAAGCGGCACAAAAGGCCGATATCATCTTTTTCGCAACCCCCGATCTCAAGAGCGCGTCAATCTATGAGACCGAGGTGGCCCCTCATCTAAAGAAAGGAAAAGCGCTCCTTTTCAGCCACGGTTTTGCGATACATTTCAAGACAATCGTACCGCCGCAGGATGTGGACGTCATCATGGTGGCACCGAAAGGTCCGGGACACATCGTGCGCCGACAATACGTCGAAGGAAAGGGTGTCCCCGCGCTTATTGCGGTTTTCCAAAATCCGTCCAAACAAGCGAAAAAATTGGCGTTGGCGTGGGCGAAAGGAATTGGCGCTACGCGAGCTGGCGTGCTGGAAACCACGTTCAAAGAGGAGACCGAGACTGATCTTTTCGGGGAGCAGACTGTTCTTTGCGGCGGTTTAACCTCGCTTGTCCAAAACGGGTTCGAAACTCTCGTGGAGGCAGGTTACCAGCCGGAGATGGCATATTTCGAGTGTTTGCACGAGCTAAAGTTGATCGTGGATCTCATATACGAATCAGGCATCGCCGGCATGCGGTTTTCTGTATCCGAGACCGCGAAGTGGGGCGACGTTTCGGTGGGGCCAACCGTAATCGATAGTTCGGTCAAAAAGAAGATGCAGAAGGCTCTTAAGGAAATCCAAAACGGGAAATTCGCTGAGGGCTGGATCGCCGAATACGCGGCCGGTTTGCCGAACTACAAGAAGCTTCTGAAGGACGGCGAAAAACACCCTATCGAGACGACTGGTGAACGGCTGCGCGGACTGATGCCCTGGATACAGAAGAAGAATATCAAGGGCGCTCAAGCTGCTTATTGATGCCAGCCTTGCAAGGAGGAAGCGCGAACGGCGTTATTCTATGTAGTGAGTAAGATTCCCCGGGGCGGCAATCCGTCTGTTTCGAGATCTTCGCTTGGTTACGAGCTCTTGTAATTCTGCCGCTATACGAAACAACCGTTTGCTGCTAAGTCGTTCTTCCGGCGATTTGAAGTTGGCGCCGTGGATCTGCCCGGCATAATTTGTGGAATTAATCGTCTTCTCCTCGTTCATACTAGCTCCGCCTCGCCTTGAATTCGACAACCGCACCACACTAGCCCTGAGAAGCCAGCGACATTCCGGCCGTGTTTAGAACGTCGCCGCCCATATCTATATTGCAGCTGAATGCGTTTGTAAATTGGTAACTCGTGATCGGGTGAAATTAGATTGTAAGCGAAGGCTCCAGCCTTTGCGCCATTGCCAGCGGGGGAACAGATAACACGAGATTGAGAGCGCAAAAGCTGGAGTTTTCGCTGACGCGGGTGCAAAAGCTGCAGCTTTCGCCTTGCGCTTAGAAGTCCAAGTGATTCCAGTAAGTCACCTTGTCCTGATGGTTTGCGACGAATTTGACCGCACCATCCTGAGAGATAACAATCGCAAGGCATTCCGCGTACTCGCGGCAGAGGCGATACGCCGTACGATGTCGGGTTCCGGCGCTCTCCATGGACTCTAGGACACAATGTTGCGCTTCGATATCGAGGGCGCGGTAAACCATTTCGTCTTCAAAGCTGGGGACCTGGATTTCAACGCCAAATCCCAGTACAGTGAATTTGTGATCGAGCAAAAGGCAACCGTCGACTGCCGTGAGATCCGAAAGCCAGAGAGCGAGTTCCATAAACCGCTGACTGGACGTATACGGAAACTCTTCGTACCACTCCAGGTACTCTTGCCAACCTGCTGACGATTTTCCCTTGGCCAGCGCAAATTGACCCAGCCGCCCTGTTACTTCTGCAAGAATGACAGCAAAGGGAGAGGCCGTGCAGGCCTCATCGATTCGATACTTTGCCCGCAAAGGACCTTTCACCTCGAGAAGCTTCCCAATCATGAATCTCGGCGCGAACACGATGGTGCCGCCGTGCCGCGAATTGCGAATCTCTCGAATAACTCTTCTCATGAACCCGATGCCGATTTTCTCCGCGAGATCTTCCCGTACGTTGACCGAATCCAGCGGATGAGGCGCCTTTGCATCGGAAAATCCCTCCCCAATGGTTCGATAGCGCTCGAGTAACCAAGAGGAGGCAAATAGATCGAAACCATGACCTTCGACTCGACCGTTCAGCAACGTAACGAGACGTTCCGAGCCGCGGTGAATCACCAGATTCCCTGGACCTCTGACATGGATGATCAGCCAATTGGGGATTGGGTGGTTGATGGAGTCGATTGCAACGGTCAGATCCCTGGACCACGCACCGGTGTGTACCATCCCTGAAATTTCGAATCCGCGAGAGGGGGACCATTCGACTGCGATCATGGCTCGATAAAATCCGGTAGCAGGTCCCAATCGCCGGATCTCCTGCTCGGCAAATGATCGGCGCCTGGAGAAGCGGACC
>Ga0207862_1000477_pt1 | contig 12048 bp, 8 predicted proteins | sample LuqExpMetageno81_FD_187838 | JGI IMG/M metagenome (GOLD analysis project Ga0207862, IMG submission 187838) | Tropical forest soil microbial communities from Luquillo Experimental Forest, Puerto Rico - Sample 81 (SPAdes) | ecosystem: Environmental > Terrestrial > Soil > Tropical forest ... | reverse complement strand
GGCCAACGAGAAGGCTCTCATCGGACACGGTGTTTCCTCCTGCGCCACCTGTGACGGCTTCTTCTTCTCCGGCAAGGAAATTGCCGTTATTGGCGGCGGAGACTCGGCAATGGAGGAGGCTCTGTTTCTCACCCGCTTTGCCTCCAAGGTGACTGTCATCCACCGTCGCGGCGAATTTCGCGCCTCCAAGATCATGCTGGACCGCGCCCGTCACAACGAGAAGATCGAGTTTCTCACCGACACTGTGGTGGACGACGTCTCAGACCCCAACAAGCACGAGGTGACAGGCCTACGCCTGCGCAATCTGAAGACCGGCGAGGAATGGGACTTTCCCACCAGCGCCATGTTTCTCGGTATTGGCCACACGCCCAACGCCGACTTTGTGGGTGAGCAACTCCCTCGCGATGCAGAAGGCTACATCGTCCCTAACGGCGGCCGCGTCTGTACCAGCGTGCCAGGCGTATTTGTGTCCGGCGATGTTGCGGACCGCCGTTACCGCCAGGCCGTGACTGCCGCCGGAACCGGCTGCATGGCCGCCCTAGAAGTCGAGAAGTACCTGGAAAAAATTGGGAAATGACCTGGTTCCGGGCGTGATCGCATTCGACCAATTCGCTATTGCCGATTCCGCCGCTCGATTTATCACGTCGCATTGCCCGCTGCGCCCACGCATCGCACTCGTGCTTGGCTCGGGCCTCGGCGGATTTGCCGACGAGCTCGCCAACGCTACACGTATCCCATACGCCGACATTCCTGAATTTCCCCGTAGCACTGCGATTGGTCACGCCGGAACGCTGGTGCTTGGTGAGGCTGCAGGAATTCCCGTAGCCGCCATGCAGGGCCGTGCGCATCTCTACGAGGGCTATTCCCCACAGCAAGTCGCCTTTCCAATGCGGGTGTTCGCCCGCATGGGCGTCAAGGCTGTGGTCCTCACCAACGCCGCCGGGGGCATCAACGTCAGCTATAGTCAGGGAGCGCTGGTCGCCATCCGCGACCACATCAACCTGCAGGGACACAATCCCTTGGTCGGTCCGAACGATGACCGCTTCGGTCCTCGCTTTCCCGATATGACAGACGCCTACGATCCTGTGTTGCGGGCCATCTCCGCCGAGGAGGCATCCCGCGCCGGCGTCGAGCTGCACGAGGGAATCTATGCCGCCATGCTCGGGCCCAGCTATGAGACCCCCGCCGAAATCTGTTTTCTTCGCACCATCGGCGCCGACCTGGTTGGCATGTCCACCGTGCCCGAGGTGACTGCGGCGCGCCACATGGGGATGGCTGTTCTGGCCATCTCCTGCGTCACCAACATGGCGGCTGGCATGACTGGTGAGAAGATTGACCACGAGGAAGTGCTGGAGACCGGCGAGCGCGTTCGGGGCAAGTTCCTCGCACTACTCCGAGCTGTGCTGCCGCGCATCGAACAGCGTCTCGCCGCTAATCATTAGTCACTGATTTACACTGGACGCGCATGGCCGCGACGTCCTATCTCATCGGCATCGCTGGTCCCTCGGGAGCAGGGAAGAGCTACCTCGCTCAGCATCTGGCGCAAAAGCTTTCGGCGCCCGTGCTGGCTCTCGACCACTACTACCGCGACCTCTCTCACTTGCCTCTGGAACAGCGAGCCCACTCGAATTTCGACGAGCCTGCTGCGTTGGAGCACGAGCTCCTCATCGCACACGTCGCGGATCTCCACGCCGGACGTGCCATCCGCGTCCCGACCTACGACTTTCCCAGCCACGCGCGCACCAGCGTGACGCAAACGTTCGAGCCCGCGCCATTCATCCTCATCGAAGGTCTCTTCACACTGCACTGGCCCGAGTTACGTCGCCTGCTTGGCACGGGAGTGTACGTTGACATGACCGACGACGTTTGCCTGCGCCGTCGCCAGGAGCGTGATGTTAGCGAGCGTGGCCGCACCCCTGAATCCGTTGTCGAACAGTTCCGCGCTACTGTCGCTCCCATGGCCGATCGCTACGTCCGTCCCACGCGTCTTCACGCCCATCTCGTGCTATCTGGCAACGCCCCCGTCGATGAGGGTGTAAGCCGCGTTCTCGATCACGTCCGTCAGCAACTTGGCCGGACCGCACCATCAGTCGAAGCTCTTCTAACTCAGCCACGCTGAAACAGCTCATGAGGACCACCATGCACCTCGGCCGCTTTCTCACCACCATAGTCGCAGGAGTTCTTATCCTGACGGCCGGTTTGCCTGCCCAGCAGCATGGCAGCGACCTCTCTACCAGCAAGGCGCTGTTTGAGCCCGTACCCGGTGCGCCGCAGCGCACCAACAGCCTGCCCGTTACCGTCGTCCTCAGTCCTGATGGCAGGTACCTAGCGCTACTTAACAACGGCTACGGCTCCGCCGAATCCGAGTACCACCAGTCGATCGCCGTTCTCGACCTGTCCACCAACAAGCTGAGTGATTTTCCCGATGCTCGCCTGCCCGTCCACGCCAGGCAGTCTTACTTTGTGGGACTCGCCTGGAGTGCCGACGGTAGCGAACTCTACGCCTCCATCGGCTCGCTGACGGATCCCGAAGGCAAGAAACCCGGCAGCACCGGCAACGGCATCGCAGTGTATCGCTTTGCCAACGGCGCATTGACGCCCGTTCGCTTTCTGAAGCTCCCACTGGTGCCGATTACGCAAAATCGCAAGAACACTTACGGCGCGAAGTATGTCCCAGCGGGCCAAAGCATTCCGTATCCGACTGGTATCGCACTGGTGAAGCGTGCTGGCGGCGATGCGCTACTGGTCGCCGAAAACCTCTCGGACGACGTGGTCCTCGTGGACGCTCGCGATGGCCGCGTGTTGCAGCGCTTCGAACTCGGCCGTGGAAAGGTCGTGCCCAATACTTTTCCTTATTCTGTCGTGGTCAATCGTGAGGGCACGCGCGCCTGGTGTTCGCTGTGGAACGGCTCCACCGTCGCAGAGTTGGATCTGCAGAAGGGAAAGGTGCTTCGCCAGATCGACCTGCTGCCCCCCAAGGTCGAGACGGACTCCTCGTCTCACCCCACCGCTCTTCTTCTGAGTCCCGACGAATCCCATATCTACGTCGCGCTGGCCAACCGCGACAAAGTGGCAACCATCTCGGTTTCCGACGGCAAGGTCGAACGCTATTTGGATGCCCGTCTGCCGCATCAGACCCACGGCGGCAACTACCCGGTGGCGCTGACGCTGTCCGCCGACGGCAACAATCTTTTCGTCGCCGACTCCAGCTCCGACGCGGTTGTCGTCTTCGATCTGCGCGAGTCCAAGGGCACTCACTCCCAGGCCAATGCCGACCGCGCCTACTACTTCATCCCTACGGAGTGGTATCCCACCGCATTGGCAGTCAGTGGCGGCGACCTGTTCATAGCGACGGGCAAAGGCAGCGGGGTTGGGCCCAACTCCGGATTCGATCCGGTTCCGCTGCACGGCAAGAAGCAGGACCATCCCTACATCGCCTCCATGATTCGCGGCTCGCTGGCGCGCGTGAATCTGAAGAACGCCGAAGCCGACCACGAGTCCCTGACGGCTGAAGTTCTGCACAGCAATCGTATGGAAGGCCGCACGAACGAGCTCAGCTTCTCGCGCGGCGACAATCCGATCCGCCATGTGATTTACATCATCAAGGAGAACCGCACCTACGATCAGGTTTTTGGCGACATCAAGGGCGCCAACGGCGATCCATCGCTTGTCATGTATGGTGAGGACATCACTCCGAATCAGCACAAGCTTGCGCTCCAGTTCGGCGTCCTCGACAACTTCTATGACAGCGGCGAAGTCTCCGGCGACGGTCATCCCTGGTCGCTCGCCGCCATCACTACCGACTACAGCGAAAAAGCTTGGCCAATTGCCTATCGCGGAGGTGAGCGCGAATACGACTCCGAGGGCACGGTCGGCGACACCAAGCCACTCGACGATGGCAATCCCGACATCAACGAGCCCGCCACCGGCTATCTGTTCGACAATCTCGCCAGTCACAAGAAGACCTATCGCCATTACGGCGAATACATCGAAACCCACTGGTGTGAGGACTTGGACCAGAGCTACACGCCCGCTGCCACTGGTGCTCCCAAGGGCGAGACTCCCAAGTGCGAACGAACTTCCATCAAGCCTGGCGAAGATTTGCCAGCCTCTCTCGGCGGCGGTAAGAGCCCGTACCAGTACACGATCCCTCTAATAGCATCCAACACGGCCACCAAGGCCGACCTTCGGGGACATTTTGATCCCAACTATCCCGACTTTAAGGTGGAGTATCCTGAGCAGTTCCGCGCCGACGAATTTCTGCGCGAGTTTGCCGCCTTCGTCGAGGCGCGTAAGACCGGTAAGGGCGAGCAACTTCCCGACTTCGCTTTGTTGCGCCTGCCCAACGATCACACCGCCGGAACGAAGTTCGGTTCGCCGACGCCGAAAGCCGCGATATCAGACAACGATCTTGCTGTAGGACGCGTCGTCGAGGCCATCTCCAGCAGCCCCTACTGGGATGACACCGCGATCTTCGTCATCGAAGACGACGCCCAGGCCGGCGCCGACCACGTTGACGCCCACCGTAGCATCGCCCTGGCCATCAGCAAGTACGCGCCGCGTACGCCGCAGCCATTCGTGGACCACAACTTTTACACCACTGTGAACATGATCCACACCATGGAGGCCCTGCTCGGCTTGCCACCGATGAACAACAACGACGCCAACGCCGCCCTCATGGCGCCGCTTTTCAGTGGTGCGGGGGACCAACCAGCGTTCAAGGCTGACTACAGCAACCGTGACAATGGACTCATTTATCAGGCCAACGCCAGGAACGCTCCCGGCGCCAAGGAGTCCTCTGCGTTGGACTTTTCTGTCGCCGACGCTGCTGACACCGCCACCCTCAACGCCATTCTCTGGCGTGACGCCAAGGGAGACCTGCCGCCGCCGGAGCCAAAACACGCCGTAATCCCGGTTTCATGGCACGAAAAATAGATACCATCTTTGTTCCGCGACTGACTGATGTCTGCCGCGTGTAACATATCTGCACGTTGCTCATCTTTGTAAATCATTGAAATCGCAACGCAAGTCATCCCTTGCGCCACAGAGGTGCTCGTCGGCATCACCATCTTGGGTCATGGCCAAAATCGATTCTGCAGTAGAATATGAGACTAGCTTTGCGTCGGGGTGTTGCGCCATAAGTACTGATAACCAACCTAACGGGCCAGAAGATATAGAAACGTCTAAGCGCCATCAGAATGGCGCCACCCACAACGGTGCTACTGACCGTCTTGGTGCGCCCGGTGGGGAGCCTGAAGCTACATCCTTCATGGATCCCGTGCGGCCGCCCCTGACCTTGCGCGAGGCCATCCTGAACCATGTGCAATATACGTTGGTTCGGCCCACGACGGGTCTCAAGCCGGTTGACTACCTGAAGCCGCTTTCCCTCGCCATCCGCGACCGCATTGTGGACCGTATGATGTCCACCGATTCGAAATTCCGCCACAAAGACGCCAAGCGCCTCTATTACCTCTCCATGGAATTCCTCATGGGCCGCTCGCTGGGCGACAACGTCTCGAACCTGCGCATCGAGGAGCAGTGCCGCGGCGTGCTGGCCGGTTTGGGAGTGGATCTCGACGAGGTGCTGGAAAGCGAATCCGATGCCGGCCTCGGCAACGGCGGCTTGGGACGGCTCGCCGCCTGTTTCCTCGAATCTCTGGCCACACTCGGCATGCCCGGCTACGGCTACGGCATCGACTACGAGTACGGCCTCTTCAAGCAGGAAATTCTCGACGGCTTTCAGCGCGAAAAACCCGACCGCTGGAAGGCCAACGGCACCCCGTTTGAGATCGAGCACCCTGAGGAGGCCGTCAGCATTCCCATGTACGGCCGCATGGACTCGCAACGCGACGCCGGCGGCAACCTCAAGCAGACTTGGATCAATTACAAGGTCGTGCTCGGCATCCCCTCTGACATGCCCATCGTTGGCTACCTTGGCCACACGGTGAACTGGCTTCGACTCTTTACCGCGCGCGCCTCCGAAGATTTCGACATCGAGATCTTCAACCGCGGCGACTACATGCACGCCGTGGCGCAGAAGATTGCCAGTGAGAATATCTCCCGCGTCCTGTATCCCTCCGACGCAGCCATCGCTGGCAAGGAACTCCGCCTGGTGCAGGAATATTTCCTCGTCGCTTGTGCCATCGGCGACATCATGCGCCGCTTCCGCCAGGAGCATCACGACTTCGAACTCTTGCCCGACAAGGCGGCCATCCAGATGAACGACACCCATCCCAGCCTGGCCGTCGCTGAACTGATGCGGGTGTTGCTCGACCAGGAAGGTCTGCCCTTTGCCAAGGCGTGGGACATCACTCGCCGCACCCTGGCCTACACCAACCACACGCTGCTGCCCGAAGCCCTCGAGAAGTGGTCCGTGCCGCTGATGGAAAAGGTGCTGCCGCGCCACGTACAGATCATCTTCAGCATTAACGATCGCTTCTTGGGCGAGATCAACGACCTGCCCAACATGAGCGCCGAGAAGCTGCGCAAGATGTCCATCGTCGAGGAAGGCTACGAAAAGCATGTTCGTATGGCCAACCTCTGCATCGTGGGCAGCCACTCAGTCAACGGCGTCTCCGAACTGCACAGTGATCTGGTCGTGAAGTCCCTGGTTCCTGAGTTCGCCGAGCTGTGGCCAGAAAAATTCAACAATAAGACTAACGGTGTGGCCCCGCGGCGCTGGCTGATGAAGGCCAACCCCGGCTTGACCGACCTGATTAGCCAGACCTTGGACGAACAGAAATGGATCACTGACCTGAGTCGCTTGCGTGACCTTGAGCCGTTTGCCGACGACGCAGCGTTTCGCGCGGCCTTCAAGGAGGTCAAGCGCCAGAACAAGCTTAAGCTGGCCGAGAACATTGCCGCTCAGCTCAATGTTACCGTTAACCCGGACTCCATCTTCGACGTACAGATCAAGCGCATCCACGAGTACAAACGCCAGTTGTTGGCGGTCATGCATGTCATCCATGACTACCTGCGCATCGTCGAGCACGGCGCAGTGCCGGCCTCCGCCCGCACCTACATCTTTGCCGGAAAGGCCGCGCCAGGCTACTGGGCGGCTAAGCAAATCATCAAACTCATCCACAACGTCGCCAACGTGGTGAACACCGACGCCCGTGTCAAAGACGCCATCAAGGTCACTTTCCTGCCCGACTATCGCGTGTCACTGGCCACGCTCATCATTCCCGGCGCCGATCTCAGCGAGCAGATCTCCACCGCCGGCATGGAGGCCTCTGGCACCGGCAACATGAAGCTCTCCATGAACGGCGCGCTGACCGTCGGCACCTGGGACGGTGCCAATATCGAGATCGCCCAGGAAGTCGGATTGGAAAACATTTTCATCTTTGGCCTGCGCGCCGAAGAAATCCTCGAGATGCAGCGAGGCGGCCGTTACAACCCGCGCGAGCGTTACGACAACGATCCCGTGATCAAGGAAGTGATGGATGCTCTCGCCTCCGATCGCTTCTGTCCCAGCGAGCACGGCCTCTTCCGCTGGATCTTCGACGAGTTGGTGCACCGCGGCGACAAGTACTACCACATTGCCGATTTCCCCAGCTATGTCGAAGTGCAGAACGAGATCAGCGAAGAGTACCAGAAAGACGAAATCTGGTGCCGCAAGTCCATCCTCAACGTCGCCCGCATCGGCAAGTTCTCAAGCGACCGCACCGTGCTGGAGTACGCGCGCGATATATGGCACATCGGCCCGTACGAAAAGGCCGCCAAGGGATTCAAGCCGGCTGGCAAGCCTCCCGCATCCGGCGGGTCGGAACCGCCGGCGTTGAACGGCGAAGGTATCCCAGTCGCAAAACTTGAGCAGTAAAGAGCCGCGAGCTTTATAGCGGAGACAGGTTGCGGCGCTCCCTTACGCTATCTCTTCCGCCGTCTTCCCAAACGTATTGGCTTCAGCCTCGACATCCGGCAGAACTTCCACCAGCGGAAATCCCAAATCCTTCCACGCGTAGTAACCGCCTAAAAGCGGGCGCACGTTCTGGATGCCGTACCGTCTGAGTTGCAGCGCCGCACGGGCGCTGGTGGCTTCGTTGGGTCAAGTACAGAAGAGTACGATCTCGCCGCCGCGCGTGATCTCACTGTGCCGCCGTTCCAGTTCTTCCGGAGAGATGCGTAGCGCACCCGGCAAAGTGCGAGGATCGGGCAACAGATCCAACGGGTGCCGCAAGTCGATGATGGTCACCGCCTCTCCACTGTCGAGCCTGGCTTTCAATTCCTCCGGTGCAATGCGTGCCCCCGCCACTTCCTTCAGGAAGCGCCGCCGCTGGTATAGCTTGTACAGGATGTATCCTGCAATCCCCGCTACGAGCGCCACCAGTGTCCATGAGCCGAACCGAGCCACGTCGTAGGCAAGCCGATCCAGTTGCTTGCTGAACATCAGACCTAGCCCTGCGAAAGCACTGGCCCAAAGTAGCGCGCCTAGCCACGCGAACAACACAAATTGGGTCAGGCTGATTCCCGCGGTCGCCGAGAGCGCTGGCGCCGCTGTATTGAGGCCAGGCACAAACTTGCAGATCAGCAGTGTAACCCGACCCATCCGCGTGAAGGTCGACTCGGTGCGGCGGACGCACGAGTCTGGTTCCAGTGCGATTTTGCACAACCAGTTCAGTACAACTGCGCCCTTGCGTTTGCCGACGAAGTACCAGAATGTATCGGCAGCCAGCGATCCCGATGCGGCCATCAGTACCGCAAGCACAAAGTTGAGCTGGTGCTGGCCCGCCAGCGCGCCCACCGCCAGCAGCAGCGGAGTAGCCGGAATTGGCAACCCGGCCTGTTCCGCCAGCACCCAGATGAACAGAAGCACGTAGCCGTGCTGCACCACGAATTGAAGAATTTCCTGCATTCAGAAAACGCAACCCTGCAGCATTCTAAGATGCTACGAAGAATAGGAAAGTTTCTAGCGAAGACGAAATCAACTCCGATGTGTGCCGGTCTCGCGTGGGAAGATGTAAGGCGTGGCTTACAATCAAGCAATTTACTCTCATCCACCCGCCGCTGCGTAATCCCGTGCCACATCGGCGGGCGTCCACCGGTTTCCGGAATACACCTTCACAATCCTTCCGTCTGCGCCAACTAACACTGTACGTAAGTTGTGTGTAATCTGGCCGTCCTTGCTGTTATAGGACATGCCAAAGAAATTCGCGGTCTTGCGCACTTCCTCCGGCGAGCCGGTGGCGAATTGCCAATGTTGAAACTGCGGGTCCAGTTTGCCCGTGAAGTGCTGGCCGTAGTTCTGTAGCACGACGGGTGTGTCGAACTCAGGATCGATGCTGATGGTCAACAGCTGCGCATTCTCATAGGCCGCTGGACTGGCTTCCAGCTTTTGCAGAATCTCGCGAAAGTTGTTGCTCAAATGCGGACAGTAGTCGGGCAGTGGGCATCGCGTGTACACGAACGTCAGCAGCAACGGCCGCCCTTGGAATTGGTGCAACTGAATCGTCTTGCCCGACTGGTTCACAAAACGAAAGTCCGGCACCGCATCGCCCGCGTCGGGAATGCGTAAGTGCGATGTCCCATCGCCCGTCGGGTCGCCACCTTTGGTGAACGATATGTCTTGCAATTCGGTGTGGTCCGTCACTACTAGCGTGGCGTGGATGTGGTCACCCGGCGAGATGTTCCCGAATACCCACTCGGCGTTTCGCCCCACCTGAAACGGCATGGTCATCGCCGGCATCAGTCCCGGCACTTCCTGGTGAACGATCGTAATCAGGCGGCTCGCGGAGTCCACCGCCGCCACACGGCCCTCCAACTCGCACCGCTTGCCTGTAGGTTTCCTGTCACAGCCCGCCAGCAACGCCACGACGCATAGCGCTGCCAACCACTGCCGCCTGCGAAAATAGGGCCCCGTCGCCATTTACTGCAACTCGCTCGACTTTCCAATCTCCCCGCACACTGCCTCGGCCGCCCGCCGTCCCGCCAGCATTGCCCCGTTCAGCGAAGCCGTGCCACAGTGGTCGCCGCAATAATAGAGCCCGGGTTTGGCCTGCACCGCCGACATCCTGACTCCGCCGTGTTCCAGAGACTGGTCGGGCAGCGCATGCTCGATGTGATACGAACGCAGGAACTCCCACCCGTTGGCTTTCTCGCCGAACCAATCTTGCAGTTGCTGCCGCACGTCACGCAGCAAGTGGTCTTCGCTGAGCGTAGCCTGCAGCACGGTCACCGACACCAGGTGACAGCCGCGCGGCGCGTATCCCGGAGCCACCACGCTGGGCACACATAAATTGTTGATCGGTCCCTCTCCGGTGCCGTTCAGCACTAGGTAGGGCTCGCCAACCGGAGCATCGGACGCTGCGAAATAAAGGCAGCGCACACCGCGCATGACCGTGCGGATACCGGCTTCGGGCAGCAATCGTGCCGCGCGCACTGCGTCACACGCCACAATCACCGCGCTTGCGGACAACTCCTCGCCGTTGTCCAGCCGCGCCTTACCCGACCACGCGTGCTGCACGGTCGCATGAAAGCGAATGTCCCCCTCTCCAAGTTGGGCCGCCAGTTGCCGGGGAATCTCCTGCATGCCGTGGTTCGGAATCGCCGCCATACCTTGCGCGAACATGCGGTACACAAAGCGAAACATACGGCTCGACGTCACCAGCTCCGGATCGAGAAAGATCCCGCCTAAAAACGGGCGAAAGAAGTGATCGATAATGCGCTCAGAGAATCCGTACTCCCGCAGCGCTTCGATTGTCGTTATCTGCGGCTGGCTCAGTATTTCGTCAATTCCCAGGTCCAGCAGCTCGCCGCGCAGCTCTGCAATGAGCAGCTTGTCGCCTACCGTCCCGACCGGCGCGCGTGCCGACGCCAATATCTTTCGCGGCCTTCGCATCGGGTCAGAGATGGTATGGAACTTCCTCCCGCTGCGCACCAATGCTCCTGGCTCGAACTCACGCAGGTCCAGCGCCTTGAAATCCAGGCAGCGCCTCGCCTCCGGATACGCCGTCAGCAGCACCTGGAAGCCGCGGTCCAGGCGGAAGCCGTCCACCACGTCCGTGCGCACACGCCCGCCCACTTCGTCGGACGCTTCCAGAACCTGCACGGCAAAGCCACGGCGCTTGAGTTCCACGGCCGCGACCAGGCCAGACACGCCTGCACCCACCACCAGCACGTCGGGATTCATATCGCGTCCAGTTTACGTGATGCGCACAGAAGCGATGAGTAAGTGCGAATCCCACCTCCGACGTCTTGAATCCAAAGAAAAGATATTTGATAGGAAAGAGAAGAGCGGGACGCTCTGCAGCTTCTGTGCTGCTGAAGAAACTTTTTCCGGCACTTTTCTCTCCTTGGTACGAACGGAGGTACATCCGTGGTCAGCAAGACAATTGAAGACAACCTTCGCCCCTACCACATCGGCCCCAAGCTCCGCGCCCTTCGCTTGAAGAAGAGCATGGGGTTGGTCGAATTGGGCAAGCACACCGGCCTCTCTCCCGCCCTGCTCTCCAAGCTGGAGCGCGACAAACTCTACCCTACGCTGCCCACCTTGCTGCGCATCGCGCTGGTCTTCAACGTTGGCCTCGACTACTTCTTCACCGACGAGCGCAAGCGCCACGTCGTCTCGGTCGTCAAGAAAGAGGAGCGCATTAAGCTGCCCGATCATCCTGGCACCAACGACATTGCATATTACTTCGAGAGCCTCGACTTCAAGTGCAATGAGCGCCGAACCAACTCCTACCTGGCCGAGTTCGAGCCCATTGCCGAGGAGAAGCTCAAGCCACACCAGCATCCCGGCTCCGAGTTTCTGCACGTCATGAAGGGCAGGCTCGGGCTGCGTATCGGTATGGACGACTACGAACTCGAAGCCGGGGATTCGATCTACTTCGACCCCAGCGTGCCGCATACCTACCGACGCGTGGGCAAGCAGCCCTGCCAGGCCATGATCGTGACCGCCAGCTGAGTACGAGCGGCTGCGCTCTTGTTACACTGCTGGCGGGTTCGATCTCCCAGAACCGCCCGCACTCATGAATCACCGACGCTATCGACTCGTATTCTTCTTTCTACTCATCACCTCATTCTCGTTCGCTCAACCCGCGCCCCGAGCCAGGG
>Ga0207862_1000476_pt1 | contig 12096 bp, 10 predicted proteins | sample LuqExpMetageno81_FD_187838 | JGI IMG/M metagenome (GOLD analysis project Ga0207862, IMG submission 187838) | Tropical forest soil microbial communities from Luquillo Experimental Forest, Puerto Rico - Sample 81 (SPAdes) | ecosystem: Environmental > Terrestrial > Soil > Tropical forest ... | reverse complement strand
CGTGTTGCCGTTGTAGTCCATTCCTAGAGAGCGCAGCTCATCGCAGACTGTCTCCAGGTTTCACAGGTTCCAACCTCAACTACCTACCGTGCCGTGCTTCCGACTCACTCAAATAGGAAAAACCCGCCGAGGATGGAGCCAATCGGATTTCGACGCGGTAGGCAGGTGCGCGGGCACTCTTAGACGCGTTCAACGGGTATACCACATTTCGAAAGTTAAAAATAAACGCCCTTGTGTAAGAGACTTCGAGGAGATGCGATTCTTTCCACACGAGCTTGTCGCCAGATATATCATCAGCTGAGAAAACGGCTTGGTCAGAATCCTGTGGTACCTTTTCGCCTTTCGGAACGACGAAGACTGCATGGTTAATCGAGCACGGTGCTCCACAGTTTTTCTCTATTACTACGGCATCCACAACGGCATCTGGCGAGGTAACACGAGAAACCTCAATGCGCTGCTCTGGAAAGATCGCACGATTCGCGACCAGAAAAATTAACCTGGGTACAAGGATCGCGGAAATGATTCCCAGGATGAAACAACTGAGCGCCAGCAATTGCGGTTTTTTTATAAAACCCACTTGGTATCCTCGTCGTCGCAAATCTATAGTGGAGCAGCCCATCCTGGAGGAAGATTCAGGGGCCCATTCGATTGGTAGTGTGGGCCACAATTCTTGTACCAGTTGTATCCATTTATGATCTGCTGGTTCTTTTCTGGCTGGTTCCCGTAATTGCCGCTGCGATCCCACGGTCTGCCGAATGGATCGCTTGGTCCAAGTAGTCGCAATTTCGCCCATCCGGCTCCCCGCAGAAGCAAATCCAATGGAATGCCCACCGCGGCACCTGTTGCACCGTAATTAAAATTACCGAAATCATCAAATTCTGGGTGGGACACATTTTGATAGTACTTATAGTCCCATGGACCGTGTCCCTGGCTGACGGTGTTATACCACCACCGGTATCCGTGGTTTTCAGCATCCTGAATGTTTTTCTCCGGGTCCGCATCGTCAGGATGCTTCGGGACATCGCAATTGCAGTTCTGAAGACCGAAGGGGTCCATGTCGTCGACGGGATTGTTCTCCACATAAGCGTAGAAATTGCCCCCTCCAACAAAGCCTAGCGGATCCTCGGATAGGAATTTGCCAGCAGACGCATCGTAGTATCTGGCGCGATAGTAATAGAGACCGGTTTCGGTATCGAATTCACGACCCGTGAAGCGGAATCGGTTGCTGACCGATCCGGTCGAGGCCGTGAGGTTCCCAAACGAATCGTAGGTATACGTATTCGCGAGTGTCCCTGACGTGTTACTGAGTGAAGTGAGTGAACCGAGGCCATCGGCTTGATAGTAGCTTGTGGTTCCATTCTGCAGCATCGCAAACTGCTCAACTATGTTCAAGCCTTGCCAATACCGGGCAACAGCGGCCCCACTCGAGTTCGTTTCCTCAGCCAGATTATCTCCATCGTACCGTTCGCGCCGTAGGCCGTTCCGACCGTGCCCACTTACATCACGCGCCGGTGGTAGTTCGTGGCTGGAAGAGACGACGGTAAGAGAACGACACCAATCCACCAACTAGTAGATATACGAGCGCGTTTGCAAGCGCCGACATAACAAAACCTAAAATATCTGAACCAGGTGCCATAACGAATCCAAAAGTGGGCCAAAGAGCGACAAGAAGCCACTCCGGGATCCGATCCGCAGGCACTATTTCTACATAGAATAATGCCTCGAACATGAACGGCACGAAAAAGCCAGCTAACAGAAACCCCCAAGATATTTTCGACAAAGAGAATCGCACGAGATCACCTACCCTAGAGTAGTGGAGTAACCTTGTAACATGACTCGTGTGGCAGTTGCGTCAAGTTGCTCCAGACCTTCGGCGGCAGGGATGAATCGCCTACGTTGATCCCTCCTGCCTTCAAAGCATCGTGGACGAAGTTCGCGCAGTCACCCCCTGGAAAACGCCACCAACCGGGTGTCTTCTTCCTGCTATTAATGAAATCCTGAATATTTTTGTCTTGGTCAGGACTCGTATGGATGATCATGCATTTTATGGGTGGGAGTGTGTCCGGCAGTATGTGTCCAGGGTAGGCTGGCAAGTCGATATCCGGATAGAATCCCTCCGTTTGCGGCGTGTTCACGCCGATTCCGATGTGTCCATAGGGATTTGGAGATCCTTGCGGAGATGGATACAGCTTGATCGTGACATCTAGACCCATGGGGTCCACCCAATTGGTTGGAGAATTGAGCACGTACGGGTAGAAATTAGGCCCAGCGTCAAAACGCTCCATGTCTTCGGAAGTGAAGCGCCCGAGAGCTGGATCGTAGTATCTGGCGCGGTAGTAATACAGGCCAGTTTCGGTGTCGAATTCACGGCCCGTATAGCGGAAGCTGTTCACCAGGCTGCCCGATGAGGCGACGAGATTTCCGAAGGAATCGTAGGTATAGGTACTAGCCAATGCCCCTGATGCGTTGCTGAGGGAAGTCAACGAACCCAGCCCGTCCGCCTGGTAGTAGCTGGTCGTGCCGCTGCGGAGCATCGCGAGCGGCTCATCGATATTCAGCCCTTGTGAGTATCGCGCCACGACGCTTCCTGTCCCATTTGTCTCCTCAACCAGATTGTCGCCGTCGTAGGCATAAACGCTTGTGCCAGAACTGGACGATTTGTAGATGCGGCGTCCGAACGGATCATATTTCAAATAGACAGTTCCGCCACTCCCTGGCAGCACAACGCTCGTCAGGCGATTCTCAAAGTCCCACGCATAGGTCGTCGTTCCCGCCGAATTAACCATTGTCTGCGTGTTGCCGTTGTAGTCTAATGCTGACCCTGCCGCAGTTTTTCCGCTAGAATTCTCGCATCCCCAACGCAGTTCTGTCCTTAGCGGGGCAGTTGCACTAAAACAGTGCAACATTTTTTCGCTCGAACCCCAGACGCGAGTTTTCGGGTACACCCCAGCGGCAGCTAAAGGAAAAAGCACACACGGATCGCCCGACGCGGAGAACGTTCCTTCTTTAGCTGCTGTCAGCATTACCCTGATTGTACGTACTGAGGGAGGAACCGGAGTAGAGATTTGAGAGCGGTGTGCTCTTCGGCGTAAGGGTAGCGATGGAGGATTTTTTCTTTCGCTGTTGCTATGCGTTCAGAACTGCACGACGCTGCGGGTGGCTCGAAAAAGCCATGACCTGAACTATGGGGAACCTCGGAAAAATGCAACCATGGCCTTCTAAACGCGGAATTTTTCGAGCTTTGAGGAGAAAATCAGGATTTTGCAGAGCGGTGTGCTCCGCGGGGCACGAAGTACGCTGCGCACGGCGCATCCGATAATGAGCTCATTATCCGACGCGGCCTCGAACCCCACGAGCCTTCCCGCGCTCCGCTCAACATAATTGCTTTATGTTACCTTCGTGCCCCACGTCGATCGATTCGGATTCTTCTTCCGCTTCCGCGTCCAGAGCCGCCAGCAGCTCGACCTTCTGTTCGTCACTGCCCTGGCCGGTGTCGCTCGTGGCAGCCGATGCTTTACGCTCCAGCGTGGCGCCGGGGTGCGTGGCCGCATGGATTTTTTGCAGCTTGCGGATAGCTACGTGAGTGTAAATTTCCGTGCTGGATATCTCCGCGTGCCCGAGCATCTGCTGGATGTAGCGGAGATCCGCGCCGTTATCCAACATCAACGTCGCCATGGTGTGCCGGAACGTGTGGCAGGAACCGGATTTCCCAAGATTCGCCTGGGCGATCAAGTCCCGTGCTAGATTGCTCATCGCGTCCGGATGAAACGACTCTCCGTACTGCGTTAAAAACAGTGTTCCGTCGTCCGGCTCGACGGCCAGCAGCGGGCGGGCTTCGCCAAGATATTTCCCCACCCAGGCGAGCGCCCGTTCACCGATCGGGATCATGCGGTCCTTCTTGCCCTTCCCCTGGCGGATCGTCAGCGTGGCCCGTTCGCGGTCCACATCGTACAGCTTCAGGTGCACGAGTTCCTTTCGTCGGATGCCCGTCGAGTAGAACGTTTCCAGGATCGCGCGGTCCCGCAGACCCACCGACGTGTGAATATCCGGCACCTGCAGCACGCGCTCGGTCTCCTCCACCGAGAAGACGGTGCGCGGGATGCGCTTTTCCATCCGCGGCAGGTCCAGATCGGAGGCCGGGTTGTACAAGATACGATTGTTCCTCACCAGCCAACGGAACCACCGGCAGATAGGCGTCAGCCGCGAGTGTTGCGTGCGGAACGTGAGTGGCTGTCCGTTTTTCTGCCGGTAGTAGTAGAGATACCGCTGATAGCTTTCCAGGATCGGGCGTGTCACTTCCATCGGGTGTTCGATGCCGCGCTCTTCGGCCCAGCGCACGAAGTCTCCGATGGACCAGCGCGCATGATCGGCGGTGTCTTCCGAGTAGTTGTTCACCAGCAACCATTCGAGATGTTCTTCGAGCAACCGGCCGAGCGGCGTGCGTGGCTCGGGCTGCGCCCTGTGCTTGATGACGCGAGCCATCACCGCACCCCTGCAGCTGTGTGTACGACACGATTTTCTCTGGCCGCCCGAGTAGTGATTTTTCCGAGATTCGGGCCGATTTCGCCATTTCGCCGCGACAGTGCTGGCGATTCTTCACCCCGACCACCCCCCGACATCCCCCCGACTTCGGGCCGACTTGACCCCGACCACTGCCCGTTTTGCCCCGACTTCTTTTCGTCGTAACCGTAGCCTGCGAGCTTTTCCACGTCGATTAAGCCGGGCAGCGTGGGCTTGCTGCTGTCACCCTGGCGCTCGAACACCAGCTCGTAAACGAAGCTCTGGCCGCGGCCGCCGTGATGCACGAGAAGGTATTCGAGTTCTTCCAGGCGACGGAGATGGGTCTTCAGCTGCGTGTTGCCCCAGCCCGTGAACCGGCGCACGTCGCGGCGGCTAAAGCGAAAGTCCACGCGCTCGATCTTCTGCCGCTCGCATTCCCCACCCACCATCTCGTCCACGAGCAAGAGCAACCGCCGCGTCTGTGGCGGGAGCTCGTCGAGCGAGCGCCCCAGCACTTCATGCGCCAGCCGGTTGGCCGTCGAGATATCGTCGAGCTTCACTTCGATGTATTCGAGCGCTTGACCGTTGTGCGTGGCGGTTTTCCGCTGCCGTTGGTGCTGCTGCAAAAGAGCGATGGAGCGGATGAGCGCCAGGTATTTCATGTGATCCCGCCGCGTGCGCGTCTGGCTGTCCAGGAACGTCAGCTCCCGCGCGTAAGGATTGACTACGAAAAGCGGCTTTAGAAGCCGCTGCGCATTGCGCTGCACGCGGAGGATCTCATCGCGCTCCCGTCTGGCCAGCAGGCCTTCGATGGTCTGGGCTTCGCGCTGTTTTTTGTGGATCGCTTGCGTCTGCGCCCGGCCCTCGTCCACGGTCAGCACCAGGCACCGGTTCAGCAGCTCTTCATCCAGGTCGATGGCCGAGGTGGTCAGAAAGAGCATCACCGGACCTTCCACACGGTAATGGTGCGTGATGAGACGGCCGGTCGTCGCATCCTTGCCCGTCGAAGCGATGCTCAGCGCTCCTTCGCTCTGCAGCAGTTTCAGGGCATAGGCCGCTCGTTGCGCGCCTTCCTCTTCCACGATGGCCAGTACCTTGTGCTTGAGATCGGTCTCCCCCATGTAGAACAGACTCTGTCCGGTCATGGCCGAGTACTGCACGCGTTGCTCCTCGGGCAGCATCGCCAGCACCGCTTCCATGATCGCGCTCTTGCCCGCGGCGGAACTCGATTGCACCAGCACCGCCAGCGGCATTTCCAGCAGGCGCGACACCACCGCCAGATAGCTCACCAGCTTGTTGGTCTCTTCCCCCACCACGCCGCATCGCTCGAAGTCCTCGAGGATGCGTTCGAGCAACCGCGGATCGTGCAGGAGTTCGAGTGCCGCGGATTTTTCTTCTGCCGTCATCTCGATCTTTTCTTCCTGTGGCTGCAGCGTCCGTTCCATCCATTCGTGTTGCAGGTCTTCGAGCTTCAGGACCAGGGTGGCCAGTTCGCGCTCGATGGTCTCTTCCTTGTGGCCCAGCTCCTTCGCCGCTTGCTTGGCGAAGATCGCCCGCAGGCGCGCGGCGTACAAGTCCAGCGTGTCCACGTGCAAGCGCGTCTCCCCGCGCGCGTTCGTGGCCGTAGCCATCACGTTCACCCGTAGAACACCGGGAGCCGTGTTCTTCTGAAGACCCAGGATGCGATAGCGCCGCTCCCCCAGCGAGACGTACACCGTCTCGCCGCTCACTTCGACCGGCACATCGATGGCCGGCACGACCGCTCCGGTCGGCAATGATGCGATGGGCAGCTCGGCGGCTAAAGGAAGATCGTTCTCCTCGTTCGTGTTGGCCTCGATGCTCTCGGGTGTGGTTGTTGGTTCGGAGATTTCCTCTTTAGCGGCTGTTTTTTCTTCGATGATTTGCGGCTCGCTCACGGTGACAGTAGGCCGCTGCCCTTTGCCGAGCCACGCCGCTTTGCCCAGCAACATTCCAAGACTCTTCGTTGCCGGCATCACCCTGAGCGCGAACTCGTTCGCATCCATGCCCTTCGGGAACTGCACCCGGAAGCACTCCACGCCCATCGCCATCAGTTCTTCGGCCAGCTTCTCCGCTGCCTGCTCGCCGGCATCGTCCCGGTCATACGCGATAGAAATTCTCTTCGTGCCGTGCTTCTGGAACGCCGCACGGTGATCGTCGGTGAAGCCATTCACGCCGTAGCTCGCCGTCACGTGGCGATAGCCCGCGCACCAGAACGTCAGCGCATCGATCAGCGCTTCGCACAGGATGATTTCCTTCGAGGCGATGAGCGCTTGCTCGTTCCACACCCCGCGACGCGCTCCCGGCAGATACAGATGCAACGGCGTGCCGGGCCGCAGTCCAGGCGTGATCTTCCGCCCGTACATCTCGACCACTTCGCCTTCCAGATTGAAAACCGGAATGACCACCGAGCCGTTGAAGTGTTCGTGCCCGGTTTCGCGCAAGATGCCGAGCCGCTGCAACCTGCCGCGCAACTCCGCGCCTGCCACACGGTTTTTCTCCGGCAGTCCGTAACCGAGTGTGCGGTCGGCGAAGCCTAGCTCGAACTGCTCGACCATCTCCGTGGATGTCAGGCCGCGCCCCTGAAGATATTTCAGGGCGTCGGGAGAGTTTTTCAGTGTCGCGTGATAGTAGTGCGTAACCTGTAAGAGCAATGCGCGGTCGTCCCCATCCTGGCTCACCGGTGCAGGCAGCTTCGGCGTGGAGGAACGTTGCGGCGGCTTCGCCCCCGGACGGGCAGCTAAAGGAAAATGCTCCCGTCTCAGCAGCTCGACGGCATGACGAAAGCTCACGCCTTCCGCGCACATCACCCAGTCGATCACCGAACCGCCTTTCCCGCACGCCCCGAGACAGTTCCAGAGATTTTTCTGCGGGCTGATCACCAGGGATGGCGAGTGGTCTTCGTGGAAGGGACACAGACCGATGAGGTCCGCGCCGTGGCGCTTTAACCTCACTCCGTGTGCCTCGGCCAGGCGTTCGACCGAGACCTCCCGCTTCAGTCGATCGATCTCCTCCTCCGGGATGCGCGCCATCGTACCTCCTTCCTCGCAGTTCCGGCCTTTTTCCGAAAACCCTGTCAAGAGGAAACTGCTAAAAATTACGGTATTCCAACCAGGTTGGAAAATACGGTAATATCCGGTATTCGTCAAGAGGAGAGTTGAGCCGCTATGGAAGCCTGCCTTTACACTGACGCCGTCATGCCTCGGAAGAGCACACCGAAGCCATCTCAGGCATCAGAGTCGGAGACGCCGGGCGAGCGCCTGGCCCGCTTACGAAAAGAGCGCGGTTGGACTCAAGTGGAACTAGCGGAGCGCCTTGGTATCACCCAGACGCTGCTCTCTGACTACGAGCGGGGCAAGTTGCGGTTGAACGCCGACATGATCGTGCGGCTGGCGAACGCGCTGGAGACTACTACCGATGAGCTGCTGCAACCGAAAGGATCACGGCCTCCTCTTCGCCGCAAGCCCAGCCTGCGCGTGCAGCGTCGCGTGGAGAAGATCGAGAAGCTCCCGCCGCACCAACAGAACTATCTGCTTAAGACCATCGACGGCTTCTTAAAAGGCGTCACTCGCTAAATCCGCCCCTTGACGGCGATCTACGCACTCATTAGGGGTGACGTGTCACCACCCCTCCCCATGCCGCAGGCATGGCTCTTCCAGCGCTCTACGGCGCTGCACAGTAATCGCGCTAGCAGGCCCTTCAGGAAGGCTTCCGGCTGTAAGCTTTCGCCTCTCGCAGTTCCTCGCAGTCGCCCACACTGGCTTCCTGGGCCGCTGCTGCCGCGTACCACTTCCGGGCGATCTGAGGGTCTGCCACGACGCCCACTCCGCGTGCGTACATGCGCGCCAGTCCGACCTGGGCCAGGAACTCGCTTCTGCTGCCTGCTCGTAAAGCGGAAGGGCCTCCTGCAAGCTCTTGGTGGTCCCCAGTCCCTCGGCGTACATGTAGGCCAGGTTTGCCATAGCGCGCGAGGCACCTTGGTTGGCGGCAGCTCTCAGGAGGCGAAACGCCTCCTCGTGATTGACCTCCACCTCGACGCCTTCCAGGTAGCAGATTCCTAGGATGGTCTGGGCAACCGCGCTCCCGGATTCCGCCCTGTGCCGGAGATCAGGAATGCTCAGGCCAAGTTCTTTCTGGTTCATTTGGGGTTGTCCCGGACAGGCCTCGCGCCGCTGCTTTCAGGTTGTAGGCTCAGCTAGTGCCCTGAGACGACTCTTAAACTCTGGATCGCGACATTCGGGAGCGAGAACAGACGCAAGCCTCTTGACGGTTGGTGTTTCAACCCCGTGAGCACAAGCGCTTTCGAGGAAGAGTGTCTCATCTCCAACCACGAAGGACTTCTTGGCTAAAACCATCTGCTCGATTTCCTTGAGGACGCGGACAGCTTCCGTCTTGCGGTCCAACTGCAAGAGCGCCTGGCCCAAAACACTCAAAGAGGAGTACACGGTGCCGTCATCATTCTCGGCTTTGCCCTGCCTTACGGCATCTTCCAACTTGGCCACAGCTCGGGGATAGTCCCGGGCGACGTGATACAGCATCATAGCAGTCTGAAGCTTTGTGTAGGCTCGGGCGTCAACCTGCTCTCGCTCCCGCGCGAACGCTTCTGCCTTAATCAAATTCGGCGGTTCCTGAGAGCAATATAGCTGCACAAGCATCGGGAGAATGTGTTCGCCAAGAGCTTCGGCGTCTTTCTGTTTCGAAGCTTCTTGGTACGCGTCCAGGAGCTTGCTCTCAGCCTCTTCGAATTTCCCTTCGATGATGAGGTCGGGAACTAAGTCGGAAAGCACACGCAAATCCATGAATTATCCCTACTTCCACTTTCGAGGATCTAGTGGGCCTGGAGAGGGTAGCCCCCGCTTGCAGTTATTCCAACGCCAGAATGCACGATCCCGGCAAGGTCCGTAGAGCTTCGTGCCCCAGAATTTCGCCGAACAGTATGCTCTATCGGCTGCGTACTGTTTGTCGCAGTCGTCCTCGTCGTCGTTCTTTTTATCCTTGCACGTTGGCGGCGGAGTCGGAGGCCTGTCTGGGCAGTTCGCAGTGCCGTGAACATCGAGGCATTCCGGCCCGGCTGGCATAGGGATGAAGACAGCCCCAATTGCCCCCAAAATCGGTCCTAGAATCGGCAAGCCCTCGGGCGGCGGTGCTGCGATAGGCATTGGCTTAGGAGTCGGTGTCGGAATTGGGCGCGGTGTGGGTGTAGGAGCGGACGGTGGCGCAGATGGCGGAGCTGCCGGTGGAGCGGTCGGCGGCGGAGCTGTAGTCGTGCTCTGCTCCCCAAACGGATCGATGAAATTTATTGGGCTGTTGTAGGCGTACCGATAGAAATCGATATCACCGCCACCCGTCTCCAGCGGGTCCTCGCTGAGGAATCGTCCTGCAGCCGGATCAAAATAGCGCGCCCGGAAAAAGTAGAGTCCAGTTTCTGTGTCGAACTCCCGCCCACTGTAACGGAAATTGTTCACGATGCTGCCGGACGTGGCGATGATGTTGCCGAAGGAATCGTATGTGTAGCTGTTGGCGATTGCGCCTGCACTGTTGCTCAGCGAAGTGACCGAACCGAGACCATCTTCTTCGAAATAGCTGGTGGTCCCGCCGCGCAACATGGCGAGTAGCTCATCAATCTCGGTGGTTTGCTCGTATCGTGCAACCGCTGCTCCTGCTGAATTTGTCTCCTCGATCAGATTGTCGCCGTCGTAAGCATAGATGCTCGTGCCGGCGGAGGATGATTTGTAGATTCGCCTTCCAAATGGATCGTATTTGAACGAAACAGTTCCGCCACTCCCTGGCAGCACAACGCTCGTTAGACGATTCTCAAAGTCCCACGCATAGGTCGTCGTTCCCGACGAATTAACCATTGTCTGCGTGTTGCCGTTGTAGTCGTAGGCGAAAGCTTTCGCGTTCATTTTTGTTTTGAGACCAAAATCCAGCCGCCTGACCAGCGAGGGATATGCAATTCCTCTGGAGCCTCATAAGCCCAGAACAATTGAATGTCGGATTTCCGCACCGCCTCCTCCAGCCCCCTAAAAATCTTCCGTAGGTCAATTTCTCCTTTCATAAACTCCTTAGGATTCAGAGAGATTTCCGTGGGGGAGGGATCATCAACTGGCAATTGCTTTTTGATGGTTTGGCCGTCAGGCATCACAGCAACTAGGATCATGCCGTATGCAGAACCCCAGGGGAGACGGCTCTTATAGATTTTGACGCTAGTTTCCGCGCCAGAGCGCAATTCAACCTTGAGTATCAACGGGTTGTCGTGGTCTGTCTCTACCTGAATCCCAGAGGGCATCGTTTGAGTTCTTCCCGTAGGACAAGCTGACAAGAGAAAGAGGAATGCGCCAAGAACCAGCAGAAACGCTCTAATGTGCCTGGAAGCCATTGCGGTATTGCTCCATTTGTTGAATTCTCTGATCGACCAACTGCTTGCATCGGTCGTCACAATTCCTCTGCTGCCTTTTCTCGTTCAAGCAGTTAATTTCAACAGTTGAGGCAGCTATCTCTGAAGCGGCCCGCTCCCTTTCATTCGAGAATCCCACTTGAATTCCGTCCGCCGCACCTCTGCACACTCTAGGATTAGAAGCCAGAGCGTCACGCTTGTGACTCTCTTCATGCTGCTGCATGCAGTGTCCATAGCAGTTCGCCTGCTCAGGCGTACCCGGGCCGCCGATCTGCACTCGGATACCCCCTTGGCCGTTGCACACAATCGTGTTTACGTGCGGATCGGCCGGTCTGCCTGTATTCCGCCACAATCCATACGGGTCGTTAAAGAGGACTGGGTTGCCTAGCACGTAGCCATAAAAGTTCTGCCCACCTCCGAAACCAACCGGGTCTTCGGTAATAAACCGTCCTGCCGCTTGATCGTAATATCTTGCGCGGTAATAGTAGAGATTCGTTTCAGCGTCGAACTCGCGTCCGGTAAAACGGAAGCTGTTCACGAGGCTCCCCGACGACGCCACAAGGTTGCCGAAGCTGTCGTACGTGTAAGTACTCGCAAGCGCCCCCGACGTGGCGCTCAGGGACGTAAGCGACCCGACGCCATCCGCTTCGTAGTAGCTCGTCGTCCCACTGCGCAGAATGGCGAGTGGCTCATCGATATTTTGGGTCTGTGTGTACCGCACAACAACGGCACCAGAGGAGTTCGTCTCCTCAACCAGATTTTCGCCATCATACGCATAGATGGAAGTTCCGCTCGATGAAGACTTGTAGATGCGTCTTCCCAGCGGATCATATCGGTACGACACGGTCCCGCCGGAACCCGGCAGAACTGCACTCGTGAGCCGGTTGTCGAAGTCCCAGGAGTAATTTGTCGTACCCGTGGAGTCGGTTTTGGTGGTGGTGTTGCCGTTCGCGTCGTAGGTGTAGGTCACGTTCGGACGCGCCGTGAGTTCGTTCGACGTGTTGTAGCTCCAACTGGCGCTGCCCAACTGCGTAAGCCGATTGCCTACTGCATCGTAAGTGTAGCTCTCCGTCGCAGAGCTACCTTGCGTCACGCTCAGAAGCTCATAGATATTGTCGTAGCCGAACGTGCTGCCTGTGCCAGCGGGCTGTGGTGTGCGCGTGACCCGATTCCCAGCGTTG
>Ga0207862_1000475_pt1 | contig 12096 bp, 12 predicted proteins | sample LuqExpMetageno81_FD_187838 | JGI IMG/M metagenome (GOLD analysis project Ga0207862, IMG submission 187838) | Tropical forest soil microbial communities from Luquillo Experimental Forest, Puerto Rico - Sample 81 (SPAdes) | ecosystem: Environmental > Terrestrial > Soil > Tropical forest ... | reverse complement strand
GAACCGCGGTAGATGACTACGTCGATCAGGTTCTTGGCTTTGTATTTTTCCTCGCGGCCAAGCACCGTATAGAACACTTGGCGGGCCGGATTGGCGAGCGCGAAATGGATCCAGCGCTGCGCGACTTGGGCCACCAAGACGGTCGCAAGCGTCGGCGCCAAAAAGATGGCGACAAAGCCGGCCACAAAAACGACCGGCAAGGCCGCTGCGCTAACGCCAGTGCCGAAGCGCTTGAGCAATTGTCCAGTGGCAAGAATCTGGGTCGCCAGCGTGAGCAGATTCACTGCGAGATCGATGGCGGCAAACAGGCGCGCTTGTGCACCCGCACCATGCACCTCGGCGGCGACGATGTGAATTTGCTCGAAATAAAGGATGGTCGCGCAGAACGATTGCAAGGAAATCCACGCGGCAAGGCCGATCAAATAAGGCGAGCGAACAAGTTCGGGGATCGCCGCAAAGGCGCTGCCGCCGAGACGCTCATCTTGCGCGGGCCCGGTTTGGTGGGGCGTCGTGACACGCTCGAGCCGCCAAACGCAGAACACCGCGGCTTCGATCAAAATCATTGCCGGGATCAAAAGATTGGTCGGGCCGAGCGGCACCGAGAGCCAGATCGTCAGGACCGGTCCGAGCAGTGCGCCGGCGGTGCCGGCGGCGCCAATGAAGCCGAACAAGCGCTTGCCCTGATCGGCGGTGAAGAGGTCGGCCATGAACGACCAGAACACCGCAACCGAGAACAGGCTGAATACCGCAACCCACACGTAAAACATTCGCGCCACCAGGGCCGTATCGATCTGCAGCGTGAGAAACAGCCAAAACAGCACGAGGTTGACGACGAAGAAGTGATTGACGATCGGGATGAAACGGGCGCGCGGCAGCTTGGCGACCAGTATGCCATAGAGCGGCTGCGCAACCAGCAGCGTGGCGAAGGTCGCGGTAAACAGCCACGGCAGATTGCGGATGCCGCCGGTGATCGCCATCTGGTCGCGCAAGGGACGGAGCACGTAATAGCCCGCGAGCAGCGTGAAAAAATAGGCGAACGACCACAGTGCGGCGGCACGCTCCTGCTGTGTGGCGGGGAGCGCACGCGCCATAGCGTGCTGCAAGAACGCCGTGGCGCCGCTGCGGTTGCCGGTGGTTTCGAGTGTCATTGCGGCAGCGATAATTTCTGTTTCAGCTCGGCCGCGCTAACCTGCTGTCCGTAACCCGGCCCGCCGCGCTGAAAGAGCTTGGCGTCGGCGAGCTTGCCGACGACGACCGGATCGAAACCGGCGTCGCGCACAAGCGCCGCGGCCACCCGGACGGCGTCCTGATCGTCGCCGGCAATCGGCACCGCAAGTTTGGGATCGGGCCGGTTCGCTTCGCTGGCAAATATTTTGTAGGACATAGTGTTGAAGGCACGCACGAGCCGAGTTCCCGGCAGGTATTTCTGCGATGTCAGCCCGATGCCGTTCGCTTCCACTTCATCGGCAACCGCGCCGTCACGGGCGGCGACGGCGTTGCAGGTATCGAGAACGATCTTGCCTTTGAGTTGGGCTGCGTAATCGCGGCCGATCTGCTGCAGCGCGCCGTAAGGCACGGTCAGTAACACAACATCGGCGAAGGCACTCGCATGTTCGACGGTGCCGGCTTGGGCCGACGGTCCGAGACCAGATACCAAATCCTTCAACTCCTCCGGGTGGCGCGAGGAAAACAAGACCTTGTGCCCGTTCTTGACCCAGAGCCCGCCGATGGTGCCGCCGATATGGCCTGCGCCAATTGTTCCGATTGGCATTTTCCCGCCATTGCTTTGAGCGCGCAGCTCCCACGGCGACAGTGCCGCGCCGGCCATGAGAGCGCCGCCGGAAGCGAGCACTGTCCGGCGATCTGGAAAATTGTGTCGTCTCATCGAAATACCTCGCGAATTGAGCCCGCTGAAATTATAAGTGCGGCAATAGCGATGTTCATGGAGCCGCGCCGCATGGAGGCTATGCATCCATGGCAGCGTGTTTGAATGATGAAATAATGATGGTCGGGGTTAAAGCGCGAGCGGACCGCTTGCCTTCTTCCAGGCATCGATGCCGCCGGCAATATGACAGGCGGTCTTTAAGCCGGCGTCCTGCGCCGCCTGGACCGCCATGGCCGAGCGCTCGCCGAAGGCGCAATAGAACACGAGGCGCTTGCCGGAGGCCGCCGCCAATTCATGCAAAATGCCACCGGGGCCGATCTCCGCGGGCAATTGCGGGTAGGGCAGGTGCAAAGAGCCGGGAATGACGCCGTGCTTTTCGCGCTCGCTTTTTTCACGCAGATCGATGAGGGCGAGGTCGGGTTTGCCGCGAAGCGCAATCGCGTCGGCCACCGTTAACGCCCATCCTTTGCGGGCCACCTCTTCCTGATGCAGTCCGACCCGCATATTGGCCGGCACCGCGACGTCCATCATCTTGGGATTCGGCAGCTTCAGATTGTTCATGAGCTCGGCATATTCATCCATCGACTTCACTTTCAGTCGCGGATTGAACAATTTCTCTTCGCCGATGGTGGAAACCGTGTCGCCTTTATAATCGTGCGCGGGATAGACGAGCGTGGCGTCAGGCAGCTTCAAAAGCTTGTTGAAGATCGAATCGTATTGCGCGCGCGGATCGCCATTCTGAAAATCGGTGCGGCCGGTGCCGCGGATCAATAGCGTGTCGCCGGTGAAGACCCGATCGGAGAGCAGGAAGGAATAGGAGTCGTCGGTGTGGCCCGGCGTGTAGAGCACGTCGAGCCGCAACCCTTCGATCTCGACCCGATCGCCTTCGGCGACCCGCATCGAGACGACGTCGGCATGGGTCTGTTCGCCCATTACTGTGATGCAATGGGTACGGTCGCGCAGCGCGCCTAGCCCGGTAATGTGGTCGGCGTGCAGATGGGTGTCGACGGCCTTGACCAGTTTCAAGTCGAGCTCGCGAATGAGCTGCAGATAGCGATCGACCTTTTCCAGAACCGGATCGATGATCAGCGCCTCGCCGCCAGGCCGGCTGGCGAGAAGGTAGGTGTAAGTTCCGGATGCGCTGTCGAAGAGCTGGCGAAAGATCATGGTGACTCCCTACCTGCACTATACACGATATGATGGCATCTAGGAGATCAAGAGATCGCGGATATGAACAAAATCAGCTTGGACGAAAAGTTCTCGTTATTCGACGAACACTGGCGGCCGAAGACGATTGCTGCGTTGAACGGCCAAGAGGTCAAGCTGGTGAAAGTGCAGGGCGAATTCCGTTGGCACCATCACGATCACGAGGACGAGTTCTTCATGGTGTGGCGCGGCCGTTTTCGCGTCGAGTTTCGGGACCATGTCGTCGCGCTCGAGCCTGGGGAATGCGTCGTGGTGCCGCGCGGCGTCTAGCATCGCACCTGCGCAGACGAAGAGGCGGAGATTTTGTGCTTCGAGCCGGCCGGCACGATCAATACCGGCAATGTGACGAGTTCGTCCTACACCGCGCGACGGGAGGTCATCTGACCGGCTTGTCCGGTTACTCCTCGTAGATCATCTTGCGCGTCATGCCGCCGTCGATCACGAAGTTGGCGCCGGTGACGAAGCCGGAGCGCTTGCCGTCCAAGCGCCAGCTCGCAAGTTCGTCGACATCTTCCGGCCTGCCGACGCGGCCGGCCGGATGCTGCTCGTGATCCTTGCGCCGTAGCGCGGAATAATCCTTGGTTTCGATCCAGCCGGGGCTGACGCAATTGACGCGCACGTCGGGGGCAAGGCTGATCGCGAGCGCGTGGGTGAGCGCGCGCAGCGCACGCCTTTGCTAGCTGAATAGGATTCGGTGTTGGGCTCCGACATCAGTGCGCGCGTCGAGGCGATGGTTACGATCGCGCCACGGGCTTTGCGCAGCGCCTTTTCCGCGGCGCGAGCCAAGAGAAACGCGGCGGTTAAATTGGTGTCGAGCACGCGATGCCATTCCGGGAGCGTCAATCGGCGGAGCGGCTTGCGGACCATGATGCCGGTATTGGAGACCACCGCGTCGAGACGGTGGAAGCGATGAATAGTCGCTTCGACGGCGCGTCGGACGCGGTTTCCTCGTCGCGCACATCGCCTTCGATAGCGAATGCATCGCGCTCGCGCGCAAACGCGCCGCGCAATCCGCTATCCGCAAGGTCGATAATGCCGACTTGCCATCCCGACGCAACCAGATGGCGCGCAATGGCGCGGCCGATGCCCTTTGCCGCTCCCGTAATCAGGGCGGCGGGTTTTGCCGTGGACATGTTACAGCTTTCGGCCGGTCAATCGCGTTCAACCGGCAGATCGGGGCGCGAGCCCCATTCAGACCAGGAGCCGTCGTAGAGACCCTTTGGCTCTTTGTTGAGCGCGTCCAACGCGAAGGCCAGCACCGCGGCCGTGACGCCGGATCCGCAGGTGGTGATAATCGGCTTGTCGAGATCGACGCCTGCCGCGGCGAATGCGGCGGCGATTTTCTCGCGTGATTTGAGCCGCCCGTTCTCGATCAGCCGATCGTAGGGCAGGTTGAACGAACGCGGCATGTGACCCGAGCGCAGTCCTGGACGCGGTTCGGGCGCCTTGCCGGCGAACCGTTCGGCGGAACGCGCATCGACAACCTGGGCGCTGTCATCGACCAGCGCCATGCGCACATCGTCGAGCAGCGCCACCGCGGCGACATTCATGTCAGCAGTAAATTTTTTTGCTTTCGGCTTGGTCTCGCCGCTCTCAAGCGGCCGGCCTTCCGCTTTCCACTTCGGCAAGCCGCCGTCGAGCACTTGAACGGATTTGGCGCCGAAAATCCGAAACGTCCACCACACCCGAGCTGCGGAAAACAATGGACTGTTGTCATAAACGACCACGGTGTCGCCGTCGCCGATACCGAGCGCGCCAACCGCCTCGCCGAACTGCGTCGGGCCCGGCAGCATATGCGGCAGCTCGGTTGAATGGTCGCTGATCGCTTCGATATCGAAGAACACCGCGCCCGGGATATGGGCGTTTTTATATTCGGCGTGGGCATCGCGATTGTGCTGCGGCAGGAAATACGTCGCGTCGACCACAACGATCTTCGGATCGCGCAAATGCTCGGCGAGCCAGTCCGTCGACACCAGCCGACGGCTGGACTGCAAGGCAGGGGGAAAATTGTCGTTCGACATGACTTTTTCTGAATATTTGTCTGAATTATCTGACCGGTAACGCGCCGGCGCCTGCCAAGTTCATTGATATGGAACCGCAACGTTCGGTTTACGCTCGAGCCATGCCGGGACTGGCAACTTTTTCTCACGCAAGAATTGCGGGTTGAAAAGTTTCGACTGATATCTGGTGCCGTAATCGGCGAGGATTGTCACTATCGTATGGCCGGGGCCAAGCTCCTTGGCGAGCCGCGCGGCGCCGGCGACATTGATGCCGGAAGAACCGCCCAGACATAGCCCTTCATGTTCGAGAAGATCGAAAATGAACGGCACCGCTTCTTCGTCGGGAATGATGTACGGCTTCTCGACCTTCAGCCCCTCGATCATCGGCGTTGCGCGGCCGAGGCCGATTCCCTCGGAGATCGAATTGCCCGGCGAGGTCTTGGCGACGCCGTGCGTGAACAGCTCATACATGGCGGCGCCGCACGGGTCGGCGCAGCCGATCACCACGTCCTTTTTCTTTTCGCGCAGATATTGCGATACGCCAGCCAGTGTCCCGCCGGTGCCGATGGCGCAAACAAAGCCGTCGACCTTGCCATCGGTCTGACGCCAGATTTCAGGGCCGGTGGAGAGATAATGCGCCAGGCGATTGTCGAGATTGTTCCATTGGTCCGCGTAGAGCACACCGTTCGGCTCGCGCGCACGCAATTGTTCGGCCAACCGGCGCGCAATGTGCTGATAATTGTTGGGATTGCTATACGGTACCGCCTGCACCTCGATGAGTTCTGCGCCGGCGAGCCGGAGCATGTCTTTCTTTTCCTGGCTTTGCGTATTGGGAATGACGATCAGGGTGCGATAGCCGCGCGCGTTGGCGACAAGCGCCAGCCCGATGCCGGTATTGCCGGCGGTGCCCTCGACGACAAGGCCGCCCGGTCGGATATCGCGCCGTTTTTCAGCCTCCAGAATCATCTGGCGCGCCGGCCTGTCTTTCACCGACTGGCCGGGATTTAGAAACTCGGCCTTGCCCAGGATCGTGCAGCCGGTGGCCTCCGAAACCCGTCGGAGCTTGATCAATGGCGTGTTGCCGATCGTTTCGATAATGCCGTTCTGCACTTGCATGGGTCCACCGCGGTGGTTCTCGATCCATTAGTTCATAGCAAGGCGCGAACGGGTCGCCAATTCGGCTCTCTGCCATGCGCGGACCGGCGCTCGCCATGCAGCGGGCGGATAGGGTGCGTTGCGCCTTTTGTCCGGTGCTGTATCAGTTTTGCCGCGCCATGCACGGCAAGGGATTGGACTTAAGGATTGGGCGATGAAACGCAGCACGGACCGCATTCTGACAACCCATGTCGGCAGCCTGATCCGCCCCGCACCGCTGCAAGAATTGTTGCGCGCCAAGCAGGCCGGCAAGCCCTATGACCGGGCGGCATACGAGGCCTGCCTGAAATCTTCCGTTGCCGAGGTGGTCCGCAAACAGGCCGAAGTCGGAGTCGATGTCGTCAGCGATGGCGAGTTCGGTAAATCGATCAGCTGGTCGCAATATGTGCTCGAACGCCTGAGCGGCTTTGAGCGGCGCCCGATCAAGCCCGGCGCCAATCCCTTCACCCGCGGCGTCGACCGCGAACGCTTCGCTGAATTTTACGCCGAGCTCGACGCGCGCGAGGGCGTCGCCACCACGGTCGAAGCGGTTTGCGTGGGGCCGATCAGCTATACGGGGGAAGCCGAACTCAAGCGCGACCTTGAGAATTTCAAGGCCGCGCTGAAGGATGTCGGAATTACGGAAGCCTTCCTTCCGGTTGCGGCGCCGGCGAGCGTCATCCCGGATCGCAAAAACGAATATTACAAAAGCGAAGAGGACTTGATCCGCGCGATCGGGGCGGCGATGCGCACCGAATATCGCATGATCATCGACGCCGGTTTTGTGTTGCAGCTCGACGATGCGCGCGCCGCGGTCACCTACGATCGCATGGTGCCGCCGGCGAGCTTTGCCGATTACCGCAAATGGCTCGCCTTGCAGGTCGACGTACTCAATGAAGCTATAGAAGAGCTGCCGGCCGACCGCATCCGTTATCATGTTTGCTGGGGCAGCTGGCCCGGGCCTCATACCAGCGACGTGGCGCTCAAGGACATCGTCGATCTTATCTTGGGCATGAAGGTCGGCGCTTATGTTATCGAGGGCGCCAATCCGCGTCACGAGCACGAATGGCGGGTATGGGAAACGGCCAAATTACCGGCGGGCCGGCTGCTCATTCCGGGCGTCATCAGTCATGCTACCAATGTGGTCGAACATCCGGAGCTCGTTGCCGAACGGATTGTGCGCATCGCGCGGCTGGTCGGACGCGAAAATCTTCTTGCCGGAACCGATTGCGGCTTCGCGCAAGGGCCGTTTCACCGCCGGGTCCATCCCAGCATCATGTGGGCCAAGCTCGGCGCGCTGGTGCAAGGCGCGCGCCTCGCCAGTGCGCAATTGTGGAGCTAGGCTTGTGGGCTGCGGTCATGGTCCCGATATTTCGGGGAAACTAGAAAAATCGCTGCGCGGCCGTGCACTAGCGCAACGCAGGCATCGGCGGCCAGCGGGTTCATCTGTGCCGCTGGAACTGTTAGCTTAAGCGTGGATTAGCGCTCGCTTCTTCGCCGCCAGGAGACCGATCATGCTCGACGTTGCCAAGCGACAGAACACAGCCCCCTTTGACACCGGGCGGTTGGACCGGTTGATGGACGATGCCGGCATGGACGTGTTGTTCGTAACATCCAAACACAATGTGCAGTACCTGCTCGGCGGACATCGCGCCTTCTTTTTCGAGTCGATGGATGCGATGGGCCTGTCGCGTTACCTGCCGGTATTCGTTTACGCCAAGGGCGAAGCGGACAAGACCGGCTTCTTCGGCCACCGCATGGAGAATTACCAGAATGAGGTGAAACCGTTCTGGGTCTCCGAGCTCAACGTCAAGAGTTCGGGCTCGGTTGACGTCATGGAGAAGGCGGTCGAATACGCGCGCAAGCTTAATCCCAAGCCGAAACGGATCGGCGCCGAACTCGCGTTCCTGCCAGCCGATTCATCGGCCGTGCTGGGCCGGGCATTTCCCGGCAGCGAAATCAAAGACGCACTCTTCGTGCTCGAGCGTTTGCGCGCGATCAAGTCGGCCGAGGAGCTCAAGATGCTCCGCGTCGCCACCGACGCCGTGATCGATTCGATGGCGGCGGTGTTTCACGGTTACGGCGCCGGCGCCACCAAGAATGAGCTCGCCGAAGCGCTGCGCCGCGAGGAGACCTCGCGCGGGCTCACCTTCGATTATTGTCTCATCGCGGCTGGGTCCAGTCTCAACCGCGCACCTTCGGATCAGCGCTGGGCGGAGGGCGACGTGCTCTCGCTCGATTCCGGCGGCAATTATCACGGCTATATCGGCGACGTTGCCCGCATGGGCATCATCGGCACGCCGGATCAGGAGCTGGAAGATCTGTTGGCGGAGGTCGAAGCGGTCGAGCAAGCGTCAATGAAGCCGATCCGCGCCGGCGCGCTCGGCAAGGAAATCTACGCCGCCGCCAATGCCGTGCTGCATAAATCCAAGATTCACAATCACGCCCATTTCCTCGCCCATGGCATGGGTCTCGTCAGTCACGAAGCGCCGCGCCTTACTAATGCGGGACCGGTGCCCTACGACGCCTATGACGCCGAGCGGCCGCTCGAATCGGGCATGGTGGTTTCGGTGGAGACCACGCTGCAACATCGGCAGCGCGGCTTCATCAAGCTCGAAGACACGGTCGTGGTGACGTCGACCGGCTACGAGGTTTACGGCGATCGCATTCGCGGTTGGAATCGCGCCGGCGCGTAGGGGCGCGGCGCATCCTCGCGACGTCAGGCACCCTGCAAGCAAATTTGCGGATGAAATCAGTCCGCCTAATGCGGTGCCAGCTTGGCGCTGGCGCCGCCAGGCAACGCTTCTGCTAGAAATACAAGACCATCGCTATTCGGCGTCGGTCAGCTCGCGAGCGCCGCCGGCGATTTCGGTCATTTCCAAGTAGCTCATTTCAGTTTCCTCTTGATGCGACGAAGAGCGTTCGATGCCTTCGCGCGGTGGGACGTACGAAGGCCGAATGACAACGCGATTAGCGCGGTATGACAAAGTGATGAAGCAGCGGCTCTGATCGATGAATTTTTTTATTGTTTATTTGAACGGTAATGAGCCATCGTGAATTGGGCCGCCGCCAATCGGAAGCCAGGTGTCCGCAGAGCCTCTACAACGACGTTCGCGGCTGGATCGCGCCGGCGCTCAAAGCGAAAGCTTCAGCGAATGGCCTTCAACGGGTCCTGCTCGTTTGCCGGCCCGCGTGCGGCCGAGTTGGCATGGTCCCAGGCATTGCAGTGCGCAGTTCGTGGCGGCGATAGGCGGCGCGATTGCGCACCGGCCCATTGCTCGGGATTATCAGATGACAGGCGCCATTGCTGGTCCAGGCGCAGGCGTCGGCATGCACGCCTCGCCCGGCGCAAGCTTTGCGCGCGTCCGATAACGGCAGCACGCGCTCGATCACGGGCCCGTTGTAGTGACGGGCCGCTCGAGCACGAATAAAGGCATCGGAATATCCACGCGGGAGAGGCGCTAATTATAGCTGCTCAATAAGTATGACCTGGTTCGCGCGTTATATTGCCTGGGCAATAACTTAGTCGCCTATTCTCGAGCGGTGTCTGAGGACTGGTCGTAGCCCTGCCGCCGGGCTTTCCGTACCCAAAAGGCGATTTGCCAAGTCAAGAAGATGGTTCGGGAACCACGGAACCCGGAGCCGGAATTCAGCGTTGATACAAGAGTGCCACGGGGAAAGGGGAATTACCGCCATGGCGAGCAGGGACGATTTGGGGGCGCGCAACGTCCCCGCGATCGATTGGCTGGAGCTGTTTATCTGGACACTGTTGATTACGCTGAGCTCTGCTCTGGCGCTTGTGCTCATGCGCTAGATTGCGCGGTCTCGTTCAGATTGGCGTCGATTTTGCCTGCTTCGCAGGCCTTGTGCTGCAGCACGCGGGAATGAGCCGCTTTTAGAACGGCAAGCCAACGCCGGCTTTGAAATTGCCGCGTTGTCGCCGACCCCGACATTGCCGCGAAGGTCGATCACTTTGTCGCCGAGCTTCATTTTAATTCCGCCGGGAAGTTCGCCACCAAGAAACGAGCTGTTTGGCAGATTGGAGCTGCCCGGCGCTTGCGGCCCGCTTAGCGCGGGGCCTACTCCGGTCTGACCGGCAACGGAGCCGACCTCGCCCACGGCGCCGGTGACCCTCCCGGACACGCTTTGCGCATTTGCCGCGCTGGCAAAAACAAAAACTACGGCCGCAATCCCAATTCGCTTCATACCCCTCCCCCGCGCCATTCAAATCGCTGGCCGCCAGAATTGCCGCATAAGCGCTACCCCCGCAAGAGGTTATCCGATGCGATCGCGCATAACTCAAATACCGCGTCTTGCTGTGACTAAGGTCACTCCAGACTGCCGCGGTATGATGATACTGCCAGCGTTTGCCAGATCTTCCAAAAACGCTGCAATCGGGAGCGGGGACCGCCAATGCAGGCTGCTACGACCGTTATCTTGTGCGCATGGAGGAAATGCGCCATGCACGCCGCCGACACGAAATGATTTCATCGTCGATCCGATGCCCGCTTTCAGCGGCTTACTAATCGCAGACTAATCGCGACTGATCATGACCACGGGGGCCACATAATCGGGGCTGTACAGATCGTCGGCCCATCCGCGCGGCGGCACGTCCATGATAGCTAGCACTACGTTCCAATGGCGTTGCTCTATCTCACAACAGCCCCTGAAAATCGCAAAAGTTGTACTGAAAACTTCAGCATTATCAGTGCCGCCAACCTGCCTATCTGTTGACCTAACAGAGCGGCAAGCGCTCGACCACTCCATCACACACCATCGCCTGCGCTGTCGCTTTTGCCGCGCGGACTGGCCGCATCAGAAGGAATTTTTCGCGACTAGGGGTGGGTGGGGAGTGGGGGCCAAAACTCGTCTGCGCCGCGCGAACGCAACCACCCTCGCAAATTTGCATGCAATTTTTAAAACTGAGGTTCCTCTTGGGTCCTCTTTTCTCTAATAGGCTTTCGCTAGGGGCCCCAAGTACTGTACTTCGTACACGCCATTATATGTCGCGCCGCCTATTTCTTAGCGCCGAAAGCGTTTTCGATGGCTTCCATGAGATTCATGTCTCTGTGCGAAGTACAATAATCTGACATATCAAGCCAATGCTTCTTAAATGCGCTCACGTCGACGACAGTGTTGTGGCGCGTTCCATTATAATAGCTGCTTAGCCAAATTGAGAGTGTTTGTGAATCAGTTATCTGCCCAGTAAGAAATTGGGCGGATGTGATTTTTGCAATGTCTATTGTCTCTTGCGCTTGCGCTACCGAGATTCCAAAAACCGAGATTAACAGAGCAAGCAAAATGAACGACGGTTTCACGGCTCTACTCCTCAACACTTCGGCAGATTCCAGGGTCCTACATTCGAATGTCGGGCATTATGCGCTTGAAGATAGAGCAAGACTATTTGACCGTTGTTTGATTTGGGTCAAACACCATCCCACCGTCCCGCTGACCACCCTCGAAAATTTGTATGTAGATTTTCGAGGTATGCTCAGAACCTGCGGCTAATGTTAAGCTGACGGGACCCAAGCGTTCTTTTTAGCAATTCTGTTCTTCATCGCATGATGTGGCTTTTAGGACTTCACATTAAATTTCAGGCGATCTTTAAGACACTCGCGACCGTTTTCGTCATGCTTCCCTTACTGGTAATACCCGCTTTGTTAGTGTTCGTGATCGGGTTTGGGTTGTACATGGCGCTACACGCCACGGGGCTGTTGCCGAGTATTCCTGATCGATACGTACTTTGGGCCTTGATCGTGATAGCTATCGCCATTCGCGGAGTTATTTGGGTTCGATACATCGTGCTCGTCGTCCGCGACTGGCGGCTTATGCATCATTGAAAGCGAGCGGCCGTGTCACGGGACTTTCGCG
>Ga0207862_1000474_pt1 | contig 12106 bp, 13 predicted proteins | sample LuqExpMetageno81_FD_187838 | JGI IMG/M metagenome (GOLD analysis project Ga0207862, IMG submission 187838) | Tropical forest soil microbial communities from Luquillo Experimental Forest, Puerto Rico - Sample 81 (SPAdes) | ecosystem: Environmental > Terrestrial > Soil > Tropical forest ... | reverse complement strand
TGCCGAGCCACCTCGTGGATGAGGTCGTGCTGCTGATAGCGACTGTAGAGCAAGGTGGTGGTGAACGCCTCAAACCCTGCGGCCTTGGCCATCCGGGCCGCCCGGCCCAGACGCAGCTGATAGCAGAAGCGGCAGCGTTCCTGCTCCCTAAAAGCCACCAGCCGGAAAAATTCCTCAATATCGTAGTCCATGTTCCAGATTAGCGGCAGACCTACCTGGACGGCAAAGTCCTCCAGAGCCTCTACCCGGCGGAGAAACTCCTGGTAAGGGTGGATGTTGGGGTTGTCAAAATACCCCTCAATCTTGTGCCCTGCCGTGACCAGCACCTCCACCGGATACACCGCACATGGCCCGCAGCAGATGTGCAATAAGAGTTTCATGGTGTGCATCTTGGGGGAAGGGGATAGGGACCGCGGCCCCTGCCCCTCAAATTTCAATACTTCATCACCCGCTTCACCACCTGGCCCAGGTCGGCGATGGTTTTGGTCACGGTGACGCCGGCGGCTTCCAGTGCGGCTATTTTATCTGAGGCCTTGCCGCTCCCTCCGGAGATGATGGCCCCGGCGTGGCCCATTCGTTTCCCCGGCGGTGCGGTCTGTCCGGCGATGAAGGCCACCACCGGTTTTTTGAAGTTGGCCTGGATGAAGGCGGCCGCCTCTTCTTCGGCGGTGCCGCCGATTTCGCCGATGAGCACCACCCCCTCGGTCTGGGGGTCCGCCGCGAAGAGTTTCAGCATGTCGATAAAATTGGTGCCGATGATGGGGTCGCCGCCGATGCCCACGCAGGTGGACTGGCCGATGCCCAGCAGCGTCAACTGGTACACCGCCTCGTAGGTCAGGGTGCCGCTCCTCGATACCAGCCCCATGGGACCCTTTTGGTGAATATGCCCCGGCATGATGCCCACCTTGGCTTCGCCCGGGGAGATGATGCCCGGGCAGTTGGGGCCGATGAGGCGGACGCCCGTGCCCTGAAGCGACCGCGTCACCCTGACCATCTCCAGGGTGGGAATGCCCTCGGTGATGCAGACAATGACCTTGATTCCCGCCGCCTGGGCCTCCAGGATGGCGTCGGCGGCAAAGGCCGGGGGCACGAAGATAAGGGAAGTGTTGGCCCCCGCCCCGGCTACCGCCTGGGCCACGGTATTGAACACCGGGATATCATCCAGTTTCTGGCCGCCCTTGCCCGGGGTAACCCCGGCCACCACCTTGGTGCCGTAATCGCGGCAGGCCCGGGCGTGGAACGAGCCCTCCTTGCCGGTGATCCCCTGAACCACCACGCGGGTGTCGTTGTTTACCAAAACGCTCATGATTATCCTTCCCTGGCTTGAGTTTTGTCACAGAAAAGGGTGTGCTGGCCATTTTCGGCCAGAAAGGCCCGGATGCGCCGGCCGGCCAACCTGACATAGGTGTCATCGATGTCATAACCGACGTAGCGGCGCCCTGCTTTGAGGGCCGCCAGGGCCGTCTGTCCGCTCCCCATAAAAGGGTCCAGGACCACCTCACCCCCGTAAGTATAAAGCTGTATCACGCGGTAAGGGAGCTCCACCGGAAAGGGGGCCGGATGTCCCACTTTTTTAGCCGACTCCGCCGGAAAGGTCCACACACTTTTAGTGAACTCCAGGAATTCTTCCCGGGAAATGGTGCTTTCCCGGCCGGGCAATTTTTTCCGGGAAAAATTCTCCTTGGAAAAAACCAGGATGTATTCGTGCACGTCCCTTAGGGTCGGGTTGGCGGGGGACTGCCAGCTTCCCCAGGCGGTGGAAGCCGCGGCGGACGCCCCCTTGTCCCAGATGATCTCCCCCCGCATGAGAAACCCGAGGTCCACCAGGTCCCTGATGATGTAAGCATGCAGGGGAATGTAGGGCTTGCGCCCCAGGTTGGCCACATTCACACACGCCCGCCCCCCCGGTACCAAAACCCGGTGCACTTCCTGCCAGACCCGCTTCAGGAAGGCCAGATATTCTTCCAGGGTGAAGTCCTCGTCATAGTCCTTGCCCACGTTGTAGGGGGGGGAAGTAACCATGAGGTGGGCACTTTTCTCCGGAAGTTCCGCCATATTTTCGGCGGAGCGGCAGAAAATGGCGTTGACCGCCATGTCGGGCACAGGGTTTTCCTGGTAAGGGGTATCCTCCCCCTGGGGCAGCCCCGCATAGAGCTTCTTCCCGTAAAAGGCTCGGGAATCGTGGCTCACCCGACCCGGCGAGCCGAAGGCCGTGGTCCGGGTCCCGGTTTTTCTGGTCCTGGGGGGCATGTCAGGATTGGTCTCTTATTGGGGTTGCATCGCCCGGTGTCTTCTCCCCTGGCCCCGGGGCCACAACGGCGTCCCCTGGTCGTCCCGGAGCTTCAAAACCTGGTCCCCTTTCATGACCTCGGCGGCGGTGAAGTTCGTTCTCCCCTGGGGTCCGGTTATCCGGGAGGCTTTTACCTGCACCTGGTCTCCACAAGCCAGCTTCAAAGCTTGCGCATCCACGAACCTGGCCGGCCCCAGGAACACCTGAACAGGTCCCTGGTTAGTCTTTAAGGTGAAACGCACTACATTGCCCTTGCCCCCCTGGCGCATAGGCCCACGCTGGACCGAAACCACCTCCCCCGTCAGGGTCTCCACCGTGCTGGGATCGAAAAAACGGTGGGAGCCAGGGCTTTTATAGCCGGGAGCCGGGGGATTGGGTTGCGGCGCGGTTTGCAAGGCGGGCTGGACCGCGGGCGGTTGCTCAGCCGGCAGTGGCGCCGCAGGTGGCTGGGCCGGAGGGACCCCTGGTTGGCCTACAGGCTGCCCCGAAGCAACCGCGCTCCAGACCAGCAGACTTCCTACGAGAAAAAAACCGGTGATGGTACGATTCATATCATCTACTCCCTAACAGATTTTATTGGGCGATTTACTTGTTTGGGGCTCCCGGCCCCTGGCCCCGCCAACGGGGTCCATCCTGTTCATCCCAAAACTGCATGACTTCGCTGCCCTTGGTGATTTCGTTGGGCAGGATCATAGTCATATTTTCCAGCGTCACCCGCGACCCCCGCACCTGGATATAATCTCCCGGGGAGACCGGAACGTCCGTACCGCCGGCGGTGACTTTCTCGATGGATTCAATCTTACCGTCCAGAGTCTCCACGGTTTTGGGATTATACATCTGCCCCATGGGCCAGGCCGGGGAAGCTGGGCACTTTTCCTGGGGCTGGGCCAGAACTGCCGCGGCGAAAACGCCAGCCAGTAGAATCAAGCTCAGCACGATCAAGACCTTTTTCATTTGATAATCCTTTTATTCCCTCCTATTACTGTGTCTTGCGTTCGGGCGGAAACCATAGTGGCCTGCCTGTTTCATCCCGAAATCTCATAACCTGATCGCCTTTCTTTACAGTTTGGGCAATTATCGCAGGCTGGCCATGCAGATTAACACGGGAGCCCGTAACCTCTAGGTGGTCCAGGTCCGAGATTCTCCAACTCTGCTGGGCCATGAACCAATTGGCCCCCAGTATCACGATAAGCTTTCCCGCCTTGACCTCCAAGGTCAGGTGCAGTATTTCAGGGACGTCGCCCGGTTTGATCTCCGGGGCATCCACGACAATGCCCTGTACGGTCTCTACCGTCTTGGGGTCAAAGGGGAAAAGCCATTGGCCATCAGCCTGGGACAAGGCTAACCCCAGTAAACTCAGAACCATCCCTGCGAGGAGCCATTTCTTCAAGTCATATCCTCCTGGCCTGTAGTCGGAACCGGCCCCTGGAGAACGTCACGTGCTCCCGGTTGTCCGCTCGGAAACCCCCTACTGCACCAGGGCTGCCACCTTCCGGGCCGCATCCTGCATGTCAGCGGCCACGGTGAAGGTGAGGCCGGACTCATTTAAAAGCCGCCGCCCCTCGTCCACATTGGTGCCCTCGAGGCGGATGATGATGGGCACCTTCACCTGGACTTCCTGCACGGCCTGGATGACCCCCTCCGCCAGTCGGTCGCAGCGCAGAATGCCGCCAAAGATATTGATGAGCACACCCTTGACCCGGGCATCAGAAAGGATGATGCGAAAACCGTTGGCCACCATCTCGGCCGAAGCGCCTCCGCCGACGTCCAGGAAGTTGGCAGGTTCCGCTCCGGCGGCCTTGATCAGGTCCATGGTGGCCATGGCCAGACCGGCGCCGTTCACCATGGCGCCGACGTTGCCGTTCAGGCGAATATAGTTCAGGTTGTGCTTCCGGGCCTCGTGTTCCAGAGGGTCCATCTCTTCCGGGTCGTCCATTGCGGCCAGGTCGGGGTGCCTATAAAGGGCATTGTCGTCCAGGTTGATTTTGGCGTCCAGAGCCAACAGCTTCCCCTCACCGGTGAGCACCAGGGGGTTGATCTCCGCCAGGGAGCAATCCAGACTGACAAACAGATTGTAGAGGTTGGTGATGAAGCTCGACGCCGACCGCAGATGCTCGGCCGGGAGGCCCACCCCGAAGGCCAGGTTGCGGGTCTGGTAAGGGACCAGCCCTACCGCCGGGTCCACCGCCTCCTTGATGATCAACTCCGGGGTTCGGGCCGCCACTTCCTCGATCTCCATGCCCCCGGCAGAACTCATCATGACGACCGGCCGGGCCAGACCCCGGTCCACCACGATGCCTAAATAATACTCCTTGACGATGTTCTGGGCCTGCTCCACCAACACCTTTTGCACCAGGCGCCCCTCGGGGCCGGTCTGGGGTGTGACCAGCGTCATGCCGATGACCTGGCCCGCGGCTTCTTCCACTTCCTCCAGAGTAGCTGCGGGTTTAATGCCGCCACCCTTGCCCCGGCCGCCGGCGTGGATCTGGGCCTTGACGACAAAAGGACCCCTCTCCAGGCTCTCGGCCACCTGCCGCGCCTCAGCGGGGGTTTCGGCCACGCCTCCAGGGGGCACAGGCACGTTAAATTTCTGCAGCAGCTCTTTTCCCTGATATTCGTGAATTTTCATAAGAAGGCCTTCCGTCGGATCCCTGTATGGTTAAGCTGCTTCACTATAAACAAAAGACCCAGGAGGATCAAAAGGAAATCGGCACTAAACCAGGGAAAAAGGGGAGGGCGGGAGGGGGAATGAGAAAGAGGGTGGGGGGAAGGCCAGGGACCTGAGGTCCCTGGCCCCCTCCTCAACAACCTTAAAAATACCCCATGGCCCGGAGGCGTTTCATGATTTCTTCTTTATTCTGGTCGCGGCCGGCCCGTTCGGCCTTCCCGGGAATTCCGGTCTTGGTGCAGGGTTCGCACCCCAGGCTGCGGTAGCCGCGCTGGTAGAGGCTGCAATAAGGCACATGCCGGCTTTTGATGTAGGACCAGATATCCAACTCGCTGAAATGCAGGATGGGCTGCACCCGGTAGTGGGGCGGAGTTTCCATGTGCAGGAAGTACTCGTCTTTGGCCCGGTCGGGGTGCTCGTCCCAGCGCATGCCGGTGATCAGGGCCTGCCAGCCGTATTTGGTAATGGCCCGGGCGATGACCTCGGCCTTGAGCCTGAAGCAGCATTCGGCCTTATCGGCGGCAATGTCAATCTCCTGGATGGCCTCGTCGTTGCGCTCGATGATCAGATTAAGCCCCCACTCCTGGGCTACCCGGTCCCTGAACTCATAGATTTCCTTAAATTTCACCGAGGTATCGATGTTCAGCACCGGGATGGGCACCTGGCCGCCGCACAGATCTTTGAGGAGGTGGAGGGTGGTAGTGGAGTCCTTGCCGCCGGTCCAGGCCAGGGCAATGTGCCCGGAAAACCGCTCCAGGGCTTCCTTCAATATGGCCTGACTTTTTTTCACTTTATCTTCCAGGGACTTTAACTCCATGACAATCTCCTTTGAGCCACTCGGAATTTACTTTATCATCGGCAAGAACTTTCCCCAAACCTTAAGCATTTTCGCTAAAAGGCCCCAATTTTTCCAGCATAACTTGCCTCAAGCTCTGGACCCGCGGGGCCAGGTCAGGATCGCTGCCGAGATTGCGGCTCTCCTCACAATCACGGTTCAGATCGTAAAGTTCCAGGCGGCCGTCGGCCCACTCGATCAATTTAAAGAAGTCCCTGTCTATAACGCAACGGCAGGGCTGCATGAAAGGCTGGGGCTGGTAGTCCGGGACCTGCTTTTTAATGGCCTGGAGGCCGATATTCTGGTAATGCTCGGCGAAGGCGTGCTCCCGGGGGGCGGACAGAAGGGACCGGGAACTTTCCGGGAGCGGCAGAGGCGCGTCCACCACCTCCAGGATGGTAGCAAACAGATCATGTAATTGCGCCAGCCGGTGCGATTCCCCCGGCGCGGCCATACCGGCGGGGTATTTCACCACTAACGGAATCTGCAGGATTTCGTTGTAGAGTCCGAAAATGTGGCCCCAGAGGCCGTGCTCGCCAAGGGCCTCCCCATGGTCGGAAGTGATGACCAGAAGGGTGTTGTCCTTGGCGCCCTGGACCTCCAGAATCCGGTAAAAATCAAGCAACTGTTCATCCAGGAAGTACAAACTCTGCTCATAGAGCAGGTAGATCTTTGCCATGATTTCGGGGGGGATGGCTTGAATATAGAAATCCTGGTGGTCGTATTGATAAAGCGGTTGTCGTTCCTCGCTGGAAATGTCGATGATGTTCTTATAAGAAGGAGGGGGATTATACTTCCAGTGGGTTTCCATGAGATTCAAGAACAGGAATAACGGCTGTTTTCCCTGATATTTGTTAATCAAATATTGGGCCAGCTTGAAGCTGCGCCTGGTGGCACCGGAGGTCTTAAAGTAGAGATCAATACAGTGTTTTTTATAGAGTCTTTCCAAGACATTTTGTATCGGAAAAAGAAAGCGCTGCTTTTGTATGATGTATTTTAAAAAAAGCCACAAGCGCCCGAGTTCCTTGTCGGTAGCTTCCTTAATGAACTTGGTGTCAAGCTTGTCCCGGTGATAACCCTCGGAGAAAAAGGGCGTGTCCATCTCGTAAAAGACGTCGAAACCCCGCTGGTGACCCACCAGGCCGTTACAGGAGATGCCCACCGTGTGGTAGCCCATGAGACCCAGCACCTCGGGCAGGGTGTGGAAGATATCCGGGACCCGGGTGGCCTTGTCCTCGAGGCCGAGTTCGGAGGGGTACAAGCCGGAAAACAGGGACAGGTGGGACGGGATGGTCCAGGCGGAGGAGGCGAAGCAGGAGCGATACAGCGTCCCTTCCCGGGCAATGGCCTCGAGCCCCGGGGTGGTCTGGCGGGGATGGCCATAGGCCGAGCAGCGGCGGGCCCCGACCGTGTCCATGACCACCAGGATAATGTTGGGAAGTTGGGGAGAGGTCATCAGGGCCGGAGACGCCGCGACGATGGTGGCAAAGGCGGCCTCAGGCCCGCCGGCCAGAGGCCGCCGCCGGAAAGAGGTGGGCGAGCTTTTCCAGCACGGTCAGGCCGCTGCAATATGGGTAATGTTTGATGATATAAGGGCTCACAAAATCGATGAACTTTTCTTTTTCGTTGAACTTTCGGTTGAAATAGACCTCCAGGGCCTGGATCACCCCCCGGTCGTTGTCCCACCCCAGGTCCAGGCTGCCATCCTTACGGAAAATGTAAGTCTTCAGGTTGGTATCGTGGAAAAAGACCTTGGCGTGCTCGGCCAGGAAGGGGAAGTAGGCCCGGATCTCCTCCAGGGTGTGGTCGAAATAGTGGCTGGTGTCGATGAAGAGCACGTCAATCACCGGGTCGAACTGCCGCTGCCGGCACCAAGCCTCGAATTCCTTGGCAAATTCCACGTCGTTTTTCTGGACGAAGAGCCAGCCGTCCCAATCCACGGCCCGGGAGCAGTCGGTGAGGTCAACGCTCACATATTTGGCGCCACAGAGTTGGGCCACCCGGGAAAAAACCCGGGCGGACTCCCCCCGGGCCACCCCCAGCTCCACGATGAGCCGGGGGTTCATGGTAAGCGCTTCCACAAACAGGGTTTCCAGGTGCTCGTTGATGGCCGTGCGCCTGAGGCTGTGCCTTTTAATGTCGTTTAAGGGCGGGAGATCCGTGGTGAGAGGGGTTTTGGGTTTCTTGAGGTCGACAAAAAGATTATAGAGACTTTTCATCCTCTTGCGGCAGGAGTGTTTGAACTTGTCTACATTCATGGTTTTTCGGGCTGGCCTGGAGGTGCAATCCCGGCAAGCGGCGTCCGGCTGGCCCCCCTCCTTTCCCCCAGGCTCAGTGTTTAAGCCCCTCCTGGACCCTGATAATTTCCTGGCAGCGCCCCTGGCCGTTGAATTTCAGCACCACCCCCTGGAGCTGGATATTCTGGGAGGCCACCTTGAAGGGGTGGGGCCGCTGCGTCAGGAAGCGCTCCAGGATAATCTCGGTTTTCATACCGATGACCGAGTTGATGGGGCCGGTCATGCCCACGTCCGTGATATAGGCGGTTCCCTGGGGGAGCAGCCGTTCGTCGGCGGTCTGCACGTGGGTATGGGTGCCCACCACCGCGCTCACCCGGCCGTCCAGGTACCAGCCGATGGCCAATTTTTCACTGGTGGCCTCGGCGTGCATGTCCACCATGATAATCTTGACCTCCGGGGGAATCAGGGCCAGGACCGCGTCCACGGTGCGGAAAGGGCACTCCAGGGGATTCATGAAGACCCGGCCCTCCAGGTTGATGACGGCCACCTTCTCCCCGATGGCCGTCTCAATGACCGTGTAGCCCCGTCCCGGGGTGTCCGGCGGGTAGTTGGCGGGCCTCACCAGCCGGTCGGTGTCTTCGAGATAGGGGATGATGTCTTTGTGTTTCCAGATATGGTTGCCGCTGGTCAAGAGATCAATCCCCATACTGAGGAGTTGGTCCGCCACCGCCGGCGTGATGCCGATGCCGCCGGAGGCGTTCTCGCCGTTGGCCACCACCAGGTCAATGAGGTGGCGGTCCACCACCCGGTAGAGCAGTTCCTCCACCGCCCGCCGCCCTGGGGAGCCCACGATGTCGCCCAGGAATAGGAGATTCATCAGCGGGCATACTCCACGGCCCGGGTTTCCCGGATGACCATGACCTTGACCTGGCCCGGATAGGTGAGCTCATGCTCGATTTTTTTGGCTACATCCCGGGAGAGCAGGGCCGCCTCTTCGTCGCTCACCTTGTCACTCTCCACGATGAGGCGGATCTCCCGGCCGGCCTGGATGGCGTAAGACTTGCTGATGCCGTTGAAGGAGCGGGCCACCCTCTCTAGGTCCTCGAGGCGCTTGATGTAGGTCTCCAGCATCTCCCGCCGGGCCCCGGGGCGGGCTCCGGAAAGCGTGTCGGCCGCCTGCACCAGGATGGCCATGATGCTCTCTGTGGGCACGTCCTCATGGTGGGCCGCGATGGCGTGCACCACCTTAACGGACTCGCCGAAGCGCTTGGCCAGATCCGCACCGATGAGGGCATGCACCCCTTCGGCTTCGTGATCCACGGCTTTGCCGATGTCGTGGAGCAGGCCCGCCCGCCTTGCGTGCTTTTCATTGAGCCCCAGTTCCACGGCCATGATGCCGCAGAGGTAGCACACCTCCAGGGAGTGCTGCAGGACATTCTGGGCATAGCTGGTGCGGTATTTGAGCTTCCCCAGGAGCTTAATGATCTCGGGATGGAGGCCGTGCACCCCGGAGTCGAAGGCGGCTTCTTCGCCCGCCGAGCGGATCTTCTCTTCCATTTCCTGGGTGACCTTGGTCACGATCTCCTCGATGCGCCCGGGGTGGATGCGGCCATCGGTAATCAGGCGCTCTAAACTCATGCGGGCCACTTCCCGGCGGACGGGATTGAAGGCAGAGAGGATCACCGCCTCGGGGGTGTCATCAATGATGATGTCCACGCCGGTGGCCGCTTCCAGGGCCCGGATGTTCCGCCCTTCCCGGCCGATGATGCGCCCTTTCATCTCTTCGTTGGGGAGGGGCACGACACTCACGGTCTGCTCGGCCACGTGTTCGCTGGCGTAGCGCCTGATGGCCAGCGCGGTGATCTCCCGGGCCTTGCGGGAAGCGGTTTCCCGGGCTTCGGTGTCGATGCGCTTCACCATGCGGGCGGCTTCGGTGCGCACCTCCCGCTCCATGGTACTGAGCAATAAATCTTTGGCTTCCTGAGCGGTCAAACCGGCGAGTTGTTCCAGGCGGGCGTTTTGTTCATTCAATAATTGCTGATAGCGTTCTTCTTTTTCGAGGAGGCTTTTTTCCTGCTGGCCCAGCTGCCTCGTTTTCTTGTTGATTTCTGTTTCCCGTTCGTCTAACAGACCTGCTTTCTTTTCCAGGTTTTCCTCCTTCTGGAGGAAGCGGCGTTCCAGCATGAGCAATTCCTGCCGGCGTTCCTGGGTTTCCTTTTCAACCTCCTGTTTGAGCTGGTAAAGGTGGTCTTTGGCCTGCAGCCGGGATTCTTTCTTGATGTTATCCGCTTCTTTGCGGGCTTCGTCCAGGATCTTTTTCCCCAGGCCCTCCAGAGACTCGATATGAGACTCCATGAGATGCTTGCGATAGAAGAAGCCCACAAGGAAACCAAGCCCCGACATCACCACGATAAACACAATGGCAATAAATATATTCATTGGGGGGATCCCCTCGAGTTATATAAATTCCTCACCAGGGCCAGGGCCCGGTCAGGTAAGTTAGCAGTGGCGGTAGGGCAAAGGGCGAGTACTGGGGTGGTAAAACAAAGGCGGCGAGGGGCGTGGAGCACAGGCTTTAAAACGGGTGTTTCACTTCCTCTTAAAGCCTGGTACAGCTACTTCTGAGCACAAAAAACGCTCAGGTCCTACGGCACTTCCTGGAATTCTCCTCCTTTTTGTGGGAATTGCAGCGGTGCTCCTCCTCAGCCCACAAACCGGCGGGAGGTTCACCTGCCTTGACTATATCGGACCGGGTGCACCCCGGAGTTACCTCCACTTCCCTTGCCATGCTCGCCTGACGCCTTCCCAGATTGTCTAAGTTCCCAGAATTTCGGAAAATGTCCTTTTTCCCCCGAGTTCACGGCCTCACGGTCCCGAGGGCGCTGATAAGTCGTACACCTCCAGTTTCTGCAGCAGTTGCCGGGAGCGCTGTTCGATCTCGGCCTGCAGCTGCCGATGGGTCTCTTGTAGCTCCTGATAGTTTTCCTGGTTTTCAAGATTCTCGAGAGCCAGGTTTAAGGCTGCCAGAATAGCCAGGTCGGCCAGCGAGCTGGTGGGAAAAGCCCGCTGCAGTTCCCGCAGTTGTTCGTCCACCAGGTGGGCCACCGACTGGATCTGGTCCGGAAGCATGGGGCTGGTCAGGGTTAATGACCGCCCCAGAATCTCCACGGTCATTTTTTGGGGCTCTCGTTCCAATGTTTAGGTCGCTTCTCCCAGATCGAGAATTTTGAGCCTGTTCAGGATCTTGTCGATCCGTTGCCGCACCATTTCCTTCTCGCGGGTTATCTGTTCTAACGCGGCTTCCGCCTCTTTGAGAGCACGGTCCTTCGCCAAGAGGGCCTGATCTTTGGCGGCCAGGTTATCTTTGAGTTCGGCTATGGTCTGCTTATATCTCTCGAATTGGCTGAGGACAACTTCCAGTTTCTGGTCGAGCTCGGCAAACAGATCCATTACCACTGTATCCCCCAGGATTTATTCTGATTGTGCCCTTGGGAGCCGCAAATGTCAAGCACTTTTACCTGAGGAGGGGTTCAGGCGTTGCCTGATACCAGGAACAAGTAGTCATGGGAAGGGAGCATGACAAGGTTTGTGAGCTCGTGCCTGGCAGGCTAAGCACTCGTGGCGGTTTTGAGCCATCCCGAAGATAAAAAATGTGGAACAGCCGCCCCGGCTGTTCTTGTCAAGCGCAGGCGAGGGCGCCTGCTCTAGATTTCCGGAGGGAAGGCTTTGGTGGCACAGGTGTCCTCACCTGTGCCGGGCGCAGGCTAAAGCCTGCGGCTACGAGCTTCCTGCGCCGGCTTTGCTTTAAAACTTCCATCTTCCCCTTTACCTTTTGAATAGCATCCTTGTGTTCTTGCACAGGCTGGAAGCCTGCGCTCCTACCATATTTAAGGGGTTGGGGGAGTGGGTTTGGGAGAGGGGGCAGAGGGGCCACGATCCCTGAACCTCTCTCAACACTTCCTCCCCAACCGTTATGGGCAACCGAAATGGCTGGCAAGTTCGGGGCCTTAAGCCCCGCCTTGCCAGCCCCCTCCGCGGGTTGGGAGGGGGGCGTGGGGGGAGGGCAGGGACCTCAG
>Ga0207862_1000473_pt1 | contig 12107 bp, 11 predicted proteins | sample LuqExpMetageno81_FD_187838 | JGI IMG/M metagenome (GOLD analysis project Ga0207862, IMG submission 187838) | Tropical forest soil microbial communities from Luquillo Experimental Forest, Puerto Rico - Sample 81 (SPAdes) | ecosystem: Environmental > Terrestrial > Soil > Tropical forest ... | reverse complement strand
TGCAGGCGCAAGGCCTCGGCAACAGCGAGATCCAAAGTATCAGCGACATCGCGACGCCCAAATCCAATGAAGTCCTGATCTTCGTGCAACAGACCGGTCAAGGTGACCAGGCCCTCGACGAAGGCAAGGCCAAAGTCCTCACGGCCCTCAATGCCGCGTATGGCGTCAGCGATTCGAGCAAGCCCGACTTCAATTCCACCACTCCCACCGCACTCGCCAATTTTCTTGCGCAGAAAGACCCGCTCGCTTTGTCCGTGAACGCCGGCGACAAGTATCAACAGGTTGCCAGGAACCTGCTGGCCTACCGCGACAAGGTGAAAAGCGGTGTGCTCACGAATTTCGATGACCTCGCGCACGCCGAGCTCAATCCAGCGGTGGTCTCCGCAATCAAGGAAAACTTCTCGCTCGGCCCATTTGCCATTCGCAATGTCGAAATCGTCGGACCCAAGGTCGGCGGCGAGCTTCGCAACCAGGCCATCCGCGTTACCCTCTATGCTTTGGCGGGTATGCTGGTATATATTGCCTTCCGGTTCTACGGCGGACAAATTGGCAGCTCATCGGGTTGGGCAGGGAAAGGCGCCGTTGGCTTCGTCCTTCGGATCGTGGATCGCATCATTTTTGGTCTTGCTGCGGTCCTCGCCGTATTCCACGATGTGCTGATTACCCTGGGCCTGTTTAAGATTTTTGGTTTCGAGATTTCGCTGACGGTGATTGCCGCGTTGTTGACCCTAGTCGGCTATTCGATGAACGACACGATCGTCATCTTTGACCGCATCCGGGAAAACAACCGTCTTTTGCGCAAGGAGCCATTCGCGGACGTCGTCAACAAGTCCATCAATCAGACGCTTTCGCGAACCATCCTGACCAGCGGTTTGACTTTCCTCACTGTGCTCGTCCTGTTCCTGATGGGCGGCCAGGTGCTTCGGGCTTTCGCCTTTGCCCTGGTAGTGGGGATTGTGGTAGGAACGTATTCCAGTTTTGGGATCGCTGCTCCGCTCGTGGTTGCGTGGAACAAATGGCGCAGTCATGGCGCAGTGGCAGGCACCGGAACCGCAGCCGGCAACAAAACCCGGGGGACCGAAGGCCAACCGCGTCTCGCTCCTGCCGGGAGGAGGTAGCTCTCAGATGTTTGAAGAGATGGTCGTTTCAAACGCAAAGAATAAGAAGACGAACAAGCCGTGGACTGTGGTTCTGTCCATGTTGCTGCAAGTCGGCTTCCTGGCAATTCTTATCCTGATTCCGCTCATCTACACGGAAGCGCTTCCGAAGACCCTCATGTCTTCGATTCTGTTAGCGCCGCCGCCACCTCCGCCACCTCCACCGCCTCCGGCTCCGGTTCAGGTCGTGAAGATTAAACCAGTGGCCCATTTGATGGAGGCGGGAAAGCTGGTTGCTCCGAAGGCCATCCCGAAAGACGTGAAGATCATTAAGGAAGAAGAACAGCCGCCCGACATGGGCGCCGGCATTGCCGGCGGAGTTCCCGGTGGCGTCTCCGGGGGTTCCATGGGCGGCGTGCTGGGTGGCGTAATCGGTGGTGCGGGCTCTGCCCCGCCGCCTCCACCGAAGGCTGCGGTTACCCGTACGCGCGTCGGTGGCGCGGTGCAGGCCGCGAAGCTGGTCAACCGCGTTCAGCCGGTCTATCCTCCGCTGGCGCGTCAAACGCGCATCAGCGGCACCGTCAAGCTCCACGCGATTATCGGCAAGGATGGCAACGTGACGCAATTGCAGGTCCTTTCGGGTCACCCGCTGCTCGTGCAATCCGCGCTCGACGCGGTGAGGCAGTGGCGCTACCAGCCCACGCTTCTCAACGGCGAGCCCGTGGAAGTCGACACCGAAATCGACGTGATTTTCTCTCTCGCTCAGTAGTTTAAAACGGTGCAGCTCGCGAGTCGTGGGACCTACGCGCTGCTCTGAGTACCAATTCAATCAACAGCCTTGTTGGTTCCTGTCCGCAGGGGCCATTAGGAAATAAGGAGCAAACGAATGTTAGCAACTGTTTTCGTCTATGCCGCGTGGCTGCAGGAAGCCTCCACCGGGTGGGACATCCGTTCGATGTGGGGCAACATGGGATGGCTCGCCCGAATCGTCGTGTTCATCCTGTTCTTGCTTTCGGTCTACTCGTTCGGCGTGATGATTGATCGCTTCCTCATGTACAACAACGCGCGCAAGCAGTCGCGCCTGTTCGTGCAGCAGGTTGCCGGCGCCCTGAAGGACGGCAAACTCGACGAAGCCATCGCCATCGCCGAGCGTAATAAGAAGAGCCACATCGCCAAGGTCGTGGCCACGGGTCTTTCGGAGTTCCAATCCGCTTCGCAGCAGGTGTCGGACCAGGAAGTCATCGAAGCCGCCAAACGCGGTCTCGAACGCTCCGTCGCCATCGTGCACGCCGAAATGAAGCGCGGCCTGTCGGCCCTTGCCACGATCGGTTCGACAGCACCCTTCGTCGGCTTGTTCGGCACGGTCGTTGGCATTTTGAACGCCTTCAAGGGCATCGCCAACAACAAGGCCACCGGTCTGTCAGCGGTCGCTGGCGGTATCGCCGAGGCGCTGGTAACCACCGCGTTCGGTCTTCTTGTCGCGGTGCCGGCGGTGTGGGCTTACAACTACTTCACCAACAAGGTGGAAGCGTTCGACGTCGAGATGGACAACTCCTCGATGGAACTCATCAACTACTTCATTCTGCGCCGCGGCGCTAAGAAGTAAGCTGGAAGAAGGCGCCCGATGGCTTACAAGCCAGTAGCCGGATCGCAGATGTCGTCCCCGAACGTGATTCCGATGGCCGACATCATGCTCGTACTGTTGATCATCTTCATGGTGGTCACGCCCATGTTGCAGAAGGGAGTATCGGTCGACATGGCGTCGGTCAATGATCCGCGCGATATGCAGGACGCGGACAAGGACGATGCCATCATCGTTGCCGTCACTCGCGACGGTACACTGTACTTGGGCAACACCAAGATCAACAAGGAAGAAATCACCGGCCAGATCAAGGACCGCATCGCCAACAAGCTGGACAAGACCGTCTATGTCAAAAGCGATGCGCGCGCCAAGTATGGCGACGTGGTTGCCGTCGTGGACGAGATTCGTTCCGCCGGCGTCGACTCTCTCGGCTTGCTTACGGAGAAAACCAAGCCAGCCGGAGGTAAACCTCAGCAACCGGCCAAGACCGGAGACTGAGCCCAGTTCGTTTGCTTTGCCGTTCGTGCCATTCGTTTGCTGAGCTTATGGAACCGCGCCGGATCCCACCCGGCGCGGCTCTCGGCTCCGGCGGGTTGCCCGAGGCTAAATAGGAGAATTCGCAATGGGGATGGAAGTTGGAGAAACTCATGGTGCGATGGCCACGCCGAATATCGTGCCGCTCATAGACATTCTTCTGGTGCTCATCATCATCTTCATGGTTATTACGCCCCTCACGCCGAAGGGGCTCGATACGCTGGTGCCGCAACCCTCGCCCAACCAGCAGCAGAACCAGGAGCTCGAGAACAAGACCGTGGTCGTCCAGGTTGCCGAGAACGGAAAACTCAAGATCAACAACGAAGATACCACTTGGGAAACCCTTGGCCCGCGCATGGAGCAGATCTTTAAGGAGCGCGCAGAGAAAGTGGCGTTCGTCAAGGGCGATAATGACGTCCTGTTTATGGACGTGGCCCGGGCCATCGATATCATGAAGGGTGCCGGTATCGACAAGGTCGGTCTCATCACCGCCAAGCTTGAGGCCGGTCAGTAGTCATTCTTCTATCCGTTCTTTCTCGGGAAGATGGGAGTGTCCTCCTCTCAGGGGAAATTTCAGCTGCGGGGTGACCGCGGGAATTGTCCTTTTGGGTGGTGAGCGCGGAATCGTTGCCGATGTCAACGTAGTTCCGCTGATCGATGTTCTGCTGGTGCTCCTGGTCATTTTCATGATCATTCCTCACCAGCAGAAGGGGCTCCAGGCGAGCTTGCCCCAGGCGGCAGGTCCGCCGGTTGTGGCTGATCCTCCGAAAACCATCATCGTGCGGCACGCTTCCGATGGTTCCGTTTGGATCAACCACTCTGCTGTAAAGCTCGGTGATTTGCGCGTTTCCCTTGAACGTATCCTCGGTTGGCGCGCTGATCGTGTGGCTTTCTTTCAAGGTGACGGTTCGCTCGAGTTTGAAGCGGTTGCCCGGGTTTTGGATCTTATGAACGCCGCCGGCGCTTCGCCTGTCGGCCTCGTGACTTCCGAACTGGAAAAAAATCGCTGAACGTGATGGAATGGCCCTACTGGGCAGATTTGAATCTATGCGTTGGCCTCGCCTCCATCGAGACCGCGCTTATCAGGGATGGAAGCTTCCATGACTCATGCACCGGTTGCACGGGATTCGTCCTCGAGGTACTCCCGCCTTGCCAGCGAGCTCTTTTGCCTGGCGGCGCTGTTGATTCTTGCGGTTAGCGTTTCGGGGTGTGCCAAGCTTCAAGCCCGTGACCTTCTCAATAAAGGCGTCGCCGCATTCAAGAACGCTCAGTTTGACACCGCGGTCGAAGATTTCAAACGGGCCAAAGAACTCGACCCGGACTTGATCAACGCCCGCCTGTATCTCGCCACGGCCTATGCCAGCCAGTACATTCCCGGCGCGCCCTCGGACGAGAATATGCGTCACGGGCAAGAAGCCGTCGCCGAATATCGCGAGGTGCTCGAGAAGGACTCCAACAACCTCAACGCCATCGATGGCCTCGCCTCCATTCTCTATCAAATGGCGGGACAGCCTTTCGACCAGAAAAAGTTCGAAGAGTCTCGAAGCTATCACCTGAAGCACATTCAACTGAAGCCGCAGGATCCTCAACCCTACTATTCCGTCGGTGTGATTGACTGGGCGCTGGCCTACCGCGGTAACACCGAGATGCGGGCGGAATACAATAAGGCTCACATCAACAAGCAGGTCAGAGACACCGAGCCGCTGCCGCCCGACGTGCGCGCCGCCTACACCCAAAAGTTTGGAACCATGGTCGACGACGGCATCAAGGCGCTGCAGACGGCGACCCAGCTTAAGCCCGACTACGACGACGCCATGACCTATTTGAACCTGCTCCTTCGCCGCAAGGCCGACATGGTCGAATCGGCCGCCGAGCGCGATGCCCTGACGAAACAGGCGGACGATTTGCTCGATAAGGTTAAGGAACTCAAGCAGAAGCGCGCGGAGCAGCCAACGCCCGCCGCGTGACGTTTTTCGACCCTCCCGGGAAGGGCTCTGCCTCCGTTGCAGGGCCTTTTGCTTTGCTGCGCCGGGGGTGGCCGTGCACCGTGCGTGATACGCCGCTTCTCGGTTGTACACCTTCTCCACTCTGGCCCACGAGCGTATACTGGGTTATGGGTACCCGCGCCAATCTGCCGCTGAACTTCAATCGAGACCGTACCGCACGACAGATCAATTCCCGCCTGGAAGAGCTTCTTCAAAAACTCCGTACCAATCGCCCTTCCGAGGACCCCTGGCTTGTCCGCCGCGCTTTTGATATAGCCGCCGAGCGGCACCGCGACCAGTTCCGAAGCTCCGGCGACCCTTACGTCACTCATCTGCTGGAAGTAGCCCACATTCTTGCGGACATGCGTCTTGACGCCACCACGCTTGCCGCCGCGCTGCTTCACGACGTCATCGAAGACACCGAATTTCCAATCTCCCGCATCGAGGAACGGTTCGGTTCGGAAGTTGCGCGGCTCGTCGAGGGCGTGACGAAAATTGGCCGCCTCAACATGATGGCCCCGGAAGCGCGTCAGGCTGAAAACGTTCGCAAGATGCTCCTCGCCATGGTCCACGACGTTCGCGTCGTCTTGGTGAAGCTCGCTGACCGGCTGCACAACATGCGCACGCTCGAATTCCTCGAAACCGTAAAGCAGCAGCGCATCTCGCGGGAAACGATGGATATCTATGCCCCCATCGCTCATCGTCTCGGTATGGCGCTCATCAAGGGTGAGCTCGAAGACTTATCCTTCCGTTATCTCGAACCCGATGCCTATCTTTCCCTGCAGAAGGAGGTTGCGGCAAAGGCTTCCGTGCACCAGAAATTCCTCGAAGAAGTCCAGAACACGATTCGCACGCGAATCGTCGAAAACAGTATTCCCGCCGAGCTGGAAGCGCGCATCAAAGGCATTTATTCGCTGCATCGCAAGATCGTCCGTCAGGAGCGCAGCCTCGATCAGATTTACGACCTGCTCGCCGTGCGGGTCATCACCGATAGCGAGCGCAATTGCTACGCGGCTTTGGGCGTCGTCCACCACATCTGGCGGCCCGTGCCCGGGCGATTCAAGGATTACATCGCGATGCCGCGTCCCAATCTCTATCAGTCGCTTCACACGACCGTGATCCACGGCGCGCAGCCGTTTGAAGTTCAGATTCGCACGCAGGAGATGCACCGGATTGCGGAAGAAGGCGTGGCCGCTCATTGGAAATACAAGGACGGCAAGCCCGTGTCGAACGATGACGACCAGCGCATCGCCTGGATGCGCCAGTTGATTGAATGGTCCCAGGAGCTGCAGGAGCCAGGCGAATTCCTGTCAACCCTGAAGGTCGATCTTGCTCCGGTCGAGGTGTATGCGTTTACGCCAAAAGGCCGCGTGCTCGAATTGCCGCGGGGAGCGACGCCGGTCGATTTTGCGTACTCGGTTCATACCGAGGTCGGGCATCAGTGCGTGGGCGCAAAGGTGAACGGGCAGATGGTTTCCCTGCGCCACGAAATCGGTAGCGGAGACGTGGTCGAAATTCTCACCCAAAAGGGCCACAAGCCCAGCCGCGATTGGCTCAGCTTCGTCAAGTCGTCGCACGCAAAAAGCAAGATCCGGCATTTCATCAATACCCAGGAGCGCGAAGAGGCTACGGAGATGGGCCGCCGCCTGCTCGAAAACGAATCGCGAAATTTCCCGAAAGGTCTGAAGAAAATTTCCAACGAGGACTTGCAGAAGCTTAGCGCGGAATATGGGCTTTCGAAGGTTGACGATCTTTTTGCTGCTGTCGGATTCGGCAAATTTTCGGCGCGCCAGGTGCTCACGCGTTATTTCGGCGAGCCGTCCAGGGAACCGGAAAAGCCCGAAACCGACACCCAGCCGACTCTGGTCAAGACCGTCAAACGCATGCTCGGTTTTGGCGAAGCTCCCCTGATCGTCAAAGGTCAGGACGACTTGCTGGTCTTTCGCGCGAAGTGCTGCAACCCGATTCCGGGAGACGACATCGTGGGCTACGTGACGCGCGGCCGCGGCGTCGCGGTTCACACTCGCGCGTGCCCCAACGTCCAGAATCTCCTCTACCAGTCCGAACGCCGCATCGCCGTCGAATGGGGCGGTGAAAATGCCGCCACCTTCCCGGTCGAGCTGCTGATTCGTGCTAAGGATCGCCCCGGACTGCTCGCCGAAATTACTGCCGTCATCAGCGGCGCGGGTTCGAACATTCGCACGCTCGAGAGCCGCCCGGATCGGCAAAATGCCCGCGTCGAAGCCAGCCTCGAAATCTCCGATAAGCGCCAGTTGGAGACCATCCTCACCAACATCCGCCGTGTCAACGGCGTTTACGGCGTCGAACGCGTTTACCAGGTATAACGTGCCAGCCGTTAGGCGGAAGGGCGCGCCCTGCCGTACTGACCGTTCGTCCGGTATCAACGAAGGCACACCCAAGCATCGCCCGCTTTGCGCTCCCTTAAAATCAAGATATGCGAAAGCCACTCATCCTGTCTGGAATGTTGTTTCTGCTGCTTTCCGGATGCCAGAAACACAAACAGACGGATTACACCCCGCTCGACCAGTCGGGCATGTGGGCTTCCTCACTCGACCAGCTCAAGAAGCTAAACGTAAGCGACAAGGAAATCGCGCAACTTACGAAACTCAAGCAGTCGGGAGCCTCCGATGATCTCTGCCTTGCTTTGCTGAAAGCGGCGCATGATCATCAGCATGAATTCAACAGCGCAGACCCCGCGATCGAGCTCTCCCGCGCTGGCTACTCGGATCAGCAAATCCTCGCCGTGGCGCAGTCCGGTCAAATCGATATGCTCAGCGGCGAAGCCGTCACATTGAAGCTGATCGGCCTTTCCAACCCTACCGTCCAAGCCATCATTGCGCGCCGCATCCAGGGGTTACCGACACTGACAAGCGAGCAAATCGGCCGGTTGAAAAACACGGGCCTGTCGGAAAAGCAGATCGTCGCACTCATCAATGAAGGGCTCACTCCCGCACAGGCCGAGACGCAGATTGCAAGACGTGAAGCGGCCCGCAATCACTCGAATACCGGCTTCGTCCGCGTGCAGGGCCGCAGGCGTTGATTTTTTCTCTTTGTTCCTTCTGATATTCTCGGCTCTGGTTCAGGAGGTCTCCATGAAACAAGTCATCCTCACCGACCGCGGCCCGAAACCCATCGGCCCTTATTCCCAAGCGGTCCGCAGCAACGGCTTCCTGTTTGTTTCGGGCCAGGTCGCCCTCGACCCGAAATCCGGAGAGTTTGTCGGCACGGATATACGCCAGCAGACCGAACGCGTTCTCGACAATCTCAAAGCCATTCTCGAAGCTGCCGGCGTTTCCCTCCATCACGTCGTGAAGACCACCGTTTTTCTTAAAGACATGAACGATTTCACCGCCATGAACGAAACGTATGCGCGCTACTTCACTGCCGCTCCTCCCGCCCGCTCAACGGTTCAAGCCGCGCGCCTGCCTAAGGATGCTCTGGTCGAAATCGACGTGATCGCTGCCCTTTAGAGCCGCCTGCTCAACAAAAACGGCCACCGCACAGGATGCAGTGGCCGTCTAAATTTCTCCCGAGCTAAGCGGGTATCTGGCTAGGGGCGATCCGGGCTTTCGCAGGCCTCCAGGATCGCAAACGTGGTCGCCCCGGCAATGAACGCCGTGCTCACAATCAGGAAGCGGCTGCGACCCGCCTTGAGTGGTCCGCCCTGAGGCCCTTGACGCGGAGCGCCGGCCCCCGAAGGTTCCCGGGTCTCGGCGACTACGGGATCAAGAAGCACTCGGTATGCCGTCCCCTCGGTAACCACTTGCGTGTCGTCCCCAACCGTCACCACAAGTGAGCCGCGCTTCGCCACCACAATCAGTTCTTTGTCGCTCACGTAGACGACCTGGCCAATCGTCGGCGCGTCCGTGTTCGCACGCACTGACGCCTTCGACGCATACAAGGTGAACGCGTGCGCGTTGCCGGTCGAAAAAGTGGCTGTCCCCATCAGCAGTTTCGCCGAGGGTGTGCCCCCTTCCTCATTTACCTCCGCCGTTGTCGAGTTCAACAGGAGCAATCGCGCCGCACCCGCGCGAACTTGGATGGTACCCTGCCCCTCGGTGCTTAGCCGATCTCCGCCGTAGACGGTGGTTCCCACGTCCGCTACCGACTGACCTACATGAGCGCGTTCGGAAGCGATGACGATCCCGAGGGGAGCGGCCGATGGGGTTGTGTTGGCACAGGCGGGAATAGCCGTAAGCGAAACCGACACGATGGCTGCGAATACCGAGCGCAGGCCGCTCATAAAAGCCTCCCAGGCGGACCACCCGAAGCATACTTCGACCCATCGCCTGACGTCAATCCGTAACCGCCCTTCCCCAGCCCCCCGCGAGTCTCGTTCTCCGTCGCTGCGCCGTTGGCACCGCATCCGCTTCGCTGTTAGAATCCATTTCACGCTATGGCCGATTGGAAGCAGATTACCGCGCGCATCCGGCGGGCTCGTACCAGCAAAGACCCTGCCGGTCAGCTTACGAATCTTTTTTCCAAGACGCGGGATGCGATGGTGGCTTTCGAGTTGGCGCGTTACTTCGAATCCAGCGGCAATTCCACCGATGCCGGCAAATGGTATTTGACCGCCGCGCAACGATTCCGCCGCTCCGACTGGAAGACCAAAGCGGAGGAGAGCGCTGCGCGTCTCGGCGCCACGGAGCCCGCCGAAATTCCTGCCGCACCCGCGAAGCCAGAGTCTGCTGCTCCCCCGGAGGCTGCATCTGGTTCGGAATCCCGCGCTCCTGAAGAGGAGCAAAGCGAAGTTGTCTCCGATCGGCCGGCGGCTCAGGCCCAGCCGGTAGCGCCGCCTTCTCGTTCCTCACCGCCAAATCGCCAGCGTCGCGGTCGACGTGGCGGCCGTGACCAGCGGTCCTCCCGCCGTTCGCAACCGGCCCCCAGGGAGGCCCGTTTCACTCCGACCGCATCCGGCTCCGCCGATTCGGCGGAGCCGGACGAAAGGCCGGCTGCTGCCCCTTTGCTCGAAGCCGTCCCGGAGGCTCCCGCGCCGAGTCTTCGCGGCCGCTACGGCGATCCCGGCCTCGCTTCTCGGCTTACGCAGTTGGAGATGAATTTCCGCCGGCTGCTGGCTTGCCCTCCAGCAAAAATACAGCACGCGGATGGTGCGCCCGCAGGCCCTGGCGTCTGGTTGCTGACGGATTCGGACCAAACCACCTACTACTACGTGGAGGCTTGCCAGACCCTCCGGGTGGCCATTCCCAATCTTTTGAGGGGGAACGCCGCGCGGCGCGGGGAACCATCCATCAAGCCTCAGCTGGCCGAGCATCTGGGTATTCCCGAATCCCGTGTCGCCAAATACCTCTCCGATCATTGTGTCGTGCGGTGGTTGCAAATGGACGAAGGCGCTTCGCATTTTGCCCATTTCCTCATCGCCGTGCTTCGTCCCACGTTGAATGAGTAAGTCGGTTGCCTTCGGAGGTTCTTTGCGAGGGTTTTGACCGCCAATTTGCTGCAGCGCAAAGCGCTGCCTTGCGAAGCTCTGCGAAGTTCTTTTGTCTGGCTGCCTCTACTAGTAACCCCCTCTGCTTGTTCAGCTTACCCCCGTTCGCGGCCTTTTCCCGCCGTTTAACCCCCATTTTTGACCGTTCGCCGTAAGTTACTGGCCTCGCCGCCCCGACCTCTCCCAAACTGTATACTCCCAATGACTTAGGGTGGCGCCTCGCCGCGTGCTACCCTTTTGGGGTGCCTTGGGGGCAGTCTCGAAAAGGCACGCTTTGCGTTTGGGGAATTCCAAAGGTAGCTTGAACTTTCGAAAGCGAGGCAGCCGCTGTATGCCTAATTCTATTAGCACGCAAGTTTTCCGGTCTCTCGACTGGGTACTCTGCAAGAGCGCGGGTATCACCTTCGACGCCATCCAGTTCTTCAACAAGCGCAATCCCAATCCCTCACCCACGCCGCAATGGTCTGATAAGCCGCTCTTGAAATCCTGGGAAAAGACCAAACCCACCCTTGGCTTTCCCCGGCAAACCGACTCGCTCTGTCCCGCCTGCGTCAAAGAGGCTCGGGAAGCCATCATCTCCGGCAAGAAAGATTGGCGCGACCTGATGCACGAGAAGGTGGGCGAAATCAAAGCTCAGATTGTCGAACGAGATGGCCAGATCTGGATGGTCAAAGAATGCCCTCTGCATGGCCACTACGAAGACATGATGGCGGTCGACGCCGACTTCCTGAAGTGGATTGAAAAACAGTTCCCCGGCCGCGATATCCCGGCTCACAACGACGAAGGCCTGCACAAGGTCGGCTCTTCGAACGTCCGCTACGGCCGCGGCTCAGTCCTTACCGTTGACCTCACGAACCGCTGCAACATGATGTGCGATCCCTGCTTCATGGACGCCAACCAGGTCGGTTACGTTCATGAGCTCTCCTGGGACGAGATCAAGGAAATTCTCGACAATGCGGTGAAGATCAAGCCGCGTCGCCAGATGTCTGTACAGTTCAGCGGCGGCGAGCCGACAATGAGCCCGTTCTTCTTCGATGCCATCGCCTACGCGCGTGAGGTCGGTTATAACTCGGTGCAGGCCGCGACCAACGGCATCGAGTTCGCCAAGAGCAAGGAATTTTGCCGCAAGGCCTTCGAAGCGGGTCTGCGCTACGCCTACCTCCAGTTCGACGGCATCGGCAACGACGCCAACAGTCATCGCCAGATCGGCAACCTGTTTGACGTGAAGCTGCGCGCCATCGAAAACATGCACGAAGCCGGCATCGAGATCGTTCTCGTGGTCACGATCGTGAACAACGTAAACAACGACCAGGTCGGCTCGGTGGTGAAGTTCGCGATGGAAAACCCCAAGAAAGTCTCCTTCGTCAGCTTCCAGCCCGTTTCTTTCACCGGCCGCGACGAAGACATCACTCCGGAACGGCGCCTCCGACAGCGCTACACGC
>Ga0207862_1000471_pt1 | contig 12144 bp, 12 predicted proteins | sample LuqExpMetageno81_FD_187838 | JGI IMG/M metagenome (GOLD analysis project Ga0207862, IMG submission 187838) | Tropical forest soil microbial communities from Luquillo Experimental Forest, Puerto Rico - Sample 81 (SPAdes) | ecosystem: Environmental > Terrestrial > Soil > Tropical forest ... | reverse complement strand
CCGGCCTTTTGGAAGGACTGCCGCAGGCTCACCAGGGATTGGGGATAATTCACGTACCTGAGTTCCGACAACCCCCGCGCCCTGGCCATGGCATTCATTAACGGCAGGTCACTCGGGACTGGCTCAAAGATATTGCCCCTCAGGTCAGCCCCGCTCAGATTTGTCTTCCTCAAATTGGCATCCCTGAGGTTGGCTTTGATCAGCCTGGCATGTTTCAAGTTGGCGCCGCTCAGGTCCGCACCCGCCAGGTTAGCCTCGCTCAGGTCAGCGCCCCCCAGGTCCGCGCCTACCAAATTGGTCCCGCCCAGTGTCGCCTTTTTCAGGTTGGCCCTGATCAGGACAGCTTCACTCAGGTTGGCCCCGCTCAGGTGAGCCCCCGACAGGTTGGCCAGGCTCAGGTTGGAGCGCCGGAGATTAGCGTCAATGAGGTTGGCACTCCTGAGATTGGCCAGGTTGAGGTTGCCCCTGAGATAAGCCTTGTGCAAATCGGCCCCGCCGAGATTCGACCTGGTCAGGTCGGCCAGGCTCAGGCCGGCCCCCGAAAGATTAGCCCCCCGCAAGTCAGCCTCCCTCAGGTTGGGCCGGTATAAAACGGCATCTTGCAGATTGGCCTTGGTCAGATTGGCCCCGTTGAGATTGGCATCAAACAGGTAAGCCCCGGAGAGGTCGCTCTCCTTCAGGTTGGCGCCATAGAGGTTGGGCCGGAACAGGTCGGCCCCGGTGAGGTTGACCCCGCTCAAATTGGCCCTGGTCAGGTCCACTGCCATGCGGTCGGCTTTTTTCTCTTCTATGCCGGCGGCGGCGGGCCCCTGGTTACGGTTGGCGAGGATGCGGATCAGTTCGTCTGGCGTGATGACTGCGCCGGTGGCGGTTTTGCCGGTCCAGGGATATTCCGGGGGGCATTTGCTGGCCCCAAACCGCGCCTGCCGGCTGCAGCACGCGGGAACCGCTGCCTCCCAAAAACCAGAGAGCTAACAGGGCACGATGAAGATACCAGGGCGTTTCATACCATCCTCCGCGGGGAAACGTCAGGGCAGTGCCGGAGATTACACACAATCGCCATCTTGAAGGAAGGGGCCAGGATGGCCGGGTACCCCGTTCTCATCAAACATCTTCCTCTCCCACGAGAAAAGGGGAACTCACCCGCAATGACCGGCAACTTTTTCTTCAATGCATGGGGACTGGAGGGGATTTGGGCCCCGGCCGCCTCCCGGAAAAACTCGGGGTGCAGACGGCCAATATAGGCACTTTTCACCATTTCTGGCGCTCACCAAAGATAATCTTGACAAGCCCTCCCCCTTCACATAGCATAAAATCTGCGAAAAGATCTGGTTCGCTCACTGGTGGCTTCTTCTTGGGGGAGGGGAAGCCAGTATTTACTAAAGGCAAGTCTTTGGCAACCGGATAAAGGGGGGGAACCATGGCTCCAATTGTCAGGCAGACGAGGTATGGAGACACCCTGTTTACCTCCGACCCCGTCAAGGCCGCACGGGCAATGATTACTTGGGCTACGGCACAGGGCCACTCGCCCTGTGAATTGGAAAATATGCACAACGGCTGCATCAGGGTCAACATCCCCGGACTCACCTCCATAACCCTGGCGCCAGAAGGGATTGCGAACCTTTAACAGAACACCCTTAACAGATCTTTTCGCTGAGGCTTCTTTGAAAAAGGCGGTTTTTCCAAACCGCCTTTTTTCTTTTTCGATTATGCCTTGGCTCTGCAAAAGACATAATCGAAGCTAAGCGGGGGAGGAGCTAAGGGACGGATTCTTTATGCACTTTGCGGAGCAAGGTCCATAATCGAATTTTCTTTTCTCGATTGGCCGGGTTGTTCCCATCATGTCCGGTCCTCCTCGCTCCCCCCCCAAACCCTTTCCGGGAGCAATTGCCCGGCCGGGGAAAATCCACTATAATAGGCCACGGAAAGGGGATCCCCCTGGCCTTCAGATCTCCCATCCCCACGACCACAAGGAGGATAACCATGAGGAGTGCGATCCTGGCGGTGCTGCTCTGTGTATTGACCCTGGCTGGCCCGGCCACTGCGGCCCAAAAGCCCCCGGCGCCGGTGGGCCGGATCACCTTTGAAGCCACGTCGTTGGCGGTGGGCGCCACCTTCACCTGGGGGCGGGGCTGGCTCACCTTCAAGGGCAGGAACTACCCCATCAGGCTGGATGGCCTGGGCATCATCGGAGTGGGCCTTACCAAGGTACGCGCCAATGGCAAGGTCTATAACCTCAAAAACCCCAGCGACCTGGCCGGGACCTATGCCAAGGCCGAAGCCGGCGCCGCCCTCATCGCGGGAGCCAAGGGTTTCGTGGCGAGAAACAGCAAGGGCGTGGTCATCGAACTCAGCGCCGAACAGACCGGGGTGAGCTTCGAGGTGGGCGGGGGCACTTTCACCATCACCATGGCCAAGCCTTAAGCATCTTAAGGGGTGGGGGAACTGGATCGGGAGACAACGCTTTAAGCCTAACCCAGTAAGCCTCAAGCATTTCGCTTACAGCTTATAGCTTAAAACCCCCGGCCCCCTCTCCCCCAAAAATCTCGACCCAGAGGAATTCCCCGACATGGCTTACACCCCCCCTGAAAATTACCGGCTCCTGGATGTGCCGGCAGTAACCTTGCGCCTCTTCCATCCCCGCCCGGAGTTTGGCACCCCCGGTGCGACCACCTCTCACGAAGAGCTCCTCATCCCGGTGGCCGCCGGTGTTGCCATCGGAGGGCGCTTTTACGCCGCAGCTGCCGCGGCGCCTACCCTGCTGTTCTTTCACGGCAAAGGCGAGATTGTGGCGGACTACGAGGACTTGGGGCCCATCTATACCGGGCTGGGACTCAACTTTCTCCCCGTGGACTACCGCGGCTACGGCCGCTCCACCGGCACCCCCACCGTCACCGCCATGATGGCCGACTGCCACGTCATCCTGGCCTTTGCCCGGGAGTGGTTGCAGCAGCGCAGCTTTGCCGGCCCCCTGGTGGTCATGGGTCGCTCCCTGGGAAGCGCTTCCGCCCTGGAGTTGGCCGCCAGCCACCCGGACCTTATAGACGGCCTCATCATTGAGAGCGGCTTTGCCCACGCCGGCCCCCTGTTCACCCTCCTGGGGTTGGATCTCAAAGCCCTGGGGATCACGGCAGACACCGGTTTTCACCAGGTGGACAAGATCAGGCAATGGACCAGGCCCCTTCTCGTCATCCACGCCGAACACGACCAGATCATCCCCTTTGCCGAGGGCCTCGAGCTTTATGAGGCCTGCCCGTCCCGGGAAAAAACCTTGCTCAAGGTCCCCGGCGCCGGCCACAACGACGTCCTGCCGGTGGGCTTCGCCGCCTATATGGAAGCCGTGAGCCGCCTGGGGCTTCTCGCCAGCCGCCGGGAATCGAAGTAGCCCGGCGCCCCTGCTCTTCTCCGCTTGTCAGGAAAAACCCGGGGAAATAGATAACTTAGTATACATAGGTCTAATAGCGGGAATAAGCGTTACAGTCTTTTTCAAACTCCAAAAGAACCTCTTCGGTTAAAGATGGACGGACTTTGGGCATAATGTTAAAGATGGTGTCCGAGGTGACTCGATAATCATGCTTGGTAACCAGTTCCTGTTCAAAGGCAAATTGGGCCACCTGCTGAAAGAGATATTCCATATCGGCCGGCGTAAATCTGCAGGTCATCTTTATTAACCGCTGAAGATCGACCTCCCCGGTATTCAGCTTGGAAAGGTAATGTTTCAGAATAGTTGCCCTCTCATCCTCGGTCAAACTGCCCACCGGAATGATGCAATCAAATCTGCCCGGCCGCAACAGGGCGGCGTCGAGCTGTCGAATATAATTGGTGGCACACACGAGGAGTATATTTTTACCCTCTTGCTTGAGCAGCGGCACTTGCTTGAGGAATTCGTTGGTAATGGACTTGTCCACCCGGCTGGCTTCATCCCGGCTGCCGGCGATCTCTTCAAACTCGTCGATAAAGATCACGGCTTCATCCAGGGTTCGCGATTTTTCCATGACGTGACGGAGATTGGCTCCCACCTTTTCGGCACCGTCAACCATGAGCATGCTGGGCGCGATCTCAATGAACCACCAGGACAGGGCCCCGGCAATAGCTTTGGCAAAATGAGTTTTCCCGGTCCCCGGAGGTCCAAAGAAAATGATGGCCTTGGGAGGAACCACGCCATGCTTTTTGGAAAGATCCTGCTGGGTTAGCGGCAGGATGATTTTCCGCTGCACAATCTGCTTGGGGGGCTGGGTTTCGGCGATAGTTTCCCATCTTTCCTTGCCGATGGTCTGGGCCCCCATCTCGTCCAGGATGTCCTGGCGTTGGTAGGCCAAATATTCTTTATCGGCCTGCTCCATGTTTTCCAGGAAATCGATGCAGGCCACCCGCAGGCCCACATCCCTGCCCAGTTTTTCCGACATAAGCCATTTATGTTGCAAAATCCTGGGCCAGAGGTCAGCGGCAATCTCAGGATCAAATTTGGTGCCGCTGGTCTCAAAAATCTTATTTGCACACAACTCGGGTGACTGTGTCTCGGTTAAGTATTCGTTCATGGTATGGTTCCTCACCAGGTCTGGGTATCTTTGCCGGGCTCATCTGCCAGGGCGGCTGCAAGGGACAACCTATGGGGATATTGGGAGAACATTGGCAGATACAGGAGATTTGGAGCTAGATTTTCAGACTTTTTCTTGGGAGGTGTTACAGAATTCGTGACCGTCACAAGGATGCTGCTGGAATGGACCCGAAGTCCCCATATGGCCGGATCCCTGGAAGGGCTAACCGGCATCCACCCCACACAGGCGCTTGTTGCTACCTAGCCTCGTTCAGGGGCACCCTGGGGAGCCTGGCTTCAGTTTTACAAGCTCCGGTCATACTCAGCTTAATATTGTACCAGCCTGGCCTCGGGGTGCCAATGGTTTTTGACGCTCAGCCGCCGAGCCCTGTGCCAATAATCCTTGATTTCCGCGGCACTGAGAGGTTGCGCACCATAACCGGCTTGCCTCACCTCGTCCAGAATTTCAAAGGGCACCTGTAATTCACCGGGAGGGAGATCGTCAGCGGCGCGGGACTCCCCAAAAATTACCACCACCGGCCTCCCGTAGTCGCACCCTTCCCTGGCCCAGGTGATGATGACCGGATAGCTGATACAGCCGTTTCTATCCAGATTTTCGCAATAACCATCAAATTCCGAGAATATCACCCTAAAGTCTTTGTGTTTCATGGCCGATCTCCTCTGAGGCCGGTTTTCCTTCAGCGTACACTTTTCGGACTGGCGAGCCGTCCCAGGTTTACCTGACAAAATTCAAGTCCTTATACTCCCTCTCTCTTGATGGGGAGGGCTGGGGAGGGGTAAAGAAAGTGCTTCAGGCACTGTTTTATGCCACCTCCCCCCAACCCCCGCTCACCAGGGGAGGGTGAGTTTGAAGGTCCCTCAATCATGAAAGATATTGCCGGGACACGGCCCTGGCACAGGGGGCGCCGGTGGTTATCGGCAGTTGCGGGGGCGGCGGACAAAGGAGCATTTTGACTTCGGACTATCTTCTCTTACGGTCAGGTGTCGTCCGTCCACCAGCCGGCCGTTGAACATGGAGATGGCCTTCTGGCTCTCAGCAATGGTACCCATGGCCACAAAGCCGAAACCACAGGGCTCCCCGTTGTGCAGATAAGTGATGATCTTGACCGAGGCCACCAAGCCGGCCTCGGAAAAAAGAGTTTGCAACTGCTCCCCGGTCATGTGGTGAGGCAGGTTGCTCACGGATAATCTTATCATCATCACCTTCTCCCCGCCGGCCTTCCCGGACTGCCTTGATTTGAGCCATGGTTTCAGCCGCTGCGGCAACAGAGCCTTCGGTTCATGTCATCAAGACGCCTGGCCTCTCCGGTTTTTCCTATAAGTCCGGCTGTTGAAATCTTCTTCAGGCCAATTTAGACAAGAAAGGCGGCTTTTAGGCCGCCTTTTGATTACCTGAAAGTCCAAGGACCGGCAAGTGACAGGTGCCTGTCTCCGCTTGCCTGTCCCCCCCGGTTCTAACGGTAACCGCCGCGGCGGCCGCCACTAAAGCCACTTCTTTGCTGCGGCCTGGCTTCATTGACGGCCAGGGCGCGGCCGTCTATATCCCGCCCGTTGAACATGGAAATGGCCTTCTGGCCTTCCAGCTTGGTTTCCATTTCGACAAAAGCGAAGCCCCGGGGTTGACCTGTATGCCGATCGGTGATGATTTTGGCCGAGGTCACTGCTCCGGCTTCGGAAAAAAGGGTATTGAGCTGATCTTCAGTCATCTCGTGAGACAGATTACCCACGTACAATTTTACACTCATATCTTCTCCTGGCCAGTCTTGCGGGCCATCTCTTCGGCGCGCTTTTGCCGACCGGAACGGGTTCGAGGCAGATTCTACCGAGTTAAGGATCAAGGTGCTGAATTGCCGGCGGCCCCGAGGCCGCCGGAGTTCAGGCTATCAGGTTTTTGTGGCCTAAAGTTTTACCACGTTTTGGGCCTGGAGACCCTTAGGACCCTGGGTCACTTCAAATTCCACGGCCTGCTCTTCCGACAGGGACTTGAAACCCTCGCCCTGGATGGCGCTGTGATGCACAAAGACATCCGGACCGTTCTCCCGGGTAATGAAGCCAAAACCCTTCGCGTCATTAAACCATTTTACCGTACCAGTTTCCTTCATGGTGAAACCTCCTACAGATACTGCCAAGATATTCCCGCCAAAAAAGCAGGGCGCACAGCAGTCAGGCAAAAAAAACCGGCCGGGAATTAGCATCCCCGTCCGATTCTTGTCCAGGACTTGTGGCCCTGATTTCAGTCTGACATGCTAAACTTGAAAGTATTTTACTAGAAAATTAGTTAATGTCAAGCTAATTAAAATATTTGTCCGCAGCTTCTTACCGTATCTTAACTGAGCCCTATAAATAGCAGAGGGATTTCTATCATGAGCCCACTAAATGACTCAGGAGAAAAAAAGTTAATATATAATTAGTATAATTTTAAAATAAAGTTGATTATAAAGAAGAAGGGTATTCTATGCGCAAGTACATTATCGGTAATGGCCCTCGTGGTGTCTCAGCTACCGAGCAGGACTGGCTGGACCTTGAACTCTTGGCACAAGTCGAAATCACCTCCGAAGATACCGACTACCCGATTGAATCGGCACTGATTCCGGGTACGGGTCCGGGCTGGCAGGCTGGGCAGCCCGGGGAGCAGACGATTCGCCTCCTGTTTGATGAGCCGCTGAAAGTCAGACGGATCCATCTGGTATTTCATGAAGATGAGCAGGAGCGCACGCAGGAGTTCGTTTTACGGTGGTCACCAGACGGCGGTCAGTCATACCGGGAGATTTTGCGCCAGCAGTATAACTTCAGTCCGCCAGGAGTGACACGTGAGGTCGAAGATTATACCATTGATCTCGACGGGGTAACGGCTCTCGAATTGAAGATTGTCCCTGATATAAGCAGAGGGAGCGCCCGGGCCTCGCTGGCGGAACTGCGCCTGGCCTAGTTATGAGATTGACTTTGATGTGGGGATTACCTCCCCGCTGAACACTGTCGCCTAGGGCGCGCCCACCGCGCCACCCTGGCTGGGCATTCACCCCCACTAACCCTGGCTAGTCCTGGAAGAAGAGGGCTCCTGGGGTGCTTCCGCGTACTCGCACCCGAGCGCCGCGCCAGGCAGGGCTCGCGGCCTGGGGACCCCCAGCTGCCGCGCCTCGATGATGGCCATGGCTTTTTCCCGCACCACCCTCCTCATATTGAAAAGATCCTCTCCCACGGCGCAGGTGGAGATGTACTCTACGAATCTGGTCGGGTTTTGCCGCCACAACCGGATCATCTGGGTCCAAAACTGACGCCTGTATGGGGTTCGGACCCCTTGCCACCAGATGATTTGGAAAAACGCCTTGAGTTCGGTGAATATTCTACGCCAGGTCATCCCCTGGTCGAAGACGCCGCCCTGCGGCGGTGGGCCCCCGGCGACGGCCGCCTGGGCCCGGGGAGCCGGCCGCATGGCCAGGAAGCAGCGGTAAGCCCTCGCCAGATAACGGGAGGGCTCGTACAGATAGTCCCAGGCATCGACATATTCCTGCATGATATCGGCTTCGGACCGGTCTGGTTCGAAGTTCATGGCTGAGAAGGTCCCCAGGTCATCCCCCGTGTCCAGGCGCAGCCTTCCTTCTCCCTCCAGGCGATGCCACAGCCTGGTATGCGGCGCGGCCTGCAGGACACCAAGCATCGCCACCGGTATGGCAGTCTGTTCCATGAAGGCGCAGATGCGCTCGCCAGCACCTTTCTTTTCCCCGTCCAGGCCGATGATAAAACTGCCTATGACGGCCAGGCCATTCCGCTGGATGTTCTGGAGCGATTCGACCAGGGGATTCTTGATATTGTGAAATTTGTGGCTGATTTGCAGGACATTCTCATCCGGGGACTCGATCCCGATAAAAACCTTATCAAAGTTGGCCGCGGTCATAAGATCGATCATCTCCAGATCCTGCCCCAGATTCACCGATGCCTGCGTCAAGAATGTGAAGGGTTCACCCCGGCTCCTCAACCAGGGGGTGATTTCCTGCAGGAGAGCCCGGGCCTGCTTCTTGCTGCCGATGAAGTTGTCATCGCAAATAAACGCCGAGCCCCTGGCCCCGAGGCGGTAGAGGGTCTCCAGTTCGGCGATGACCTGCTGCGGGGTCTTGTAACGGGGCGTGCGTCCGAAAAGGTTCACCACATCGCAAAACTCGCAGTCAAAAGGGCATCCCCTGGAAGTCTGAATCGTAAAGCTCGCGTAATCTTCCAGTCGCAACAGATCAAACCGCGGGATGGGCGAAGTTGTCAGGTCAGGCTTCTCGTTGTTTTCGATGATCCCGGTCTTGCCGTGTCGCATCGCCTCCAAGAGCAATGGCATGGTGTTTTCGCCCTCGCCCCGCACCACAAAATCACCACCGGCCTCCAAAACGGCCTCAGGGAGCGAAGTGGGGTAAGGTCCCCCGGCTACGACAGTCTTCCCCCGGAGTTTAGCTTCTCTCACCAGGGCCACTAAGCCATCCCTCTGAATATACATGGCCGATATCAGGATCAGATCGGCCCACTGCCAATCTTCCCCGGTCAGGCTTCTGGTGTTGAGATCAACCAGACGCAGTTCCCATTCTGAAGGCAGCAAGGCTGCCACCGTAATCAACCCCAAGGGCGGGTTAATAGTTTTACTCCCCCGGAGCCGGGAAGATTTCCGGAAACTCCAGAAGGAAAGGGGAAATTCGGGACAGATCAGCAAGGCGCGCATAGCAAAATAATCCTCAATAATTGGTATTCTGTGGGTACTTGGGGAATCGAGTGCCTTTAATGCGTGGACTGGACCCTTCTCTCGAACTTGACAACCGTCTTCTTGCAGAAGTAATCCGCTCCCGAGGAACATAATAACACAAAGGTAGTTAAGGACCTATGGCTTCCCGATTTTAGACATTTCTGGCTGGCAGAGGATAGTCCGGCCGTTCCCATACCATTGGCGCTTGGTGCTCCGTTCATAACGCCCGGCCACAATCCGCCCTTTTGGGGAGTAGATTCCCCTGGCGGGGTCGGGCGACTCCGGTCAGAACCGATGATAGGGGCGTAGATTTTGAAATTCCCTACGCCGATCACACGCAAGGAGGGGGGAGGCAAGAAATTCAGAAATCATGGGAATAAGTTTTGCATGCTTCCCAGAATAGTTGCAACAAAATTTACTTTATATTTATAATCTTCTTCGATGGGGACCTTTTGATGGGCCGGCACTGCCTTAAGCCGGCCTCTTCTATCCGAGCCTGGCAGGGATGATATTGAGTTTCATCTCAGGACGCTGGGGCCCAGGCTTTCTATCTGCTCACCAAATTTCTCTCTTGAGGAAATCTTCATGACCATCAAAGGTTTGTTTTCCTTGGGGTTGGCCGGAATGCTTCTCTTTACAGTCGGGTGTGGTGAAAAGGCCCAACCTCCAGGAGAAGGGCGCTTAATCCCCATGCGGGATTTTTTCCGTAACCCGGAGAAAACCGGATTCAAGCTTTCTCCCAACGGCGATTACCTCTCCTTCCTGATGCCCTGGGAACACCGGCTCAATATCTTTGTCCAGAAGATCGGCGAGGCACAAGCCACCCGGATTACGGCATCGACCCAACGGGATATTACTGAATATCTCTGGGCCAACGACCAACGCCTCATCTACCTGATGGACCGGAACGGCGACGAGAACTATCGGGCTTACGGCGTCGATCGCGACGGCTCCGGTTTCAAGGAACTGACCCCCTTTGAAAATGTCCGGGTCAGAATCATTGATGAGCGGGAGGATATCAAAGAAGAACTCCTGATCGGCATGAACAAGCGAAACCCGAAGTTCTTCGATGCCTACCGGCTCAACATCTATACCGGCGACCTGAAGCTGGTGGGGGAGAACCCCGGCAACATTTCCGCCTGGATGACGGATAACGCCGGCCAGCTCCGGGTGGCGGTGGCCACCGATGGGGTTCAAGAAACTCTGCTTTATCGGAAAACCGAAGCTGACCCCTTTAAAGCCATAGTTACGACTAACTTCAAGGATACCTTAGACCCTTTGTTTTTCACCTTCGATGACCAACAACTATACGTATCCTCCAATCTCGGCCAGGATAAGCAGGAGATTTACCGGTACGATATTGAGCAAGGCAAGCTTTTGGACCGGATCTATGGAAATCCGGACGTCGATGTGGATGTGCTCCTGCGATCCAAGGCACGGAAGGTCATCACCGGGGTGTCGTTTTTCACCGACAAACGGCATTATTGTTTCTTTGACGAGGCCAGGAGACAGATGCAAGAAACCCTCGAGCAGCAGCTGCCCGGTTACGAGGTAGTGGCGGGAGAGGGCCGCAACCTGCGCAGCAAAGACGAGACCAAGGTGGTAGTTCGCACTTACAGCGACAAATCCCTGGGGGCATATTACTTATATAACCGGAGTACCGGAGAGCTGCAGAAACTGGCGGACGTCAGCCCCTGGCTCCATGAAGCCGAGTTGGCGGATGTGCAGCCGATCCAATACCAGACCCGGGACGGCCTGACCATTCACGGTTATCTGACCCTGCCCAGGGAGATTGCGCCGAAAAAATTACCAGTGGTGGTCAATCCCCACGGCGGGCCCTGGGCCCGAGACCGTTGGGGCTTTGATCCTGAAGTGCAATTCCTGGCCAACCGCGGCATGGCGGTCCTGCAGATGAACTTCCGGGGCTCCACCGGCTACGGCAAGGCCTTCTGGCAGGCGGGCTTCAAACAGTGGGGCCGCAAGATGCAGGATGACATCACGGACGGGGTGCACTGGTTGACTCAGCAAGGCATCGCCAATCCCCAACGCGTCGGTATTTATGGGGGCTCTTACGGGGGGTATGCCACTCTGGCCGGAGTAACGTTTACGCCGGATCTTTATGTCTGCGGGGTAGACTACGTGGGTCCCTCCAACCTGTTCACTTTGCTGGCCACCTTGCCTCCTTACTGGGGTCTGGAACGCCAAAAATTTTACGAGATGGTGGGAGACCCGGTTAAGGACAAGGCTCTGCTGACGGAAGTTTCTCCCCTGTTCCACGCCGATAGGATCAGGGCGCCGTTGTTCGTGGCCCAGGGAGCCCATGACCCCCGGGTGAAAAAGGCGGAGTCCGACCAGATTGTCGCAGCTCTCAAAGAGCGCGGCATCGATGTCCTTTACATGGTCAAAGATAATGAAGGCCACGGCTTCCACAACGAGGAGAATCGCTTCGATTTCTACCGGGCCATGGAAGAGTTCTTCGGCAAGTATCTGGGTAGTAAGATAGAAAAGCGAAGCGAACCAGCTCGATAGCTGTTTTGGTGCTTCTTGACTCCAACAGTCAGAGAAGCCGTGCGCAGACCCACCCGGTATCCAAACCAGATGAGGCTTTTCTTTATGAAAAGTCTAGCCTGTAACGATCCACAATTATTTGGACACAATGAGGCCTTAATCAGGCGGCCGGGGACAGCGCCCGGGATTGTTCCAGGCGGACCTGGTCCGGGGTTTTATAGCCGTGGCGTTGGCTGATCCACTGGTGGTTATAGGTGCGCTGAAACTCCAGGAGGGCCTGGCGCAGTTCCTCCACGGTGCTGAAAGTCCTCATCCAGAGCAGGTTTTCTTTGAGGAGGCGGACAAAGCGCTCGGCTAT
>Ga0207862_1000469_pt1 | contig 12170 bp, 9 predicted proteins | sample LuqExpMetageno81_FD_187838 | JGI IMG/M metagenome (GOLD analysis project Ga0207862, IMG submission 187838) | Tropical forest soil microbial communities from Luquillo Experimental Forest, Puerto Rico - Sample 81 (SPAdes) | ecosystem: Environmental > Terrestrial > Soil > Tropical forest ... | reverse complement strand
GGAGCCGGTCATGCCAGCGCACATGATCATAGCCGTGCAGGCCCACTTCATGGCCGACGGCCCGCAAGCGGGGCAAAAGAATTGGGGCGGCCGCGCCGATCCTGGGCGCCGGGAGCATGGTGCCGTATAGCATGGTGCGGAAACCGTAAACCGAAGGAGCCCGGGTACGCAACATTTTTTCCAGAAAGCCCCGCTGGCGAAACACCCGAAATATGGCCCGGCCAGAGTTGTCCGGCCCCAGGGCTACAAAAAAAGAGGCCCTGATATTCCGGGCGGCGAAAACCTCAAGGAGGGCGGGCACGCCCTCAGTCAGCCCGCCCAGGGTGTCGATGTCCACTTTGAGACCTAAGCGCACCGGTAAAGCCTTGTCGGACAGAGGAAGTCTTTTGGGGGGAGGGCCAGGGACCTGAGGTCCCTGCCTTCCCCAAACCCCCCTCCCGACCCGCAGATGGGACCGGAAGGGCGGGCCCGTGGCCCGACTTTCCGGCCAAAAAGCGTTAAGGGGTTGGGGGAGAGTGCTTGGGAGGGGCACTGCCCCCTGACCCCCTCTCCCAAATACTCATTGCAACAATCTCAAATTTTCCCCTGGCTCTCCCGGACCTCCGTCAGGAAGGCGTCCAGGGTAATACTAAGAGAAGTCGCCAGGTCGGTCCTGGGCTCCCAGCCCAAGAGGCTCCGGGCCTTCTCGATGGCGGGCTTCCTGGTCAGAATGTCCTGATAGCCCTTGCCGTAATAAGAATCCGCCGAGGTCTCGACGATTTCCGAGTAAGCATCGTCGCTGGCGTGGTCCGGGTGCTGGCGAAACAGGTCCCGCAAGAGCTCGGCCAACTCTTTTACCGAGGCTTCGTTAGCCGGGTTGCCGATGTTGAAAATCTCGCCATCCGCCACGCCACCCGGATTTTCGATGATGGTCATGAGGCAGTCGATGCCGTCTTCCACATAGGTAAAGCAGCGCTTTTGCCCGCCCCCGTCCACCAGCTTGATGGGCTCCCGTTGAAGGAGGTTCAGGATGAACTGGGTCACCACCCGGGAACTCCCTTCTTTGGCGGCGTAGAGGTCGTCCAGCTTGGGGCCGATCCAATTGAAGGGGCGGAACAGGGTGAACTGGAGGCTGCCTTCCTTGCCGTAGGCCCAGATGACCCGGTCCAGAAGCTGCTTGCTGCAGGAATAAATCCAGCGCTGCTTGTGGATGGGGCCCAGGATGAGGGGGCTCGCGTCCTCGGAGAACTCCGCATCGGCGCACATGCCATAGACCTCGGAGGTAGAGGGGAAGATGATGCGGGTGCCGTACTTGACGCACTGGCGCACCACCCGCAGGTTCTCCTCAAAGTCCAGTTCGAAGACGGTCAGGGGTTTTTTCACGTAGGTCATGGGGGTGGCGATGGCCACCAGGGGCAGGACCACGTCGCACTTCTTGATGTGGTATTCGATCCACTCCTTGTTAATGGCAATGTCCCCCTCGAGATAATGAAACCGGGGATTGCCCAGGCACTCGGTAATCTTGTTGGAGTAGAGGTCCATGCCGAAGACCTCCCAGTCCCGGGTGGTGAGGATGCGTCGCACCAGAGCATTGCCGATGAAGCCGTTGACGCCGAGGATGAGTATTTTCATAGGGTTTTTCAATTCAGACGCCGCCTGGGTGGCGGCGCTTCATTCTACAACGACAGAGTAAATTATTCCAGTCGGCAGCCTGTCAGATCCTTCCAGGCGGCCACCACGGGCCCCAGAAATTCCGGTTCCCCCTCCCATTGGGCCCGCTCGATGAGGAACTGGCCATTGCCCGTGGCCACCAAGAGGCCCTCTCCCAAAATCCGCGCCATGATCTGGCCGGGCACGGCGGCGGGAGAGACCGGTTCGGCCAGGGGGCGGCCCCACCAGATGAACAGCTTGCGGCCGTTCAGCGAGGTGAAGGCCCCGGGGTAGGGGTGGGTCACGGCCCGCACCAGATTATAAATCTCCCGGGCGGGCTTGGTCCAGGAGATACGCCCGTCTTCCGGCCGCCGGCCGCCGAAATAGGAGGCCTGGGAGTGATCCTGAGGCACCCGGGGGGCCTGGCCGGCGCGCAATAAGGGATAGGTGTCCCGCATTAATTGTTCAGCTGCCACCGTCATCTTGGCAAACAGGGTAAAGGCCGTATCCTCCGTAGTAACGGGCACCCGGTTTTGCGCCACCATGTCGCCCCGGTCGGCCTTTTCTTCCATGTAATGCAGGGTCATGCCGGTTTCCATTTCACCGTGGACCAGGACCCAATTAATCGGCACCCGGCCCCGGTACTTGGGGAGGAGGCTGCCGTGCATGTTCAAAGCCCCTCGGGCCGGGAGGTCCAGGACGGGCTTTTTCAGCATGTGCCGGTAATAGCAGGAGAACAGGAAGTCAGGCGCCAGGCGCTTCAGGGTGGCCACAAAGGCCGGGTCATTGGGGTCTTCCGGTTGGTAGAGCGGCAGGTGGTGCTGAAAGGCCAGGTCCCGAACCTGTGCGAACCAGATATTTTCTTTGGGATTGTCCGCATGGGTCACCACCGCCACGATCTCATCCCCCAGGTCCTGGCACATCTCGACCAGGGCCTTAAGACAAAAATAGCCGATGTTGTGGTAACCCATGAAGATGAGGCGCATGATAATTCGCTAAGGGATGCTGGAAAGACTCATGGTTTCAGGCTCTCACCCGTAAAGCCGATCTTCTCGTTGCTATTTTTTAAGCTCTTAGCCAGATAAACTGATCCCCTCATTTTGGAGGAAAGCCTCGGTTTATTGAAGAAAAATTTTCGCTTTTTCCTGCAGTTCCATGACCTCGCTTTCGGTTATGCCGGTCAGATAATCGTAATCGCTGATTTGTCTCTTTTCAAAAGCTCTATGCAGCCAAAGGTGCATCTCCCTGGGAAAAATGCCAGATTTGATAAAGTGTTCACCGAAGGCTGCCACCACTGCCCGATGGCTGGAGAAGGTTTTTCCTTTTACCAACAGCAAGGACTCAGCCCCGTAAAACATGGAGTAATATAAGCGAGAGATGGCAGAGTCAAAATCCCCGTGTTGACGCAACAGTTCGGCGGAATCCAAATACCGCCGGGATTTAGCTAACATGCCCGAAACTTCGTCATCAAGGGTCACAAAAGCACCCCCTCCTGCCGGACATTTTCGAAAAGGGGACTTTTCCTCTCCTTAAACCATTTTTCTGAAACGGGAAACGTGGCAATCAAGACATTGTGTTCCAGACAAATGTCGGCCACCTGGTGACTGATCCGGTCAATTTCCTGACCAGGCTTAACTTCGCCATCTAGGACAATTAATATATCCACATCCGAATCTGAGCGAAAGTCTCCGCGGGCATAAGATCCATAAAGGTAGATCCCTCGCAACCGATCACCATAAAATTCAACTAGATACTGCTGCAATTCCTCTAAAGCACGTTTGATGGCTAAAGGTAACTGGCGACCAGACATGGTTTTATTTTTCTTTTGAGATACCCTCGCCCTGGCAGTAGAGAGGAGGTCGGAGACCTGGTTAATGAAATAATTATTCGGTCTTACCGGTCTCCAACCTCTGCCGGATGATGAAGCGAGGCCGGCCCCGAACTTCCTTGTAAATGCGGCCCACGTAGGCGCCGATCAAGGCCAGGCCGAAGGTGTTGAGCCCCACGAAGACAAACAGGATGGCAAACAGCGTGAAGACGCCCTCCACCTCCGGGCCCACGACAAGACGGCGGATGAAGAGAAACAGGCCGAATAAAAATCCCAACAGGGCGATGGCCACCCCCATGGCCCCCACCGCGTGGATGGGGAGATGTGAAAAGCCCGTCATCAGGTCGAGGTTGAGGCGCAAGAGCTTGAACAGGTTGTATTTGGACTTCCCCCGCTCCCTTTCGGCGTGGCCCACGGGAATTTCCGCTACCCGCCTGGAAAAAAGATTGGCCAGGGCGGGTATGAAGCTCGAGGACTCCTGGCACTGGTTGATGCCGTCCACCACCTCCCGGCGGTAGGCCCGGAGCATGCAACCGTAGTCTTTGAGCCTGACGCCGGTGACTCGGGACATGGTGAGGTTCATGAAGTAGGACGGCAGGCGCCTAAGCCAGGAATCCAGACGGTTTTCCCGCCAACCCCCCACGGAGTCGTAGCCCTCCTCCAGCTTGGCCACCAGTTTGGGGATGTCTTCCGGGAGGTTCTGGAGGTCGGCGTCCAGGGTGACGATGACCTCTCCCCGGGTGGCCTGAAAGCCCGCAAAGATGGCCTGGTGCTGGCCGAAGTTGCGGATAAACTGGAGGACCCGGATCTGGCCGGGATGGCGTTGATAAAGCTCCGAGAGGATTTCCCAGGAGCGGTCGGTGGAGCCGTCGTCCACGAAAATGATCTCGAAGGGCCGGCCGTCGGCGGTGAGGGTGGCTATGAGGCGGTCGCCAAGCTCGGCCAGGTTTTCTGCTTCGTTGTAAACCGGGATGACTACGGAAAGATAAGGGGCAGGCGCCTGCTCAGAGGCGGACAGGGCCAAGCTGGTTGGATTCGTGCCTGATTCGCGCAAAGGATTTGGTCAGCCCTCAAACTCGAAGTCCACAAAAAATAAGGGTGGAGCAGGCCGTAAGCCGGGTTCTGTGCCGATCTCGCGACCGGTGGTGATCATTCCTCTGGGACCCCGGTCACCCGGGGCCTCACGCAACCTACCCGGGAGCTTCGGGCGGGCCACCCTCAGGCGCTCCCCTATTTGGTCTTGCTCCAGGCGGGGTTTTCCTAGCTGCCGGCGTCGCCGCCGGCACTGGTGAGCTCTTACCTCACCTTTTCACCCTTACCGTGGCCGTACCACGGCGGTCTGGTCTCTGTGGCACTTTCCGTGGGGTCGCCCCCCCTGGGTATTACCCAGCACCTTGCCCTGTGGAGCCCGGACTTTCCTCCAGCCGCGCTGAAGCGCAGCCAGCGATCACCTGGCCTGCTCCGCGTCCTGCCACCAGGGTGACAGGACGAAACCCTGTAATTTCCATGTTACCTTTTTCGCTGGTGCTGGTCAATGGCCTGCCGGGCCAGGAGGTCGGCTTCGTGGTTCAAGGAGCGGTCAAAGTGGGAAATAGCACAGGTGTTGAACTTTTGCAAGGTCTTCCGGGCCTCCTGCCAGAGGGGCAAGAGGTGGGGGGTCTTGACCTGGTAGGCGCCCTTGAGTTGCTGCACCACCAGTTGGGAATCGGCCCAGATCTGGAGATTTTTTACGCCCAGGTTCAGGGCCAACTCCAGACCGAGAAGCAGGGCCCGGTATTCCGCCACGTTATTGGTGGTTTCCCCCAGGTAGCGGCTGACCTGGCCTCGCTGGTGCCCATCGGGGTCGAAGAGCACGGCCCCGGCTCCGGCCGGGCCCGGGTTGCCCCGGGAGGCGCCGTCCACCAGAAGGCGCCAGGTGCCGACGTTTTCTTTCTGGAAGAGGGCGGCCGCTTGCTCAAAGAGTTTGGCCAACTCCTCCCGGCTGAGTCCGAAGCGGCGGCACACCGAGGTCAGATCCAGCTCTTGGGCCAGCGCCGCGAAGATCTCAGCCCGGGAAGGAGGGGTAGCGCCCATGCCCCAGCCTTACGAAACCTTCCGGGCCCGGGTATCAGCCCCTTTCTCCTCCTCTTCCTCGGCTTCCTCTCCCAGCCAGTAGACAATGCGCTGACAGTTGGGACACTGGATGATTTCCTCCCCCTTCTGCAGATCAATGTACAGCTGGGGAAGCATACTCAAGTGGCAGCCCATGCAGACCCCTTCCTGCACCTCGCAGATGGCGCTGCCGTTGTAGCGCCGCAGAATGAACTCATAGCGCTTCAAGAGCGTCGCCGGCAGTCCCTTCCGGAGGGATTCCCGCTTTTCCAAGAGGCCTGCCCGCGCTTTTTCCAGTTCCCCCACCTGGGCCGCCACTTCGGCGGAGCGGCGGTCGTATTCGGTTTTTAAGGCCTCGAGGACCTGATCCCTCTCGGCAATGGCCTGATTGAGGACTTCCACCTGGTCCAGGATCTCCAGGACCCGGGTCTCTTTTTGGTCCCGCTGATCCTCCCTGAAGGCAATTTCCTTCAGCATGGCCTTCATTTCCAGCTCTTTGCCGATGTCCATGAGGCGCTGGCGGCTGGCGGTGATGCCCTCTTCCAAGTCGGTCACCTCTGCCTCCATCTCCCGCAACTGCGACTTGAGATTGTCCAGTTCCTGAAGATAGGAGGACCGCTCCGCCTCCAGGCCTGACATCTCCTGGCCCTTGTCCTTGAGTTCCTGGGGGAGTTTCTCCAGGTTCTGAGTGAGTTCAAAAATTTCCCTGTCCAGTTCGTGCAAATCAATCAGATGACTTAATTCAGGTAACAAAGCTTGCCCCTCCGTCCTTCTTAAGTGGTTCTATGAAATTGAGTTTCAAGGAGGAGACCAGGGACCGCAAGCTCCTGTTCCTCCCCCCAAATAGCATTTACCAAATCTGAAAAGGTGTGGTTTCTGACGCGGCCACGCACACCTGCACGTCCAATTCTCGTTCCCGCAGCAATTGGGACACCTGCTCCGCCCAGGCCGGCATGAACACCACTTCGCTGGCGAAGTGGCCAACCTCGATGATGGCGAAGTCCTCTTCCGCCCCCGGCACGGCCTGGTGGTGGCGCACCTCCCCGGTGACGTAAATCTCAGCCCCCTGGGCCTGCGCCTGGCTGATGAGATCCCCGCCGCTGCCGCCGCATACCGCCACCCAGGACACCGCGGCCGGTGGCCGGCCCCAGACCCTCACCCCGGAGACGGCAAAGACCTTTTTCACCCGTTCCAAGGCTTCTTCCCAGGACAGGCTCACGGGCCAGTGCCCCACCCGGCCGAACCCCAGGGAGAGGCCCTGGTTGGCCAGAGGGTAAAGGTCGTAGGCTACCTCGTCATAGGGGTGGGCGGCCTGCAGGCGGGCGAGGGTTGGAGCAATCCGGCTTTCCGGCACCAGCACCTCCAGGCGGGACTCTTCGGCCCGGGAAAGGGAGGCTACCTCGCCCCGGAAGGGCCTGGCACCCGCCAGGGGCCGGAAGGTTCCCTGGCCCCGGGCGGCAAAGGAGCAGTGGTCATAGAGGCCGATAACCCCCACCCGGTCGTCCATGAGGGCCGCCCGCACCTGGTCCTCGTAGCCCACGGGGACAAAGACCGCCAGCTTGAACCAGGCATCCTGTCTAACCGGTGCCAGGACCTCCAGGTCCGTGAGGCCCAGATTCTGGGCCAGGTGCTCATTCAAACCCCTAGGGGCCAGGTCCAGGTTGGTGTGGCAGGAGGCCACCGCCAGATGTGCCCGCACCACCGCGGCCAGTAACTTTCCCTGGATTCGGTCTTCACGCAGGTCGGCCGCTGCCTGGTAGAGGAGGGGATGGTGGGTGAGGAGCAGTTCAGCCTTCCGGGTATGGGCTTCGGCCACCACCGCCTGGCTCGCTTCCAGAGCCACCAGGATAGTGGTAACCGGTGCTTCGGGGTTTCCCGTTTGGAGGCCCACCCGGTCGTAGGCCTCGGCCCAGTTAAAAGGGTAGGCCGCATCCAGACAGGCCAGGATATCCGCTACAGTTGTCGCCATGGGACGTAAAACGGGGGTGCGCACAGAGCACCCCCGAGGTCATTCCCCAAGATAATCAGATTAGCGGGTCGATATCGAAAGTTGATGCCAATCTCCTGCCAACAAGTGGGCCCACCTGGATTCGAACCAGGGACCAACCGGTTATGAGCCGGATGCTCTTACCACTGAGCTATGGGCCCTGCTAATTCTTTAATAATAATTCCTAAGCCCCCCAGAAACAAGAGGGATTTCCCCGGCCGGCTTACGAATCCACGAAACTCTTGAGTCGGGTGCTGCGCGAAGGGTGCCGGAGCTTGCGCAAGGCCTTGGCTTCGATCTGGCGGATGCGCTCCCGGGTGACCTCGAAATCCCGACCCACCTCCTCCAGGGTATGGTCGGTTCTTTCGCCGATGCCGAAACGCTTGCGCAATACGCGCTCTTCCCGGGGAGTCAGGGTGGACAACATCTTGGCGGTTTGCTCCGCCAGGTTCAGGCCCACCACCGCTTCCATGGGAGTGGAAATCTTTTTGTCCTCGATAAAATCCCCCAGGTGGCTGTCTTCCTCGTCGCCGATGGGGGTTTCCAGCGACAGGGGCTCTTTGGCAATCTTGAGAACTTTCCGCACCTTCTCCAGGGGAAACTCCATTTTCTCGGCAATTTCCTCGGGAGTGGGCTCCCGGCCGATTTCCTGGACGAGATAGCGGGAGGTGCGGATGAGCTTGTTGATGGTCTCGATCATATGCACGGGGATGCGAATGGTGCGAGCCTGGTCGGCGATGGCCCGGGTGATGGCCTGGCGGATCCACCAGGTGGCGTAGGTGCTGAATTTGTAGCCCCGCTCGTATTCGAACTTTTCCACCGCTTTCATCAGGCCGATGTTGCCTTCCTGGATAAGGTCGAGGAACTGTAGGCCCCGGTTGGTGTACTTCTTGGCGATGGAGACCACCAGGCGCAGGTTGGCCTCCACCAACTCCCGCTTGGCCTTCTCGGCATGATATTCCCCTTTGCGAATCCTTTCCAACACCCCCAGGGTGCGGTGGGGTGTCAGGCCCAGTTCCTGCTCCACCTGCTTCAGGCGTTTTTCCTCCAGCACCCAGTTTTCTTCCAATTTTTTGAGCCGCGCCGGGCTTACGGGGTTGGGAGTACTTACTGGCAGGTCCTTGCGCAGATCCCTCAGGAAGGAGCGAAACTTTTTGGAGGACAGGCCGGTTTCCCGGAGAATGGTCTGCAGGGCCCGGTGACAACCCCGAATGGTCAGGTAATGGCGGTGGAGACGGTGGAGAATCTTTTCCAGATGGTGCGATTCCAGGCGCAGGCCGATGAGACATTCCACCAGGCGGCTGCGGGTGGCGGCCAGCTTTAGCTCCAGTTGGGCCTTGACCTCAGGGTTGCCCTTGGCTTGGGCCAGTTCCTTGCCGATTTCCTGGAGGCGCTCTTCCTGAGCCCGTACCTTTTGGAGCAGTTTATGTGACTTGGACTTTTGGGAGGTGGGCTCGATATCCAGTTCCTTTTCCCCGAAATTATCCAGGGAGTTATCGGGCGTCAAGCGCTCTTGTTCCAGGCGGTCCACCAGGGCCAGGATCTCCTGGACGGCCCAGGGCACCTCCATAATGGCCTGCAACACCTCCTTTTCCCCCTCCTCGATGCGCTTGGCGATCTCCACTTCGCCTTCCCGGGTCAGGAGGGAAACCATGCCCATTTCTTTCAGATAGAGACGAACGGGGTCATCCAGCTTGACGGTAGTTTCAGGCTCCATGGCCAGATCGACTTCCCCCTCCTCCATGTTTAGGCCTGAAGAGACTTCCCCCGAGGGCAGAGGCAAGTCGTCAAAGATGAGGACGTCTTTCGCCGGTTCATTCAGGAAGGCGTCGGATACGAGGGAGTCGTTCAGATCCTCCGCCGTGATAAGACCGTCGTCGTCACCCATCGGCATCATGTTCGAAAACCCATCCATTCCCCGTTTAGTCATCCATTCTCTCCTCTTGTTGTGGGTGGCGCTTTTAATGCCTCAAGTTGCCGGTCGATTTCCCGGCTTTGCGTGAGCAAGGCCAGGAGGTTGTCGTGGTCTGGTTCCCGGGCGGCCCGGGCCAGCTTGTCCTTAAGGATTTCCCGGTCCCGCTGGAGACGTCGCCGGTGCATGGCCCGGCGCCAGTCCTCGGCCACGAGATCTGGACAAAGTTGGGAAAATTCCCCCTCCTCTAACACCAGGGCGCAAAGTTCCTGTTTCCGGGCTTCCTCCTCCAGTTGGTCAAGGAGAAAACTGACGTCCAGGGGCCGGTGATCCTGGCAAGAGCTGGCGATGAGGCGCAGCAAGTCTTTAAGGTCCGGATCTTCCATCTCTTCGGCCCAACTGGCCAGTTCCTCGGCGGGCACCGCCTCTGGATTTTGCAGGATCCAGCGCAACAGCCCCCTCTCCAGGTTAATGGTTATGCCTTTTCCCCGCTCCCGGCCCCAGCGCGGCACCGGGGTGATTTGCGTCAGGCTCAGGCGCAGGTCCGTTTCCGCCACCCCCAGGCGTTCGGCCGTGAACTTGAGCCATAAGCCCTGCTCCACCGGATCTTGCAGGGCCTGAAAGTAAGGCCTGAGCTCTTCCACCACTTTCACCCGCCCCTCGATGGCCAGGCCGTGGGCCTCCACCAGGCCGTCCAGCAAAAAGGCCAGCCAAGGTTGGGCCGCGTCCCAGGGGGAGGCAAAGAGGTCCGGCCCGTGGGCCTGGACATAATTGTCCGGGTCCATCCCCGAGGGCAGAGCAATGACCCTGACCGGCAGCCCCTCCTGGCCGAACAGCGGGAAGGCCCGGCGCATGGCCTTGGCTCCCGCCGGGTCGCCGTCGAAGACCAGGACCACTTTGGCGACCAGGCTTTTCAAAAGCCGCACCTGCTCCCGGGTGAGGGCCGTGCCCAGCGAGGCCACCACGGGGGCCACGCCGTGGACCCGGAGGGCCAGAAGATCGAGGTAGCCTTCCACGACGATGGCCAGGTCCTGGAGCCTAAGCGCCTCCCGGGCCTGGGGGAGGCCATAGAGCAGCCGGCCCTTGGAATAGAGGGGAGTTTCAGGGGAATTGAGGTACTTGGGCTCCCCTTCGCCCACGATGCGCCCGCCGAAGGCCACGGCCCTATCCTGCCGGTCGAAAATGGGGAAGATGACCCGGTCCCGGAAGCGGTCGTAATAGCCGCCGGAGGCCCGGGGCAGGAGCAGCCCCACTTCATGGGCGGCGTCGAGGGAGAGGCCTTTGTTCTGGAAGTGGCGCCTTAAGCCGTCCCATTCCGGGGGGGCGTAGCCCAATTGAAAGATTTGGATGATTTCCGGGGTAAGGCCCCGTTTCGTGAGATATTCCCGGCCCGGCCGGCCGGCTTTGCCCTCGAGGGTAGTCCTGTAAAAGGCCAGGGCCTCCCGGTGCAGGTCGTAAAAGAGCTGGCGTTTTTTGGCCCGGCGAGATTCCTCGGGACCCATGTCCTTGAGGGTGAGGTTGATGCCGTAGCGCCGGGCCAGTTCCGCGGCTGCCTCGGGGAAACTCATCTTGTGGTACTGCATGACAAAGGAGATGACATTTCCCCCGGCCTGGCAGCCGAAGCAGTGGAAGATGCCCCGGTCGGGCGAAACGGTGAAGGAGGGCTTGCTGTCGGCGTGGAAGGGGCAGAGGCCCAGGAGGTTTTTGCCCCGGCGCTCGAGCTTGACGTACTGGCCCACCACCTCTTCGATGGAGGCGGCCTCTTTGATCTCCAGAAGCTTGTCTTCCGGGATGTAGGCCATGGTTAGCTTTCAGCCATCAGCAATAAGCAGTTAGAGCAATTTTTAAGTTTGTGTTTTTAGTTTAGAGTTGGTTAAAGGGTGGGCAATACCCCACCTTAATGAAATTAATTTGTATTTTTGTTTGCTAATGCTTTTGAGTTTCTCTTTTCAATTCCAGTGCGTTTTGATTCCGGAAGCTTTTCGTATAAATCTTGAACATGTTTTGGCTGAGTGATCATTTGCTCAGCAATAATATTTATTAAGTCGAAAAGCCTATAAGCGCTATCCTTGTCATCATTCAAGTCTATTACTCCAGGATGAACAGATTCGTTCCCTATAACCCTAACTATATCCAAAGACTTTTGTACAATTGGATTCATTCCCTTTTTTACAAGATTTGCTATGTCATTGTTCAAATTTTCTCCTGATTCTCCAAGGTGCTTAACTAATAGCTGCATGGATAAACGAAGAAGGGCCGCCGAACCTTTGGGAGAGGTATCTAAAATGGAACGAGCTTCTTCGACCACTCCCAAGATGTCGGTAGGCAAATCTTGATTCGGAAGAGAACCAAACTTCTTTAGAGGATAAATCAAATCCTCATTTACCCAAATTGCCCATTTTTTACAATTATAACATTGTGTTAAAAATAAATTATGTAAGACAGGAATACGTGAATATTGACTATCATCTTTTTCTTCGGTGAAAAGAACCTTTCCGCGCATTTTTCTTGCCCATTCTATCCATTTTTGCTTAATGTCTTCTGGAATCTCTTTATTATTAAGGACTTCTTCTTCGAAATCTGGTTCTGGAATAAAAGGGAGAGAGTCTTTGCTCTTATATTTCACATAGCAATCGTGCCAATATTGCGTAGTATAAGCTCCACAATTTGGGCAAGAAAATGCTGTTTCCTTAATATTTGGTTCTTGCATAAAATCAATCTTT
>Ga0207862_1000468_pt1 | contig 12173 bp, 12 predicted proteins | sample LuqExpMetageno81_FD_187838 | JGI IMG/M metagenome (GOLD analysis project Ga0207862, IMG submission 187838) | Tropical forest soil microbial communities from Luquillo Experimental Forest, Puerto Rico - Sample 81 (SPAdes) | ecosystem: Environmental > Terrestrial > Soil > Tropical forest ... | reverse complement strand
GACTCATCGACGCCGCATCACACCAGTTCGCCCACCGCCCCTACAGCATGGTCAGCCTCGATGACATCCTGGCAGAGGCCGAACTGACCAAAGGGGCCATGTATTTTCATTTCTCGTCCAAGCAAGCACTGGCCGTGGCGATCATCGACGACCTCGCCGAGATGAGCCGTGCAGCGGTCACCGAGTTGCTTGCCCGCAAGATGTCGGGACTGGAAACACTGATCGATCTTGTCTATCTCCGTGCCGTTCAAGACACCCAAAACGAGGTGGCCCGAGCCGGTGTTCGACTGCTCGAAACCCTGGACGACACAACCGCCCTGCCCCCCGCACTGTGGCAATCATGGATCGAGTTCGTCACCACCCTCATCCAACAAGCAGTCACCCAGGGCGACGTCGTCGACCACCACGATCCCCAAGACATCGCCAAAATGTTGGTGGCGCTTTGGGTGGGTATCCGCCGAATCAGCGATCTCGACCAACCCGAGCACTACCTCGAGAACCTCCAAAAAGCATGGGTGCTGGCACTACCCAGCTTCACCAATCCCGACCGAATCGACTACTTCACCCAATTCATCAAACGACGCCACGCACTCGCCGTGTGAAAAGGTCTCCACTGAGGCACCGCTCTCACTTGATCTCCACACCACCGCCGCCGCCTCGGCGCACTTGAACTACCCCGGGTTTAGTTCCGATCCTTGTAGGAGGATTGGAAGCTATGCCCCGTCAGTATTCGCCGGAGTTTCGCCAGCGTGCACTGCGTTTGTTGGACACCACGATGGAGGCCTCGGATATTTCTGAGTCCGAGGCGATCAAGTCGGTCGCTGGCAAACTGGGTGTTTCGGAAGAGTCGGTGCGCCGCTGGCGCCGCAAGGCCCAGGTCGATGCCGGCGAACGGCCTGGCATGACCTCGGTTGAGCATGTCGAGATCCGTCGGCTCAAGCGCGAGAACGCCGAATTACGAAGAGCATTGGTTATCTCCAGTTGGTGTGCTGGGTGTGCTGCGTCATCAGGGTGTTCGTGTCGTGGGCGGTGTCCTCGACGAAGTGGTGCGGCTGGCGCGGATTTGGCCGTGGAGATGGGCTATTTGACCCCGTAGTCGACGGTTTTCATCGTCGAGTTCACGGATCCGTTGGTGGGCGAGGGTAAGTCGTTGCCGCAGCGATTCGTCACTGGCACGTTCGGGTGAGGGCGTGGGCTGGCCGGGTTCGGGTTGGCGTAGGGCACGGATCCTGCGGATTTCGTCTTTGAGGCCGGTTTGGGTGTAGAGCCAGGAACGTGAAACGCCGGCGTGGTCGGCGACGGCTTTGAAGCTGATCGCGGCCCCGGCTTGGTCGAGGTCGTGCAGGGCAGCGATCGCTTTGGCGAGGGTCTGCTCATGGCGTTGTCTGGCCGCTGCGGCGAGGTGAATGCTGTTGTCAGCGCGCATGTTCTGCGTCCTCCGGGGCGGCTTCGAGCGTGGTGATGATGGTGTCGAGGTTGGTCAGCACGGTGCGGTTGGCTTCAGCCAGGCGTTGTTGGCCGCGGGCTTCGGCGGCGGTGATCAGCTGCAGGGTCTGCTTGCGCTGGGTGCGGTGTTGGGGCAAGAACTCGGCGGTCGTGATGAATACCGGGCAGGTCAGGCAGGCGTTGGCATGTGGGCAGGACTTCTGCAGTGGAAGCCCGCAGTAACCGTTGGGCAGCGCCATTTTCGCGCGGGCGAGGTTGTGGTTCATCCACTCGGCGTCGCCGAGCAGCCCGTCGGCGCCGGTATCAACCGGGTTGCCGTGGATGTCGATCTTGCGAGCGCGTTCCCATTGGGTCCGGATGGTGGTGTCGGCGAGGCGGGCGTAGCGGGCGGTCATGGTGTGGCTGGTGTGGTCGAGTAGCCGCCGCACGACCTCCTGGGAGACGTCGTTGTTGATCAGCCGGGTGGCGTAGGTTATCTGTACTTTTTCTGAAAAGCTGCTGCTCAGAGGCGTTTTCGAGTGTGGGGCACGTGAGGCACGTGGGAGTGTGCGGCTGCGGGCAGGAGCGGCTGCGAAGGTATGCGTCATGGTGCGCGGTTTTGGGCTTTGATGACCCGGCGCAGGCTTTCGCGTGCGGCGGATAGCTCATCTTCGAGTTCGGTGACCCGACTTTTGGCGGTGTCGGCCTCGGTGGCGCGGGCGTCGCGTTCGGCGACGAGTTTACGGTTGATGGCTTCGAGGTCGGCGACGCGTGCGGTCAGGTGAGCCCGGTCGGGTGCTTCGAGCTCGGCGCCGAGTTGCAGGCGCAGGCGCTGCTGGAGTTTGTCCCGTTCGGCGCGCAGCGTCTTGATCTGCTCCTGGGCGATGGCCAAGTCGGTGCGCAGACTGTCCGATGCCGTGGTGCGCTTGGCGGAGGGCGTCGGCGCTGGGGCGGCGCCGTGGTGGGCTTGGCGGTGTCGAGCGGCGTCGATGTGTTCGCGGATTCCTTCGGCGTAGACGAGCCAGGTGGACACCCCGGCGGCTTTGGCCACCGCGGTGAAAGTGATCGACGCGCCGCTGGCTTCCAGCGCTTGCAGCGCGGCCAGGGCGCGTCGTCGCTTGAGTTCACTGTCTTTGGCGCGGGCCGCTTTCAGCGCTTTGACCCGGGGCTGGTTGGCCGTGGTGATGCTCATCCGGCGTCCTTGGCTGAGGCGGCGATGAGCGGGAGGCGGCGGGCGGCGCGGGCGCGGCGCAGGATCCGGCTGGATTCTTCGACCTCGGCTTGCTGCTCGGGTTCGAGGTCGGCCAGGCGGCGCCGCATGGTGTCGACCACGCGGGTGAACGCGTCGATTTCGGTGCTCATGTTGGTGATCACGTAGTCGGCAGCGCCCATTGCCCGCGCGGTCTCCCGGTCGGCCTTAAGCGAGTGGATGTGTTCTTCGAGGGCGGGAAGATATGAGGGGTCCGGGCGATAAAAGCCGCAGCCCGCGCACTGGAATCTGATCGGGCAGGCACCGCCACCGGCTTTGACGTTAGACGGTTCGGTGCAGTTGCCGAACGGGACCGACACCGATGCCCGCTCGTAGGCCAGCGGGTCGGCGAACGAGGACGGGTTGCCCTTGGCGTCTATGGCCAGGGATCCGACAGCGCGGATGGCCTGTTGCTTGCGTTTGTGGGTGATCGAGTAGTAGCCCAACGTGGTTTCGATCGAGCGGTGATCGAGTAACTCCTTGAGCACGTCGACGGGTACGCCGGCGTCGGCGTGGCGCTGGGCGTAGCTGTGCCGCAGCACATATGGAGTGATTAGGGAGCGGTCGAACGGCAGCGGTGTCCCGTCAGGGCCCAGTAGTTCGCCATCGATCTTGGGGATCGACCGGGTCCAAGTCCGAAACGCCACGCCGACGCTGCTGGCGGTCAGGTGACCGCGGGCCTGCTGCGAGCGCAGCAGCGGCGAGGGGAACAGCCACTGGCGAGTCGCCGGCGCCGTGGGCAACTGCGTGCGGTGACGTTGCCAGGCCGCGATGAGCTCGGCGGTGTCGGCGGTGATGGGCAGCCGTCGCCGCAGCCGGGCGGCCTTGTGGTTGTCGTAGACCAAGTTGTGTTGGCCGTCAATGACCTCAACGCAGCCGATCTTGAGGCTAACGATCTCACCGGGGCGGCGGCCGGTGTCACGCAGGATCTGGTAGATGGTCTGGTGCATTGCTTGCAGGTCTGCGGCGCTCATCGAGCCGTGTCCCCCGGCCGGGCCCAACAGTGATAGATGCTGGTCGAGCTGGCGAATCACTCTCTCGGGCAGTGCTTTTCCCAGCTGTTCCTCGTTGGAGTCCTCGATCAGCCGGTGACGGCGCTGGGAGGGACGGAAGGGGTCGGGCACGTCGGTCATGAGCGCGTTGGTGCGGCCGTGTTCGATCACCTCGCAGAATAGCCGCAGCAGCTGTCTGCGGTGTGAGGCAGAGTGGGGACGGCCATCGGTGCGGCGTTGCTCAGCGATGGCCTGCTCGACGAGGATGAAATCGCCCGCGCCCAGGCTGGCCGGGTCGGTGCGGCCGCAGGCCACCAGCGTCTGAGAGGCCACGCGGCAGGCCCGCAGCGCTTGGCGCAGCCTTTGCAGGTAGGGGCGGGTGTTACGGGCCCAGTCCTTGAGCACCTCGCGCAGCCAGCGCAGCTCGATCGGGCTGAAGTCGACGGTCCCTTTCGTAGCTGGCCAGCGGCGCGAGCCGTTGGATTGCAAATCCAGCAGCTCGACCCGCCAGACGTCGCTGGTATAGCGGTCCGTGCCGCTGTATTGGGTCCAGGCTCGTTCCAGATGACGGCGCAGGTCACGGAACAGGCCCTTGATGGCCGAGTTGTATTGCACGCCACCGCTTTCACACACCATTTCGAGGTCGGCGTGGCGGATCGAGCTGGCCCCGTCTAGGCGGCTGATGAGGATCCGAACCTGCAGCGGGTCCAGCGGCGGCGGAGCCTCGTCGCGGCGTTGCAGCGCGTAGAGCAGCTCGAAGCGCACCAGCTGCGGCAGGCCCGCCAAGGAGAACTGGTGGGCCGCGATCCGGGGCTTTTCACTGGCCACCCACACGGCCAGCTGCTCATGCGACATCGACGCGGGGTTGCATTGCCGCTGCAGCCGATTGCGATGGAAGTGGCATAGCCCGCGCCGGGTGACGCGTTCGCGGCCGCAACCGGCGACCAGGCACGGCTCGGTACGGGTCAGCGGCCGAGCCGAAGCGATGAATTGCTCCACCGGCCCACAACCGGCGCGGCGCCAGGCCCGCTCGTGTCGGAAACACAGGCCGCGGCAGTGCAGCTCGCCCTGGCAGTCGGGCACCGTACAGCCACTGCGGGCAACGGGGCGGGTCGGGCGCCGCCGGGGAGCGCGGTCGAACTCCTCCTCGCAGACACCGGCCGTCGACCGGGATTTTCGGCAACTGGCGCAGCGGCCGTTAAAGCCTCGTGCGGGCGTGGGGCAGCCCGGAGTCCGGCATCGCCACGCCGCGGTCCGGTCACTGTCCAAATCCCCGGTGAACAGCCACAGCGACCCATCCCACTCGTGCGGCCGCCACGCGGCATCGACATGGGCAGACAGCCATCCCAGCCAGCCGGCATCGGTCACAGACCTCGGGTCGGCGTCGGTGCCGACCAGCAGATAAGACGCCGGCGTGGTCATCGGAAGCGTTCCCCGGCGGCGACCGCCTCCACGGCTCGTCGCTTGTCCTCGTCTCGCGTATGCAGGTAAACAGCGGTCGAGGCCAACGCGGCGTGGCCCAAAAGCCGTTGTACGACATCGAGATCCACCCCGGCGCGCACCCAGTTCGTAGCCGCCGTATGCCGCAACATGTGCGGCCGTACCGCAAACCCGCACTCGGTGGCCAGCCGCTCGAAGAACCGTTTCGCCGCGCGATAGGTCATCGGCGCGCCCAGCGGTTCGTGGTAGAGGTTGACGAACACCATGTCGCAGTCGTCGTCGCCGAGGACCTCCGTGCGTTCGAACTGGTAGTCCGCGTATGTCGACAGCACCGCCTGGCTCGTCGGCACGGTGCGAGCAAACCGCGACTTCGCCAGCGCGCCATTGGGATTGGCCCGGTGTCGCACGTGAACGTGAGCGCCCAGCACCGTGCAACCCACACGCCGCGAATCGGGCAGCAGGTGCAGATCGGATCGGCGCAATCCCAAAGCTTCCCCAATCCGCAGGCCCCCGTCACGCAGCAGAGCCACCATGAATCGTTCCCGCGGCCGACGGCAACACGCCACGACCCGTTCGGCTTGCTCGGGAGTGAACGCCTCGGGAAACGCCGCTTCCGCCCTCGCCTTGAGCGTGCGGGTCCGTACGGTCCGGAACTGGCCGGATTCTCCAGCATCAAAACCTGGCGGGGTGAACCGCAGCCAGCGGGGTTCGGACAACCGGTCGGCGACCGCCTGCTCGATCACCCCGGTCCTGGCGCAGAACCGCAGGAACTCGCACACCGCGGTCAGGATCGCGTTTACCGTTGTGCCCGAACGCAATCGCCCGTCTCGGCGCGGGGTGGCTTCGACGAAATGCTTGAAACGGGCCAACCTCGGCAGACCGATGGACGACCACTCCACCCCCTGATCGGCGCACCAGCCCAGGAAACTCGCCACCCGCCCGGCATAGGCACGGATCGTGTGGGTCGAACGCCCGGCCCCATGCAGCGCCCGCAGGAAGTCGCTGGCCTCCCGGTGCATCACCAACCCGGAGTCCAGCACCACCCACACCTCGGATCCATCGAGGGGTGAAACCGCTCGTTCAGCGCGGAACGAGTTCACGTGACAAACGTAACGGCCGTGCCTGAAAGTACCGGATATTCGTAAGGCACCGGCGTGTCACGCCGCTGAACTCACGTAGCTCACACGCCCCTTGCCAGTACAGATAACGTAGGTGTGGCGGAACTGGTGCGGGGTGACCTTGATCGGGCGACCGAGCTCGTCGGTGACGGCGATGTCGGTCAGCCATTGCCTTAGGTGCAGGTCGAACGTTCCGGGGCCGAGGGGGTGGCGACCGTGGGGGTTGGCATGGGTGCGTGGGATCAGCACCATAGTGTCGGGATGCTTTGCGAGGGTGCGCTGTTGGTGTTCGGCGATCGCGGCCGCGAGACGGTCGTCGATAGGCACGATGGCCTCGCGGCGCATCTTGTGGTTGCGGTAGCGCAGGTAAGTCGCTCCGGCAGGGTCTTGGACGAGACAGTCGATGGACAGCCGCGTGGCATCGCCGATGCGTAGCCCCGTGCCGGTGAGGATATCGATGAGCAGCCGGATGCGCGGATCAGCGATGCGGTCGAGGTTCGCCGGGGTTTCGAGCTGGTTCATCACGAACTCCGGGATGGCTCGTGAGGCTGGGGACTGTTCGAGCCGGGGATGGTCGTCGGGATAGAGGTCGGCATCGACAGGCAAACTGACCCAACGGTGTTGACGCACCGCGCGGAGGAATCCCGTCACCGCGCCGATGTCGCCGTGGCGAGTCTTGATATGGGGAACCTCGACCGCCAGGGCGGCCAGATAGGCCTCCAGGGCGGGCCGCGTCAGGGCTGTCGGGCCGGTTGAAACCCCCAGGCCAGGTGTCAGCTGTGACAGCCGTAGCAGCGGTACATAGTCCTTGCGGACCTGCCCGAGTCCGATCCCGCACGACAGCCGCCACCGGCACCAGCGTTTGGCCAGTTCGCGCAACCAAGCCGGTTGGATGGGTGTGAAGTCGAGTCGGGCACCGTGCCCCGCGCCGGCCACGGCCAGTCGTCGCAGCAGCCACACGTCTCTGGGGTATTCGGCGTCCCATCCGCCGCCGTCACGCAGGTCGAGCAAGCAGTCGATGGCGTAGCCGAGAAACGCCCGCCCGGTGCTGATCACTCTGGCGGGCAAGCGGTCGAGCCACTGCGCCGGCGGCCGGTCCAGCAGCGAAGCATCACCGGCCTCGCCAAGATGGTTCAACAGCGGTTGGATCGCCCGCGGCGGGGTGCGGGCCCGCTCGGCGTCGACGCGGCACTGCAGCGCGTATTGGATCTCCAGGCGCAGTCGCGGCGGCAGTGGCCGCAGATCGAATCGATCCTCGCCATAGTCGGCGCAGTATGCGACGAATTCCTCCGCCGTCGGGCGTCCGCGCTGACGCCAGCGGGCGTGGTGGGAGCGGCACCAGCCGGCATCCAGTTCGGACCACAGCCGACAGCCGGTCACCCCGCATACGGCCGCTGCGGTCACGATCGGCGGTGTCCAGGTCGTGAGAGCGGGACGACCAGCGATGTCCCATTGGCGGGAATGCTGGTAGCACAGCTGATATCGGTGCTGACCGTATCTGCAGCCGGTGACTGCGCATTGCTTCAGCGGACGATGCCCGACCACCGCCGGGTCAGCCGCGTGGGCCCATGCTGCCAGCTCGGGCCGTCCCGCAGCCGTCCAACCCGTTTTCCGCACTTCTGGTTCGCCTTTTGGCTCCCCCACGGGATCGTTGTGTCAAGTTGTGTAGACGCTGTGCGGGATGTCGAGCAGGTCGAGGACCAGCGCTTGTAGCTCGGTGACGTCGGGGTGGAAGGTCTGCACGTGGTTTCCGTGCCGGTCGGTGAGGTGGTGGCGTGCCAGCCCGGTGAAGATCTCGAGGATGCGGGCGGCGGTGGGCGCGGCGCAGCCGCGGTCTTCGGGATATATCGAGAGTTGTTTCATGCCACGGGTTTTCATGGCCGCGCGGATCTGGCGTTCGATCAGCGCCTGGACGAGCATGGCGATGAAGTGGCAGCACAGCAGCCCTTCGATGCGGGCGGGGTCGTGCAGGAACATCGGCGCGACCAGCTGGGTGCCCTTCAGCTGGGCGTGGCGTTTCTCCAGGTTGGGCTGGTATTTGTAGGCGGCGAGCAGTTGGGCGTCGGTGAGGTCGCGGTCGTTGCTGATCAGCGGAAAGCAGCCGTCGGAGGCGGCGTCGTGAGCGACCTGCTCCTCGTCGACGGCGTAGGCGAGGCGGTGGTGGGCGCGGGTGCTGCGGCGGTAGCGGGTGTCGGCGCCGGGTCGGCCGCGTTTCTCCTGCCGGAACCGCTCCTCGACCCGTTCGTCGACACTGACGCGGATCCAGCGGGCGGCCTCGGCCTGGTCGATCGCGGCCATGGCGGCCTGCTCCACGGCCACCGTGGTCCTCATCCGGGTCTTCGGCGAGGCCAGCCGTTGGTTGAGCTGGTCGAGGGCGGCGATGCCGCGGGCGATGCGGTCCTGGCGCGCCTCGGCGTCGTAGTCGATCTTGGCCGAGGAGCGGACCCACACGACGCGGTGGCCCTCCGCCGACGGCCACGGCGCTTCGACGGTGTGCCAGACCTCGTCGGGATCGCCCCGGCGGCGGCCGGGCCGGCGCGCGGCCTCGGTCCAGGCCGGTTCGTGGTCGATGACCCAGTCCCGAAACGCCGCGTCTTCTTTGCGGGAGGCGGGCAGCACGGACAGGAACCGGCCCCGGTTGCGGTGGATGTGGTCCATGTTGTCGCGGGTGGTGAGTTTGCAGTCGGCGACGTAGAGGAAGTCGCCGCGTCCGAGGAGCGCGACCAGGTGGTCCCAGGTTTCGATGTGGGTGCCGTCGTCGACGGTGTTGCCGTCGGCCACCCGATAGGTGATCGGCACCGCCCCGTCGGCGGTCACGGTGAGGATCCACACCAGCTGTTTCAGGTCGGGGCGGTGGTCCTTGGAATGTCCCCACGTGACCTTGGCGATCCGCTTACCGCCCCGCGGGCGCCCGTCCGCGTCCGGGTACGCGCCCGTGAGCTTGATCGACGTCGAATCGTTGTGCAGCCGTGAGCAATCCACGCCGAACACCCGCACCGCGTCGAGCACCAGCCGGGTCAGCATCGAGGCCCGGTCGGCATCGAACAGCCGCGCCAGCGTCCGGCCCACCCGGTCGTCGTTGAGCAGGCCCGCCTCGTCGTCGGCGAGCCCGAGCAGCGCCGGGTCGAACGGCGCCGCCCACTCGCCCAGCGCGTACACCGGTTCGCGGCCGATCACCAGGTTGCGCACCACCACCCCGACCGCGGTCGCGGGCGCGAGCCGCAGCCGGGCGTCTTCCCGCGGCAGGTAGGACTCCAGCACCGCGGCCAGGCCGAGCCGGGCGCAGAACGCGTTGATCACCGGCAGCGGCCCGAGCAGCTCGGTGGCGAGCTCGAACCTGTCCGGCTGATCCACGACCGACCTCCTCGTCCCGAACAGCTTGACAGCTTGACAACCCGGACTCCATCAGTATTAATACTGGTGGAACCGTCCGGTGCCACGACACGCCGACATCGAAGGGAATCCATGAGCTCGCCGCAGCCCGATCCACAGACCCGCCGGGTCCAGCAACGCATCGTGGCCGACCTGGCCGCGATCGATTTCGCGCTCCCCGGCAGCATCACCGAACGTCGGATGCGCTGCGGGCAACGACGCTGCCGCTGCAAGCACGATCCCCCGCAGCTACACGGCCCCTATCTGCAGTGGACCCGAAAAGTCAACGGCAAGACCGTAACCCGGATGCTAACCCCGCAACAGCTCGACCGTTACCGGGACTGGCTCGACAACGCCCGCCGCCTCCGCGAGCTGACCACCGAGCTCGAAACCCTCACCATCCACGCCGTCGAACAGGCCGAAGGATGGGGGAGCTAAAAGGCGCACGAGAAGTGCGGAAAACGAGGTCCAACGGCGGTAATGCGCTTGACACAACCTGCCGTAGCTGGTCGAGCGGACACATCCGGGCACCACGCATGCCGGGGTCCCCAGGATCGGATCGCCCACCGCAGGCACCAGCACGTCAACCCGGAACTCCGGCCGCACCACCGCGGCCAACCGCTCCGACAGGCCACCAATCGCGGTGACCGTGGGCGCTGCCGACCTCGCTGCGGTCATCGCGACTCTCCGTTTCCGTCGAGCACACCCGCATCGACCAATGCCCGGCGGGTGTCTTCGACGCTCAGATGGGCATAGGTGTCTCCGGTCGTGTTGATCGACGCATGTCCGAGCAGTTTGCTCACCACCTCGACCGAAACCCCGCGCCGCAACAGCCCAGTGGCGTAAGTGTGCCGGAACACGTGCGGGGAGAACACGACCCCGGAGCGCTTGCGCAGCCGCAGCACCAGGTCATAGACACTGCGATAGGTCATCGGCGCCCCCACCGGCTCGGCCCACAGCTTGACGAACACGTAATCGCTGTCCAGGTCGCCGTACTCGGCGTGCAGGTAATCGCTGTAGAGCCGGATCAGATGCGCCGGCACCGGGATCTGCCGCGACCCCGACTTGGCTCGCGCACCGTTGAGGTTGATCCGCGTGGTCACCGTCACCGTCCGCGCCGCAGCGTCGATGTCGTTGTGCCGCAACCCCAGTGCCTCACCGATGCGCAGCCCGGTCTCAGCCAGCAGCGTGAACAAGAACCGGTCCCGCAACCGTTCGCACGCAGCAAGCACGGCAGCAGCCTGCCGCTCATCCAGCGTGGCCGGCAGGTGTTTGTCGGCCCGCATCCGGACACGCCGCGCCCGCTCCGGCCGAGAACCCAAGTGCGCCAACAACGGTCGCCATGAACCACTGCCCGAGCCGCGCCGATGCCAGGTGACCAGCAGATCCCCCAGATCCACGCCACGACGCTGATGAAACTCATAGAACGCCGACACCGCCGACAGCTTGCGGTTCACCGTCGACTCCGAGCACCCCGCCGGCCTCGCCGTCGGCAACGCCACCACATTCGGCTCGTTGCGCACCGCGTGAGCCGATCGTAGCCACGCGACAAACCGACCGACATCCTCGAGCCCCACCGTCGACCACACCAGCCCGTACTGCCCGCAAAACTCGAACCAATCCCGCAGGTCATGGGCATAAGCCCGGACCGTATTCGGTGACCGCTCCACCGCATGCAAGTGCGCAAGAAACACCTCGACCGGCTCCACCACACCCGCATCGGCGCCAACCACTGTCCACGAGTCGCGATCTCCATATGGCATCACAACACGCTGAACAGCAAGCCCGGCCAGTTTCGTCATGGACACCGAAGATAACCAATCCACGACGAAAACCGCGGAACCGCAGAAGGCGTGTCGACTACATCAACGACATACGATCAGACCACTGAAGATAACCAATGTGATTCTCAAGGCCGCGTCGGCGTTTTCTGCCGCGGGGTTCGACCGCCCCGCGACGAAATGATCGCCTTCATCGATGCGCATCGCGATCAGTTCGGGGTCGAGCTCATCTGCCGTGTGCTGCGGGCAGCAATCAAAGGTTTCCTCACCTCGCGGGGTTATCGGGCGGCCAGGACCCGCCCGCCCTCGGATCGGGAGATCCGCGATGAGCAGCTGATCGCCGACCTGCGCACCGTGCACGAGCAGAACTACTCGGTGTATGGGGTGCTCAAAATGCATCAGGCCATGAAGCGCAGGGGCTGGAACCTCGGCCGCGAGCAGACCCCCGGGCGCCACCCGTAGGCAGATACCGACCGCGCAGATGAATTAGCAGGATACATACTCGTCGGCATGACCGATGGTATTTAAGAAACTGGTAGTCTTTTAGTAAAGTTACAACGGATGGGAAAATGCGGGATGCCAGGTGGAGAGCAGACCGCGGACCAGTGGAAGGCTTCGGCGGGCACAACGCCGCCCCTCGGCGGGTCAGCGCACTCGGCGGGTCATCGTTCCCTATCATCGAGGGGACTGACTCGGCGGCGGAGTTGCCTTGGCGCGAAGCGATCGCGCCGCTGCGCGGCGAACGCGACGAGACGGGGAAGGCGATGACCGAGGCCAGCGAACGACCAGCCGGCAC